>OGXW01002591.1_pt1 | contig 12693 bp, 12 predicted proteins | sample 1576341 | NCBI WGS metagenome assembly OGXW01 (sample SAMEA3541592, study PRJEB24748) | human gut metagenome | biome: human gut; feature: human-associated habitat; material: faeces | place: China | collected 2012
ATTATAAGAACTACTTCGAGGATACCATGCGTGCAGGTCACTACGAAAACAATGAAAAAGCTGTGGAACTCATGATCCGGAGTTCCAACAGCATTATCCGTGATCTTCTCCGACATAATGTTATTTTCCAGCGCGATGAAAACGGCGAGCTTGCATTCACCAGAGAAGGTGCACATTCTCAGCCAAGAATCCTCTTTTATGAAGATGCGACAGGAAAGCAGATCACCCAGACACTTCTTGCAGAGGCATTGACCAGAGAGAATATCGAAATCTGTGAATATATGACCATGGTAGATCTGATCTCCAGAGACAATATCTGCGGTGGTGTCATCGTAATGGATGAACAGAATAATGTATATCCGGTCCGTTCTCCACATATAGTGCTTGCCTGCGGTGGTCTGGGAGGACTTTATAAGAATTCTACAAACTTCCCTCATATTGCCGGAGACGGACTTGGAATTGCGATGAAGCACCAGGTAGAACTGGAGCATCTGGATTACATACAGATCCATCCGACTACTTTATATTCCCGTAAACCGGGCAGACGTTTCCTGATCTCAGAATCTGTAAGAGGGGAAGGCGCACTTCTGTATGATAAGAACGGACAGAGATTTACAGAAGAACTTCAGCCGAGAGATCTTTTGAGCCAGGCTATTTTTGCACAGATGGAAAAGGATGATACAGAATTTGTATGGGAAGATATGCGCCCGCTTGGTGAAGATACCATTCTGAAACACTTCCCGAATATTTTCAAAAGATGTATGGAAGAAGGATTTGATCCACGCAAAGAGCCGATTCCGGTAGTTCCGGCGCAGCATTACTTTATGGGAGGAATCAAGGTGGACTTAGGAAGCCGCACTTCCATGAAAGGTCTGTATGCTTGCGGTGAGACAAGCTGCAATGGTGTTCACGGCAAGAACCGCCTGGCAAGCAATTCCCTTCTGGAATCTCTGGTCTTTGCAAGAAGAGCAGCAGATGATATAGTATTTGGTGACAAGCCGGAGAAATGCCCGGTAAATACAATTGATACAAATATCTATGAAGACTGTAACGTGATTCTTGATGGTTATCACAAAATGGTATGGAATGAAATCGAAAGGATGAAAAGAGCATGAATGAAATTACAATGAAAATGCAGGCAGATCAGCTGATCCGTATGGCATTACAGGAAGATATCACAAGTGAGGACGTTTCCACAAACGCAGTTATGCCAACTGCAACCAGAGGAACGGTTGACCTGATTGCAAAGGAAGACGGAGTTATTGCAGGTCTTGACATTTACGCAAGAGTATTTACGATCCTTGATGAGAAAACAGAGATCAGTTTTTTCTGTAAGGACGGTGACGAAGTCAAAAAAGGCGAACTGATGGCAACTGTAACAGGCGATATCCGTGTTCTTCTTTCCGGAGAGCGCGTGGCACTCAATTATCTTCAGAGAATGAGCGGTATTGCAACTTACACCAGACAGGTTTCCAAACTTCTGGAGGGAAGCAAGGTTACTCTTCTCGATACCCGTAAGACTACACCGAACTGCCGTGTATTTGAGAAATACGCAGTAAGAGTCGGCGGCGGATGCAACCACAGATATAATCTTTCCGATGGAGTTCTGCTTAAAGATAACCATATCGGAGCAGCAGGAAGTGTCACAAAGGCAGTGCAGATGGCAAAAGCATATGCTCCGTTTGTACGTAAAATCGAGATCGAGGTAGAAACTCTTGAGCAGGTCAGAGAGGCCGTGGAAGCGGGAGCAGATATCATCATGCTTGACAATATGACTCCGGAAGTGATGAGACAGGCGGTTGAACTGATCGATGGAAGAGCACAGACAGAGTGTTCCGGAAATATTACAAAAGAAAACATCCAGAAGATCCGTGAGATTGGAGTAGACTTTGTTTCCAGCGGTGCACTGACACATTCCGCACCAATCCTTGATATTTCAATGAAAAATCTTCATGCAGTGTGAGAGGGAGGGAAATCATGAATACTGCGGAAAGACGCGGAGAAATTTTAAAGATCCTTCATGATGCGGATACTCCGATAGCCGCAAGAGAACTGGCAGGCAGATTTGGTGTCAGCCGTCAGGTTATCGTACAGGATCTGGCGGTAATCCGGGCCTCTACGCCAGGGATATTATCTACAACCAAAGGTTATGTGATCCAGCAGGACAGCAGTTTTACAAGAGAATTCAAGGTTCGTCACAGTCAGGAGAAAGCAGCGGCTGAGCTGAATCTGATTGTGGACTGCGGCGGCCATGTCAAAAATATCAGCATCAGTCATCGCGTTTACGGACGGGTGACTGCAGAGATGGACATCCGGTCCAGACAGGATGTGAATGAGTTTGTCCAGGCACTTCAGAACAGTCATTCCACAGTGCTTTCAAATGCGACTTCAGGCTATCATTATCATCTTGTTGAGGCATCCAGCGAAGAACGGCTCGATCTGATCGGGAAACAGCTGGGAGAGGCGGGATTTCTTGCACCGCTTCAGCCATGGGAACGGACTACAGGGAAAGGAAAAATAAATTTATGACGATCAAAGAAATCCAGCAGGAGATCCTGCGAATGAAAAAAGAACAGGATGTATGTATTCTTGCACATGCTTATCAGGGTCAGGAAATTCTGGAAGTTGCAGATTATATGGGAGATTCTTATGGACTCAGCGTTCAGGCGTCCAAAAGTGACTGCAGCGGTGTGATCATGTGTGGAGTGCGTTTTATGGCAGAAACCTGCAAGATCCTGAGTCCGGACAAAAAAGTCTGGCTTGCAAATCCGGCTGCAGGATGTCCGATGGCAGAGCAGCTTGACCTTGAGGGGCTTCGTAAACTCAAAGCCGAGCATCCGGATTATTCCGTTGTTGCCTACATCAACACGACTTCTGAACTGAAAACAGAATGCGATGTGTGCGTGACATCTTCTTCAGCGGTTCAGATCTGCAGCAAAATTGACAACGACAAGATCCTTTTTATTCCGGATCCGAATCTTGGTCACTTTGTAGCTGAGAAACTTCCGGAAAAAACTTTCGCATTCTACAAAGGAGGATGCCCGAGACATATCGTAGTCAGTGCAAAAGATGTCGAGAAAGCAAAACAGGCTCATCCTGATGCTCTTCTTCTGGTACATCCGGAATGTCGTGAGGAAGTTGTGGAGAAAGCGGACTATGTTGGCTCTACAACAGGAATCATGGATTTTGCAAAGAAATCTCCGAACAAAGAATTTATCATCGGAACAGAGAACAGCATTGTGGAGCATTTACAGTTTGAATGTCCGGATAAGAACTTTTATCCGCTGTCTGTCATGCTGACCTGCATGAATATGAAGGTCACAACACTGATGGATATTTACAACTGTCTCAGAGGAATAGGCGGAGAAGTGATCGAACTTCCGGAGAATGTAATGGAAGGAGCCGGCCGCTGCATTAATCGTATGGTGGAACTCGGAGGCTGATAAAAAATTAAAACTGCCGTTCGCGGATACTATAATCGGTATCATGGTGCGAGCGGCAGTTTTTTATATGGAAATAAAAAAAGACAGTCACTGACGGTTTGTGACTGTCTTTTTAATTATAAGCTTATAATTAAAAAATGCAATTTCCTGAATTAGCCAATGCTGTTGACAGCTTTAGACAGACGGGAAATCTTTCTTGCACAGTTGTTTTTGTGATAAACACCCTTGGATGTTGCTTTGCTGATTGTAGAGATAGCCTCTGTAAGAGCAGCCTGTGCAGCAGCTTTATCGTTTTTCTGAACTGCAGTTTCTACTTTTTTGATGGAAGTTTTAACAGCAGAACGGATAGATTTGTTTCTAGCAGCTTTAGTTCTGTTTACTAAAATTCTTTTCTTTGCAGATTTGATGTTAGCCAATTGGTACACCTCCATTTCAGATTTATAATAATGTGTCGTTGTCACAGAAACAGACACGGGCGTTCCTGTAAACATGCTTATATATATTATTATATTTCTCCATAATTGTCAATAGGAAAATCCATAAATGTAAAAAAAAGGACGAAATGCGGTACATAATTCTCCCGGGAATTACAAAAAGTAATAGTAATGGTTCAGTACTTTCAAAGTTACGCGAGAGATTTCTTGCTGAACAGGTACGGGAAACACAACAAATCACAGCATCAGGAGGGTACGATATGGCTGGCGGCAGAAGAATTCGAACAGACCTTGCACTGGAAACGACAGAGCGGTTTGCACAGGAAAATACGGAGATCCGTGGCGTGGAGATCCAGGAGGCCTACGATGAGGAAAAAGATATCCGGACAACGGTCGTGAAGATTGTTACAGAAAACGGAGCGAAGTCCATGGGGCGGCCGCAGGGAACCTACATTACCATAGAAGCTCCGGATCTTTCAAACGCGGATGAGGATTATCACAGGGAAATTTCCCAGGAGATTTCACGGCATCTGCGGGAACTGATCAATCTTGAAAAAGAAAAATCAATCTTGGTTGTGGGTCTTGGAAATGCGGCGATCACAGCAGATGCACTGGGACCGCATGTGATCGAGAATCTTCATATGACGCGGCATCTTATAAGAGAGTATGGACTTCGAGGGATCGGTCAGGAAAAAATGCACTGCGTCAGCGGGATCATTCCGGGTGTTATGGCACAGACAGGGATGGAGACTGCGGAGATCGTGCAGGGCGTTGTTTCAGAGACAAAACCGGATGTGGTGGTTGCAATTGATGCACTCGCAGCACGGAGTGTACGGCGGCTGAATCGTACGATCCAGATCACAGATACGGGAATCCATCCGGGATCCGGCGTGGGAAACCACAGAAATGGTCTTACGGAAGATAATCTTCAGGTAAAAGTGATTGGGATCGGCGTGCCGACAGTTGTGGATGCGGCGACGATCGTGCATGATTCGATGGAGCATCTTCTTGATGCACTGGAGGAAACAGAGCAGAAGGAATTTCTGGAGGAGATGATCGCACCGAATCTTTACAGTATGTTTGTGACACCGAAGGATGTGGATGAGACAGTGAAATATCTGAGCTTCACGATCTCGGAAGGGCTGAATATCGCTTTTTCTGAAGTGTGATCTTCATCAGAAGAAGCAACTGCTGTGAATGAAAGGAACGGGCATAATTCCGGGATTTTTATCATAGGATACCTTGAAAGAGGTGATTCTGTGACAAGGACCCGGAAGACGATCTGTACCCTCATGTGTCTGGCTTTTTTTGCTGTTCTGGCAGTGATGCCGGGTTCTTTTATCATGCAGAAAAATGTGTACAGGCAGCTTCCGCTGTTTCGATTTCTTGAGCGGAAAGCCGCCCGTGATTTCCAGCGGAAAGATCCCGATACGTATGCGAAGATTGTGGAAAACCATACGGAATACCTCGGTGCGATGGTGGAAAAAGAGAATGAAGAGGTGCGGAAGAAGCAGGAGAAGGTCGTGGGACAGGCCCACAAAGAAGCAGCAGACAAGCAGAAGAAAGACTCTGCAAAAGAAACAGAGAAATCTCAGCGGAACAAGTCGGTCACTGCCACACCGGAAGTAACGCAGGTTGTTCAGGTTTCAAATAATATACAGCCTGCACCGCACATCGACCTCTCACCGCAGACCCTCGCAGATTACAATTATCTTATGAATCAGTTTTTTATTGTGGATTCCCAGACATCTGCAGATGCAGCACAGCTGAATGCGGCAGAACTTCTGGGAGAAGACCTGACCATACAGAAAGATGCCGCAAAACCGCAGATTCTGCTCTATCATACGCACTCACAGGAAGCTTTTGCGGATTCAAGGGAAGGTGAGGTTGGAGATACGATCATAGGAGTAGGAAATTACCTGACAGAACTACTGACAAAAAACTACGGGTACCAGGTGATCCACGTAACAGAAGCCTTCGATATGGAAAGCGGCGAGCTGGACCGCAGTGCTGCCTACGACTATGCAGGAACGTATCTGGAAACGATACTGGAAGAAAATCCTTCAATAGAAGTCGTGATAGATCTTCATCGTGACGGCGTGCCCGAAAACCGACATCTCGTGACCGAGATCAACGGAAAATCAACTGCACAGATCATGTTTTACAATGGATTAAGCTATACGATCGCGAGAGGAAGCCTTGATTATCTGCCAAATCCATACATTCAGGACAATCTGGCATTCTCTTTCCAGATGGAATACCAGGCGGCACAGTATTATCCGGATTTTTACAGAGGTATCTACCTCGCCGGATACCGTTACAACCTCCACCTGCGCCCAAGATCCGTCCTCGTCGAAGCCGGAGCCCAGACCAACACCGTCCAGGAAGTAAAAAATGCCATGGAACCCTTCGCGGATATTCTGAACCGAGTACTGCAAAATTGAAAAACTGTGCGTCGCATTCTCGTTGCTTCAGTAGTAGTGATGAGTTAGACGCACTATTTTTTTGAAAATAAACAGAACAAATGTTTGCGAATTCTTCTTGCGTATGGTATAATAAAAATATGTTTAATATCAATAATATGGAAGTTTTTTCTGAACAAATAACAGAATGTCAAATAAATGCAATGAACGAGAGACTGCAAAGCTGCATTCAGAACGGAATAAAAAAGAAAACATTGCCAATACTTCCAGCGTGTTTGATAGTTATTTTTTATGTGGACGAAATGACAGAGACTTTTTTACATTTTATGGAGAGAATAACGAGCAGATCATTAAATTACAGCTGTCTGGCTTTGGGAATATCAATCAGGGAACAGAAAATGTATATTCCAGAATGGATAGAAGGAAAAGAAAACAGTGCTTTGCGGAAACGTTCACATGATATTCTTCATGTATATGATTATTGTATGGAGAATTATTAAGATAGTAAAAGTTACACAGCGGAGGCGGTTTCCCTGCCGCCTCCATTTTTGCACCCTTTTTTAAGAAATAACAATTATACAAAGTATGCGAGAGACGTGAACAACTGGGGACTGGATGGATGTCAGGGACAACCGTGGTGTGCAACATATCAGTTCTGGCTGGAAGCGGAGAGTTTTTGAGTCGATACTGCACTGAAACATTTTTGCATGAGCAGAAACAGTTATCGTGCTTACAACTGTTTTGAAATTTACGATGCATTTGAACGGAATGGAAAGACATCCGAGAATCCCAGAACAGGAGCACTGGTGGTATTCCGACATTCACATATAGGGCGCGTGACCGCAGTGAAAAATGGATATGTATACACAAAAAAGAAGGAAATACGTCTGCACTATATGGTGATAGGAATGGCGGCACCGTCAAAACAAAGAAATACCGCATTGGAGATTCAACGATCAAAGGATACTGTCTGATTGAGTACGAAACACCTGGACGATGGGACGTAAACTTGCCAGTGTAGATAATGGCAAAAAAGCTCAATATTTTTATGATCAGACCGGAGCCAGAGTGAAGAAAGTGGTAGATGGAACTGTTACAGAGTACCATATGGCAGGTGACCTGATCGCATCCGAAACCAGCAATGGCAAGACTATGTGGTACATTTACGATTGCGGTGCAAATCTGCTGGCTGTCAATATTGATGGGAAATACTATATCTATATAAGGAATATTCAGAATAATACCATCGCTTTAGTTGACGAGTCTGGAAAAAATGTAGTAAACTATGCTTATGACAGTTGGGGAAAACTGTTAAGCATTACCAGCAGCCTCAAAGACACCATAGGCATCCAGAACCCATTCCGCTATAGAGGTTATTATTACGACAATGAAACAGGAATGTACTATCTCAAAAACCGGTATTATGATCCGGAAATACGACGACTGCTTTGTTTAGATAGATTTTTTTCGACAGGACATGGAAGTGTAGAGAAAAATATGATTTCTTATTGTTTGAATAATCCGACCACATATTTTGATCCGAAGGGGAATTTGCCTTGTGGTTGTGTATACAATGGAACAGGGGGTGATTTTGCCAGATTTGAACATGGATTACCACCAGGACATTGTACTCATTATAAGAAAAGTGGGAAAACAACAAAAGTAGATATTACAGAACACTTAGATTATGAAATGACAAAAAATGCTAAAGATTTACAAAAGTATAAAAACAAACACGGTTATATTAAATCAGTAGTATATTTTGTGGACAATGTAAAAACTGGTGGTGCATGGGATTTTAAAAATCAAAAAGTATGGGGACTCTCAGCAGATTCTTTATATTATTGGCATGGAAACCAAATGAGATTTGATGATGTTGGGAATTTTCATTTCGGATATGTTGGAAGAGTATTATTTGACATGCCGGACTTAATGTTGGGTGCAGGATTGGCACAATTAGCTAGTGATTTGAAAAATTATGGAAAACCTAAATGGTCAATCTTTACAAATTTTGATGACCCACAGGATTAAAAAATGGTTGAAGCAGGTGCTGCATTATGGGATTTAGGTCTATAAATATTTGAAAATTTACCGATTCTAGATACCTGCCGGTTCTTATTAAGAAGAGGGTAGAGGGTAATATGAAAGAAAAAACTTATATTTCTATTTTGGATGGATTTTTAAGGGCGAAAATATATCTGATGGCAATAACTGTTATTTTGGAAATTAATGAAATTGAATTACAACTGTTCTTATTAATGTTGGGAATAATATTAACAGGAATAAGTATATTGTGCTCCATGTGTATAAATCGAAAAAATTGGTGTTATTCCTGGATGATAAGTTTTGTGGGATGTTTGTTTTACCTTACAGGTTATATAGTAATTGGTTGTTTAGGAATGATTGTTTTTCCGGCAAAAATATCAAATATTGATCCAAATCCAGCACTGGGAATTTTTGTGTTAGAATATACAAAAATATTTTTGGGAACAGTGATTTTGATTAGAAGTATAAGTATTCTTTTGGATGTCATGGTAAACAGATGGGTATAAGAGGGGAGGTTCAGGTCAACTGGAGGAAACTTTTTTATCTAACGGAACCTACGCAGGAATAAGTACATAAATCGGAGGCGGTTTTCCTGCCGCTTCCATTTTTATACCCTTTTTTAAGGGAGTTTATACGAAAGATGAGGTAAAGGAACATGAAATATAAAATTTTTACAGTCACAGCCCTGACAGGTGGTGTCGTTGCAGAGCTGTTTGGCGAATGGGATAAGGCACTGCAGACACTGCTGATCTTTATGGTGGTGGACTGGATCACGAGAGGAATTCTTCTGCCGGTAGTATTTGGCAGAAGCCCGAAATCACCAAATGGAGCACTGGAGAGCAGAGCTGGATGGAAGGGCCTTTGCCGTAAGGCAATGATATTGTTTTATGTACTGGTGGCTGCACAGTTGGATAGTTTGTTTGGAATCGATTATGTGCGGGATGCGGTCTGCATCGGATTCATTGCAAATGAGGTACTTTCTATAGTGGGGAATGCCGGATATAATAGCTATACAAAATATGCAAGAGATGTAAATAACTGGGGACTGGATGGATGTCAGGGACAACCCTGGTGTGCGACGTATCAGTTCTGGCTGGAGGCCAGGATATTTGGAGCAGAGACAGCATTAAAACATTTTTGCATGAGCAGAAACAGTTATCGTGCTTACAACTGTTTTGCAATTTACGATGCATTTGAACGAAATGGGAAAACATCCGGGAATCCAAGAACAGGAGCACTGGTGGTATTCCGCCATTCACATATAGGGCGCGTAATTGATATCAGGAATGGATATGTTTATACGAATGAAGGAAACACTTCTGCATTATATGGAGACAGCAATGACGGTACCGTCAAAACAAAGAAATACCGCATTGGAGATTCAACAATAAAAGGGTATTGCCTGATAGATTATAAAGAGGAGAATACTACAATTTCAGAAAATCAGGCAGACACGAAACAGGAAAATTTGCGTGTAAAGGAATATCAGGAATGGCTGAATTACTGGTATGGAACGCTTCTGAAAAAACACTGTGGCAGCATTTTGACTTTAGACGGGCAGTATGGAAGCAGAACGAGGAAAGCTTCGCTGGCTGTGTGGAAAGATGTGGTAAATCGTTTATATGGCGGAAAGTTGTCCTTTGATGGAGAACTCTTTGATTCTGAATGTATGAATACTGCCCGGACAATTGTGCTGTCGTTCGGAAGTTCCGGTACGCTTACAGCGATAGCAGAGGGAATTCTGGCAGCAGAAGGTATGTATTTGGGAAATATTGATGCACAGTTTGGCACGGAAATGAAAAAATCAACAAAAGCATTTCAGATGAAGTATGGACTTGATCCAGACGGAGAGGCGTTTTTCTATATTTACCCAAAGAAAACACTTGTTCGAAAAATGGAAGTGTAGTATACTTAATAAAAAATGGATAAGGAGAATGTATGAAACAGTTAGAAAAGGCCAGGAAATACGAAGAACTGTATAAGGAATTGTTTGACAGAAACAGTAAGGTGACCACGATTTGTCTGCTGTTGTGCGGCGTTTTCTGGGTGCTAAAACTCTACGTGTTGAGTGAACAGTGTCTTATATTGTTTTTCTTTTCTGGCGGACTGTATGGGGTGAGGCGAATTCATCGAGAGCATGTTCAACTAGGCGAATATTATTTGCCAGATCAGCTAAGAACATCATCTATCTGTAACAAAGTACTGTATAAAGGTAATGTAATTCCTGTTAGCAGGGCAAATGTAATTGATGTCTGGATATTGATATGCTGTTTGGGGGCGGCGACGCTTTTATTATGGATTGAATGCATCTTCGGTAAAGATATTGAAGGCACTCCGGCACTTATAATGTTTTATGGCATTGTGCCTGTTATATGTCTGGAATATATTTCTGGGTTTCGTACAGTGCATAGAAGGCTCAAACGTCTGACATGGAAAAATTTTCGATATCATATAGGTTGGTGTAACATCGGTGAAAAACTGCCGAAACAATATAAACTGGGAAATTGTGAGATAACAAAGGAAAACAGGATTTTTTTCAGGACATACTATACTGTAAAGACAACCAAAACTAATAACATCTATAAGAAAGTCATGTATTGTGGAAAAGAAGAAATAAATATAGGGTCTATATACGTTCTGTACGAAATCTGTGGTGTCCGATATATACAATAGCAAATCTATAAATCGAGGGAAAAATATGTGGAATGAAGTGATCGATGATAAAACACGTACTGCTTTGCTGGAAGAAGCAGGATTTTTTCATGACACTTGTCTTACGGAGCTGAGATATGTCAGTGGTGCATATGTTGGGGAAAATCTGGGAATGTATCCGATCAATGATAAGCGAAAGGTAAATGTTTTTATTCAGCGTCAGGAAGTGGAAAGAAATACAATCGAACTGGAATTCTCGGGCATTGAGTATCTGAAATTATTTCCGTATGATGAAGAATATACTTGTGAAATCCTTGGAGTAACTCTGATATTGGAGGACGGCAAAATATTCTGGTGTGACTGTGATGGCATATCAAAAGAAGAATTTCCAGATTACAGGGGAATTTCAATTTGCGCGTCGGAACTTAGGTGGCGCTGGGGAGATGGAAATAATATAGAAACAGAGCGGGAATAAGGGGCTAAATGGCTGGACGAAACGCGAATGGCTATGCTATAATGACCCACGATATAGAGAATTTTCGTGAAGCACATATATATAGAAGGGAGCACATCCAAGAATGATAGATCAGAGCAAAATCCGTAATTTTTGTATCATTGCACATATAGACCATGGCAAGTCTACGCTTGCTGACCGAATTATTGAGATGACTGGTACGCTGACTGAGCGTGAGATGCAGTCACAGGTCCTTGACAATATGGAACTGGAGAGGGAGCGTGGTATCACGATCAAATCTCAGGCAGTCCGTATCGTATACAAGGCGAGCGACGGGGAGGAGTATATCTTCAACCTGATCGATACCCCGGGACATGTCGATTTTAACTATGAGGTTTCCAGAAGCCTTGCCGCCTGTGACGGTGCGATCCTTGTCGTGGATGCGGCACAGGGAATCGAGGCACAGACACTGGCGAACGTATATCTGGCACTGGATCATGATCTGGATGTTCTTCCGGTCATTAACAAGATCGATCTTCCGAGTGCAGAACCGGATCGAGTTGTCAATGAGATCGAGGATGTGATCGGAATCGAGGCACACGATGCACCGAGGATCTCTGCCAAGACAGGACTGAATGTAGAGGAAGTTCTGGAGCAGATCGTTACGAAGATCCCGGCACCGAACGGGGATGTGGATGCACCGCTCAAGGCACTGATCTTTGACTCCATTTACGATGCATACAAGGGGGTTATCGTATTCTGCCGTGTGCTGGATGGCCGTGTAAAGAAAGGTACACAGATCCGCATGATGGCAACAGGATTCACGACAGAAGTTGTAGAAGTAGGTTATTTTGGTGCAGGGCAGTTTATTCCGTGTGATGAGCTGACAGCAGGTATGGTTGGGTATATTACTGCAAGTATCAAGAACCTTGGAGATACCAGAGTCGGTGATACAGTAACAGATAATGAAAGACCATGTGCAGAGGCACTTCCGGGATATAAGAAGGTACAGCCGATGGTTTACTGCGGACTTTATCCGGCAGATGGTGCCAGATATGGTGATCTGAGAGATGCACTTGAGAAGCTGCAGTTAAACGATGCTTCCCTGTTTTTTGAGCCGGAGACGTCCGTAGCACTCGGCTTTGGTTTCCGCTGTGGTTTCCTTGGACTTCTTCATCTTGAGATTATTCAGGAGCGTCTTGAGAGAGAATATAATCTGGATCTCGTAACGACAGCGCCGG
>OGXW01002595.1_pt1 | contig 12680 bp, 9 predicted proteins | sample 1576341 | NCBI WGS metagenome assembly OGXW01 (sample SAMEA3541592, study PRJEB24748) | human gut metagenome | biome: human gut; feature: human-associated habitat; material: faeces | place: China | collected 2012
CTTTCACCCTCTGCTGAACTGTCTTAAATGCATTATTTACGAGGATTGCTATAGTTCATAAAAAGAGGCATCCGCCGGACAACTTGCTGGTCGTCCGGGCGGATGCCTTTTTTGCGTGAAATTCTGCTAAAACGGGTCACATGGATTTTTTCAGGGTACGGAAGTCTTTCATTGCCTGCCATCCGATCTTTGTGATTTTTTTCAGGTTGATGGAATTGGTTCCGGCCTGTCTTGGTTTGAAAGTGATGGGGATGAAAGTTACTTTTTCTTTATAGTATACGAAGTAAGTGGTAAGCATGATGTTAGGAAGGTTGTAGTTTTTCGGAAGCCGCCGGATATATTTGTTTACAAGGTCGGTGCGCATCAGGCGGAATGGGGCGTTGGCATCCGGAACTTTTACATGGAAGATCATGCGAAGCAGGAAGCATACGGTATTTTCTACAAACTTTCTGGATTTTCCGTCACCACGGACTTCACGGTTTCCGATGATGGCATCGAAATGGTTCCTTTTTTGCCAGAACTGTTCAAATTCGTCAGGATTGGTCTGCCCGTCGGAGTCTGTCTGGAAGATGTAATCGGCATGGTTTTTAATGGCATAGCGGTAACCGTAGAGAACGGTGGAACCGTGACCTCCGTTAGGCTTGTCCAGGGCGATGAGTAGTGGATGAGTTTTCATCTGGGCTTTGACGAGCTGCAGAGTATTATCCTTACTTCCATCATTAATGATCACCAGACGGGACTTCCCTTCTTCGTTGTGATTTTCTACAATCGGGTACCAGTCCCTGATGGTCTGTTCTATATTTTCCGACTCATTGTATGCCGGAATTACGATAAATAATGAAGACATAAATTACGCTCCTTTTGTTATTGTTATTACCTGTTTTTGAAACAATAAATTATTTTCATTATACCGTACAGAACCGAAAAGTGGCAATGGTTATAATTGAGGATTATTTGTCGAAACTGCTACATCGCTGTTTGGGCAACGGCATATCAGTTCTGAAAATGAATCTGCTGTTCTGCGAGAACCGGATAGCGGATCAGAGAGTCTGTGTCCAGGTTTTCATGGTTCATGTTTACAGCACAAATCTGATGATTTTCGTAGGTTGTGTAGTAATAAATTCCTTTTGTCGCGTTGCAGCAGGAAGTGTAGATGGTGATTTCATATTTTCCATCTGCCACTTCGCAGCATCCTCTCTGCTGGTCTACAGAGCCGAGGATATGGAAGAACTGGCTGACGCTTTCGGCTTCGGATTCTCCGGAGGTGGAGTTCATTCTGGTAAATGCGACTTTTGCGAAGCGGGAAGCAGAAGAAAGATCTCCCGGAAGTCCCAGGGCACCCATGCCGCGGCTGTAAGACTGAAGCTCCAAGCCCGGGGCAAAGGTATTTTTCGGTTGTTTAGGAGATAAGCCCTGATAATTATTCAACTGAAACATCTGCTGTGGAAATGGTGGGTTGTTGGTCAGAACTCCGACCGGGTTATCGTAAATATGAAGTCCGTCTTTCATGGACTCGATTACAATACACCCGGAAGCATCTGCCAGAATCCAGTGAAGCTGTGCGCAGGGAAACATTTCACTGAACTGTGTGTTGGTCAGATTCATAACGGAAAGTTTCTGACGGGCTTCTTCCAGAGTGGCACACTGGCTGAGAATCCACGGAATAAATTCAAACTGGGCTACGTTTTCTTTCTCTGATACCGGTTCTGCATAGACTGCATTTCCCACAAAATTCAGACCTGCCATTCCAAGCCCTTTTTCATTGATGGCATCATAATAAAGCGGATAGTCATCGGCAACATGAGCCATGCCAATGATTGCATAGTGACTGTTCAGAACTTTATCTGAATGACGGAAGTGGAATGAATAGTTTCTCGGAGTGATGGTGATTTCATCCCCATAGGAAAATTCATAGTCAAGGGTTCTGCCAAAATAGAAATCTTTTGTCTTATAAGTTGCTGCTGTACACATAATGATTCCTCCTGTCTGAATTATGAGCAAATGGTGTGGTGGATGATTTATCCGCCTGACTGTTCATATCATAGTAATAAAAAAGGTATTATTTTTGTTTTTGGAGAATATTACCACAAACTTTCCTGTTTATGCAAGATACATGTGGCTATTTTCTGTATACATGTAGTATACTGTTATTACTTACTGTTCATACGGCGTGTTTCCAGAGATATTTTTATGGGCAGTGATGAACTGTGAACAGGGAAAAGCAGTAGTAATATAATGTCTGCTCATAAAACAGAAAGGATAACTGTGAAGGTACTGAACAGTTACCAGAAAGGAAACAGATAAGAATGGTCACAATTAAAGAAATAGCAGAAATAGCGGGAGTGAGTACAACGACAGTGTCCAATGTGCTGCACAAAAAAACAGCCCGGGTTTCCGCAGAAACAATAGAGAAAGTAGAGAAACTGCTTGCAGAAAACAATTATATTCCAAGGCTGGGGCTGAATGCATTAACGAATAAGAGTTCAAAGATTATCAGCATCCTGATCAACACGCCTGCGTTTGCCAGAGGGTCTGCATATGAAAGTCCTTTTTACGGAAGAATCATCGGTAAGCTTGAGGAACTTCTGCGGAAAAAAGGATATTATATCATGATTTTTTCGGACAAGAACGTGGAAGAAATTGAGAAGATGACACTTGGATGGAACGTAGACGGGATTATTTCCATTTCCATGCCTCTTGTATACTGCAAAAAGATTTCCGCACTTTCTGACAAACCGATGGTTGCCATAGATATGGGGCAGCTTCCGGAAGAGGATGATAAGTTCTATTTCGTAACGTCAGAAGATGAAAAGGCAGGAGCTGAGATGAGTGCATATCTGATCTCTCAGGTGAAACGGATCGTGTATCTGGCAAATGATGATCATGGTGCAGACTACCGGAGATATCTGGGAGCCAGAGAGACGGCAGAAAAATCCGGCTGTGAGCTGGAGACGAGGTGGCTGCCTGTGGAAGCAGACGGCAGGCAGGAAGTGTACGAAGGGTTGCTGAAATATACGGGAACAGACACGGCACTGTTTTTTTCCACTGACAGAAATGCGGCGGAGATGATTTCTTTTCTTCACAGAAACAAGGTAGAGGTGCCGGAAGATATTTCAGTGGCAGGAATTGATGATGACGTATTTGCCACCATCGTATATCCGACGCTTACCACTATGAAGATTGATGTGGAAGAGAAAGCAACTGTGGCGGTAGATATCCTGATGAAACTGATTCAGGGAGAAACGTGTACGCCGTATATTCACAAGACAAAAGTGCAGCTCATAAAACGTGAAAGTGTAAAGAAGTTACAGAAATAACACGGGTAAAAAACAGCAGAAAAAGTTGGTTTTACAGTGAATGATATCAAGTATATATCAGATACAGCAGGATATAAAAATATCATACATGAAAGGATAAGAGACTGAAAATACAGGATAAACGTGAAAAGGGGAAGTGCAATGGAGAAAGTATTTAAGATTCATGAAAACGGCATCCACATGATATGGAAGATCAGAGAGGACGGAGGCGTCCGACTGCTTCATTTTTCTGCACTGCCGTTTGATGAAAAGACGATAAAAAATGATTACGAAGAAAACGGATGCAGACTGGTGGAACTGGAGGCAGCAGGCTATGACAGACCAGAAGAACGTCACGGAACCAAATATATTGTAACTGCGCCGGGATACCGCATGAAATATCTGAGCCATAAAGATGAAAGAAATGAAACCGGAAGGAAACTGGAAATCTGTACAGGCGATGAAGAATCCGGATTACAGGCGATAAATCACTTTCAGTTTTTTGACGGAATTGCCATGGTAAGATGCTGGTGCGAAGTAAAGAATACAGGAACAGAAACACAGACTCTGGAATATGTTTCTACCTTCAATCTGAACGGCGTGGAAAAAGAAGGTGTTTTGACACCGGACGAAAAAATCCGGATCGGAGTGGTACATAATGCATGGCAGAAAGAGCTTCAGGTAAAAGAATATTCTCTTCCGGACGCAGGAATGGAATTTGCCCAGTTTAAGGCTCCTGTCCGTTCTTCCAAAGCTTTTGAGATCACCAACACCGGAAACTGGTCTGCAAAGAGTTATATTCCGATGGGATATGTGGCAAACACAGAAACAGGAAGCAGACTGTTCTGGCAGATCGAGCATAATGGTTCCTGGCACTGGGAAGTCAGCGATTTTACCAATCATCTGTATGTGCAGCTCAGCGGACCGACAGAACAGCAGTCTCACTGGTTCAAAGACCTGAAACCAGGAGATACTTTTACCACAGTTCCGGCAGGCGTGGGAGCAGTTACCGGAGAACTGGGAGAGATGGCGAAGGAACTGACGAAATACAGAAGAGCGATTCGCAGAAAGAATCAGGATAATGAAAAACTGGGCGTCATCTTCAATGATTACATGAACTGCCTCTGGGCGGATCCGACCACAGAGAAAGAAATCCCACTCATCGATGCTGCGGCAAAAGCAGGCTGTGAATATTTCTGCATTGATGCAGGCTGGTATGCAGACGGATTCTGGTGGGATGCGGTAGGGGAATGGAAACCTTCTCAGAAACGTTTTCCAAATGGAATCAAAGAAGTGATCGACTATATCCGTTCCAAAGGAATGATCCCGGGACTCTGGCTGGAGCTGGAAGTTATGGGAATCAAGAGTCCGATGGTTGAGAAAATGCCGGAAAAAGCATTTTTCCAGAGACATGGAAAGAGAATCTATGACAGAAGCAGATATCAGCTTGATTTCCGTCAGCCGGAAGTCATTGCACATGCAAATGAAGTCATTGACCGTCTGGTGCAGGAATATGGCATCGGTTATATCAAGATGGATTACAATATCGAACCGGGAATCGGCACAGAAGTAGATGCATCCTGCCCGGGTGAAGGACTGCTTGGACATGAGAGAGCTTATCTGGCATGGCTGGACAGCGTTTTCCAGAGATATCCGGACCTGATTATCGAGAACTGTTCCAGTGGCGGGCTTCGTATGGACTATGCAATGTTGTCAAGATACAGCATTCAGTCCACCAGTGATCAGGAAGATTACCGTTATTATGCGACCATTTCTGCAAATGCACCTTTGGCTGTTGCCATGGAGCAGGCAGCGGTCTGGTCTTATCCGAAAGCAGGAGCCAGCGAAGAGGAGACGATTTTCAATATGGTAAATGCCATTCTTCTCCGCATTCATCAGAGCGGACATCTGGCAGAGATTACGGATGCGCAAAAAGATCTGGTAAAAGAAGCCCTGGATTATTACAAAACCATCCGTGGGGATATCAGACAGGCATATCCATACTGGCCGATCGGAACTTCCGGTTATTCTGATGACTGGTCTGCCCTTGCTCTGGATGCAGGAAAGAAACATTACGTGGCAGTATGGCGCAGAGGCGGAAAAGACAGAATTTCCCTTCCGATGACGAGACTTGCAGGAAAAGAAGTAAAAGTCCGCTGTGCCTATCCGCAGAATCGTCCGGTTACATTTGGATGGAATGCGGCTGAAAGTTCTCTGAGTGTGAGAATGGAAGAAGAGATATGTGCGCGTCTGTTTGAAATCGAAGTTGTAGAAGATACACAGAAATAAAACGGATAAGAACAGAAATAAAACGGATAAGAACAGACAAAAACAGATAAACAGGACATAAACGATACGATATAAACAATAAGATAAATATAAAACAATTATAAGGAGAAACCGTCTTTCCATGATTCTGGTACGAATGGAAAGACGGTTTTTTCAGGTTTTGACAGGTTATCACAGGTTATGAAGAAAACCTACAATAAAATTAATAAAAATAACAAATAAAATGTTGACAATGCACATAAAACAGGCTATATTGAGAATAACAAAAAGAGCTGTTGATTACTCGATCACGGACAGCTTATCAGGTAACTGCCAACACACATGAGAACAACATTATGAAACAGGAAAGCAGGACAATGAAGCAAAAGAAACAGATCATCGTATCCGTTTCTACTACAGGATTAAAACAGGAGGATCAAGAATGAAGTTCACAGAAGGTTACTGGGAGAAGAATGAACGTGCCAATGCATCTTATGCATCACAGGCTTTCACAGCAGAAGCAATTCCAGGAGGAATGAGAATTGTTTCTCCGTTCCGCGAGATTAATGACAGAGGCGGTGCTCTGGATGTAGGAACCATCACTACAGAATTTACTTCTGTACGCAAAGATATCATCAGTGTCAGAAGCTATCATTACGAAGGATATGTCAAAGGCGAGCCAAGATATGACCTGAACGAAGACCCGCAGGAAACAGAAGTAGAGATCACTGACACAGAGGCAGTGATGAAAGCCGGAAGAATGACCGTAAGGGTCAACTTAAAAGAATTCCAGATTACTTATGAAGCAGATGGAAAAGTTCTGACAAACATCGGATTCCGCAACCTTGGATACATGCAGTATGACAGAGCAACCCTGACCAAATTCCCGGAACCAAACTATATGGCAGCACAGTATCAGCCATATATGGTAACTGAGCTTTCTCTTGCACCGGGTGAATGCGTCTATGGTCTTGGTGAGAGATTCAGCGCATTTGTGAAAAACGGACAGGTTGTAGATATCTGGAACGAAGACGGCGGTACCGCTTCCCAGATTTCCTACAAAAATATTCCATTCTATGTAACAAGCAAACATTACGGTGTATTCGTAGACCACAGCGATCATGTTTCATTCGAAGTTGCCAGTGAGAAAGTTGAGAATGTAGGATTTTCCGTAAAAGGCGAAGAGATCAGATATCACATCATTTATGGCGATGATATCAAAGGTGTGATCGAGAATTACACAGACCTTACAGGAAAACCGGCACTGCCTCCGGCATGGTCCTTTGGATTATGGCTTTCCACATCTTTCACAACCAACTATGATGAGGAAACAACCAACTCCTTTATCCAGGGAATGGCAGACAGGGACATTCCGTTAAGTGTATTCCACTTTGACTGTTTCTGGATGAAAGAATTTCACTGGTGTGATTTTGAATGGGATTCCAGAATTTTCCCGGATGTACCTGGAATGCTGAAACGTTATAAAGAAAAAGGACTGAAAATCTGCGTATGGATCAATCCTTATATCGCACAGGGAACAGGCTTCTTCAAAGAAGGTATGGAGAATGGATATCTGGTACAGCGCGCAGATGGAAGGGGCGTAAAACAGATCGATAACTGGCAGCCTGGAATGGGTCTGGTTGACTTTACAAATCCGGATGCAGTGAAATGGTATCAGAATAAGCTGAAAACTCTGCTTGATATGGGCGTTGACTGCTTTAAGACAGACTTCGGTGAAAGAATCCCGATCGATGTAAAATATCACGACGGTTCTGACCCTGTTTCCATGCACAACTACTATACCTTCCTTTACAATCAGGCAGTATTTAACCTGCTGAAAGAAGTAAAAGGCGAAGGAGAAGCAATTCTTTTCGCAAGAAGTGCGACAGCAGGCGGACAGCAGTTCCCGGTTCACTGGGGTGGTGACTGCTCTGCAACTTATGCTTCCATGGCTGAGAGCTTAAGAGGCGGTCTGTCCTTCACATTATCAGGATTCTCCTTCTGGAGCCATGATATGGGTGGATTTGAACTGACAGCAGCACCGGATGTATACAAACGCTGGTTACAGTTTGGCCTTCTTTCCACACACAGTCGTTTGCACGGTTCCAAGAGCTATCGTGTACCGTGGCTGTTTGATGAAGAAGCAGTAGATGTTTGCCGTAAGTTTACCAAGCTGAAATTAAGATTACTTCCATATCTGTACTCCATGGCTGTGAAATCACATAAGACAGGTATTCCGTCCATGCGTGCAATGATCATGGAATTCAATGATGATCCGGCTGTAAAATATCTGGATATGCAGTATATGTTAGGTGACAGCATTCTGGTTGCACCGATCTTCAATAAAGAAGGCCACGTAGAATATTATCTGCCGAATGGAAAATGGACTCATCTGTTAAGCGGTGAGGTCAAAGAAGGCGGCAGATGGTATGCAGAAGATTATGATTTCTTCTCACTGCCTGTATTTGTAAGAGAAAATACTCTGCTCCCGATCGGCGCAGTCGATACAACCGTTGACTATGATCTGGAAAAAGATGTTCAGATTCAGGTTTATGAACTGGGAGAAAAGGCAGCAGCAACCTGCGAAGTTGTAACCAGAACAGGTGAGACAGCAATGGTTGTAAAAGCCGGAAGAGACGGAAACAATGTAATCTTCGAAACTTCAGAAGAGAATAAAGGCATGACTTACCTTCTGAGAAATATCCATGCAGTATCCGGCGTCACAGGAGGAACTGTAGTGGAAGATACAGATGCAGGAATCGTTCTTGCACCTGCCGGATGCAAAATGGAAGTTGTACTGTAATCTGACAGTATAAGAAAGATAGTAAATGCAGCAGTATGGTTTCTGCTGACAGAGAATAACTGTTTATAAATATTTTAGAATTTCGACAAAAAACAGGACTGGACAAATCCCTTGCCCAGTCCTATAATAATATTCACCAGAGATCTTCTGGTAGTCAATCCCGCCAGCTCGGCGGTAAATTCCACTTTTATTTTTTATTAAAAACCAAATATAAGGAACAAAAGAAATGCAGGATTATCTGTCAGAGTCAGGCGGATATTCGCAATTGAAGCAAGGGACTTACCTGATTTGATTAAATCCTGAGATTTTGGAACGGGAGGTGATAAGCCGTGTATTTTTTCACCTTTTTCCTGTCATAGTTGCCGGAACTGCCATGATCATGGATCTTCGGAATGCAAAGATTGATAATGGCTGGATCTTATTTTCCATGTTTCTGGGACTGATGATATGTATCCGGGAAAAAGGCATTTCCGGGGTATGTTTTTTTGTTACAGGAAGCAGTTTTCCGCTGCTTCTGATTATCCTGTTTCTGTTCGGGATGTTAGGTGCCGGAGATATCAAACTTTTCTGTGCACTGGGAGGTGTCATGGGCACCGGAGCAGTTTTTCGATGCATTCTTTCTTCTTTTCTTCTGGGAGCAGTTTTTTCTGTCCTGTTTCTGATCACTACACGCAGTTTCTGCGAAAGAATCCAGTATTTTATCACTTATATGGAGAACTGTAGAAATGCAGGAGAAATAATACCCTATCGAAGAAAAGAGATTACAGCTCCGGAGAATTTTCATTTTACTGTGCCCGTTTTTCTGAGTGTCATGTTGTACGTGGGAGGTATTTATTGAGAAGAAGCGTTTTTGCTGTGTGCGATCTTGAAGTAGAGTATGCTTTGAATTTTATGGATTTTCTGAATCGAAAGAAGAATATTCCTTTTGAGATACAGGCATTTACAGCAGTTGAGAATCTGATTGATTATGGGAAACACACACATATAGAGTTGCTGTTAATTTCCGGAAGGGCCATGTGCCGTGAAGTCCGGGAACTGGATATCGGAAAGATCATTATTCTGTCGGAGGGTGTGCATCCTCCGGACCTTGATCAGTATCCCAGTGTGTATAAATATCAGTCATCTTCTGATGTACTCCGTGAAGTTATGGAGTACTATGGGACAGAAAAAAAGACTGCTTCGGATACTTTTCCTGTATTAAAAAAGAACACGGAAATCCTGGGAGTATATTCGCCTCTGGGACGATGTCTCAAGACCTCCTTTGCCCTGACGCTGGGGCAGATCCTTGCAAAAAACAAAGCAGTTCTTTACCTGAATCTGGAGGAATTTTCCGGATTTGAGGAACTTCTGGGAAAAGGATTTGCGCATACATTAAGCGATCTTCTTTATTATGTGAGACAGGATAACCAGAATCTGCTTCACAAAATGAACAGTATGGTACAGACCATCAACAATCTGGATTACATTCCCCCTGTACAGATGCCGGCAGACATCCGGGGGATCACCTGGCAGGACTGGGAACGGCTTTTGCAGATGATCATGCATGACAGTTCCTATGAAGTGGTAGTGCTGGATATTGGATGTGGGATTGATGAAAACTTCCAGTTACTTGACCTGTGTAAACGGATTTACATGCCTGTACTGGCGGATACTGTCTCACAATGTAAGATCGCACAGTTTGAAAATCTGGTGCGTATCTGGGATTTTCCGCAGATTCTCGAAAAAACAGTAAAGATCAGTCCGCCGTTTCATATGATATCGGCTCCGTCTGCCTCCTGTATTGAACAGATGGTGTGGAGCGAGCTGGGAGATTATGTACGGGAACTTCTGCGGAAAGAAACAGAATAAACATGAGAACAGGAAACTGTGATGATGGGATAAAAACGGCATAAACGGTAACGAAAAGGGCATGAAGGGAAGTAAAGAAGGATGAACAAAGAGACATTTCGAATGTTGCGTCAGATGCTGATGGAAGAACTGGATCTGTCCAGAGAACTGTCGGATAAGGAAATTCTGGATGTGATCGATGAACTGATCCTGAATCAGATGCAAGAAGTGCGCCTTGCACTGAAAGAGAAAGTGCAGCTCAGACAGGAATTATTTTATTCTGTGCGTAAACTGGATGTGCTTCAGGAACTGATCGATGATGAGACAGTGACAGAGATCATGGTAAACGGACCGGAGACAATCTTCGTGGAACGAAACGGAAAACTGATGAAATGGCATAAAACCTTTACTTCCCGTGAAAAACTGGAAGATGTGATCCAGCAGATTGTCGGCAAATGTAACCGTGTGGTAAATGAATCCATGCCGATCGTGGATGCCAGACTGGAAAACGGTTCCCGTGTCAATGCGGTTATTTACCCTGTGGCATTAAATGGACCGATCCTGACGATCCGCCGTTTTCCGGAACATCCGATCAGCATGGAGAAACTGATCGCACTGGGGAGTATCACGCAGGAGTGTGCAGAGTTTTTACAGAAACTGGTGAAAGCGAGATATTCCATGGTCATCGGAGGTGGAACAGGAAGCGGAAAGACAACCTTTCTGGCGGCAATGTCAGAGTATATTCCCAGGGATGAAAGACTGATCACCATAGAAGATAATGCAGAGCTTCGCATCCGGGGAATTGACAATCTGGTACGTCTGGAAGCAAAGATGGCAAATATGGAAGGTGCAGCTTCCGTGACAATCCGTGACCTGATCAAATCTGCACTGCGAATGCGTCCGGACAGGATTATCGTGGGCGAGGTCAGGGGCGGAGAGGCTATGGATATGCTGCAGGCGCTTAATACCGGTCATGAAGGATCCTTATCAACCGCGCATGCAAATTCTGCGAAAGATATGCTATCCCGTCTGGAAACCATGGTGCTTATGGGAGTAGACCTTCCGCTGGAAGCTATCCGCAGACAGATTGCGTCCGGCGTGGATATTCTGGTCCATCTGGGAAGAATGCGGGATAAGTCAAGGAAATTACTGGAAGTAACTGAAGTGTGCGGTTTTGAAAACGGAGAAATCCAGATTCGGCCGCTGTATCAGTGGCAGGAGGGAAAAGGTCTGGTCAGGACAGCACCCCTCCTCCACATGGAAAAACTGGAAAGAGCGGGGATTGAATTATGAAAGGGAAAGAAAAAGGACAGTTATATGCCAAAAGAGACTATGCACATTATCATTTCACGGGAAAAGAAATCATGAAATATCTGCTGCAGGCATTTATGCTCTGTGCAGCAGTGGATTATCTTTTCTACAAAAGTATCTGGGTACTGCTTCTGATGAGCCCATTAGCTATGGGCTATCTGAAATGGCAGCAGAATCGCCTGATCCGGGAGCGGCGTAAGAAATTGAACTACCAGTTTAAAGATGCGCTGACCTCCTTAAGTGTCGCTGTACAGGCGGGATATTCTGTGGAAAGTGCGGTGAATGCCTGCGCCAGAGATCTGGAGCGTCTTTATGGCAGGGGAACGGATGTGGTGGAGGAGTTTCGGTATATCGAAAGCCAGCAGCATGTCAGTGTTCCTCTGGAAGAACTGTTTCTGGATCTGGGCGAGCGGAGTCAGGTGGAAGATATCGAAAATTTTGCGTCTGTTTTTTACACAGCCAAACGTACTGGCGGGGACATGAATAAAGTGATCCAGAAAGTGACGAGGATGCTGGGAGATAAGATTGATGTAAAAAAAGAGATTGAAGCTACACTGGCAGCGAAAAAATCTGAGCAGATGATCATGAGTCTGATGCCTGCCGGAATCATCGTTTATTTACAGATGACCTCTCCGGGATTTTTAAATGTCCTTTATGGAAATCCCTTTGGAATTGCCGCAATGAGTGTATGCCTTGCAATTTATATCACTGCATACTGGATGGGAAGAAAAATTGTAGATATTGAGGTGTAACAGAAGAGATGTGGGTACATGTTGTCATTTTTGTTATGATTCCGGTATTACTGCTGGGATGGAAAAAAGGATGGATTCCTTCAGCAGGGATTGGCGGCAGAGATGGAATACGGCTTTTTACGATGATTGCCGTGGCCGGAAATCTGCTCGGCATGTTTCTTACTGTCGGAGGCAGCGGACAGGTGTATTCTCAGGGATATCGCATGGAAAAGGAGGACACAGGATCTTATGAGAAGGAATTCATGGTATCCATGGATGGAGAAAAGGCAGTCACCCTGTACATTCAGGTACCGGAAAAAGAACTGGAAGAGCAGGAAGAACAGGAACAGAGCAAAAAGCTGACTCCGAAAGAGCAGGCACAGAAAGATCTGGCAGAGGCAGTGGCGAAGTATAACGAGGAAAAAAACGATCCGGACTATTATT
>OGXW01002598.1_pt1 | contig 12672 bp, 10 predicted proteins | sample 1576341 | NCBI WGS metagenome assembly OGXW01 (sample SAMEA3541592, study PRJEB24748) | human gut metagenome | biome: human gut; feature: human-associated habitat; material: faeces | place: China | collected 2012
TCGGCATTCTTGCTGCGAGGTGCGCGTCATGCAATTGCATGACATACTTCTACTGTGCACCTCTGCAATCCTGCCTGAGGCTAGCTACATACATAATTTTTGAATTATGTATGCTGTATTGATAAAAGAAAGGAGCACTAAGATTTTGAGACCTATAGAAAAACTCATTGAAAAAAGAAAAGAAGAATTCATCCGCAACAATCTGATGTCGGATGAGTTTATTGATTTTATACAGAAGAACAAAAAACCAATGGACAAACTGCTCTCTTACTATGCCTGCGCAATTATGGAAGTAGAGACAAAATTCCGTGTTCTGGATCATCAGTATTCTCTGGAATACGACCGCAACCCGATTGAAGACATCAAATCCCGTGTCAAATCCTGGGAGAGCCTTATAAAAAAAGTCCGCCGGAAAGAAATCCCTCTGACACTCTCTTCTATTGAAGAGAATATTCACGATATTGCCGGAGTACGCGTCGTCTGTTCTTTTCCTGATGACATCTACATGCTTGCCGACTGCCTGTTAAATCAGGATGACATCACACTGATTGAAAAAAAGGATTACATAAAAAACCCAAAACCGGGCGGATATCGAAGTCTTCATCTGATTATCAGCGTGCCAATCTTTCTTCAGGACGAAAAGCGCATGGTTACTGTAGAAGTTCAGCTTCGAACCATAGCCATGGATTTCTGGGCAAGTCTGGAACACAAGATCCGCTATAAAAAAAATATTCCGGAAGACAAAGCTCTCTATCTCCAGAATGAGATGCTGGAATGTGCCGAAATCAGCGCCGACCTCGACCGCCGTATGCAGAATGTCCGTGATGTTATCTCGAAAAATGTACCAAAAGAAGAAAAAATCCCATTTCTCGGAGAGCTGATTTAGACTTGATTTCTCCAAATGATTCCGATTACCTTTATATCATAGTTGGGGGTTTTGCCCCCAACACCATTTAATTGTTCAAATATTATTCATCCATCCCTTCGATTATAGCTTTATCCTATATCTAGATATAATATTTATTAATATCGTCAATATGTTATCTAGTATTATTACACAAATCTATTTGATATTTTTTACCTTTTCCTATACAATATGCCTTGCATTAGAAAAACGCGTTTTGATCAAGACTACTTTTTAAACAACAACAAAATAAGGTTATTTTAAAGGAGAATTATAAAATGGAACCAAATCAGAAAAAAGCGAACGGTCTGGCGCTCATTCCTTTCGCAGTATTTGTAGGGGTTTACCTGGCTACAGGAATCACCTTGAATGCAATGGGTGTTGAGATGGCATTCTATCAGCTGCCTACTCCAATTGCTTCATTTATCGGTATTATTGTTGCTTTTGCTATGTTCAAGGGAAAATTTGATGACAAGTTATCTGTTTTCCTTCACGGTTGTGGAGAAGAAAATATCATGATCATGTGTATGGTCTTCTTGTTTGCCGGAGCATTTACATCTGTTTCTTCCGCAATGGGCGGTGTTGACTCCGTTGTAAATCTGGGTATGACTTTCATTCCTCCACAGTTCATCGCTGCAGGTGTTTTCGTAATATCAGCATTCATTTCCATCTCAACAGGAACTTCTGTTGGAACGGTTACTGCTGTAACACCAATTGCACTTGGACTTGCACAGGCCGGTGGACTCAATCAGTTCCTCGTGGTAGGTGCTACGATTGGTGGATCTATGTTTGGAGATAACTTATCCATGATTTCCGATACAACCATCGCTGCCACACGTACACAGGATGTAGAGATGAAAGACAAATTCCGTGCCAACTTTAAGATCGCTCTTCCTGCTGCACTTGTAACATTTGTTTTATTACTGATTTTCGGTCGTCCGGAAACTTTACCTGCAGTACAGGAGTACTCTTACAATATTATAAAAGTTCTGCCATACATCTTCGTACTGGTTGCATCACTGCTCGGTGTCAATGTATTCGCAGTTCTGACTGGTGGAATCCTGTTCTCCGGTGCTATCGGTCTTGCAACCGGAAGCTTTTCCGCACTGGAACTTGCCAACAATGTTTATAACGGCTTTTCCGGAATGTTCGAAATCTTCCTGTTATCTATGATCACAGGTGGTCTTGCTAAAATGGTAGAAAAAGAAGGCGGCTTAGAATGGCTTCTTCAGAAAATCAGCAAAGTTATCAAGAACCGTCAGACTGCAGAGCTCGGTATCGCTGTCATGACTTCTCTGACTAACATTGCAACAGCCAATAACACTGTTGCAATCCTGATCGACAGTACAATTGCAAAAGATATCAGTAAAGAATACGGTGTCGATCCAAAACGTACCGCTTCCCTTCTCGACATCTTTGCCTGTGCTTTCCAGGGAATCCTGCCATATGGTGCACAGATTTTATTTGCCTGCGCTCTTATGGAGAATCTGAACAGTCCGTTCCAGGTAATCACGCAGTGCTGGTATCAGTTCATCCTGATGGCATTTGCAATCCTGTCCATCTTCTTTGCAAAAGGTGTAGATACGAAAAAAGCAACAAACTAATATGTGAGGTTATTAAAAAATATGATAGAACAGTACTTAAAAGGTCTGAAAGTTCCAAAAGATGAACTGACCGCAATTGAACGTAACAAATTGCTAAACGAAGGAAAAGACGTAGACCGGATTATGTGCTGCATAGATTCAGGGGAGACATTGGCTCCCCTGATTGGCTGTACTCTTCCGGAATATTACTTTTCTGCCGAGAAAATGTGTGAACTCGAGGAATATATTTATAATAAGTTCCACTCTGACGGAGCCGGTCTGTCCACAACCTTGCGCGGCATGGCAGAGGCTATGGGATCAAAAATCAAATATTCTGATTACAACATTGCCCAGCTTGAGACTCCTGCCATTTCAAGTCTGGATGAAGTAGACAAATTAAAACTGATAAATGTAGATGAAGACGGACGCCTTCCTATTATTTTAAAAGGTCTGAAAATGGTCAAAGAAAGACTTGGAGACAAAGTACCTGTGAGCGGGACTGTCACTGGACCATTTACCGTTGCCTCAATGCTTGTTGGAACAGAAAATCTTCTGAAAGGTATGGTAAAACAACCGGATAAAGTCCTTCAAATGATGGACATCATTACAGAAAATAATAACCGTTACATCCAAAGACTCCTGGACATGGGCGTAGGAGTTGGATTTGCAGATCCGGTAAGCTCCACCTCTCTTCTTCGTGTGAAACAATATGAGAAATTTTCACTTCCATTTTTCCAAAAGAATGTAGACTTTATCAAAAGCCAGGGTGGGGGATGTGGTCTTCATATCTGTGGTACAAGCCGTAAATTATGGGAACTTCTGATTCCGACCGGAATCGGTACATTTGGTCCGGACAATGTCGAGGATATGGCAGAAGCCAAGGAAGTCCTCGGACCATATATGTGCATTCAGGGAAATGTCCCTCCTGTAGAAGTCATGCGTCTTGGAACTCCTTACGATGTTCTTCGCGCATCCAGAGAAAGTATCCGGAAAGCTTATGACTCCCCAAAAGGTTTCGTGCTGACATCCGGATGCCAGACTCCAATGTTCACACCAGAAGAAAATATGACTGCACTTATGGATGCAGCCCGTATCTTCGGGCATTATCCAATCAATCAGGATTTATTAAGGATGGAGGATTAATCCTCCATCCTTTTAAAATTCAAAATCTGCATAATCTTCCGGCAGGAATCTGTGATAAATGATATGACAGCCTTCATCTTTAAAGCAATAATAGTATCTGTCCTCACTTCCCTCTGGAAATCTCACATAAAAATCAAACTCTCCGTTATTCATCTCTTCTGTGATTGTGTTTTCACTGTACTGACCAAACAATTCCAGAATCTTTTTCTTCGTGCAGCCATGTTCTCTCACCAGTTCAATCAGTTCTTTGATAAATTCATTTTCAGCGGTATGCTCATGCACATACTCACTTCCCTGCTCCGGAATATGGAAGCAGAAACGATCTTTTTTATGTGTTACAGCAATTTCTCCAAGTCTTGCTTTCATATCTTCCGGTAAATGTGTCAGTCTCTCTGCCATCTCCTCCACTGTATCCTCAGTATCAAAGAAATGATTCAGCGTGCTGAGTGGATAATATAATCTTACATCTTCTTTTCTATATCCCAGCTTTGCCTGCTCTTCCTTTACAATATCAATCAGGCTCTGTTCCAAACGTTTATATTCCATCTTACCAATCTCCTTTTTACTGCTTTATTTCTTATCAGACACATAGTTGTTCCTGCCTGCTTTCTTCGTATATAAATGATACTTACGGAACATTTCGCACTTCCACAATCCCGGCTCATTATACTACATCCACCTGTATTGTACCATTCTTTCTATAACATTTCTGGATGAACTGCAATTATTTCCATGAAGTTTGACATGAACCCTGTCTATCCCTTATACTAATTTACAGAAATATTCCCGGTATTCCATGATGCCTGTAAACTCATTTATTACATTTGAAAATATGTCGGGAATGATACGAAATTCATACATGACAGGAGGATGATAATTATTATGATTATAAAAAATGGACTCGTCGTTGATCCGGCTTTGGGACTTTCCGAAAAGATGGATCTTGCGATTGAAAATGGAACAATTCTGAAAATAGAAAAAAACATTGATACAGATCATGTTTCAAATGATACCGAAATCCTGGACGCCACAGGACTTGTCGTTGCTCCGGGACTGATTGATACTCATGTACATTTCCGCGATCCGGGATTTACTTATAAGGAAGATCTTCATACCGGTGCACTTGCTGCTGCAAAAGGCGGATTTACAAGTGTCATCTGCATGGCAAATACTTCACCGGTTGTTGACAGTCTCCCTGTGCTCAAAGATCTGATCGACCGCGAGAAAAATGAAGACATCCGTATCTTCCAGGCAGCTGCCATTTCCTGCTCTCTGAAAGGAAAAGAAGCTGTCGATATGGAGGCTATGAAAAATGCCGGTGCATGTGGCTTCACCGATGACGGAATCCCTCTCCTGGACGCTGATTTCTGTTACCGTGCTATGGAACATGCCGCAAAATTAGATGTACCTGTAAGTCTCCATGAGGAAGATCCTTCTTTTATTCAGAATAATGGAATCAATCACGGTGCTATATCTGAAAAGCTTGGCGTTTATGGTTCCCCTTCCATTGCCGAGGAATCGTTGGTTGCCCGTGACTGCCTTCTGGCACTTCGCTCCGGCGCAGATGTTGTTATCCAGCATATCAGCTCTGGTGTCTCTGTAGAAATGGTCCGCACTTTTAAAGCCCTCGGTGCTAAAATTCACGCAGAAGCAACACCGCATCATTTTACTCTGACTGATGAGGCACTTCTGACTTACGGAACGCTGGCCAAAATGAATCCGCCACTTCGCACCGCAAAGGACCGCCAGCAGATCATCGAAGGTCTTGCAGACGGAACCATTGACCTCATTGCCACCGATCATGCTCCACATAGCATGGAAGAAAAGAATAAACCTCTTACAGAAGCACCAAGCGGAATCACTGGTCTTGAGACTTCTCTTGCACTTGGCATCACAAGTCTTGTAAGACCTGGGCACCTAACTCTGTTACAGCTTCTGGAAAAAATGACTGTCAATCCGGCAAAGCTTTACCATCTCCCATACGGACAGATCAAAGAAGGTGCTGCTGCCGATCTGGTTATCTTTGATCCGGAAGAATGCTGGAAACCTGGCGATTACGCTTCCAAATCCCGCAATACCCCGTTTACCGGACAGGAACTTTTCGGAAAAGTAAAATATACGATCTGTGGCGGTAAAACTGTTTATTCTGATAAATAATGTAAATAATCACTTCATAAAAGTCAAAAGACAGGAAAAAGAACTTCCATACTTACACAAAAAGTTCTCTATCCTGTCTTTTTAATAATCACTTTGATATTAAATATCTTCCATCAAGTGCTTTAGCGATTTGCCCCCCCCCACAGAAATATTCTCTGTTTCTGAACGATGGCTGCCCGCCAGCTCTATGTTATCTTCCGCATCAAAATTATCTACAAAGTCCGAATTCACAACTTCTTTCAAATGATCCTGTATATCTGTCAGACATTCCAAAAGAACCGGATTAAACGCACCACATTCTCCATTCAGAATCATCTTCACAGCCTGTTCATGAGAATAAGCTTTCTTGTACACACGGTCACTGATCAACGCATCATAGACATCCGCCAGTGATACGACCTGAGCAGAAATTGGAATTTCCTCTCCCACAAGCCCATCCGGATATCCTTTTCCATCATAACGTTCATGGTGCCAGCGGCAGATCTGATAAGCAACTTCCAACAGTATCTCTCCTTGATACATCTTGAGATTCTCAAGCATGGTAGCTCCGATCAGTGTATGTGTCTTCATAATATCAAATTCTTCTTTTGTAAGCTTACCCGGCTTATTCAGAATCTTCTCATCAATTCCTATCTTACCAATATCATGAAGCGCAGATGCCATAGAGATCATATACTGCTCAGACCATGACAGTCCGTACTGCCCCGTCTTTTGGACGAGACGCTCCAAAAGTAATCTCGTCAAAGTCTGAATGTGTAATACATGAGGTCCACTCTCTCCATTACGAAATTCCACAATCTGGCTTAAGATTCCGACCATCATCCGGTTATTCTTCTCTTTCTCATAAATCTGGTCAGCAACAAGAGAAATCAATCTCCTCTGTTTTGCATAAAGCTTAATGGTATTAAACACTCTTTGATATACGATTTTCGCGTCAAATGGACGTCTGATATAATCTGCGATCCCCATCTCATATGCCCGGCGTATATACTCCTCAGATCCTTCACTGGAAATCATAATGACCGGGATATCATCCATCCAGTGCTCTCTTGCCATAGCCGCAAGGACCTCGAAGCCATTCATGACCGGCATCACAATATCCAGCAACATCAGTGATATGCCCGTATCATACTGCTTAAGCATCTTCAATGCCTCTTCTCCATTCTCAGCTTCCAAAATTCTGAAATCGTCCTGAAGCATCTCTGTAAGGATTTCCCGGTTCATCTCCGAATCATCCACGATTAAAATCTGCTGCTTAACTTTTAATGCTTCAAGTGCAGTTCCATCCTCACCTTCCTCATTCGCAAAATCTTTCTCTGTAACGACTGTGTTCTTTCGATTCTTCGCAAGATACATAAACTTATCCGCTTCCATTACCGTCTCCTCGACAGTCCTTCCTGCAGACATGACTCCACCGATACTTGCTGATAACTGAAGTCTTGAATATGTCGGAACATTTGCATTATAAATTTCTGTCCGGATCTGCTTAAGCTTTTCTCTGAACATCGTCTCGCTGATTCCCTGCAATACAAGGAGAAACTCGTCCCCTCCATAACGGATCAGAGTATCGTTCTTTCGGATACAACGACGAATTGCTTCCACTGTGGTGATAAGTGCCAGATCACCGGCATTGTGTCCATATGTATCATTATAGATTTTAAAATCATCCATATCAATCATGGCGACCCCGACAGATGCTGTCATCTTCTTGATCCGATCCTCGTAATAGCGGCGATTATATACACCGGTCAGCGCATCTTGATACAGCTTTTCATTATATCCGCTCAACTTCTCCATTAAACGGTCGCGATTCTCCAAATCAACCAAGAATTCCTCATCCATCTTCCTGAGCAGCTCCATAACGTATGGCTGTCCGTCAATCTCCACATAACGCGCTGTCACTTGATAAATATCTGAATCCAGGTATTCCAGCTTTGTCCGCACTGACTTCTCCTCAAATGCCCGGGCAGCAATACAATTCGTACATGGCTTTTCCTTCTTCCAGAAATCATAACAATGGCATAATTCCATGTCTCCGCCTGGATTGTCGCTCTCTTCCAGCCGGAACTCCCGCTTATCTAACAGTCTTACAACCGTAAAGACCTTTTTATACAATTCCATCTCCGTCTGAGCCTGCTGCATGGTCATGATATAATCTGAAGACATGATTTTAACCCTCCTGCACGATTCAAAAATCCGCGCTTTATCGTTCTGGTAAACACATTTATTTTACCAAATATAAATAAAAACTACAAGTTGTTTAACCAGAAAGATTGTCAAAACTTTGTCCTACTTATTCAGCTATGTTTATATTGACAACTGCTAGTTTGATTGTAGCCATTCTGAATTTTATTTTTGTGGGCGGCAAATGGGTGGCAAATTCACTGAATCGCACTGAACACAGTCGAGAAACCGCCTATTTACGCACTAATTCACACACAGTTTCACAGTGATCGCAGAACGGGAACATATCAACCGGCTGAATCTTTTCCACCTTATAATGATGCTTTGTCAGATATTTCAAATCTCTTGCCAACGTCTCCGGATTGCAGGAAATGTAGATGACTTTCTTCGGTGATAACTTTACAACAGAAGATAAGAATCTCTCATCACTTCCGGCTCTCGGCGGATCCATAAATACCACATCGGCTTTCTCACCTTTTGCTGCCATCTCGACCATAAATCTTCCGGCATCTCCCTGATAAAATGCAACATTCGTGATCTTATTCTCTTTCGCATTGATCCTGGCGTCTTTTACTGCATCTTTGTTTAGCTCCACGCCAATCACCTTACCGGCTTTCTTCGCAGCAATCAGCCCAATCGTTCCAATTCCGCAATACGCATCAATCACCGTCTCTTTTCCTGTCAGGCCGGCATAATCGATGGCAGTCTGATATAAAATCTCTGTCTGCACCGGATTGACCTGATAAAAGGACTTCGGTGAAATACGAAACATACAGCCACATAATCTGTCTTTAATAAACCCCGGACCGAAAATCGGCTTTTCCCGGTCTCCCAGAACCATGCTTGTCTGTCTGTCATTTACATTTAACACAACGGTCGTAATCTCCGGATGCGCTTTTCTAAGCGCTTTCACAAAATTATTTTTCGACGGAAAAATCGGCGAACCTGTGACAAGGACGACCATAATCTCTCCGGTAGAAAAGCCTCGGCGGATCAGCACATGACGCAGAAGTCCATAACCTGTGTCCTCATCATATGTCCGGATTTTAAATGATTTCAACATTCCACGAATCGTCCGGATAATCTCCTGACTCTTCTCGTCTTCAATCAGGCAATTCTCCACAGGCACTACTCTATGCGTTCCTTCTTCGTAAATACCGGAAATAATATTTCCTTTCCGGTCACAGTCAAATACCGCATGCACTTTATTCCTGTAATAATATGGATTCTCCATTCCGATGATTGGGCAGACCTTCCCGTATGCTCCAAGAAGACTCTGTTCTTTTTTCTGCTTTTTCTTAAGCTGCTCTTTATAAGGAATACCCTGAAACTGGCAGCCACCACATTTCTTCGATATATTACATTTCATAATTTCCAACTCACCTGTTACCGTTCATACACTTTTCAGACGGTAACACTCCTCTTTCATCTATAACTGTTCAGAACCCCACCACACAAATTCGCAAAACCGCACGATACTCGTGCTTTCCCACTGCTACGCAGCTAATTTTGCTCATATGTGGGGTGGTAACTCTATTAGAGTCACCTTGAAATAAGAAAAACCGCTACTTACATGCAAGCATGACGCATCAATTTTTCTTATTTCAAGGGGTTCTGAATAGTTACTTTCTATTATAAATTGTGGACATTTTCCCTGCAACCTTTTATAATCAAATCATGTTGTTATTTAAAGGAGATATCAAATGAGTACTAATCAACACAATCGCGAATCTTTTGGCAGTCGTTGGGGCTTTATCCTCGCCTGCATCGGCTCCGCCGTCGGCATGGGAAATATCTGGATGTTTCCAACCAGAGTGTCTCTTTACGGAGGCGGCTCTTTCCTGATTCCTTATATATTTTTTGTTGCCCTCATCGGCTTCACTGGAGTCATTGCAGAAATGAGCTTTGGTCGTGCTACCAGATCTGGTCCGGTCGACGCATTTGGCTGCGCCTGCGAGGCAAACGGCAAACGAAAACTCGGAGAAGCCCTTGGCATGATTCCAGTTCTCGGTTCCCTTGCAATGGCAATCGGATACACCGTCGTTATGGGCTGGATTTTCAAATATGCAATCGGTACCCTGACCGGTTCGACTCTTGCCCCAAATAATGTAGAAGAATATGGAAATGCTTTTGGCAGTATGGCTTCTGCATTTGGAAATAATGGATGGCAGATTGGCGCTTTGATTATCTGCATGTTAATCCTCATGCTCGGTGTCGGAGGCGGAATCGAACGTGCCGGTAAAATCATGATGCCGCTTTTCTTCTGCCTGTTCGTGATTCTGGCAGTTTACGTTGCATTCCAGCCGGGAGCCATTAATGGATACCGCTACATTTTCCGGGTGGATCCGGAAATGCTGGCATCCCCGTCTACATGGATTTTTGCTCTTGGGCAGGCATTTTTCTCCCTGTCTGTTGCGGGAAATGGAACTCTGATTTATGGTTCCTACCTGTCAGATAAGGAAAATATACCCGCTTCTGCCGCAAAAGTAGCACTTTTTGACACCATCGCCGCAGTCCTTGCAGCCCTGGTCATCATTCCAGCTATGGCAACCACCGGAGCACAGTTAAACCAGGGCGGTCCGGGACTATTATTCATCTTCCTGCCGAATCTGATTCGTTCCATGCCGGGAGGCCGGATCATTGCAATCATTTTCTTTGCAGCCGTATTCCTTGCAGGGATGACATCACTGATCAACTTATACGAAGCACCAATTGCAACGGTACAGGAAAAACTACATTTATCCCGCGTACCTGCATGCGGTGTCATTGCAGTAATCGGAATCATCGTTTCGCTTCTGATTCAAGGCATCGTCTCCACATGGATGGATATTCTTTCTATATACATTTGTCCACTGGGCGCGGGACTCGCCGGAATCATGTTCTTTTGGGTATGTAAGAAAAGCTACGTCGAAGAACAAGTCAATAAAGGCCGGGAACGGAAATTCACCAAATACTTCATTCCTGTCTGCAAATACATCTATGTACCAATCTGCTTTATCGTACTGATTCTTGGAATCGCACTTGGCGGGATTGGATAATAAAAAAATCGGGATACTCTACATGATAGAATATCCCGATTCTTTTTCTACATATCAAATTCTATGATGCGCTTTCTGCTTTATCTCCAACTCGAAATCTTGCCATGCAGATCAAAGTCGCCACTGCCACAATCACTCCACCTGCAAATCCTATATCTTTCAGCGAAATCTTTGTATACACTGTTCCGCCAAACCAGGTTCCGCAGCCAATTCCCAGATTGAAAATTCCTGAGAAGATCGCCATAGCAACAGATGATGCAGCCGCAGAGACACAACCAATCAACTCTGCCTGAAAGCTTACTTGAAATGCCATAATCGCCAGTCCCCATCCGGCACATACCAAAATCACTGTATACATATTGACAGAAGATGGATATAAGAGCAGCAGAGCTGCCACAACACCAATCATAACGGTCTGAACAAAAGCATACCGATGATCATCATAATATCTTGAGAACAAATAGCTTCCTCCAAGCCCCGCTACTCCGAATAACATCAATGCCATAGTTACCCAGTTACTCGGAAGCCCTGCTACCTTCTGCAAAAACGGCTCGATATAACTGTAGCTTGTATAATATCCGGTCGCCACAAGAAACGTAATTACATAAATGCTCATCAATCTCGTATTTTTGAAAAGCTCCGGAAGCTGTCCCACGGAAAATGATTCTGTTCCTTCCAGCTTCGGAAATACAAATGCCAGATAGCCAAGTACCAGAAATGAAAATACTGCCACACATAAAAATGTCATTCGCCAGCCGATCTGAAGTCCAATCATTCGTCCAAGAGGCATTCCAAGTACCATGGCAATTGACGTTCCGGTAATAATTGCACTAAGAGCCTTTGACTGATGCTCTTTCGCCACAACCCGAACTGCAACCGGTGATGCGATCGCCCAGAAAATGGAATGTGCACACGCCACACCAATACGTGACAATACAAGAAATGTAAAGCCACTTGAAATTACCGACAACACCTGACATACCGCAAACACACTTAACGTTCCAAGCAGCAATTTTTTCGGCTGTATCCTGCACACTAACAACATCAGCGGCAGCGACAATAATGTCACAGTCCAGGAATAGGCTGTAATCATCACGCCCGCCTGAGCCTCCGTCATATGAAACTCATTAGATATATCCGTTAAAAGCCCAATCGGCATAAATTCCGAAGTATTTACCAAAAACGCTGAAATCGTCATACCGATTAACGGGAGCCACTCCCGTAAAGTCATCTTCGTCTTCATCTATAATGTCCTCGCTATTCTTTAAAATCATTATTTTGTCCGCGGACAATTATAGTATAATAGCTAAGTAGTGTCAATAAAATTAAATAAGTTATAAATTCCAAGTACACGCTCGATTTTGCCATTCTTGTATTCTTCCATATTGCTCCTCCGTATCGGCTCATTTCTTATGCCATTATACGTTTTGCAAATGTCAGAAACTGTCTCTCTGCAAAAGTTTTTCTATAAAATTGCTATTTTCTTCCACCTTAATCAATCAAATCGTTCTGAAATCTGGACAAATGTTCATATGGCAGAATGAGGCGCCCACGATACAGTCCGCAGCCGTCGTTAATCAGGCTGTTATTCATTGCTGCGAACATATTAACATCAAGGTCTTTTAAATCTAAATTAAAAAGTTTCATTCCACGCTCGTATGCC
>OGXW01002607.1_pt1 | contig 12656 bp, 10 predicted proteins | sample 1576341 | NCBI WGS metagenome assembly OGXW01 (sample SAMEA3541592, study PRJEB24748) | human gut metagenome | biome: human gut; feature: human-associated habitat; material: faeces | place: China | collected 2012
ACCCACGTATCCAGCTTGGAAGGCTGGTGTTCTACCATTGAACTACACCCGCATGCTTGCGGTAATAAGTTTACAGCAGTCGGGGTGACAGGATTCGAACCTGCGGCCTCCTGGTCCCAAACCAGGCGCTCTAGCCAAACTGAGCCACACCCCGATGTACCATTTACTTATGGTTTTTATTAAGTTGTTGTCGTCTTCGTTTGTGTTTCGTTTTCGTTTCCTGCCTGACGACAAGTGATATTATATTATAGCAATCTACAAATGTCAACACCTTTTTTGAATTTTTTTAAAAAAACTTTTTTTCACGTTTTTTCCGCCTATTTAAAGGTTTTCTTGTCATTTGCGACTGGCTTATGGTATCATGAAACCATAATTAAAGTCAAGAAAAAAAACAAATAATAAGGAGATGTTTTTACATGGATATAAAATTATTTCAGCAGAAGCTTAATGACATCTGTGCCATCGCTGAGGAAAACAATAAGCAGCTCTCCCAGCAACAGATCCGTGACCATTTCGATGAATCGGATCTGAGCACTTCACAGCTTGTAAAGATCCTGCAGTATCTCAAATTAAAAGGGATCACCATCGAAGGCGCCGATGAAGGCACCGGTGCTGCCAGAGCAGATGCTGTTTCATCCGAATCCAGCGACAAGGAAGAGCTTCCGGGTACCCGTGCTGCTCTTACTGCCGAGGAACAGGCTTATCTCAGTGACTATATGGAAAGCTTTTCCCCGGAAGGACTTGATCCGGATGATCTTGCGTCCCTCTTTCAGGCCTTTGCAAAGGGTGACACTGCTGCTGAAGGTGCACTGACACAGTTCTACATGGCTCAGGCAGCCCAGATGGCCGCTGAACTGAACTGTGAGGAAATCCACCTGGCTGATCTCATTCAGGAGGCAAATCTGGCCCTTCTGGCGTCTCTCAAAGAGACTGCCCCACAGGAGAAAAACGATGCCTGGATGCGTGGTCGTATCCGCAGTGGGATCCTTCATGCCATTGAGGAACAGACACAGCAGAAATTCCGTGACGACTATCTGGTATCCAAGGTAGAAAACCTGGAGGCTGCGGTTAAAGAACTCACAGACGATGATGACGCCACCAAATTCACCATTGATGAGCTTGCCGTGATCCTGGATATGAATGTGGATGAGATCCGGGATGTACTTCGCCTTACCGGAGATGATAAATAAAACTTTCTTCATATTCTTCACAAAAACGGGTCTGACATAGCTTGTCAGACCCGTAATCTTAATATTCTTTATACTTTTTCTTCCCGTTTCAGCTCCGCCGGTTCTGCCAGATGGATCTTTCCTTCCCGAAATATGTGGATAAATACCTCCGCCATATCCGGATCGAACTGTTTTCCTTCCTCTTCTCTTATGATCCGAAGAGCTTTTTCCACTGGCATCAGTTCTTTATAACAACGTTTGGATGTCATGGCATCAAAGGAATCTGCGATGCAGAGGATCCTTGCAGATGCCGGGATATCTTCTCCCGCGATCCTCCTTGGATAGCCGTTTCCGTCATAACGTTCGTGATGACCGATAACCGCAGGGATAACATAATCCAGCGACGGAAGGTGACGGATGATCCCGATGGACGCTTCCACATGACCTTTCATGATCTCATACTCTTCATCCGTAAGCTTGCCTTCTTTATTCAGGATATGCTCCGGGATCCCGATCTTTCCAACATCATGAAGAAGCGCCGCCTGACGGATGATCTCCACCATTTCCGTTGTATAGTTCAGCGCCTTCGCAAGACTTGTTGCGTAATAAGCCACATTGTTGGAATGTCCGAAGGTATAATGATCTTTGGTATCAATGGCTGCAGTCAGCGCATAGATCGTGGATTCATAGGACTGATAAATATGTTCATGATCGGATTTCTTACCCACATTTTCTTCATCCAGGCTTTCCTTCAGCATGGTGTCAAAAATCTCGATGCCGTTTTTACCGCTGCGCTTTACATGATATACTGCCAGATCCGCATTATCCAGGAGCTCCTTTGCTGAGCGTGCCGCATAAGGCGCCGCACTGATCCCCACGCTTACCGTAAGGATCTTCAGCTTGTAGTCTGCAGAATCGTTGCGCATATGCAGGATCTGCTTCTGTATGGATTCTGCCAGATTTCTGGCGGAAAAAATATCATAATTTGGCATCAGGACCGCAAATTCCTTGGCACTGTGACGTGCCACATATCCCTGTTCTCCCACACTTGCCTGGATGATATCTGCCACCTTCCGAAGTGCAACATCTCCCTGCTGATTTCCGTACAGCTGATTGTACAGCTTGAAATCATCAATATTGAACAGGATCAGTGCAAGCGAACCCTCTTTATTTTTTTCGTATTCCTCATCCAGGATCTCATAAAAATATTTCCGGTTCAGAAGGCCCGTCAGTTCATCGGTCCTTGCCTCAGTCCATGCCGCCTCATAAAGTCTGGCATTTTTGATGGCAATGGAAGCTACTGAGCTGACCGAAGACAGCATGGCAAGGTCATTATGGTTCAGATTCCTGTGTCCGTCACCGGAAATCGCAATGATCCCGGCCAGATCATCATTTTGTCGAAGACCTGCACAGTATTCGATACCCAGCTCTGAAAACATATGTTTCTCCGACTCCCACATGGATTTGTAGGCTGTGGAAGAACGAAAATCCCGGATCACCACACAGTCCTCATTTCTGGTAAGCCAGGTGACCACCGGATTATCCGCTTTCAGCGAAAAGGTCAGATCGTTCAACGGACGGTTGCTGTAAACAGCCTGATATTCCCCTGATTTTTTGTCTCTCAGACAAATATAGATCCGTCCTGCATTGGTAGTTTCCTTCAGCACATTTACCGTATTGCGCAGGATCTCTCCTACCCGGAGTGTCCTGGATACTGACTGGCTGAAATCTTTCAGCTCCTGAGACTGCTGGATCTCTTTTTTGATAAAAACATTGTTCATCAGACATTTCCACAGCACTGTGACCAGCCATGCAGATATGAGAAAAACGAAAGAAAAGATCAGCACATGATACTCACTGGCTGCAGGGAGCAGCATTCGGATATAACTCATCAGGTACGGTGAAAGATTGATAAACAGTACTACCGTCAGGACCACGCCCACACCAAAGCAAACCCCATCTGACGCAAGACGGCGCATCTGGAACAGCCGTCTTCTGGTCAGTGCATAAAGCATCAGGACAGCATTGATCAGACCGCTGACAATATCGATGGGGAATCCGGAAAATGCCGGCACTGCCAGCGCAAGGTTTCCCACAAAAATGATCAGTATCCCCACAAGGATCGGTTCGATCTGTTTGCGGTATCCGGGATGTCTCCGGCATCCGCGGTACATGGTAATAAAGATCTGGATAATGGTGATCCCTGCTACCACAAAGAACAGAAGGAACCAGGGTGTGATCTTATAAACAAAATGCGCACCACCGTTTTTACGGATCAGATCTGGCCAGCGCAGGATGATCCCGCCCGGGATGTTGATCACAAAAAGCAGCAGCATCAAAAGCAATGGGATCTTGCTTTTTCTGCCCATACGCACTCCCATGAATTCACTGATGAACACATAGTAAAAATATGGCAGAAACAGGATTCCTGCCAGAGACACATAATACCACAGGATATAAGAGGGTCCTGCTTCCATACGCATCAGAAAAGAGCCCAGCGTCCAGCAGAGCATTCCTCCCAGCACACACATGAAACTGTTGATGATCCGGCTGCGCTTACCAGCCAGAAGAGTCAGTATCATAAATGTATAGAAAAAAACTGAAATGATTGAAAATGATATATAGCTTTCCATAGTTACTTCCTCATATTCCCGAATCCGATCTCATCCTGCAGTCTCAAAAGTTCCGCCACCTCATAATAAGGAGTGCTCATATGCCGTGGTTTCCGTCCTTTTCTGGACTCATACAGATGAAAGGTACCACAGCGCAGGATGGTCACCACAAGGGGATCCATTCCCAGGATTTTCTTCAGATCCCGGTAATCCTGATCGATATATTTGAAATACGTGGTCAGAAGTTCTTTCAGAATATCCGTGCTCATAGCCTGATACATCAGCGCTTCTTTTTTTACTTCTATATAAAGATGCAGATATGGGCGTTTTTTCTCATTATATTCTTTCACTGCGATCCAATCCGTAACCGGCTGCCCGGACAGCTGGATCACACTTTTGATACCATTTTCCGAAATCCTGGTAAAGCCTGCGATATCAATGATCCACGGAACACGGTCTATGTACTCAAATCTTGGGATCTGTGTCCGATCCTCCTGGTTGGTAAGACCCACGCACCGATACATATCTCCCACACGGTACCTGGCAAAGGCTCCGCCCTTCAGCACAGTGATCACAAGCTCATATTTCTCCCCGGGAACAACCTCATCCATAAGATAGGTCGGAGGAGTGAACGTGGGATCCTCATAATTATGGAGCATATCCTTTTCGGTGATAAATTCATAAAAGCAGGTATCCGGGAAAAAGTACATTCCGTTCCTGGTCCAGGTCTCGGTTCCTATAATGGAAGGTTCCGTTCCTGCAAAAAGCTCCATGGGCCGAACTCCCCACATTTCCTCCAGATCATCCTTATAGCACTGGTTGTCGGTTCCTGCCACCATAAATCCCTTCAGGTGAAAAAGATCTTTCGGAAGAAGCTCCCGTTTCTCCTTCTTACAGATCTTTTTGGCATTCAGGATCCTTTTCAGCATCTTTGTTTTATACTGCAGAAGTTCCGAAAAGGAGATTTTGCTTTTTCCTGATGATACGCTTCCGGTGAGGCTCTGGCTTACTGCATAGGCCACACTTCCAAGTCCGAAGAAAAATTCCACGTCCTGTTTCATGGCCATCTTGAAGCCCTCTTTGTTCCGCTCACCAAAGCTCATATTTACCGCATCTTCCACTTCCGGAAGAAAACGGATGTCGATATCTTCTTTCAGCGCCAGTGGAAAAAGGCCGGTAGCAAAAGGCAGCGGTGCCAGTCCGTAAAGGATCTTGTCCGTTTCCTCCACATCAAATTTGCCCTTTTCACGGCTTGTAGCTAATATGAGGCAGGCAACTACATTGTTCCTGTAGGTATCCAGCATACTTCTTGTGTATGGTGCTACCTTTATCGGATGGCGTCCGCCTTCCCAGGTCGTCTGTATCCAGATGATCGGATTCCCCGGAAGAGTTTCACTTCTCTTCTGGAGAAGCATATCCGCATAATCCTCATAAGTGGTAAGAGGTACCAGCCGACGGAACTCGTCGATCCCGGATGGTCTCCTGCCCTTCAGAATGCTTTTGCCCAGTTCACAGTCTGACCAGAGCTGGATCTGCTCTTCCATCAGGCGATTCTGGATCTTCATGTAATCCTGCATTGTCAGATCAAGAAATCCGCAATATTCTTTCCAGATAGCATCATACTGCTGTTTTCGAAGCTTTTCGCCAAGACTCACCGCCTTTTCCCCCCTTTTCGCCATGTTTTCATGCAGGCAGCTGTACTGTTTCGGTCTGGGATCAGAAAGGGAGTTGTCTGCTGATACGCTCCGTAATTACTGAATGTTTCCGGAAACACGATCCTGTCCTGGTAAAAAATGTACAATATGTTCCACACGATAAGGACCCCAAAAGCCCCCATTGCCTTCCCGGATCCCAGAAATCCGGCCAGGCAAAAATAAAATCCGGCGAACCACAGAACGCCAGGATGTCGGCAGAGTGCATAAACACCCTCTGTATAGGCTAGCCTTTCATGATTTTCTTTGACATATGTCTCATCAAAGGGCAGCGCAAAAAACAATGTATAGATCAACAGTCCCAGAAACAGGATCGCTGCTGTCAGAAAAACAGCAGAAATAAAAAAAGAACTTCCCCGCCGCGGCCAGCAGCTCCGGATCACCAGACCTGTTGACACTGCGATCAGGAAACATCCTATGCTAAAAAACGGATGAAGAAAGCTTTTTTTCAATCGGATACTGTTATGATCATACAGGAAGCAGCATAAAAAGCCGATACTCCCTATAATAACCGCAGTCATCTGTATTTTCCCCCTTCATTTATGTAAAGCGGACCTTCTCATTCCGCTCTGCTGCATTCTCAGGAACGAGACCCCTTCATGGTCAGTACCCTAAAGAATGCTCTATATTACTAAAAAAACTACTTGTTCATTATATAGCACATAGCTGACTTTCGCAATCGTTTTTGACTAATATATGCTGAATATTGGCACAAATTTTATCAATTATGACAGTTTATTTGTTTTTTCTGCCGGAATCAGAGGTAACGGATCTCTACGTGCATTTCGCCCTTTCCATCTGTCTCCATTACTGCATAGCTTGGACGGCGTCCCCGTTGTCTGGGATAAGCCAGACTTCCGGGATTTACCAGAAGTACACCTGCTTCCTTTTCAACAACCGGTACGTGGATATGTCCGAAAAAAGCCGCATTGCATCCCCTTGAGCGGGCAGCTTCTGCCAGCTGATCAAAGGCCATGGATACACCGTAGTAATGACCGTGAGTTACCAGGATCTTATTTCCCTCGACCTCGATCACATCTTCTCTCGGAAGATCCGAGAAAAAATCATTATTTCCGGACACAATACTGCAGGGACATTCTGCAAGGGCTTCGATATAAAATTCTCTGCCTTCCACATCTCCGCAATGTACCAGCATGTCAAAAGGAGCCTCCCGATTTATCGCGATCTCCAGGTTTTCATCTCTTCCGTGAGTATCGCTTACGATCAGCACCTTCATACAAGCTCTTCCTTTATAAGGCAAAGAGCTTTTCCACGATGGCTGATCCTGTTCTTTTCTTCCATGGAAAGCTCTGCGGAAGTACAGCCATATTCCGGAAGATAAAAGATCGGGTCATAGCCAAAGCCATTCTCCCCTTTTTCCTCGTAGCCGATGCGGCCTTCCATGGCAGCACGGACTGTCTTTCTTCTGCCATCCGGGAAAGCTACCGCAATAGCACATACAAAACGTGCAGTACGTTTCTCATCGGGTACACCTTCCAGACGCTGGATCAGGTTTGCGTTTTTAATATGATAAGAAGTATCCTCACCCATATAGCGTGCGGAATAGATTCCCGGCTCTTTGTTCAGATAGTCGATCTCCAGACCGGAATCATCTGCCAGAACGATCTCGCCAGTCATTTTACTGATTGCTTCTGCCTTGATCATGGCATTTTCTTCAAAGCTTTTTCCATTTTCATCAATATCCGCATGGATCCCGGCATCCTTCAGGGAAAGGATCTCCAGAGAAGGATCCGCAAGTATCCTTCGGATCTCCTTCATTTTATCCTCATTTCCGGTAGCAAAAATGATCTTTTTCATTCTTTAATACTTCCTTTCTTCGGCGGACGTGGTCCAAGAAACTGGTAATAGTAGGTTTTCATCATTCCGTTATAGATCTTACGGTTTTTATCTGCCTTTCGGCCGATGTCATTCTCTGCCTTGTCATAGGCAGTGATCAGATACATGGACCAGCGATCCAGCCCCTTATAGCTTTCACCGATCTCACGGTACAGTGCAGGGAGATTGGATTTTTCTTCGATCCGCTCACCATATGGCGGATTTGTCACGATAAAACCAAAGGGTTTGGAATGGCGGAGTTCACTGACCGGGCGCTGCTGGAAATGGATCAGTCTGTCCACTCCTGCCATTTTTGCGTTGGCGCGTGCTGCCTTGATGGCAGCTGCATCGATATCAAAGCCCTGGATATCGGTTTCAATATCAAGATTTACACGTTCTCTGGCTTCTTCTCTTGCATCCTCCCAGCATTCCTTCGGGATCAGATGCTCCCAGCTCTCGGCCAGAAAATGACGGTTCAGTCCCGGCGCCATATCCGCTGCCATCATTGCCGCCTCAATAGGAAAGGTGCCGCTTCCGCAGAACGGATCGACAAGAATACGATCCTTTTTCCAGGGGGTGAGCATCAAAAGAGCGCTGGCAAGCGTCTCGGTGATAGGTGCCTTGACAGTCATCTGGCGATACCCTCTCTTATGGAGGGATACTCCTGAAGTGTCGATTCCGATCAGAGCTACGTCTTTCATAAAGGCCACACGGATAGGAAATTCCGGACCATCTTCCGGAAACCAGGAAATCCCGTAGATGCCTTTGAGACGCTCTACAATGGCTTTTTTCATAATGGACTGGATATCAGATGGACTAAAAAGCTTACTTTTGATGGAGTTTGCCTTGGCTACCCAGAATTTACCGTTTTTCGGTATGTAATTCTCCCATGGGAGAGCCTTGGTCTTTTCAAAAAGCTCATCAAAAGTCTCGGCCTTTACTTCGCCTACTTTCAGAAGCACACGTTCTGTGGTACGAAGGAACAGATTGGCGTCTGCCACACCCTGGGCATCAGCCTCAAAGGTTACTCTTCCGTCTTCCACCCTGGTCACTTCATAGCCAAGATCCAGTATTTCACGCTTCAGCACCGCCTCTGTTCCAAAATGACAGGGCGCCGTTAATTCCCACAGATTCATAAAGTGATCTCCCGTACTGTATTTCCTTCAAAATCTTTAATGGTAAAAATTCCGTTCTCAAGAATTGCATAGGTCGGCGGGTTACCTTCCTTTGGAATGGATACGGAACCTGGGTTCAGAAGGATATAATTCCCCATATTTTCTGCCTTCAGCACATGTGTATGGCCGTGGATCAGAATGTCTCCGTCCATCATCGGCGGAAGATTATCCTTATTATAGATATGACCGTGTGTGGCGTACATCGTTTTTCCTTCGATGGCAAGGATACAGTAATCTGCCATAACCGGGAAGTCCAGGACCATCTGATCCACCTCTGCCTCACAGTTTCCGCGTACTGCATAGATCTGGTTTTTTCTCTCATTTAAAAGGCGGATGACTTCCTTTGGTGCGTATTCCTTCGGAAGGTCATTTCTTGGTCCGTGATAAAGCAGATCTCCCAGAAGCACCAGTCTCTCCGCCTTCTCCTTGTCATATGCTTCCAGCATTTTCCGGCAGTAATATGCCGAACCATGTACATCGGACGCAAACATATATTTCATAAGCTTTTCTCCTTGTAATTTGTATTGGTTTTTATCTCTGTTCTTTACATTATCATGATTTCCTTTAAAATACAAGATTTGTTACAGATATGCATTCGCAATCTATTTTGATATCGTCCGCTTTTTTTATCCGCGCACAAGATTTCTCCCTCTGTAGGCTGCAAATCCACCGATCACGGACCTGGTACGACAGCCCTGTCTTGCCAGGCTCCGGGCAGCCTGCATGCTGGCGCCGCCGCGGTCGCAGTAAAATATCAGCAGCTTATCTTTGGGAAAACGATATTTCTGATCCTGTTTTTTCTCAAGATATTCCTCCAGCTCTCTGTATGGAATATTTACCGCGTTCCGGACATGTCCCCTTCTGTAGGCGGCAGGATCCCGGAGATCTATGATAACAGCGTCACTGCGCTCCACATAATAATCCAGCATTTTTGCAGAGATAGTTTCAATCTGAAACATGGAAAAAATCTCCTCTTTTTGGTATATTATATGGAAGCTTCCGGGTGAATGTTCCCTTATATGTATTTAAGCGGGAAAAGCCATCTCTGACTTTTCCCGCTTTTCTTATCCTTTAATATCTGTCAGAGCCTCTGTCCTTCTCAGAATCATATTCATCGGAAATTTTGTTTCCGTAGCTGCTTTTGGAACTGTTTCTGGAAGAATTTCCCGAACTGTTCTTAGAGCTGTTTTTTCCGCAGTTTCTGGAAGCACTTTCCCCGTGATTTTTTCCTGCATAATTAGACTCATTTCTGTCTGTTTCGTAATTTTTCGCCATTTGAATTACCTCCTGATGAAGTTGATTTTACGGCTTTCCGAAGCTTTCTGCCGCTTTTTATTACAGGAAATAGTATCCCAAAAAGTTTGGAGATTATTCGCCAAAATCATATTGCTTTTTTTTCCAGTTTATATTATAATCATTCTTGTAAAAAGAATTTACCCTTCAAAAATTTTTTTTACATAACCCCTTATTTAATTATTTATACTCCCCTCGAAACACCCGGTAGCTCCCCTACCGGGTGTTTCTCTATACAAAAACAAGCCGCCGGATGACGATCACAGTCGCTCCGGCAGCTTGTTTTTTATCCGTTGATCGGATTTACATGCACCATACAGTGCTTTACATCTTTGAATTTATTCTCGATCGTATGATGTACATTTTCCGCAATATCATGTGCATCAAAAAGGGAAATATTTCCATCTGCTGCGATCTCGATATCCACATACATCTTGGATCCGAAAAGACGGGTTTTAAGAAGGTCTACTCTTCTGACGCCCGGTACCTTGAGGATCTCTCTCTTCATGGATTCCTCCGTTTTTGCATCACAGGAATGATCTACCATCTTGTCAATGGCATCCCTGAAAATGTCGATCGATGCCTTGGCGATCATAACGCAGATCACGATACTGGCGATCGGATCCAGGATCGGGTATCCCAGTCTTGCTCCTAAAATACCGACAAACGCTCCGATAGAGGAAAGTGCATCTGAACGATGGTGCCATGCATCTGCCATCAGGGCTCCTGAATTGATCTTCTTTGCAGCACCTCTTGTATACCAGAACATCCACTCTTTTACCACAATGGATACCACTGCTGCAATCAGTGCAAGTGTTCCCGGAATGGCAATGGTTCCGCCGGATGTGCTTTTTACGATATCACGGGCACCGGTAATTCCGATCCCAAGACCAGTGACAAGCAGCATTCCTGCAAGGACAATGGAAGAGACACACTCCATTCTTTCATGTCCGTACTGGTGCTCTTTGTCTGATTTCTTTGTAGAAAGACGGACACCGATGATTACGATGAAGGTGCTTCCCACATCTGATGCAGAATGAATGGCATCCGAGATCATCGCTCCTGAATGTGCCACAATACCTGCGATCAGTTTAAATACTGATAATAAAAGGTTTACCAGAATACTGATCCCGGATACCTTCATTGCTGTCTGCTGTTCCCATGAAGCTGTTTTTTCTGTATCATGTATAATTGTTTTGTTTTCTGTGTGTTCCATAAACAGGACCTCCTTTTAAATATATGATCAGGTTCTTCTTATGGCACAACATTTTCCGTGAAAAAACCGACGGTTCCTTCACTACTCGCTGCAGTGCGATTTTCCGCCGGTGTTCTTTCTTTTCTGTATAAGGATATCCCAGCTTCTACCTTCTGTTCCATCCATATTTTGCAGTAAAAAAGACATACCTGCGAAACATACACTGTCCCGCAGATATGTCTGAAAGCAAAGCCACATTCTGCTTCACCTCATATTCCGTGAATGCAGGTTCTTTGCAATTACGTTTAAATCCATATCCGCTGCCGCTTCCTGCGGCCCGGCCCCATGCCTTCGGATAAATATTTTCGATTCCGAAAAGCATCGCCTGCTCAGTTTGTACTGTTGATCTCGCATCCTGTTCGAATGTAATGCAGTGCAAAGAGAATTTTTGCAGTCTTACGGGTCTCCCGTCCAACTTCTCAGCAAGGATACACCATGTGCCCTCTGTTAGTCAAGCCAAAGTTTTTTATTTTACAGGTAGATATCTTCAACTTTCTGTTTATTCCATGTCTGGAAACATGCTTTGCACTGCACAGTTCTATATCAAATAATAGATCCTCAGTTGTTTGTCAAAAAACCGGGAGCGGATAAATCCTCTCCCGGTTAAATCTACGATCTGTATTCAGTTGGAATGACTGATTATGCCTGCGGGCCAGCTGCAACGAGTGCTTTACCAGCTGCATTTCCTTCATATTTAGCAAAGTTCTTAACGAATCTTGCAGCAAGATCTTTAGCCTTTGTCTCCCACTCTGCAGCATCTGCATATGTGTCACGTGGGTCAAGGATTGCAGGATCTACGCCCGGAAGCTCTGTCGGAACCTCGAAGTTGAAGAATGGGATCTTCTTTGTCGGAGCTTTAAGGATAGATCCGTCAAGGATAGCATCGATGATGCCACGAGTATCTTTGATGGAGATACGTTTTCCAGTTCCATTCCATCCTGTGTTAACGAGGTATGCTTTCGCACCGCTCTTCTCCATTCTCTTAACGAGCTCCTCAGCATATTTTGTCGGATGAAGCTCAAGGAATGCCTGTCCGAAGCATGCGGAGAATGTAGGAGTAGGCTCTGTGATTCCACGCTCTGTACCAGCAAGTTTAGCTGTGAATCCGGAAAGGAAGTAGTACTGTGTCTGCTCCGGTGTCAGGATAGATACTGGAGGAAGTACGCCGAATGCATCTGCGGACAGGAAGATAACTTCTTTAGCTGCCGGTGCAGAAGATACAGGGCGAACAATGTTCTCGATGTGGTTGATCGGGTAAGAAACACGTGTGTTCTCTGTTACGCTCTTGTCAGCGAAGTCGATCTTGCCCTCAGCATCAAGTGTTACGTTCTCAAGAAGAGCGTTTCTCTTGATCGCATTGTAGATGTCCGGCTCAGACTCTTTGTCAAGGTTGATAACCTTAGCGTAGCATCCACCCTCGAAGTTGAATACTCCGTTGTCATCCCAGCCATGCTCGTCATCACCGATCAGGAGACGCTTAGGATCTGTGGAAAGTGTTGTCTTACCTGTTCCGGAAAGACCGAAGAAGATTGCTGTGTTCTCTCCGTTAAGGTCTGTGTTTGCAGAGCAGTGCATGGAAGCGATGCCCTTCAGCGGCAGATAGT
>OGXW01002612.1_pt1 | contig 12634 bp, 12 predicted proteins | sample 1576341 | NCBI WGS metagenome assembly OGXW01 (sample SAMEA3541592, study PRJEB24748) | human gut metagenome | biome: human gut; feature: human-associated habitat; material: faeces | place: China | collected 2012
TTATCGTTAACTATGTTATACCACTAATTGTTAGCACTGTCAAGAGGTGAGTGCTAATTTTTTTGTGTTTTTTTTGTGTCCTTCTATAAATGCCGAAATTTCGTTATGTTCACATTACATTACTTTCAAAGTAACCGATCTCTTGCAATATAGCATCTAGTATTTTTGCATTTTTAATCGAAAAATCAGCTGTCACAACAGGGGTCTCGCCTTCGATTATGCATCTTCCCAACTGCTCTATTTCTAATTGATAATTATGTGGGCAGTATACATTTCGAATCTGCTCTTTTCCTTCAATAATCAACGTATAGGAAGCATTTCCCTCTTGGTTAAATTCCGCATCGGATTTGATGTCACCTTTTGTTCCGTGAATATACAATCTATCATAACGATGCGGCTTATCTTTTTCAAAAATCATCCCGCATGTTATCGATGCACGTACATCATTTTCATAATTTAACAATGCCGTTGTATATACATCAACGCCATTTTCATCATACTGTGCCATTGCTTTTACCTGGGATGGCACATCTTCCAAAAGTTTTAACAGCATACTTGTATTATAACAGCCAAGATCATAAACGGCACCCCCATAATTTTCTTTGTGCAGACGAATGTTGCTCTTATCATAATATGAAGTCAAAAACTGAGATTCAATATAACGGATTTCTCCAATTGTTCCTTCTTCAATTTCTTTTTTAAGTGCTGTAACAAAAGGACTGTGAAGGTAGGCATATGCTTCCATTAAAAATACCCCCTTCTCTTTTGCTGCCGCAAAAAGTTCTACTGTTTGTCTGGGTGTCGGCGCCAATGGTTTTTCGCACAACACATGCTTTCCTGCTGCAATAGCTTTTTTTACCCATTCATAATGAAGATTATTGGGAAGCGGAATATAAACTGCCTGCACTTTGGGGTCTGACAAAAGTGCTTCATACCCTTCGTATGCTTTTGCAAACCCAAACATATCTTTATAATCTTCTGCTTTTTTCAAACTGCGCCCTGCAATTCCATACCGTTCACAATTTTCTGCCTTCTGCATTCCCGGTATGCCGCAATCTCTGGCAATTCCTGCTGTTCCTAAAACTCCCCATCTTATCTTTTCCATTTTTTTCCTCCTTGTCATTTCAATCCTGCTTTTTTCAGCCATTTCCGATAGATTCGCATTTTTCCTGACGGCACATAAACCGATGCTTTTCTCGGAATTCCACGAAAAGCATTCTTCCCAATATTCTTTTTCTTGAGATACATACTCTGAATCTTTACCGTTTTTACTTTGCGGCAGCCGGCAAATGCGTTCTTGCCGATTCCCGTGACACGATAATAGATTCCTTTGTATTTTACATAATTTGGCACTGTTATTTTTTTGATCTTCTTTGAGCTGCTGCCCATGCAGGTGACATCAAAGATGCCCTTTTTCGCATTGACGGCATTGACCCGGTAACGAAGTCCTTTTGCCTTAAATAAAGACCCTTTTAACAGATACGAATACGTTGTCTTTCTACCATATTCTGTGTCCTCATTATCATTATCATTCGAACCTTCATAATAAAGATTCTCCTGTCCCGAATTGCCGGCACTGCTGCTATTGTCACCGGAACTATTCTTTTCATTTTCCAGCGAATATTTTACGATGTGGGAACGTTCTCCACACCGACGGCAGTGAATGGACTTTTCGCCCTGCGTCGCCTCAGTCGCAGGGGTATCGATTCTGAAATCGGATTCCCAATCATGTCCCAATGACTGCAAATAAGTATCTGTGAGCAAAATACATTCTTTGCCATCCTCATCTGCATACACCTTGTCACAGTCCCGGCAAATGTAATATTCGATAGTTCCCGGCTGAGTACATGTCGGTGCCTTTGCTTCAATTTTCTGCATATCGTGAGTATGCGATACTTCTCCTGTTTTCTGAATCGTAAAATCTTTTCGAATCGTACCATGGAAAAGCCCCTTACCGGAAATTACCGCTGTCGCCGTTCCGGCATTGACATTCTTTTCATAGGAAATCGTATAATCAATACCCTGCTCCAGCACCGTGTCTTTTCGGTAAGATACTGTCACTTCCGGCTTACAGGCATTTCCATCATAGATAAAGGCGTCTTTTGACAAGCTGACATCCATATCCGAAATGTCCTGACTTCCTTCGCCACCGACACGCAGCATAAAGGTCTGCTTAATGCGTGGATTGTACTTCGGATATATACTCAATTTCGTGATTCCTTCCGCCAAAATCTCAAAATGGTCGTATGGTGCATTATTGCTCGCTTTTTCCGGGGCCGCTGCCACTTCTTCATTCGTTGACTCCATTACCATATCCTGGTAGTCCGTGTCTCCGTCACTCGCCTGAATCCAGCAGTATAACTGCGATCCCACCGGGTTGCTCGTCGGAAAAATCATTGAATAACTGGCTTTAGAACTCGTACTGTTACGCCAATACAATTTCATATTTGTCGGCGGTGCGATGCGGATCGTATCACCGCACACGGAACATTTTCCGGTAGTTTTTCCCTCGGAATCCGCCTCCCCATAGACATAATCATGTGCTTTTTTTGCCACAACTTCTTCTATTGTATTTTGACATGTGGCACAATAATATTGTTTTTTTCCTTCTTTCGTACATGTAGATTCCGTATAGGATGTCATTTTTCTCGGATGATTACATTTTACTGTGATTTCTTTCTGTGCCACGACCGTGCTGCCGGATTTTGCCGTGATCGTAACCGTTCCATTGGTAATTCCTGTTACCTGACCATCCTGCGTCACCGTTGCCACCGCCGGATCCGAAGAAGTATAAGTAACGTCTTCCATCGACCACACATCACGGATGGCATTATTTCTTCGAAGTTTCACACGCGGCGTCACCGTCGTCGTTCCATTTGTAAAAATCTGGTCATCCCCGTCCAGATACGTTTCCTGTATATAGTCATTTGATACTTCAATCTTTTGCATCACATCTTCCGGTGCTTCCATCATTGTCTCATCCAAATCCGATTTTGCGGAAAATTCTCCTGCCATCGTCGCCGGATACGGTGCAGCCTCCGAATAAAAGCCGCCAAATCCGACATAAGTAAACTTCGGGTTGATCATACTTGTATAATGCCTTGTTTCCTGGCTCAAATCCTGTTTTACCCAATATTGTTTTTCACTGTACCAAAGCAAAACTCCTTCAATCATATCCTTTACATGATAATAAGCAAGATCTTCAGAAGAAGAAGTTATCCCATTACTGCCAATGGAAAAAGTACCCTTTTCATTCAAACGGTCATGTCCGGAATCCATAAACCGGAATGCAATTCCCGCTTCTGCCGCACGGATACGTGCAATATACTCCAGATCACTCGACCATTTCAAGGGAACATAATCCGATGGCTGAAGATATCTGCCGGAATTTCTCGGATCTCGTATATTTCCTGCTTCACATGCTTCTTTTCGAATTTCATTGATCTTAGCAAGTGCTTCCTTCGCCTGTGCAAAATAGGATCCATATACGCCAACCAGTGTACATCCTTCCGATGCCTCTGTCACATTTGTTTCCAATACTTTCTGTGTTTTCGCTCCTGCCACATTCGCCGGTACAATAAGCGAAAATGCCAGCAATCCGGCAAGAATCCTCTTCTTAATTGTTTTCTTTTTCATTTTCATCACTCCATTCATATGTACTAGTTCTGTTCCTTGTCTCCCAGTACCTGCATGATGTCTTCTAAAAACTCTGTCTGGTCACGCCATCTTTGAATGTCTCTGGCAACCACAAAGGCAATCCCAAAAACTATTGCGAGAATGGCAATTCCCGCTTCCTCTATTGAAAATTTTTCTTTCCATGGTACCACTTCAAAATATGCCGTCGCCGCCAGCAGCACAAGCGGTATGGAAATTATTTCCACTTGTTTTTTCAGATTTTCAATGTCTCTCTTCTTTTGAACCAGAAAATGACAGAAATCCTCGTTTTCTTTCTGCTGCTCATAGTTTTTCTGAATCCTTGCCTTCCAATCCGAATACTCCGTCACACAGAGGATTCCATCGTCTTTCGCATCCTGTTTTCTCATCTTTTTATAAATATTGTATTCTGCCAGATAGTCAAATCCATACGCGTTATTCTTTGCTTCCATGCGCTTCTGATAAATTTTATTTACTATTTTACTAAAAATAGCAAATAGAATTACTCCAACTGCACATACCACACAAAAAATCAAAATCTTAAAAAGTGCGGCGCGGTAAATGCCAATCAAAAAACCGGCAATGCCCCCCACGGCACACCATACATATTTTGAATTTTTATACGATTTAATCTTATTTAAAGTATCTTGATTCATAGGCACCTCCTTTATTCCCACGTCTTCCACACATCCGGCTGATATCCCAGTGTCGCCTGTCGGCCATTGCGAACGATCGGAATTTTTAAAATCTGCGGATTTTCAAGTATCTTATCCAATTTATCCTCTTCCGCAATATACGTCACCAATGCAAGAGCATCCCGGTCCTTACATTCTTTGTTAATCATACCTTCCAATCCGCCATTGACGGCTGCCACCGATCGGAATTCGCCTTTACTTAGTGTCTTTTCCCGCAGATCAATGTATTGAAACCGGATTCCCCGTTCCTTGAAAAAACGCTGTGCTTTTTTTGTGTCGTTGTCTTTTTTGCTGCCAAAGATTTGGATGTTCATACCTACCTCCTATGTCGGATTATTTCACGATAACAATAACTGTCTTCGTTATTCCATAACACTTTACTTTTATTTTTGTCTGCCCCTTCTTCATGCCTTTTAGCATTCCCTTTTTGGTAACTGCTGCAATCTTTTTATTCGCGGAAGCAAACACAACTTTCGTTGATGGGCGGACTTTAACAATAATACGAGCCTTTTTTCCTTTTTTGACCTTTATCATCTTTTTCGCCACTTTAAATGTTGGTTTCTTTACAACAATCCTGCACGTGCTCTGATAACCATCTGCACTCGCAGTAATCAAAGCAGTTCCTGCTTTTTTTGCTGTTACCCGGCCATTTTCATCTACAACTGCCACTTTTTCATTGTCAGATGTATATTTCACTACACTTTCTGTATCCGCACTAAGCTGTATGGTTTTTTTCCCTTTTGTATACAATGTAACAGATGTCTTATTCAATGAAAATGCTCGCGGTTCACCAGTTGGCGGCAATGGTGTTACCGTTGGTGGAGTTGGAAGTATTACAGGTGTGGCACCGGGTGTTGAACTTGGTACTTCTGTCGCAGCCGGAGTTGAAACCGTCGGCGCAGTTGGTGTTGTCGTCGGCGTCGGCACCTGCGTTGGTGTTGCCGTCGGTGTCATGGTTGGCGTTGCCGTCGGCGTCATGGTTGGCGTCGGCATCGGCACCTGCGTTGGTGTTGTTGTTGGCGCTACGGTTGGCGTCGGCGTTGGGGTTACTGTCGGAATCGGCTGTTCTTCACCCACCAAAAGCACTCGCGATATACTCTTGCCGGTTTTCGAATGGGTCAGCGTCAATGTCAGTTCACCCTTACAGTTCTCCCAGTCGTATATAGATACAATCACCTGATTATATTGGCTTTGCTCCTCGTTAATACACTCCTCATCCCAACTGCAGAAAGCCGCTTCCTCTAAATCAACCGCTTCCCCGTTTTCCTTCGTCAATGCCAAATCGTAATCATAAAAAAGTTCCTCAAACGTTGGCTTATAAACCGTACCATCCGCCTTTTTAAATTCAACCGGATAATAATATTCTTTTCCCTGCTGACTGATCACAGATTTTTTATCTGCATCTCCAATCCAATAAAAGTCATCTGCGTCCTCATTTTCCAGTTTTCCAATTATCCAGGAATATATTTCTTCGGTTTTCTTTTTATTTAATTGAAAATTTGTATACTGCGTTCCCTCAATTGTAAAATTCCCACTCGAAGAGGCCTTTGCCTGTATGTAACAATGATTCTCCACAAATCTCGCCATATATTCTGAGCCATTTACGTTTAATTTTGTTAGACCATAGACTTCTCCTTTTATCTCAAGTGTAGTATCATTTCCAACCAAAACGGAACCACATGTTTGATCCTCGCCGGCTACCGTTACACCGGTAAAATTGTTTGCAACACTCGGATTCGTTGACATTTGTCTGAGATCAAGCACCGCATTTTTCTCACAAACGACGTTATTTACGTTAAAATCCGCTTCCTTAGGAAGCGTGATCCGCGACTTTTCTGCCATCGTGAGATTATTGATACCGGAAAATGACAGGGTATCAATATGAGCCCCCGCTTTCACATTAACATTCAACTCGCCTATCAGATCCGTCTTGTCAAAATCCGTTACATTACTATCTTTTCCCAGTGTAACATTTACATTTCCTGTCAATGTATGACCATCGGCACCCGCTGCATGAATCTCCGTGTCTACCAATTTGGAATCCAGTTCTATCTCCACTTTGTCTTGTTCGGAATCGCGATAATAATCTCCTGCATAAATTGCAGCTATCTTAGTCTGGGATATGGGATTGACCACTTTAATCGTTGTGTGGCTTCCCATCTTTCCTTCCTCTCCCTGGTACGCGCCACCGCTGATCAATGGCCTCACATCGTCCTGCAATGTACTGGTTCCTACTCTCGTATCTACCGCATCCAACACCAGCGTATGTCCCGCCGCATAAATTGTTGTCCCACGTGCATTCCCTGCCTGCGGCACCATTTGCAGCCACATATCACGAAACGTAACATCCGCTCCCAGCTGAATCATACTGCGTATTTTCAAACCTGCTGACGTATCTGAACCAACAATCGTGATATCTTTATCAATAAATAATGGTTTCGGAGATCCGTCTTCGCACGTCTCGTATTTGGTGTAAGCGACTTCACCCACAAGTACAAGTGTCTGTCCCGTCTGAATCTGCTTCAAGGCCGTACGTATATTTTGATACGGTCTTTGGGCGGTTCCGTCACCTTCCGTAAGACTGCCTTCTCCATTTTCCACATAAACCTTAACTTCATCTGCTGCATCCGCCGCCTTAATGCCCATTGGAGCAGCTTGGTTCATAATTAACGCTAAAATCAATAATAATACACTTAATTTTTTTCTCATATCACACTTCCTTTTCTGGGGTTATAAGTTTACTTTGCTTCAATGTATCAATCAACAGCACATCCGCAGGCAGCCAATCAACAGAATCCAATTCTTCTTTTGTCAGCCATCTTGCCGCCTCATGCTCTTTCAACACCAAGTTCCCTGACTCAATTTCTGCCAAAAAACAATCCATCGACAAATGGAACGTAGGATAATCATATTCTATCGTATCAATAAGACTTCCCACCTTGATTTTGGTATCAAGTTCTTCCTGTATTTCTCGTTTGAGTGCCTCTTGCGGCGTTTCTCCCGGCTCAATTTTTCCCCCGGGGAATTCCCAGCCGCCTTTCATATCTCCATACCCTCTTTGGGTAGCAAAAAGTATTTCTTTTCCTTGTTCATCGACAGCTTCTATAACCGCCGCCACTACATGTATCGTCTTCATATCGTACCTCTATTCATTCACAAAATACTGATAAATATCTTCTCTCACCGGATGACTCATTTGAAGTTGAAAATTCATAATGGGAAGAAATCTTCCTTTGTCATCCTGAATCCGGGTCTGCTCCCAAGCAGCCGGCATCACTTGTCCCATGTAATAGAAATCAGTTCCTTCTCCATCGCTTTTCTTGATGAACAAAAGAACTTTCAAACCACTTTCCTCAGCATGAATCAATTTTTGTGATTCTACACTATCCAATGATACACGACTCCGAGTCATCCAGCTAAAAATCTGATTATTTACAAATGCATCTTCATACATTGTACTCTTTGCAATATCCTCTTTTTTGTGATACGTCACAAAAATCGGACATGTATCATATTTAATCTTATAACCATAAACAGTCGAACTTTCATCCTTTTCCCAATTCAACAAACGGCATATGTCCTTACGTGAATATTTTTGATACAATGACAGTCCAAGATCATCCATCTCTTTTTGGTATACTTCACTATATCTTTCATTTGCCGGATAAATTCAGATCCCCGGATTCTCACATAATATAAAAATGTCCGAGAGATAAATTGATCTTTTTCTTCTGTCAGTATATCTAATTGACTGTATTTTTTTCGTTCAGACTGCGTATTAATAAATTCTCCTTCGAGAACATGAACAGCAGACTCAAACGATTTTTCAGACATTTCCATATTATAATCCTGCCGTAATTTTATCTCCATCTGTTTCTTATTAAATCTTCCCTCTTGCAATAATTGCTGCAGCATAATAAGTTCATAAATACGTTTTCCATTTGCCAGATTCTGGGATACAAATTCCAGGCAGGCTTCTTCCCTGTCCGTCATTTCTCCGCTATACTCCTTATCAATCATTTTCAAAAAATGATAATAATTTCCTGCGTATTGAATCAAAAGTAACGGATCGACTTCCCCCTGCGTATAAAAATCGACTATACTTGGAATTTTTCCAAGTCGGTCTTTTACCTCAAAATATTTTGCAGACAACATTTTCTTTGTCGTCCTTAAGCCATCGATGGATTCATATATTTTCTTTCTGCTGATTTCATCAAAATGAATCGTACTTGCACCGGGAATAACGCGGCCGCCTTCCCTCAAATATCTTCGGATATTATCTTTATTATAGCTTCTGTCTCCGGATAGTGCAATTGGAATCATGAAATTATTTTTATAATTTCCAATGAAATCGAGAATTACAACATATTCCTTCCCCTCTGCTTTTCGGAGGCCACGCCCCAACTGCTGAATAAATACGATCGGCGATTGAGTTGGGCGAAGCATAATTACTTGATTTACTTCAACAATATCTGTTCCCGCAGAAGCACTATACTTTGTATTAAATGTGCGTAATCATACTACATCTAGTGTTTAGTTGGGTATTGCCCCTATTAAATGGCAAAACCTTTTTTGAAAAACCTTTATTTATGGGCTTTCTCCGGATTTCGCACTAAAGTTAGTAATTCTTATTTCTGTATCAAATGCTTGTGGAATGGGGTATCTATATTATTCACATACTTATATTTTGGTTATCAATTTTTTCCCCACCTCTGCTAATGGCTTTCTGAACGTATAAACCAAACCTGATACCACTGCTAGCGATCCTAATATCTTAATATTATGGTTTCTATGGCTCTCCTGCTGTCTTTCACAAAACTGTTTATTTTCTGTATCTTTATGATAACGTTCCTGCTTCATCTCAGCCATTCTTTTTCTTATTGCTTCTCTTTCTCCTTCACTTTCTGCTTTATCCATATTCATTTTGAGAAGCTCATATTCTGCTGCGTCAGCCTCGCAAAGCCTATTAATGTATTCGTCATTTGATTCGATGATTGTTTTATCAAACTCCGTAGCGTCCTGCATTGCACTATTTGCAGTTTCTTTAAACATCTGAATCTTTCTTATTTTATCTACATTTTTATTTGCTTTTCGTTTTGGTATTACCTGTTTTTTATCTTCCATGCTACCTCCTAATCTAGCCCTTCTTTTATTTTCTCAATCAACATCAAATCAGCCGGCAACCATTGAACTGAACCCAGCTCATCCTTCCTTAACCACTTAGCCGCTTCTGCTTCCTTCAGTACCAGCTTTCCAGTTATTGTCTCGCACCAAAAACAGTCCATAGAAAGATGGAAGTTTGGATAATTATATTCAATGGTATCTATCAAATCATATACTTCGATATCCGTATCAAATTCTTCCCTTATTTCACGCTTGAGTGCCTGCTCCGGTGTTTCTCCTTCTTCTATCTTTCCACCAGGAAATTCCCATTGTCCTTTGAACTCCCCATAGCCTCTAGCTGTAGCAAATATCTTACGCTTTTCCTGTACAGAATCACAGATAACTGCTGCCACTACTCTAATCGTCTTCATCTATTACCTTCTTTTATATTTCAAATTTTGTTTCTATTATGCTATCATCTTCACCGCTTATCAATTTGCCCTGTATGTATTTTTCAAAAATATTCAGGGACAAAAAAGTTACCACTCCATCTTTATCATGCAATTCCATTTCAAGTGGCTTCGATGACACAAACAACATATGTACTTTTATTTTTTCTTCAGCTCCAATAAATGCTTTTAATTTTTCCGGCTCTGCCAAAACTAAATCATAACGTTTCCTACAATGTTCATAATAACCATTTTCTCCAAACATTTTATTGTAATCATTAACAGCTCCACTGGCATTTAAGGAATCTGAAAAGTACTTAGATTCAATCAAAAACAGCTCCTTTGCATCTTTACTAAAGAATACAATATCGTAATCACCATAGTTTTGATCTTTTTTTCCAAAGATATTATCATAGTCAACATCTCTTAAATCAACATCCGGTGAATAGTTTGCTCTCAAAATTTCCTGCAACTTCTCAAGTAGCACATCTGACAACTGTTTATTTCTCTTTTCCATAGCAATTTTCAATTCATCTGTTTGGTCCGGTATCGTATAATAGCTTCCTCCATTATTGAAATATGAATACCATAATTGTTTTGACTGTTCAACCGCACCATATGAAATGAAAATATTGCCATCATCCAATTCAATAAAAGGCATTATCTCATGCCTTACCTTATTCGCACCCATAATCCATATAATAGATTCTTTTTTTCTTACAAAGCTCTGTAATTTATCCTTTGTAAGTACAAAGCTATTATAAAATTCTTCTCCATCAACTGCTGGTGTAGAGTAACAACTAGCAGCTTCTATAAAGTCTTTTTTTGAAATTACTGTAAGAGACTTGTCATCTCCTCTTAGTACAATATGTTCAAAATTCTGTAACACAGCAAGGAAAGGTAAAAAATGGACATTCATTTGCTTAAAAAACCCTTTTCCGAATTCTGTACTATCAGCTTCAACGGTAAACATATTATCATCCAGAGAATCCTGATTTCCTACTATTGCCGTATTAAAAAATATGAATGGGTGATATTTCAATACTTCTACCGGATTATCTTCCTTTAATGTTATTTTTAATCCATAATATGTATGTTCATCTCCAACATTCTTTGATAATGACAATAAAGAAATGCTTCTTGAAATCAGACCATACAAAAACATGTCTATAATCAGTTCATTGTCCATTACAAACTGTTTCTTTATATTCACATTCTTTATATTCACATCATGCTGCAGCAAAATGCAATTTTCTATCCAGATATTACATGCATCAATTATATTTCTTTCTATTTGAGAATTCTTAATGAATTCGTCTAACAGTTCTGTTGCATCTACATTTTGCTTTACTAGCTCTAGCCTAGCTTTCTTTTCTTTTAAATATAAAGAATGGACTTCATCAAATATGTAATGTAATTTAAACAACATTGTATATGTATCTTCGGTTTTAATCCTAAAAACCATTTTATTCTGAATGTTTTCAGTTATTCCCCTCAGTATACTTATTGCCTCTTTTCTATCCGTTATCTCCTTATCTTCGCCAAAATATTCTTTATATTTTTTACTTATTACCGCATGCGGAATATTCATTATTTTCCAAAAAGATCTTGTTTGAAATAAGAACATAGTCTCCGCCCCTTTCATTATCTAACTGGATTCCCTTTAGCATCCAATTTATATGATGATACATTTTGACTTGTCATTCTCGTAAATGCTGTTTCTCCACAATACGGACAATCAACATATTCTTTATCTTTTCCTCCCGGATAAACTGTTCCCCAAAATTCATAAGCATATTCTTTACCACATTTTTTGCATATAACCTTCTCCATAGCTGTTGCCTCCGATCTCTGTTTTATTCTTGATCTCGTTTCAAATATGTAATCTCAATATCATATCCTAATGCCTCCATCATTTCAACAAACGTCTTATTCACAATACCATCCTTTTTCTTAATAATTCGATTTACATATTGACCAGTCGAATTTATTTTTTCTCCGAGCTGCATCTGTGTCATTCCAGCTTCTAAACATTTTACTTTCACATCAATTTCAAGATTATTTTTAATCATGATTATACCTCTAGTAATCCATTTCTTTATTCTTTTCTTGAAGTAATTTGACATCTTTCTCATCAGCAATTACATGCATTTTCCTATGACAATTTGGGCACAAAGCAACTGTATTTTCTATTGAATCATCTCCACCCTTCGATAGCCAAATAATATGATGACTTTCTAAATACGGTTTGCCATCCTTATCATTAAATGGTGCCCTCTGACCACATAGCTGACAAATACCCTTTGCTCGATTCTTTGCATATTCTGCAATATAAGGATCTCTAACATAAGTCGTTGACGATACTGACCGATATGACGACTTTTTACCGGAGTGTTCTTTGGCCTTTTGCCTCAATTCCTCCTCTGACATTCCTTTGGCCGTTTGCTCCTTTGTCGCTTCATAACGATCCAGAATTTCCTTATCAATTGAATCATTAGAATCCACGACTTTTACTGGAAATATCCATACCTTACGAAGTGAACCCTCTGAATCTTTCTGATCTTCCTGGAAGGGCTCCTGCACTAATTGTACCCTTCCATGAAAAATATACTTTCCACTTTCCAGCACCTCGCACAAGTATATCGCTACACCATTTTTATTTGACTCTGCTAATGTTTTATTTTGACTTGTAAGCTGCTGATCTCCAAATTTCCCCATACCAGTATAGTAGAG
>OGXW01002613.1_pt1 | contig 12633 bp, 8 predicted proteins | sample 1576341 | NCBI WGS metagenome assembly OGXW01 (sample SAMEA3541592, study PRJEB24748) | human gut metagenome | biome: human gut; feature: human-associated habitat; material: faeces | place: China | collected 2012
AGAAGCAGCCCACGACCTACACGGTCAACCTGACCGACACCGTCACCAAGATGGGTGCTCAGGGCCGTCTGGTTGAGGTCTATGACGATACCATCGTCATGATCGACACCTTCCTCGCCAAGGTCACCTATGTTGCTCCTGCCGCTTATGACGCTCAGGGCCACCTGCGCACCGAGGCTACCATCAAGCTCGATGTCTATGCCACCAAGGGCTCCACTGCTGCTACCACGCTCACCCTCACCAACGGCGAGGATGCGTATCCGTATGCTGTCGGCGATTACGTTCTCCTGAACGCCTACACCAACGCTTTTAACAGCGCTACCGAGAGCGGCCTCATCAAGACCGGCGCTGACAAGTACGGCGAGATCGTTTCCAAGGCCACTTCTGTTGACGGCGCTCAGAGCGTGATCTACTGGAACGCTCAGCAGCACAACGTCGAGGGCACTGTCTATGACGATGCTGCCAAGTTCTACTTCGACAACGCGGGGAAGAGCACTAACAAGTTCACCTGGTTCTTCGATCAGTACAACAACCTCATCGGTAACGTTGAGATCGCTGCCGCTACCAGCTACGGCGTCATCAACTCCATCTGGTGGGCTGGCAACGCTGCGGACGGTTCCGGCGTTGCTAAGGCGAACGTCACCTACATGGACGGCACCACCGCTGTGGTCGACCTGAGCAAGATGACCTACTTCGACGAGACTGCTTCCGGCGTTGTGGCCCCCAAGATTGCGACCGGCAAGGTCACCCACAGCACCGGCATCCAGAACAAGGTCATGAAGGTTGATGGTGACTACTTCTACGTTGACTCCTACATCAACACCAACGCTGTCTGTGATGTCAACGGTATCCTGAACGGCCACCTCTTCCAGTTCACCACCCAGGCAAACGGCACTCTCGCCGCTGTCGAAGTCGCTACCACTGTTGACGCCAAGTTCCACAACGAGAACCTGTTCGTCAGCAAGAACACCCAGTACAACGGCAACAACCTGATCGTTGACGATGCCACCGTCTTCCTGGTCCGCAACAACACTACCAATCCCTACACCTTCAAGTCCATCGTTGGTCTCGGCAACATCGACAACTATGCTCAGGCTGAGGTCGACTTCGTCGATCTGAACGGTGATAAGGTCGCCGATTACGTCTACGTCATCGCCGATCCCGTTGCCGCCAAGGTCACCAGCCTCTTCTACTATGCCAACGAGCAGATCTCCTATGACGCCAAGACCGGTGTCTACACCATCCCCGGCTACGTTGACGGCGTGAAGGGCAACATCTATGGTGACAAGGACACTGCTAATGCCATCGCCCTGCTCAACGCCCTCGAAACCCAGGCTACCAATAAGGTCGCCGGCGGTCTCTTCAAGGTCGCTCTGAGCAACAACTACGTCAAGGAGTATGCCGCCATCGCTGCGATCGGCACTGCGACCACCAGCTCCGTTGACATCACCGCCTTCACCGGCTATCCCATGGCTGCTGCCTACGCCGGCTACACCGTTAAGGTCGACTCCATCGTGGGCGCTGAGAAGGATACCTACAAGAACTCTGTCTACACCGACTATGTCGATGGCACCATCTCTGGCGACAAGTTCTACACGGTTTCCGGCAACGGCGTTGACGGCCTGACCAAGATGCCTCTGGCTCTCGGCGACGTCACCACGCAGAACGTCATCGTTGTTTACAACGCTGAGACCTCTGCCACCTCCGCCACCCTCAACCGTCTGGCGCTCCAGGTTTACGCTGTGAACAAGGTCGACACCTCCACCAACCCCGATCCTCTCGCTACCTCTTACACCTACACCCTGAACATCGTGAATAAGGACACCGGTGCTGTTCTCCAGTCCTACGCCAAGACTGTTAAGAATCCCGTTGATGGCACCTACACCATCACCCTTAATGGTGCTGCTGCTGAGTTCGGCGTCTCTACCGCCAAGCTCACCGCTTTCGGTCCCGACTCCATCACCCTCACCATCGACAGAACTGTTGGCAAGCTCACTGATTCTGGTGTTCTCAACGCTTACTACGCCAACTAATCATTGACGTAAGCGCAAAAAATCTCTGAATAGAGTTTCAGCCCCCGGCTCTTTTGAGCCGGGGGCTGTTTTTTGTTTTTCTGCGTCTCAGTCCGCGTCACAGCCGAGCACCACATAATAATATGTTTTGCCCGCCTCATTGAACTGAATGGCGGGCGGGGCGAAATACTGATCCTCTTCCTGCTGGCAGAACCAGCTTACGCTGCTGTTGTCCCATATCGCCGCGTTGCCCCGGTTATTCGAGTTGTAAAACCCGCTGACACCGCGCAGCGCCCAGTGCTGCGTGTCGCTCTGCTCGCTCACCATCACAAGCAGCGGGTAAAAGCCGCAGTCGATCTTGTTGGGATTTTCCGCGCCGCTCAGACCATTGCCGGCGTAGCTGCCGTATTTGATGCGGCAGATTTTACCGTTTGCGATCGTCTGCGCCAATGCCGTGATGCGCTCCGCCGCCGTGCCGTCGGCCTCGCTGCGCGCGTCGGTCTCCGCCTTGAGCGCCGCGTCGATGCTCGCAAACGCGGCATTGAAGTCCTGCATTTTGATCGGGTCCTCCTTGACCCATTGCGGAAGTTTGTAATTTGTTGTCGTCTCCATGCTCTTTCCCCCAAATTTTGATAATGTTAGAAAAGGCAGCCCACACCCCCCTGCAAACGCGGGAACACTGATGCATGATTTGCCTTTTCATGATACGCCGTATCATGAAGCAGCGTTGCACACAACGCGGCAAAAAGCTGTACCGCCTCCGGTATTAGAATTCACGATACCACAAATTGCCGCGTTTTGTGCAACGATCCCCGTTGTGCATGGGAACTTTTTCGGCTATCATACGTCTATAGAAGTATCCGAAAGAAACGAGGAACGAACGATGAAGAAGCTCCTTTCCCTTCTGCTCCCGCTCGCGCTGGCCCTTTCCCTCGCCGCCTGCGGCGAAAAAAGCACAGACGAGGCCGCGCGCCAAACCCCGCCAACACTGACCGTGACAAGTGCAAACGCTTGCAGCGTCACCCTCAAAAGCAGCAGCTACGACTGGACCTACCCCCAGGGCCTACAGAGCATGACCGTCATTGCCTGCGGCGCGCACCCGCTGGACGAAACCTCCCGCGACATCACGCCTGTACTGGAAATGCCCTTTGCAGTGTCGGCCGCCTATTTCTACACCGTAACGCTCGATTTCAGCGATAATTCGCCCGATTCCGTCAGTCTCCGCTGCTGGCCGTCCGACGCCTGGGGCAGCACCGGCCTGCCGTCCGAGACCGTGACCGCCCAGCGGCAGGATAACGGCACATTCCGCGCAGAACTGCCGCAAAGCGACGGCATTTTCGCCGTCGACGCGCTCTGGGACGGCAGCAGCGCGACCTACACCTTCTGCACGCAGGCGGAGGGGAGCGAAGAGCTCCACCCGGGCGCGGTGCTCAGCATCGGCGAGAGCGAAGACATCCGCAAGATCGACATCTCGTGGCGCAGCGGCGGCGTGAACATCTATGCCGCCGAGCAGAGCGCGCAGATCAGCGTGAAGGAGGAATCCACCGCGCCGCTCGCCGAGAGCGAGAAGATGGTCTGCACGATCGACGGCGACACGCTGCGCATCCGCTTCCTCGGCGATGCCTACCGCGGCAGCTACGATGGGGAAAAGTATCTCGACGTGGGACTTCCGAGGGAACTGGTCAGCGCCGGTCACTTTGAGGAGATCGAAGTCGAAACAACGGACGCCTACGCCTATGTGAGCGCCGATGCGCAGAAGATCGACCTTTCGACCGTCGGCGGCGACGCACGCGTGATGTGCGCGAACTGCCCGGAGGTGGAGATCGAGACCACGAGCGGCAATGCCGGTGTGGTGGACGGCACGTGGGCAAGGGTCGATATTTCGACGCTCTCCGGCGCGATCGAGCTGGCGGGCGATGCGGAGAGCGCCGAGATCGAAACCGCGAGCGGCAAGGTGGATATCGCCGGCGCGCTCGGCGCGCTGGACTTCGAAAGCGTCAGCGGCAACCTGATTTTGGCTACCGAGCGTGCGCTGCGCCTTGATGCCGAAACGGAGAGCGGCAGCATCTATCTGACCCTTCCCGCGCAGGACGGCTTTACTCTCGACTATGAAACGAAAAGCGGCGCGTTCCGCTCCGCGCTCACCGAGCGCGAAGGAGCGCTCATCACCTGTCTCGACGACCACGCGACGCACTACTCTGTGCCCGCGCTCGACGGCGGCGCGGTGAGCGAGCTTACGATCGAAACGATGAGCGGCGAGGTGACGATTGGAGCCTCTTCCTCTGGAAGCAACTGAAGCGAACAAAAAAGAGAGCGGCAGCGCCGCTCTCTTTTTTCGTTATTTCTGGTCGATTGCAAGCCACGTCTGGTCGAAGCCGTAGGGGAGCAGCTCTTTGATGTGCAGGCGCTTCTCCTCACCCTTTTTGTTGAGGCACACGACCTCCATGTCGGGCCCGAACTCGTAGAGCACCTGACGGCACGCACCGCAGGGGTAGCAGTAGTCGTCGCTGCGCCCAGCGATGACGATGCGCTTGAAGCGCCGGTGCCCCTCGCTCACGGCTTTGAACGCCGCGGTGCGCTCGGCACAGTTCGTCAGGCCGTAGCTCGAATTTTCGATGTTGCAGCCGGTGAAGACCGCGCCGTCCTCACATTCGAGCGCCGCGCCCACGGGAAAGTGGGAATACGGCACATACGCCATGTCCAGCATGGCGACGGCCTTCGCCTTGAGTTCTTCTAACGTTGCCATAAAAACGCCTCCTCACCAGTCTACGCCGAGATCAGGACGGACTTGCGTATCCATGATGTCCTCGGCGTTATAGAATTGCAGATAGCGGCTGCGCGCGTGGCGCAGCGTGGTGCCGTCCGGATGCAGACGGTCGCAGATGACGGCGGAAATGTCGGGCTTCACATAGCTGAACGAACTCGTGCCGACGCTCGCGAAGATGCGGAAGCCCTGGCTTTGCAGGTACTGGAAGCGCTCGCCGGTCTGGTGCCAGTCGTCACCGTCGGGACGGCCGCCGTGCGGATAGAACAAAATCTGCGTGGGGCCGACGAGCGAGCCGACCTCGTCCGCCCAGCGCTCGGTGTCGTTGATGACGGTCTGGAGCGGCTTGGTGTCGAGGCGGATGTGGCCCCAGGTGTGGCTGCCGAACGTCCAACCGGTCTCCTTCAAACGCGCTATGACGGGCTTGACGGCCTCGATCTCGCTCGCGCGGTAGGCATCGAACGCGGGGCGGTCGGGCGAATCTGCCGCGATGTCGCGGTCATCCTGCGTGCGATAGCCTAAAATACCCTGATAGCCCGTCAGTGAGAAGATGGCCTTCGCGCCGTTCAGCGAAAAGTCGGGGTGCTCGTAGACAAACTGGTCCAAAATCGGCGTCGCGTCGAGTTCCTTGGTCAAAAAGGTCTCATTTGTGTACGGATCGGTGCACTGCGCCCAGATCTCGCCGTCGTCGCCGACGACGAGCTTGCTCGTGAAGCCCTCGTCAAGCATATAGGGGTAGTAGTTCACGTCGTCAAAGCTGATGACGAGCGGCTTTTTGCCCTCTGGCAGCATCAGGGTGTTTCGCACCATATGCGTGCCGGACTCGTCCGTCACCTCGCTCCAGACGTCTTCCATCGCGACTAAGATGTAGCCCTTGTCGTACACGGACTGCAAAATTTTGTTGTATTCGTCGACCGTCACCATCCAGTCGTCGAGGCCGTAGCGCTGGTCCTGACTGGCATTGCAGTCGTGGAAGGCCCACTGCGGGTAGGCAATGATCGGGTGGAAAAAGAGGTGCTCCACCACCTGATCCGGCCCCCAGGCCTGCGTGAGCTGGTCCTCGGACCAGTAGCTGCGCACGGCGTCGTAGGGGTCAGTTGTATCGTCAGTATTGTTGTCGGTGTCGTCGCCATTTTCGTCCGTGACGGTCTGATCGTCGCCGTCGGACGGCGTCGTCTTATCGCCGCAGGCGGTCAGCAGCGACAGCACCATCAGCACGCTGAGCAGCAGTGCAAAAAAGTGTTTCATGTCAAAATCTCCTCTCTCAAAACTGCGCGGTCATTATAGCAGACTTCACTTCTTTTGACTACGCTTTTTGAGCTTTTGTTCCCATTTGTAACTATTTACCACAAATAATGAAAGCGTCACAGCTTTTCGCATCCGCAGACGCGAAATGATTTCGAATCGTTTTTTGGCGCGACATGCGCGTGCCAAAAAACTCTTCTCGCTCCGCGCGTGTCGAAGCCGCCCTTTGGGCGGCAAGGCACGAAGCGGAGTGTAATTCTCAAAAAACAAGGGACACGTTTTCCGTGTCCCTTGTTTTTTGAAGAATTAAAAGTCTGCGTTGCCCACGGTTCTCGGATGCAGCTCCACGTCGCGGATGTTGCCGATGCCCGTTAAATACATCACCATGCGCTCGAAGCCGAGGCCGAAGCCCGCGTGACGGCAGGAGCCGTAGCGGCGCAGGTCGCAGTACCACCAGTAGTCCTCGGGATTCATGCCGAGCTCGCGGATGCGCTTTTCGAGCAGCTCGATGCGCTCCTCGCGCTGGCTGCCGCCGATGATCTCGCCGATGCCCGGAACGAGGCAGTCCGCCGCGGCGACGGTCTTGCCGTCGTCGTTGAGGCGCATATAGAACGCCTTGATCTCCTGCGGATAGTCCGTGACGAACACGGGGCGCTTGAAGATCTGCTCGGTGAGGTAACGCTCATGCTCAGTCTGCAGGTCGATGCCCCACTCGACGGGGTAGTCGAATTTCTGGCCGCTCTCCTTTAAGAGCTTGACGGCCTCGGTATACGTCACACGGCCAAAGTCGGAACTCTCGACGTGCTGGAGACGCTCAAGAAGGCCCTTGTCGACAAAGCTGTTGAAAAACGCGAGATCGTCCGGGCAGCGCTCCATCACGCGGCGGATGATATGCTTGACCATCGCCTCCATGACCTCAAGGTCGCCGTCGAGGTCGCAGAACGCCATCTCCGGCTCGATCATCCAGAACTCGGCGGCGTGGCGCGCGGTGTTGGAATTCTCGGCGCGGAACGTGGGGCCGAAGGTGTAAACGTCGCCGAACGCCATGGCGAAGTTTTCGGCGTTGAGCTGGCCGGAGACGGTCAGGCTCGTCTTCTTGCCGAAAAAGTCCTTGCTGTAATCGACCTTGCCGTCGGGCGTTCTCGGCGGGTTTTCAAGATCCAGCGTCGTGACCTGGAACATCTCGCCCGCGCCCTCGCAGTCAGAGCCGGTGATGATGGGGGTGTTGACGTAGACGAAACCGCGGCTCTGGAAGAACTCGTGCACGGCGTAGGCCGCCGCGCTTCTCACACGGAACGCCGCGGAGAAGAGGTTCGTGCGCGGGCGCAGATGCTGAATGGTGCGCAGATATTCGACGCTGTGGCGCTTTTTCTGCAAGGGATAGTCGGGGGAGGACACGCCCTCGACCTCGATCTCTGTTGCCTTGACTTCGAGCGGCTGCTTGGCCTCGGGCGTCAGCACGACGGTGCCGCGCACGATGAGCGCGGCGCCCACGTTCTGCGCGGCGATCTCCTTATAATTAGAAAGAGAATTCGCATCCATCACGACCTGCAAATTGCGGAAGCACGAGCCGTCGTTCAGCTCGATGAATCCGAAGGTCTTCATATCGCGGATGGTCTTCGCCCAGCCGCATACGGTGACGCTTGCGCCGCCGTATTGCTCTTTGTCGGCGAAGAGCGCGGCAATTCTCACTCGTTCCATAATAATTTTCCTTCCTTTTGTGGGTTTTCACGGGATAATAGAGGTATTATATGCCACTTCCCGTGCAAATTCAAGCCCCGCTTTGTGTTGACTTTTGACAAGTTGTATGTTATGATGCAATCTTACCTCAAAAGGTAAACGTGAAACTTTCACCTATTACTTTACAGGAGGATTTTAACGATGAACAAGTATCTGGATATCGCCCCCGAGGTTGCCGAGGCCCTTGCCGCCGGCAAGCCCGTCGTGGCGCTCGAATCCACCATCATTTCCCACGGCATGCCCTACCCCCAGAACGTGGAGACCGCGCTCAAGGTCGAGCAGATCATTCGCGACGCGGGCGCGGTGCCCGCGACCATCGCCATCATCGGCGGCCGCTTGAAGGCGGGCCTTTCCAAGGAAGAGATCGACTACCTCGGCCGCACCGGCGCGGGCATCCCGAAGGCTTCCCGCCGCGACCTGCCCGTGCTCGTCGCGCAGGGCAAGGACGGCGCGTGCACCGTTACCACCACGATGATGATCGCCGACATGGCGGGCATCCGCGTGTTCGCCACCGGCGGCATCGGCGGTGTGCACCGCGGCGCGCAGGAGACGTTCGACATCTCCGCTGACCTCGAAGAGCTGGCCAACACCTCCGTCATGGTCGTGTGCGCGGGCGCGAAGTCCATCCTCGACCTCGGCCTGACGCTCGAATATCTCGAGACCCACGGCGTGACCGTCATCGGCTACGGCACGAGCGAGCTGCCTGCGTTCTACACGCGCAAGTCCGGCTTTGGCGTCGACTACGAGCTCGACACGCCCGAGCAGCTGGCCAAGGCGTTCCACGTCAAGCGCGAGCTGGGTCTGCGCGGCGGCTTACTCGTCACGAACCCGATTCCCGAAGAGTACTCCATGGACAAGGAAGTCATCGACAAGGCCATTGCCGAGGCCGTCGAGGACGCGAAGAAGGACGGCATCCACGGCAAGGCCACGACGCCTTATCTGCTCGCCAAGATCAAGGACCTGACCGGCGGCGACAGCCTGGATTCCAACATCCAGCTCGTGTTCAACAACGCGCGCCTCGGCGCGGCGGCGGCTGTGGAGCTCAGCAAGCTCGAAAAGTGAGATACTTTGTCATCTATCTCGCCGCGATCAATCTAATTACTTTCTGCGTCTACGGCGCAGACAAGCGCCGCGCCAAAATTCAGGGCGCGCGGCGCGTGCCAGAAAAGACTCTATTTGCACTCGCGCTGCTGCTCGGCAGCGCGGGTGCTCTTTTCGCAATGAGGGTCTTTCACCACAAAACGCGGCACTGGTACTTCAAGTTCGGCATCCCCACGATCTTACTCGCGCAGATCGCTCTGGGGGTGTTCGTGTATGTGCGGTTTTTCGCGGCGTAAAAAATTTTTGGGAAATTTTCGGGTTTTGTGAAACAAAACAGACGTTTCTTGCGTCTAATTAAGGAAGCAAAGGGAAACTGGGCGAAGAGGGAAGATAAAGAATTTATGAATTTTCCATTTTCCTGTTCCCTTATTTCCCGCGGCATGGTAAAATACCATGTATGAGAAAGGCTCTGTGCGCGCGGAGCCGACAACAACAAACACGAAAGGATGAAGATCACATGAAAAAATTTCTCTCCTTGCTATTGGCTCTGACCATGGTCATGAGTCTGGTCATCGTACCCGCAAGGGCGGAAGGTGTCGAGGTTGGCGGCACATACGCCATCACCACGTCGGCGTCCTCCCTTGCAAGAGGCGACTCGACCACATTCACCGTTACCGCAACCGCCCCCACCGTCACGGATAATGGCGTAACTGCCACCGAAGTAAACGTGATCGGTTATAGTTGGAGCACTCCCGGTTTTTCCGGCGCTGCCGGCACGGGTGCCACGACAGGAACGCTGACCGCCTCCAACAAGGCGGAAAATGTAGAAGTCTCCTGCACCTTAACGATCGAGTACAAGGTGACGATCGAAGGGCAGGAAATCACCAGATCTACGACTAAGGTCGTTAAAAGCAATGTCTCTATCGCTGACAAGCTTCTCCCGGGCGACATCACCACCGTCACCTTCAACGGCAGAACCTATTCTGTGACGGACGGCGCGGTCAACATCTCCCTTCTTGATAAAGAAACCATCGCCTCCGCCGACAACAAGTGGTCTGCCGCCGCAACTGGCTATGTGATCGATAATACGACGAACAAGCCCACCTATTCCGATTCCACGCATAAACTGACGGTGAAGACGACGGCAACGACTCCGCTTTCAACCGAAATCACAGTTACGACTACGGCAGCCACCGTGACCGCAAAGGCAAGCCTTACCGAGGTCATCTCCGGCGGCAAGACCACGCTCACCGCCAGCTCCAACGGTCTCAGCAACGCCGCCACCTATGCGTGGTTCTACAAGATCGGTGACAGTAAAGAGTTTCCGATCGGCACGGGCAAGTCCCTCGACTGGACGGTCCCCGCAAACGTTACGACCGCGACCAATTACTCTGTTTACTGCAAGGCAAGCGAGGGCGATAAGCTCGCTAAGACGAGTGACCCCATCACGGTCAAGAGCCTTCCCGATACCTATACCTTCACTGTCGTCCCCGCAAGCGTTACGCTGACGCAGATCGGTCAGACCGCGACTTTGGCGGCGAGCTTTGTGGATACCTCATCTTCCGCTAGCCTGGTCGTCCCGACCTACTCCTTTGTTTCCGCCAACCTCAACATCGCAACTGTGACGAACCAGACGACCGCCGCGCCGACGGTAACGCTCAGAGCAAGCGGCTCTACCACCGTCACCGCAAAGGCGACCTATAAGGGCAAGGACTATGTGCAGAACATCCCCGTTACCGGCGCCCTGATCGAGGCGACCCTCAGTGCTGTTCAGAACGGCACTTCTGTGAACTACAGCTACAGTGATCTTGTCAACGCCGCGCAGGCCGCCATCAACAAGACCTACAGCACCGCCTACACCTACGAGACCGTCTATTCCCTCAGCGGCGTCACTCAGGTCGCCTCTACCGCTGCCTACGGTGTCGGCACGAGCAATGCTTCGTACAACTATCCCGCCGGCGGCTCCGGCTATCTTTACTTCAAGGCAAACCTCAGCGGCATCGGCACTGCAAAGTTCACCGCCACCGTGACCACCCGCGTTGCCAATTCTAACGTTCCCAAGACCTACAGCGTTACGTTTAACGTTCCCGTAACGCCCAGCTCGACCACCTATGCCGACCAGTATCCCGAGCCGGTCGCGGCTTACGGCAACACCTATCGCTATTACGTTCAGGTTCCCTCCGGCGCAAGGTATTACTATGTTGCCGGTGTGAACACCGAGCCTGTCGACTGGAACAATGGCAGCACCCAGAAATACTATCCCACCACTGCCACCGCCAATCTCTATTCCCTGACCGACACCAACTTCATCAATGGCAAGTGCACGCTGTATGTCGTGACACAGGGCACCGACAATAAGCTCTACTGCGGCACCATCAGCGTCTACCAGAAGAACTACAACATCAACTACAACGGCGTGGCCGGTGAGACCGTCCAGTTCGCGCAGAGCGACTTCAACGACTTCATGAACAAGGTCGCTGAGGCCCGCGGCGACGCCAGCAAGAGCAAGTCCTATCCCTATGTCACCTTCGATTATGTGTCCTTCTCCCTGCCCACCACCGCGCAGGGCACGCTGTACTATGGCGGCACCGCCATGTCCACCAGCAATTCCTCCGGCGCGTTCAACACCCGCACCAAGGTCACCAACCTCGATAGCGTGACGTTTGTCCCCAACGACAAGACCACCGCGAAGACCATCACGCTGAACTTCACCCTGTACGCGACCCGCTATTCCAGCTCCTCCACGAGCCGCGGCACGACCGTGAGCTACTCCGGCAGCGTCGTCGTCAACCTCGTGCGCGAGGACATCAAGTACACCGTCTCTCAGGGCGACAGCGTCCGCTTCGACGAGAGCGACTTCCTCAGCTACCTGCGCTCCACCAAGGGCTACAGCAGCAACTACACCATCGACTACGTGACCTTTGACCAGAGCGCCGTCTCCGCCGTCAACGAGGGCTCGCTCTACACCTACTACAACGGCTACAACTACGGCGGCTCCATCAAGACGACTGACAAGTTCTACTACAGCGCCACCGCCAGCCAGAACGCGCTCAGCGACGTCGCGTTCCTTGCCAGCCGCTACGCCAAGACCGGCGAGACCGTCTACATCCCGTTCACCATCTACGCCCGCTACGGCACGACCGGCACCGGCACCCGCCAGCTCACCGGCACCGTGGCCATCAAGATCGGCCAGACGATGAACTTCATCGACGTCAAGACCACCGACTACTTCTATGATTCCGTCAAGTGGGCCGTGAACAAGGGTGTGACCACCGGTACGTCCAGCACGACCTTCTCCCCGTACAACCCCTGCAAGCGTGCCGAGATCGTGACGTTCCTGTGGCGTGCCGCCGGCAGCCCGGAGCCGACCACCACCCGCAACCCGTTCCGTGATGTCAACGCCGTCACGCACTCGAGCTACTACAAGGCCATCCTGTGGGCCAGCCAGAAGGGTATCGCAGCCGGCACCAGCACCACGACCTTCTCTCCCGATCAGGTCTGCACCCGTGCCCAGATCGTGACCTTCCTGTACCGCTACGCGGGCAAGCCCAGCGGCTATTACTCCAACCCGTTCAAGGATGTCAGCGCCACGAACGAGGCGAGCTACTACAACGCCATCCTGTGGGCCTCCGGTAAGGGCATCACCACCGGCAGCAGCCCCACGACGTTCTCCCCCTACGCCTCCTGCAACCGCGCCGAGGCCGTGACGTTCCTGTATCGTTACACCAACGGACTATAATGCTTAAAACGAAAGCCCCGCTCAGCGGGGCTTTCGTTTTAGCTTTTTGCGCTCCGCGGCAGCGCACGCGCCGTAGGCGCGCACGTTTGCGG
>OGXW01002621.1_pt1 | contig 12602 bp, 11 predicted proteins | sample 1576341 | NCBI WGS metagenome assembly OGXW01 (sample SAMEA3541592, study PRJEB24748) | human gut metagenome | biome: human gut; feature: human-associated habitat; material: faeces | place: China | collected 2012
TTTTGGTGATTTGTTGTATGATGTGCAATTTATGGAGTTATGCTTCGTTTTCACCAATAGCTTTCATAATTTCAAGTTCTATATCTTGGTGGTTTTTGAGGGATCCTTCTACGAAGTTTCGATAACCAGAATATTTATGAGGTTTGAAGTAATTTAGTGTTTTTTGATGTTTCATAATGGGGTCGTCGGTGCTTTTAAAGATGTAATTATAAGAGCTCCATCTATAGTCGGATGGCTTTTTTACTATGTTCGCTTTGACTGGATTGAGATGTATATATCTGCTTGTCTGCAGAAAATACTCATCGGTGGTTATCAAACATGACTTATATCTTCCCTCAAAGACGTGACCTTTTAGTTCATATTTTCGATTATAATACATAGCGTATTTACTTGCTAAGTCTCTCATAAAAACAGAAATCTTAATATTCCCAGTTTCTAAAAGCAGATGGAAATGATTTGACATTAGGCAATATGCATGAATGTAGCATTCGTTTTTTTCTGCACAATTTCTCAAAATTTTTAAAAAATACTTGTAGTCAATATCATCTTGGAAAATTGTATTGCGCCTGACCCCTCGTTCCATTAGATGATATGTCGCTCCTGAAAACCATTCTCTTGTTTTTCTTGCTATAGCATTCACCTTCCTTTGTAAGTTTTAGATGGGGAGTACCCCATAAGAGTTATTTGTTCCAAAAACATTGTAACATTTATATAAAAATAAGTCTATATAATTGTATATAGTATACAAAACGTATACAGGGTTAAATTGCAAATAAACAACAAAATAATGCAAGACTTTGACGCTAAAAAACTAATAAGGTAAACACAAATTATTTGTGAAATAGGCTATAATCATGAATATAGAGAAGAAATATTAAGGAGAATACACGTATGAATATATTTGATATCATGGGGCCGGTTATGGTCGGGCCATCCAGTTCGCATACAGCTGGAGCGGTTAAGATAGGGTATATAAGCAGAAGACTGCTAGGTGAAGAATTGGCCTCCGTAAAGATATTACTTTATGGCTCATTTCTTACGACTGGAAAAGGTCACGGAACCAGAAAGGCTCTAGTGGCGGGACTTCTGGGAATGAAGCCGGATGACATACGCATTCCAGAAGCTTTGGAGATTGCCGAAAGAGATGGCATCGAGGTTGAATTTGGCGAGGCTTTGTTAAAAGAGGCTCACCCAAATACGGCACAGCTTTTTTTGACGGGGGTATCAGGACGAACCCTTGAGATTATAGGCCAGTCTCTGGGCGGATCGAGAATAAACATAGCAGAGATAGATGGTATAGAGACAAACTTTTCCGGGGATCATCCAACTCTAGTTGTCCACAATCAGGATCAGCCTGGACATGTATCGGAGGTCACATCTATGCTTGCTCACAAGAGTGTCAATATTGCGACTATGCAGCTGTACCGTGCAAGTCGGGGAGGCGAAGCTGTTATGGTTATTGAGTGCGATCAGGAAGTTCCAATTGAAGGAATAGAATGGTTGAAGAAGGTAGAAGGTGTGAATAAAGTGACTTATCTTGGACTTTGAGAGACCGTTGGGGTCAGACCCCTTAGAAAAAGAAGAGAAATAAACAAGAAAAAGAAAGGGGCCTGACCCCCATTGTTGAAAAAGAAAGGGGCCTGCCCCCATTGTTTGCCCCCATTGTTGTGACCCGATTGTTTTGTGAGAGAATAGGAGATGGAAAAGTATGTATCATTCTATACAGGATATTATCGATGTATGTAATGAAGAGAATATGGAATTCTGGGAGGTCGTTCAGAGGGCTGATATGGATGAGCGGGCGGCGTCTTCTGCTGAGTCCTGGACGAATATGGCAAATATGTATCAGGCCATGAAAGATGCAGATAAGAGCTATAATGCCAGGCTCAGATCAGCATCGGGACTGGCCGGCGGCGATGGTGAAAAGCTGCGTATTTATAATGAAAGCGGACGGAACATATGCGGAGATTTCATCGGCTCAGTGATGGAGAAGGCGGTCAAGATGGGGGAGTCAAATGCCTGTATGCGCAGGATAGTCGCTGCACCGACAGCCGGTTCATGTGGTGTGATCCCGGCTGTATTTTTGACCGCTCATGAAAAGCTGGGGTTTACTGATGAGCAGATGATACATGCAATGTATGTGTCGGCGGGCGTTGGAGCTGTCATAGCAGAAAACGCATCCATAGCAGGAGCATCAGGTGGATGCCAGGCAGAGATAGGATCTGCAAGTGCCATGGCAGCAGCAGGACTTGTAAGCCTGCAGGGCGGAACGGTAGAAAATATTGCTCACGGCGCAGCTCTTGCACTTAAAAATATGCTGGGGCTTGCGTGCGATCCGGTCTGCGGTCTTGTGGAAGTCCCTTGTGTGAAGAGAAATGTGGCCGGCGCTGTGAATGCAGTTACGGCTGCACAGATGGCTATGGCCGGCGTTGTCAGTGCTATCCCTGTTGACGAGGTGATAGATACCATGCGCAGAATTGGAAATGCAATGCCTGAATCTCTGAAAGAGACGGCGGGAGGCGGACTTGCAACAACCCCGACGGCTGCTTTGATTGCACAGAGATTTCAAAAGTGCGAATAGAAAAAATGGTATTCATAATCACTTATACACAAAGTGCACAAAAATAAATGACGATAATGCATATTTATTATGAAAAAATTTTGACGGACGTCAAAATGCATAATCCGTATTTCATTTATTGCACAAATATGGTATACTTGGTGCAATAAGCCCCAATATTGTAATGGGGCAGATGGGGATGATGGTATGAAGAACAGAAAGAGGATTTGCGTTATTACTGCACAGGTTGAAGAAGATACACAGAATCATTTCATGCATGGTTTTATGAAGAAAGCATACGAGAAGAACTATGACGTATGCGTGTTTTCCATGTTTTTAAAGTATCAGGATTCGTCTTACCGTGAGGTTGGAGATTCGAATATCTACAACCTTATTAATTTTGACCTTTTTGATGCGGTGGTTATGTGTCAGGATACATTGCAGACTCCAGGTGTTGTGGAGAAGCTGGAGAAGAGGCTTCAATCAGAATTCCCTAACGGATTGGTTGTGGTTGTTGACAAGGAGAACAAGCTGTTTCCTACCATCATGATGGATCACTATACTCCTATAGTAAAGCTGGTTGACCATCTCATAGATGTGCACGGATATAAGAACATATATTTCCTGAACGGTCTAAAGGGGCATGTACATTCCAAGCAGAGACTGGCTGGATATATTGACAGCATGAAAGCCCATGGACTTCCTGTTACTGACGATATGATATATTATGGAACCTATTGGTATGACAGCGGAGATTACATGGTGGATGAGTTGGTCAAGGACAGGGATCATCTGCCGGAAGCGATAGTGTGTGCCAATGATTGTATGGCGATAGGAGTCTGCACAGCATTTGACAAATATGGCATAAAGGTTCCGGATGATATTGCTGTGGTTGGATATGACTCAATAGAGGACGGAAGAAACAGCCCGGTGCCGATCACATCTGCAGATATACCTGCGGAGGATTGCGGAAAGTATTGCGTGGAATATATAGATGCACAACTGAAAGGTCAGAGCGTTCCGGAGTTTAAGACGAATGTAGATCTGTACATAGGCGGAACCTGTGGATGCAAAGGCTGGGAGAAAGAGACTATAAGGCTCAGGAGAGAGAAGTGGGCTACAGATCTGTCAGCCACAAGCTTCTATTCCTGCTTTAACAATATTATGGACGACCTTGTTGCACAGACAGATGTGAAGTCATTCTTTGAGACTGTATTCGAATATGTATATCAGATCAGACCATTTACAGGATTCCATCTGTGTCTGAATGATTATTGGAGGAATCCGGAGATCATGACTGGCGATGAGGCTCTTAGAAATGGGTATACAGATCAGGTGTACAGGATAATCAAGTGTGGAGCCGAAGAAGAAGAATCACATATCAGTTATGATGATGTGTTCGATTCTGAGATTTTGCTTCCTGAACTGTCTATGGACAGAGACTATCCTACGGCATACATATTTTCGCCGTTGTTTTTCCAGGACAGAAGCTTTGGATATGCGGTGGTGAATTATGGAGAAGAGCCAAGGGTGTATGAAGATGTGTACAGATCATGGATAAAGACGGTGTCCAGGGATTTGGAGTCATTTGCAAGACATGAGGGACTTACGGCGGTGCTCAAAAGGCTGGAGGCTGAGCAGATAAGAGATGGCCTCACAGGACTTTACAATTATAGAGGATTTATGAGCCGGATGAATGAGATGGTGTCTGGCGCAAAAGAAAAAGATAAGGATATTCTGGTGCTGGCGATAGATCTCAAGGGAACTCGTCAGATAAATAATACATATGGAAGAACCGAGGGCGACAAGGTGATAGGCTATGTGGCCCAATCAATAAATGAAATCATGACCCAATCAGAGATAGCGATGAGAATGGGCAATGATGAGTTTGTGATCGCCACAACTGTGGATTCCGAAGATGACAACCGGGGAGAAGGTATTGTGGCTGAACTCAAGAAAAAACTTGAGGAGATCGATACTAGTAACAGCAATGATATAGAGATTGGAATTTATTACGGCTGTAGGAAGGGCAGAGTTAAATCGAATACTGAACTTGAGCAGCTTATAAATGATGCGGTAAACCAGAAGAATAAGATAAAGGACAAGAATGCAAATAAAGGCAGGCATAAAGCAGAACTTACGAACAAGGATATAGAGAGAGATGAGATGGTTGCAGCGGTGCTTGACAAGAATCTGTTCACCTATCATTTTCAGCCTATTGTAAGTGCACATACAGGAACTATATTTGCATATGAAGCTCTCATGAGAGTTGTGGAGCCGGTGCGTATGTCGCCGCCTGAAGTACTTGAGAGTGCAGAGAGACTTGGCCGTCTTTACGATGTCGAGAAGTATACGTTATTCAATGTGGTCGAGATTGTGGCATCAAACCCAGAGATGTTTAAGGGCAAGAAGGTGTTCATCAACAGTATGCCGGGACATATGTTGAACCCGAAGGACAGACAGGAATTTCTGAAAAAAGTGAAGACACTTCAGTGCGCTGGCATAGTTGTCGAGTTTACTGAGGGCGACGAGCTGTCTGACAATGAACTTGAAGAACTTAAGGCTTTCCTTAGGGGAAATGGAATGGAGATTGCCATAGATGATTACGGCTCAGGCTATTCAAATGTCAACAATCTCCTCAGATATATGCCGGAGTATGTCAAGATAGACAGGATGCTGCTCTCGGGAATAGATTCGGATCCTCACAGGCAGCATTTTGTGAAAGATATAATAGAATTCACAAGAGACAATGGAATAAAAGCTCTGGCGGAGGGTGTTGAGACAGCCAAGGAGATGAAAACAGTGATTCAGCTCGGCTCAGATCTGATTCAGGGTTACTACACAGCACATCCGAATGCTGAGGTGGTACAGCTCATATCGCCTCAGGTTGTGAATGAGATAATCCAGTACAACCATATTGAGGACAGCGCTGAAAATGGCAGGGTATTTGTCATGGAGTACGAGCGGAGTGTATCGCTTGTGAAGCTGGAAAGTGACAGTTACAGAGAGATTGTGGTTGCGCCTAAGGCTGGAGGTGACAACAACGTTCGAATCGTGGGCGCAAATGGATTCCAGTCAGATATCAGTCTCAGAGTAAAGGATGGATTCACAGGAACCATAGTTATGCAGAATGCAAGCTTTTCAAGTGACAGGGATAAGCCTTGTATAGATTGCGGAGAGAACACAGATCTCTACATAGTATTGGAAGGCAAAAATTCATGTAGAGTGGGTGGCATACGTATTCCGGAGTCGTCGAGGGTGACATTCATAGGCGAGGGTGATATGCACATTCAGGTACATAGCAACAGGTATTATGGTATAGGAAACGATGTCGCTTCAAAGCATGGTATTATCAGGTTCAGGCAGGATGGCGTTATAAATATAGAAGCGAATGGTGTAAACGGAGTGGCTATAGGATCTGGCTATGGCGGAGATATCCGTATAGAGAAAGGCCGTTATGATCTGTATCTCAATGGGGAGAACGGAGTGGCTATAGGATGCATACATAGTCCGGTGAAGATGAACATAGTCAAGGGCGATATTGACATATCGTTTGAGGCTGCAAATGGTGTGGCAATAGGTTCTGTTGAGGGACATGCGGACATCTCAGTCAGGAATACATCTATAACTATCCGTGGATCTGGCAACAGATATGTGGCTATGGGAACTCTGGATGGAGATGGTTGCATAGTTGATATCGGTAAAACTCATGTCGATATGAATTTGAAGGGTAATTCCTGCATAGCCATCGGATCAGATCATGGACCTGCTGATGTATGCATATCAGATGCCAATTCAAGAATCATGGCTCAGGGCGAGGCTTGTTTTGCAATAGGAAGCAGATGTGATATAGGTACACTTTCAAGCAGCAATGCCGACTTGAATGTGTCGGTGAAGAACGCTATCAATGTAGACATATCTGTTCCGGAACAGAATATCCGGCTGCTCAACGGCAGATGTATGTTCATGCTGAATAACGAGAGCGTAGAGCGCAAAGTTACTGAGCGTTACTAGATATATAGAAATAATACATTAAACAGTGGGCGCACGGGTTGCGCCCTGTTTTATGTATAAAAAGGTGCCAGCTCCATCATTTGAAAAATGCTTTGATGGGGTGATTATTAATTGGAAGGAGTAAAGAAAATGGAAAGAGAAACAATGTGTATTCAGGCTGGCTACCAGCCAAAAAATGGAGAGTCAAGGATGATACCTATCGTGCAGAGCACGACATTCAAGTATGACACAAGTGAGGATATGGGAAAATTGTTTGATTTGGAGGAAAGTGGATATTTCTACACCAGACTTGCAAATCCTACAAATGATTATGTAGCAGCAAAGATATGTGCTCTTGAAGGAGGCTCTGCCGCTGTTCTCACATCATCAGGTCAGGCGGCAACATTCTTTTCGGTATTCAACATCGCAGGTGCCGGAGATCATGTAATAGCATCGTCAACAATATATGGAGGAAGCTACAATCTGTTTGCAGTTACCATGAAGAGAATGGGGGTCGAATTCACATTTGTCGATCCTGACTGCTCTGACGATGAGCTTGAAGCTGCATTTAAGCCGAACACAAAGGCTGTATTTGGCGAGACAATAGCCAATCCGGCTCTTATAGTATTTGACATAGAGAGATTTGCAAATGCTGCACATGCACACGGTGTTCCACTTATTGTTGACAATACATTTGCCACACCTATCAACTGCAGACCTATAGAATGGGGAGCAGATATAGTGACACATTCAACAACAAAATACATGGATGGACATGATGCAACAGTGGGCGGAGTAATCGTTGATTCAGGAAAATTTGACTGGATGGCTCATGCTGACAAGTTCCCTGGACTTACAACGCCGGATGATTCCTATCACGGAGTTGTATATGCGGAGAAGTTTGGAATTGGCGGAGCCTATATCAACAAGATCGTTGCGCAGCTTATGAGAGATCTCGGACCTATCCCTGCACCGATGAATTCATATATGTTGAACCTGGGCCTTGAGTCGCTGCATGTGCGTATGCCTAGACACTGCGAGAATGCCATGGCTGTTGCACAGTTCCTCGAGAAGCATGAGAAAGTTGCGTGGGTTAATTATCCGGGACTTGCCAGCAACAAATATTACGAGCGTGCGCAGAAGTATATGCCTGATGGAACATGTGGAGTTGTGTCATTTGGCGTGAAGGGTGGCAGAAGTGCCGCAGAGAAATTCATGAAGGGGCTTAAGGTTGCTATGATAGCGACGCATGTGGCAGATGCGCACACCTGTGTACTTCATCCTGCATCGGCAACCCACAGACAGATGAACGACGAGGAGCTCCTGGCTGCAGGCGTGAGCCCTGATCTGGTGCGTCTGTCCGTAGGCATAGAGAATGTGAATGATATTATTGCTGATCTTGAGAATGCATTGGCTGAGGTATAGTGACTGTGAAAACAGGAGATGTGTATGGGAGAGATTATTGAGATCACAGATTTTTCGGCTCCGGCGCTGGATATGTATGCGAGGATGTCAGAGAATCAGTTGGCGCATGCATATGAGCCGGACGCGGGAGTTTTCATTGCGGAGAGTCCAAATGTTATCATGCGTGCACTTGATGCCGGATACGAACCTGAGTCTATTCTCATAGAGAAGAAGCAGATAGGTGGAGCTGGCGCGGAAGTCATAAAAAGGTGTGCGCATGTGCCCGTATATACGGCAGAATTTGATGTGCTTACGAAGCTTACAGGATTTGCGCTGACCCGGGGGATGCTCTGTGTGATGCGGCGGAGAATGCTGCAGTCAGTGGAGCGTCTGTGCAAAGATGCGAAGAGAATTGCAGTCTTGGAAGATGTGATGAATCCTACAAATGTGGGAGCGATATTCAGGTCGGCGGCAGCTCTTGGCATGGATGCGGTGCTGCTCACCAGTGGATGCAGTGATCCGCTTTACAGACGAGCTGCAAGAGTCAGTATGGGAACAGTCTTTCAAATACCCTGGACATACATAACCCGGGAGACTTTGGGGGAGAAAAATACGAATATTCCTGCATGGCCAGAGTCTGGTATGTGTAAACTTGGCAGTATGGGGTTTAAAATCGCATCAATGGCCCTCAGAAATGATACAGTGGACATTTGCGATGACAGATTGAAACGTGAGGAGAAGCTGGCCATTGTCCTTGGAACAGAGGGAGACGGCCTTGGCGTATCTACTATAGAGATGAGCGATTATACGGTTAAGATACCGATGTACCACGGTGTGGATTCACTCAACGTGGCGGCTGCCAGCGCTGTGGCATTCTGGGAGCTGGGACGCAGACTGTAAGACATCCGGACGATGGGGTCAGGCCCCATACCAGCAAAGGGGTCAGGCACCATGTCACCCAAAGGGGTCAGGCCCCCATGCCAGCAAAGGGGTCAGGCGCCATGTCACCAAAGGTGCCTGACCCCGTTGTTGAGTGGGGTGTCGAAAAATGAATGGTAAAAAAGGCTCAATGGTAGATACATAACGACGAATTTATGTTATAATAATCAAGCTGCCGGACGATGTGTAAGAACAGGCGGCACATTAAAAACGAATACCAGAACACAAGGAGGAAACGATAGATGTTTTATGCGATTTCGGGAATAAATGGAGATTATGAGGCGTACAGGAGGGCTCTTAAGAAGCTTAAATTTCAGAACCTCGATGACATAAAAGAAGACGATATCATGAATGAAGAGACCGTGATAAATACCCTTGAGGGGGAGGATGTGCTGTATGTCCTTGGCAATATTGTAGGTGCCGGCGGCGGTTCCATGAAGATCATACAGGACATGATGAACAGGGATAATGTCATAGCTGTGGTAGGTGAGAATGAGTACAAGATAACCCAGTCCCTGAAGGCGCTTGATGACCACATTCGTTCCACAGGTGATGTTCCGCCACAGGCAATCATGGACAGGATCACGTCCATGCTGGGCGATGATCTTTCAGGTGTTGTCAAGGAGTTTACAGAGCTTGACGATGACGACAGAGAGGACGTAATAGACTACATCGATGAGATATCCGAGGAGGCATTCCTTGAGGTTATGATGGCGAAAAAGAAGTTTGTTTTGGTGCACGCCGGAATAAAGAATTTCAAGCAGGACAAAGAACTTGATGAGTACAGTACAGAGGATTTTGTCACAGAACCTGCAGATCTGGATAAGACATATTACAAGAACAGAACACTTGTGGTAGGTCATGTGCCAACTACAGAGATAGAAGGCGGAGAAGGCAAGATCGTGAAGAAGAACAACAATGTAGCTATTGACTGCGGCTGCGGCAAAGGGGGACAGCTTGGAATATACTGCCTGAACAATGGCGCAGAGATGTATGTATAATAGAGATAGATATGGATCATGGCCGGGTGAGATCATCACTCCGGCCATTTTCTGTGCAAAATTGACCTGCGAGGTGCGGAAAACAGGCTGTAAAAAGATACAAATTGTATAATATGTACATAAAAACTAAAATGCCGCCGCAAAAATTAGCAAAAAAAATTCGCTTCCAAGTATTCACAAAATATGACAAATTTGTTAAATTAAATGTTGAGCATGTAGACCTGTGTCGAGGTACAGATGTAGAGATAGGAGGATGCAATGAAGGTTATAGATTTTCATTCGCACATACTGCCAGGGATAGATGACGGCAGCCGGAATGTGCAGACATCAGTGGACATGCTGAGGATGTGCAAGGAACACGGAGTGGATCTGATGATCGCCACACCGCATTTCTATGCTGATTCCAACAGGGTAGAGAGATTTGTTGAAAACAGACAGGCGGCATATGACAAGGTCATGGCTGCGAGAGCGGATATACCGCAGATATTGATGGGAGCAGAGGTGGCATTCTTCGAGGGTATAAGCAGATCGGAGAAATTGCAGGCACTAACAATACAGGGAACGAATGTCATATTGCTTGAGATGCCATTCGTGACATGGAGTGATTCGGTAGTGCGAGAAGTAAGAGACTTAACAGAGAAGAGACATTTCCATATCATATTAGCTCATATAGAGCGTTTCTTAAGCATACCAGGCAACAATTCTTATGTAAAACAGGTGCTTGAACTGCCAGTGACGGTTCAGGTGAATGCTGAGACACTGTTGGATTTCAGACAGAAGGGCAAGATGTTCAAGATGTTCAGAAAGAACTATGCACACATTCTGGGAAGTGACTGCCATGGTATGCATCACAGGATGCCAAATCTATGGCTGGGACGTGAAGCGATATCCCGCAAACTTGGAGCAGATGTGCTTTCCCGCATCGACGTATACGGCGAGAGGCTGCTTGCGGAACATGCGATACAATCATGACCAGAAAACAAAAGATAGTCTGGCAGCATAAAAATACCAGAACAAAGAAGAACGATGACAACAGAACAAATTAATATAGAAGAAAATTTGTATGGAGGACATAATATGTCTAAGAAGACAGCGATAATCATAAGCGTTATTTTATTTGTGATACTGTGCGCACTCATAGTATGTGAAAAGATGTGGCCAACTGCAGGAGCAAATCTTCTGATTGGACATTGAGATAGGCTGCAGCAAAATAGTAGTGCATGGTGCGTTAGCCGGCAGGGCAGCCGGCGTGATCAGAGGTGATACATATGTCGCATAAAGATATGACATTTACAGAAAAAAAGAGAATATACAGGCGGATTGGCGCAGGCGTTCTCCTGGTGGCCATATTGTGTGCATCACTCGCCATTGCGCTCAGACCTGCAAGCGGCGGGAATACGGCAAGCCCGACTGATGCGAAGGCAGACGGTATGATAGAGGTGGACGGAGTCAGGTATGTTCCAAAGAAGAACATAGAGACATATCTGTTCATGGGAATAGACAACATGGGCAAGGTTCAGAAGGTTACAGGCTATGAAGGCGCCGGCAGATGTGATGTAGTGATGCTGATGGTGAGAGACCTGAGCGATGGCACATACAAGACGCTTACACTTGACCGCAATACCATGGTGGAGCAGGATTCACTTGAGCCGGATGGTACCAGCCTTGGCTCATCAGTGGCACAGCTTGCATTGGCACATGAGAATGGTGATGGAATGGAGATTAGCTGTGAGAATGTGAAAAAAGCAGTGTCGAATTTCCTTGACGGTCAGAGGATAGACGGCTACGCTGCCGTGAACATGGGTGCCATAGGAACTATTAACCATCTGGCAGGCGGGGTCACAGTTACCATAGAAGATGACTTTTCAAAGGTGGATAAGACCATGAAGATGGGCGAGACCATCACGCTGACAGATGAACAGGCAGTACATTACGTTCATGACAGATATGATGTTGGAGATGAATCCAACACACAGCGAATGAAACGGCATGAGGCATACAAGGCAGGCCTGATGAAGAATCTCGAAGACAAATGCAACGCAGACAACTCATATCCGCTCACCATATATGAAGCCCTTGGCGATTACATGGTGACGGACATAAATTCACAGAAGTTCTCAAAGCTGGCGCTTCTGGTGCTGAAAGACAAAGATGCGGGATCTGTGAGCATAGATGGAACAGAGACCATAGATGATCTTGGGTATGTTGAAGTTGAGGCAGATGAGACGAGCCGTCAACAGGCGGTACTTGATCTGTTCTACAAAGAATACAAGTAGAATCTAAGTGCTTCATCACGGCGATTATAAAAAAGCAGGCGCAGGGATAGCCTGACAAATTAGAAACATGGAGGAGTAATATGAATTCCAACAATATGGCGGCACCGGGTAATGAGGTGGCAGCAAAGAACACGATAACAACACTAAAGGTGGAAGAAGATGACAAAGAGATAGATCTGCTCGATATGGGTATGGCACTCGTCGAGAAGCTTCCATATATCATACTGTGCTTCCTGCTTGGAGCGGTGATCTTCAATGCATACGCATATTTCATGGTGAAGCCGACATACCAGTCAACCGCAAAGTTATATGTGGTATCAGCGTCCAGCGATTCAGTGGTAAATCTTCAGGACCTGAACCTGGGATCATCACTGACAAAGGACTATGAAGATCTGATACTCAGCTATCCGGTGCTGGATCAGGTTATAG
>OGXW01002629.1_pt1 | contig 12567 bp, 13 predicted proteins | sample 1576341 | NCBI WGS metagenome assembly OGXW01 (sample SAMEA3541592, study PRJEB24748) | human gut metagenome | biome: human gut; feature: human-associated habitat; material: faeces | place: China | collected 2012
TGTACTTCTTGTTTAAGATCTGGCAAAGTTGAGAGAGCTTAGTCTTTTTAATTTAAGTAAGTTGATAAAAACCGCAGGTTTCTACCTGCGGTTTTCTTATACCCCAAAACTGCCACTAGCAGCTATATTTCATTCTTTGACATACAAAAAACAGGAGAAACTACGAGCTGGCAGTTTCTCCTGTTATTACTTACCTTTTATAACTCAGATGTCTTGTCCTCATCTTCTTCTACAATATCATCAATTACAATATCATCCTCTCCGGCAGTTGTCTTCTTATCGTCCTTTGTGAATTTGTTAACTAAATCCGGAACCATGTCAAGAATCTTTGTCATTCCATCCTGATTCTTAATATTAACAAGCTTAGTCTGTCCATTCTGGATAACAAGCACGGCACTTGGCTGAATCTTTCCACCCATACCACCGGCTCCGTTGTTTTTCTTTTCCTCTGCGAAAGCTCCGGCTGCTACACCAAATGATACATCAACTAAAGGAAGAATTATTGTATCACCAATATTAATTGCATCACCAACTACTGTTTTGGTTGTAATAAAGCTATCCATTCCTTTAAATAATGATTCTACCGTGTTGTTAAAATTGTTCTCTGACATACCTCATTCCTCCTCTATTTTCTTATTTCATTATATAATTTACGACAATTCTTATCAACAAGTACTCGAATTGCAATTATCAATATTTTATATAAAAATATGTGTCCTTTTATATCAAACTCCGAGTCGATATATATTTCTTCTCTTTCAAAATCAGGTCTGATCTTCCATTTGTTTCTGTAACCTATTGGAAACATAGCAAGTATGCCCAGCACCATGCCTGTCTTATCTGGTGAACCTGCGGAAAATTCAGCTTTCAAATACAGCTTGTAAGGCATTATTGCTTTGAGCAGGTTTATAAGCTCGGTTTTGATTTTGTTCAGTGCCTCCTTGCAGCTGTCGTCCTTTAGGATTTTTTTAATTTTGCCTGTAAGACGCTTTATTTTTTCTTTTTCTTTATTATTTGAATAAGCATTTGTTGCATTTGTACATTCATCTTCTGAAACAGATTTTTCAGCATTTGTGGCATTTGCATTTATTTTCTCTTCAGCAACTGCTATATTATCAGTATTTTTTATATCAGTTTCAGAAATATTCTTTATGTTTTCTGCTTCTATACTGTCACTATCACAACTGCCGTCATCACCATTATTATCACTTCTATCATTAGAAGTGTCACTATCCTTCATCAGATTTTTCTTTACAAACAGAATCCTAAGCCCTGCCGTAAGCTCCGGGTCAATGTCCACATTTACCCCTATCAGATGAAAAATCCAGCTCAGCCTTATATGAATATCGCTCTTATTTTCCTTATCATATACTTCAGTACCCAATATCCGGTACTTAACCGGGTAAAAAAGAACAAGTAATATTAGAACAAGCAAAATACATAATAAAACAACTAAAACTATACCTATAATTTTTAGTATATTTAAAAATATCACTTAAATTTACTCCTCCAAGCTTTTCAAATAATTATACACATCTACTCTGCCTGTTTCATGGTAGGTCTCGTCAACTATCTGTCTTGTGAGCTCCAGTGCCTCGTCATAATCTCCTGCTATTCCGATAACCATAAGTTTGTCCTTGGGATATGCCTTCTGCATCAAATCCGTTGTCGGAATAATATCCAGCAGATTGTCTGGGTTTGAAGAAAAAGTGATAACATAGGTGTGCAGCATGCCAGCATTATGCTTTATCTTCCAGATGACCTTCTTCTTTTTATGTTCTATAGATTCCCCTACGTATAAGTTTTTATACCATTTCATACATAAACCTCAAATAAGCAGTCTGCTGTAAACTGCTTTAGAAATATTTGTGATTACCCCATAGGTTGCTTTTTTTTAAGTCAAGGTATTCATTATAAGCTTTTTCAAGAATCTGCTTCTCGTTAGAAAATTTAAGAAGATGATAAGCCTCATGGAATTTATAAAAGCCGGAATCCATGAAATATTCTTCTCTTTGTGGTTTGCTGTAATAGTTTTCGCCCATCATCAGATACCAGTGCACAGTCTTCTCCACTGTGTCCTCTGGAACTGTGAATGTGTAATTGCTTTTTCCAATATACTGGATTATGGTGGCGTTGGCACCAGTTTCTTCCTTTACTTCGCGGAGGGCAGTATCCTTGTATTCCTCTCCCTCTTCGACTGTTCCCTTTGGGAGCACCCAGCCTTCATACTTATTACGATAATTTTTATATAAGAGTAAAATCTTACCTCGAAAAATTACCACACCGCCACAGCTTGTTGCTTCTATCATTGCAATTCCTCCTATAGTGTGGTTGCCTAACTGGATTTAGTATACTCTAATTTGATAACTTATGCAATAAATTGAATGTATAAGCTAGTTGAAATATTTGTCAAACACATTTTTGGCGATTGGTACAGCGTAGGTGCTTCCAGCCCCTGAATTTTCAACTATTACCGCAATCGCTATGTCGTTATAGCCATCCTTTTTTGCATAGCCTACAAACCATGCATTGGTCTGGTCTGTGGTATCTGACACTTCGGCAGTACCGGTCTTGCCATATGCTGAGTATGACTGACCGCTTAATTTGCTGCAGGTACCATAAGATACTGCGGCGGACATAAGACTTTCAAGCATATCCGACTCGTTCTGGCTTAAAAGAGCTGAATACTGGCTCTGTGAATTGCTGCTTACCACAACACCATCCACATTCTCAGTATGGTCAACCAGATAAGGCTTCATGAGCACTCCATCGTTGCAAATCGCGCTGGTAACAAGAAGCATGTGTAATGGCGAAACCATAGTCTTTCCCTGTCCTATGCTGGTCTCCATGGTCATGGCTGCAGAATCCTCTGACGAGAGAGAAAATTTACTCTTAGATGACTCAAAGGCAATCGGCAGGCTTGTGTTAAAAAGCATTGAATTGCACAGCGCATCAAAGGAATCATTGTTTATCTGCAAGCCAATATTTGAAAATGATGTATTGCAGGACTCAGCAAAGGATTGCTCAAAATTCACAGTGCCATGCACTTCACCCTTATAACAGTTGATGGTAGAGTTATCCGCCACGATTTTTCCTGTACAGTCATACTGGTAATCCATATAATCATCCGGATGCTCCCTGTAATACTCAAGGGCTGTGAAAATCTTGAAGGTAGAACCCGGAGCATACTGTCCCTGGGTTGCCCTGTTGTAGAGACTGCTGCCACCCTCACTGTTTACTGATTCCCAATCTGCAGCTATTGTATTCGGGTCATAATCAGGCTTTGAAACCATAGCCAGAATTTTGCCTGTCTGAGGTTCCATGACTATCACTGCCCCATCATAACTGCCCAGAGACTGATATGCCACACTCTGCAAATCATAGTTTAAGGTGGTGACAACTGTATCACCCTTGCTCTTATTACCACTTATATCATCAAAAATCTGTTTCACAAAAAACTCATGCGAGCGCAGCAGATTGAAATTACATTGATTTTCCAGTCCCGCCTTGCCGTTGGTAGAAAAACCTATTGCATGGGCAAACATGCGTCCAGCCGGATAATTTCTGGTCTCTGTACCATCCGCAGATGTGTTAGTCTCAGCTAACACATGGCCATCCGCAGAAACTATGTCTCCTCTTGTGACATACTGGGAAAACAAGTCCTGCAGGGAATTGTAAGGGCTGTTTATGAACTGCTCACTTTTGGCAGTCTGAAAATATATAAAATATCCTATAAGAGCCAGAAAAATAAAGAAGAAAAAGTAAGTAATTATGGAATATTCTCTATTTTTGTTTGTTTTCTTTTTGTTTTTTTGAGCCATTTGCCACACCTTCCTGAGTTCTTGACTGCATAATATATAATCCCTGCACTATTCCGAAAATAATCATTGTTGACAGCAGTGAGCTTCCACCATAGCTTACCAGAGGCAGGGTCACACCTGTCGATGGTATGAATTTGGTCACACCTCCGATTGTGAGGAAAACCTGAAGTGCATACACACTTCCCAGTCCAAGGGCAACCATTTTATAAAAGGAATCCTTAAGCTGCATGGATATATTAAATATCATAAAGAAACAGCTTACACATATCATTATGATACATAAGGCAAATATGCCTCCAAACTCTTCTGAGATAGCAGAAAAAATAAAGTCATTCTCAACAACCGGGATTTTCTTAGGAAGTCCCTGGTTTAAGCCTAGTCCAAACCAGCCGCCAGTACCGATTGCAAAAAGTGACTGGCATATCTGGTAGCCCTGATTGTCAATAACACTCAAAGGATCCTTCCATGCTATAAAACGGGTCTGCACATGGGAAAAGAGGTTATAACCCAGCACGGCGGCAAGGGACATAAAGCCTATTCCTCCTGCAAAAATATAGAGCTTTTTGGTGGCAACATATATCATCACAAGGTATGTAAAGAAATATATTAAGGCACCTCCCAAATCTTTAGAAGCAACCAGTATAAGCACAAAGACCGCAGACACACCGCTGGTTATTGTAAGCTGCTTCAAGTCCGTAGAATTATAAAGCATGGAAGCTATATAAAATACAAAGATAATTTTAATAAATTCAGAAGGCTGGATGGATATGCCTGCAATGCTTATGGAAAGCTTGGCTCCATAGCTTGTGGCACCGGCTACTGCAACAATGAGCAGTGATAAGATACCAACAGCAGCATATACCCAGGTGAGCTTTCTGAATACTGAGATTTTCCTCAAAACCAATGGTATGATTAAGGCTATGGCAAAGCCTGCAATCAGAAAAAGCAACTGCCTTACTGCCTTGTTGATAGACAGCCTTGCCAGAATTACAAGTCCTATGCTGAGCAGCATGACCATGTTGTTAAGCACAAGCTCTGATGCAGTCTTAAAAAGCAGATGGTACATGATGATTATGGCAAGCAGGATAATAAGCTGCATAAGATAAAAGCCGATTATCTGTTTGTCCATCGTAGTAATATAGAGCACGCCAAAGCAGCTTAGATTTATCATAAAAATAAGCCATCTTTGCAGTGCATATTTGCCTTTCTGCTTTGCCTTGTTGTCTGAATGTCTAAATATACTAAAACAATTAAAGGTATAAATAAGTATCAGAAATATGTTTATATATTTAGATAACTGGACTAATAAATGAACCATTTATTCAACTCCTCTTTTATAATGTCCATTTGTAAACTCTCCTCTTCTTTTAAGAGAAGGATTTTCAAAATATGAAAGTATCTCTCTGGTTTCTGCCGCGTCCTCCACTGTAAACATAAGTCTCAGATTATGGATTTTGCTTTCTTTTATCCCTGCAATGTCATTTAAGAGCATCGTTGGCAGGGTGTTGTAAATCACATTATAACACTCATTGCACATATTTTTTACAGGAAAAAGCTTATTATATCTGTCCTTTAAATAAGTTATCTGCTTACACTTATCACATTTGGATGAGTTCCTGTGGACGCACTGGGCTGAGGTCATAAGCGGATAATATCCATATACAATCATTTCAGTGTCCGCATTTGAGCGTCTGGCTATCTCCCTGCCATTAAGCTCTAAAGGCATGGTATCTAAGCTTATATTAAGCTCGTGGTAAGCATTTACAGCATAATCATTGTAGGTGTAGAGATTATGGTCTGTGATTATCTCCCTGTCAGGGAATTTGTCAAGACACCAGCCAAGCTCCTCATAATTTTTAACAACAAATCCTGATATAGCACTCTGACCTAACAAATCCTGCTTGGAAAGCAGAAAATTATAGGTTTTATCCCTGCAGACTGCCGGCAGAATAATATATATTTTCTTGCCATTTGAAGTAACAAGCCTTATGTCATCTGCTATTTCGTTATCAAAATCATTGAGGCTGTATCTGTTCCAGTCTATATACACTCTTGAGATAAGACTGCTCTTACACACTTCTTTAAGCTGGGCTGTGGTCTCTACAGAAGCACTGCAGCTATCTTGTAATTCTGCGGATTTATCAGCCACAGGTGCAGGCTTTTGTTTTAAGCATCTGCTTTCATCTCTTACATATGTGCTTAAAAGCTCATTCTTTAAGCCCTCAAGGGCACTTCGCCTAAGCTCATTTATAGCACCATTTGGCATAAATATATTATCATCCATGATGACTTCAAGCTCTTCAAATACAAAGGATGTGTCACCAGTCTTTGACAATCTTTTCGCTACATCCTCTTTAATCAGCGGTTTTTTCTGGGCTTTATCCACTGTTTGGCCTGTTGCAGTATAGACGTAATTCTTGCACTCTACAGTCAGAAATGAATTATTACCTTCATTCAGGACACAGATGCCCTTTACAGGAAGCCTGGTTTCTGTGTCTACATATCTGGCTGATATACGGCTCACAAAATCCTCATCCTCCACAGCAAAATTAGGCTTTTCATATGTGATCATGTCTTTTGCATTGTGGTCAAAGTAATACTTATCCGTAAAACCACATCTGTTTCCAAGGGATTTAAGCTTATTATAGTCAGAGTTCGAAACAGGCTTTAAGCTGTCCACATATTTCCTGTAAAATGACACAACTCCGGCTGCATACTCAGGACGCTTCATCCGCCCCTCAATTTTAAGGGAATATACACCAGCTTCTTTTAACTCATTTATGTCCCTTATACCACACATATCCTTCATGCTCAGTATATAAGAATCCTTTAAAAGATCCTTGTGGTTTTCATCCATCACTGTATAGGCAAGCCTGCAGGGCTGGGCACACCGGCCTCTGTTACCGCTTCTGCATCCTAAGAGACTGCTGAATAGGCACTGACCTGAATAACAATAACACAATGCCCCGTGTACAAAGGCTTCAAGCTCCATTCCAGTTGCTTCATGGATTTTTTTCATCTCAGCAAGACTTGTCTCCCTTGCCATAACAACTCTGGTTACGCCATAGCTTTGAAGCAGCCTGACCCCTTCTATCCCTGTCAAAGTCATCTGTGTGCTGGTGTGGATTGGCAAATCAGGAAATGCCTTATGTATATAGCTTAAGGCTCCAAAATCCTGCACTAAAACAGCATCCAGTCCTTTTAAGTAAAATGGAAGCAGATAATCATACAGTTCATCATTTATCTCCTTATTTTTTAAAAGTGTATTTACTGTCAAATATACCTTTTTACCTCTTAGATGGGCATAATCAATTGCCTGCAGCAGCTCCTCTTCTGTGAAGTTATCAGCGTAGGCTCTGGCTCCAAACCTTGAGCCTCCCACATATACTGCATCGGCTCCTGCCTCTATGACAGCCTTAAATGTCTGAAAAGAACCTGCCGGTGCAAGCACTTCAAAATCTGTATTTATCATAGCATATTCTCCTGCTTTATAATCTTATATTAATATTAAGATTGTCTGTTTGTTTATTTAAGAAAAAAGAGACAGAAAGCAATTCTCCGTCTCCTTTGATTTATGTAGGTTTATTTCTTTTTTGCCTTTCCATCCAGCAGATTCTCTTCCAGGGTGGCTTCTAAACGGGCTTTATTTAATAACAACTCTCTGTTTTCTGCCTCAAGCTCCTTCATTGTGGACTCTGCCGTCTCTGTCTTAATCTGATTAGAGATTAAATCATGTTTAAGGTCATAAATTTCCTTGTCCTTAAGCTCAATATCTCTCTCAAGCTTTTCTACCTGAGCCTTTGCCTTAAAGTAATCATCAGCTATGTTAAGCTGGATTAATGTACTCTTCATATTGAGAGGAAGATGCCTGTAATCTTCTAATGTATCGTATTCTGTTATCTTTCCATTAATATATGCCGCAACCTTTTGCAGATATTCCTCTCCTTCATATCCGCTTAAGGTATAAACCTTACCATCTATTACAACTTCCGCACTTGTTTTGGCAGACATATCGTATCCTCCATGCTGTTTTCTACAATATATAGTATATTATACACTCTATAATATACAAAAGGCAATACCGTTTATTCTCTTTTAATTCCAAAATGCTCAAAGGCAAAATCGGTTGCCACTCTTCCCTTAGGTGTCCTGTTTATAAAGCCATTCTTGACCAGATATGGCTCGTAAACATCTTCGATTGTACCAGAGTCTTCTCCGATTGATGCTGCCAGGGTATCAAGTCCCACAGGACCACCACCAAATTTTTCTATTATTGTAAGCAGAATCTGTCTGTCACTCTGATCCAGACCGAATTTATCGACTTCCATCAAATCAAGGGCGAGGGAAGCCACCTCATAGGTGATTTTACCATCGTACTTGACCTGGGCAAAATCCCTGACTCTCTTTAAGAGACGATTGGCAAGACGAGGTGTGCCTCTTGACCTGCGCGCCATCTCATAGGCACCCTTATCATCTATTGATACATTAAGCACCTTAGATGAATTGATTATAATACTCTTTAACTCATCCACAGTGTAAAAATCCATATGGTTGACCACACCAAACCTGTCACGCAGAGGTGCTGACAGCATGCCAGCTCTGGTTGTGGCACCTACCAGTGTGAATTTTGGCAGATTAAGTCTTATAGACCTTGCTGACTCCCCCTTGCCAATCATCACGTCAATGGCATAGTCCTCCATGGCAGGATAAAGCACCTCCTCAACCTGACGGTTTAAGCGGTGGATTTCGTCCACAAAGAGGATATCTCCCTCCTGTAAGCCATTAAGTATGGCTGCCATCTCTCCCGGCTTTGCTATGGCAGGACCAGACGTGATTTTGACATGGGTTCCCATCTCGTTTGCAATAATTCCTGCAAGAGTTGTTTTGCCCAGTCCCGGAGGTCCGTAAAAAAGCACATGGTCTAATGCCTCGCCTCTTGCTTTTGCCGCCTCTATAAAAATCTTGAGATTGTCCTTAATTTTCTCCTGACCTATATAATCATCAAGGGTCTGAGGGCGCAGATTTGATTCAATTTTTATATCTTCTTCCTGTAATTGTGTGGAAATAGTTCTATTTTGCATATTATTTTGTCCTCATACATAAAACCTGCCACCTTCGGCTTTTCCTGCATACTTTGACATTAAAACAGAGACATATGTTTAAGAGCTGCCTTAAGCACATCCTCTACATCCATATCATCTGTTATCTCAACCTTGGAAACCGCCTTAAGACTCTCAGTTGATGAATAGCCCAGAGCATTAAGTGCCATAACTGCGTCGTTTTTAACCTGACTGTTAGAGCTGACATTTATCTTCTCATTTTCATGCTCAAGCTTCTTCTCAAAAGCATCCTCAAGGGACAGCTTATCCTTCAAATCTATGATAACTCTCTGGGCTGTCTTTGAACCAATGCCCGGAGCCTTTGAAATCGCCTTTGAATCCCCTGACAATACTGCAAAGCGCAAATCATCAGAGCTTAAGGTAGACAGGACAGCCAGGCCTCCCTTTGGTCCGATACCGCTGACTGTAATTAGCAGCTTAAACATTTCCAGGTCATCCTTGGTGAGAAAGCCATATAGAATCATGGCATCCTCCCTCATATAGAGATAGGTATGCACCTTGAGCATTTCGCCAATTCCCGGCAGATAGTTTAAAGACTGGGCTGGAATATAAATCATATACCCTATTCCCCCCACATCAATGACTATATGGTCTGTGTTTACTTCTGCAAGTTCACCCTTAATATAAGAATACATTCTGCCTCCTATAACTTAAATCGGTTTCCTATTCTTAAGACTATTTCTCCGGCTAATAAGCCAATTAGAAAACCAGTAATAATTCCTGCTATTATAAGTACAGGAACATAAAAAAGAATATTATAATTTTCAACTACAAGCGCAGCCACAATTAGCTGTCCTACATTATGGCTGATTCCACCGGCTGTGCTTATCGACAGGATTTTAAGCTTTCCAGTGTTTTTTAGTAAAAGCATTACTACAAAGCTTAAAATTCCTCCAGCCAGAGAATAGATAATGCTGAAAGCATTTCCAAACATAAAGCCAGCCAGAATTATCCTCAAAACTGATATAAGGATTGCATCCTTAGCGCCAATTGTGTAGAGCATAAGAATAACAACAATATTTGTAAGGCCAAGCTTCACGCCCGGTATTCCAAAGGATATAGGGATTAGTGACTCGACATAGCTGCACACAAGTGCCAATGCCAGAAAAACGCCCCAGTAAGCTATTTTGTTTTTCATATTCTGCCTCTGATTTATCTGGATATCACATCAATATCTGACTCATTCTTACTTGTGACAGTGACTGCCACCTTGTTAGGAAGACAAATTATTGATTCATTGTCCTTGGAGATAGTCTTCTGCTTTATGCACAGCTTATCTGGACAGGTTGCTTCCTCCATATGTGCCGAATCGTTTTCAATAATAAGCACATTTGTCACCTGACCAGAACTGTTTTTTATCTCAATTCTTGCATCAGTATCAAGCGGATAGGTGCCATAAAGGGTACCATCTACAGAGATATTTACCACATCTCCATTGCTCGAAAAGAAAAATCTGAATATAAGATAAACAGCTATTGCAAGAATTATAATTACAGTAAGAAAAATTATATCGTTTTTTCCTGCCCGTTTAGTCATTTACTATCTCACCTATATAATAAAAGCCCTTGCACTCATTAAGTCTAACATTATACAAGCCGCCAATCATATCCTTTGTTCCAGGAAAATGGACAACTGCATTATTGTCAAGGCGTCCTGTTACATATTCCGGATTCTGCTCATCCATCTCTTCTGCTAACACCTGTCTTGTAAGTCCCTCAAGCTGCATAGCCTTTTCCGTAGAGATTGTCTGGACTTCCTTTAAGAGCCTGTCAAATCTCTCCTTAACCACATCCTCTGGAACCTGTCCCTCCATTGTTGCAGCAGGAGTTCCGGTTCTCTTTGAGTAGATGAAGGTAAAGGCACTGTCATATCTTACCTGCTTTACAACCTCCATTGTCTCTTCAAAGTCTTCCTCAGTCTCTCCCGGGAAGCCTACAATAATATCTGTTGTCAGTGCAATATCAGGCACGGCCTCGCGAAGCTTTCTGACTTCCTCCAGATACTGTTCCTTATCGTAATGCCTGTTCATAATCTTTAGGATTCTTGAGCTTCCAGACTGAAGCGGCAGGTGAAAATGCCTGCAGACCTTATCGCACTCTCTCATAGCCTGAATCAAATCATCCGACAAGTCCTTTGGATGGGAAGTCATAAAACGGATTCGCTTTAAGCCCTCGATTTTATTGACCTCACGGAGCAAATCTGCAAAGGACATTGGATTGTCAAGTGTTTTTCCATATGAGTTAACATTTTGTCCCAGAAGCATAATCTCACATACTCCGTCTGCTACAAGCGACTCAATCTCCTTTATGATTTCACGAGGCTCCCTGCTTCGCTCACGTCCTCTCACATAAGGCACAATACAGTAACTGCAGAAGTTATTGCAGCCAAACATGATGTTTACTCCTGATTTAAAGGAGAATTTTCTCTTTACTGGTAAATCCTCTACAATTTTGTCTGTATCCTTCCAGATGTCTACAATCATGGAATTAGACTCGAACATATTGCAGACCAGTTCTGCAAATTTATATATATTATGGGTACCAAAAATCAAGTCTACAAATCTGTAGCTCTTCTGGATTTTTGATACAACAGTTTCCTCCTGCATCATGCAGCCACAGAGGGCAATCCTCATCTCCGGATTCTGCTTTTTGTATTTCTGTAAATAGCCAAGACGACCATACACCTTGTTATTTGCATTCTCTCTTACAGTACAGGTATTATATACAACAAAGTCTGCATGTTCGTCCTCGGACTCAACATAGCCAATCTGCTCCAAAATACCCTCAAGTTTTTCTGAGTCACGAGCATTCATCTGGCAGCCAAAGGTTTTTACGTTATAAGTAAGCTTACGTCCTATTGCCTGTTCGCGTTCCTCTACAAACTTTCTTGCTTTCTCAATATATTCATACTGCTGTGTTGCTTCTAAATCTCTCATATTTTCCTCTTACTATTATTTATTTTCTAATCTGGCCGCTGCCATATATTGTATATTTGTAGCTTGTCAGTGCCTCAAGTCCCATAGGACCTCTGGCATGAAGCTTCTGTGTGCTTATTCCAATCTCAGCACCAAATCCGAATTCGTTTCCATCCGAGAAGCGTGTTGACGCATTCACATATACGCAGGCTGAGTCCACCTCATCTAAAAACTGCTGGGCAGCATCATAATTTCTGGTAATGATTGCCTCTGAATGTGAAGTATTGTATTTGTTTATGTGGGCTATAGCCTCATCTATAGAATCCACCACCTTAAGAGATAAAATGTAGTCTAAGTATTCCCTGCCCCAATCCTCTTCTACCGCCTCTACAGCATGCTTTTTGGACTTAAGCAGCTCCTTTGAGTATTCGTCACAACGGACCTCTACATTAAACTCTCTTAATGCCTTGTAGAGCTTTGGTATAAATTTGTCAGCGATATCCTTATGTACAACAACTGACTCGCAGGCATTGCATACGCTGATTCGCTGGGTCTTGGCATTGATGATGATATCAATTGCCATATCAAAGTCTGCGTCCTTGTCTACATATACATGACAGTTGCCGGTTCCGGTCTGAATTACAGGTATTGTAGAATTCATAACTACATTCTGGATAAGCCCTGCACCGCCTCTTGGAATCAGAAGGTCTAC
>OGXW01002637.1_pt1 | contig 12549 bp, 10 predicted proteins | sample 1576341 | NCBI WGS metagenome assembly OGXW01 (sample SAMEA3541592, study PRJEB24748) | human gut metagenome | biome: human gut; feature: human-associated habitat; material: faeces | place: China | collected 2012
GTAGCGGTAATACAGTATCGGGAAAGCAGCACATCAAAATGTGGTGAATTTCTAACCAATAATTCTCTCAGATGGTTTACTATTATAGCATATTTTATGTTTTTGTCAATTATTAATCTATCATTATATTAAAATTGCAATGAAAAAAGAAGTTTTATATCTTAAATACTTCTACCTAATTAAAAACTTCTTAACTTCTAATTTTATTATGTAACAATGTTTTATTTTTTAAACACTAATTTGTTATATATTTTATCAAATGCTTTGATAAACTTATCTATCTCTTCTTCAGTATTTTTATAACTTAAACTTATTCTTATACTACTCATAGATATTTCTCTATTATGATATATACTATCTACTGATAATGATACATCACTAGTAGAACAGGCACTTTTAGTGGATAGATAAATGTCTTCTTCTTCCATAGTATGAATAAATGTCTCTGGTTTTACTCCTATTACACTAAAATTAATAATATATGGAATACTATTTTCAGTACTATTTATATGAATATTATCATACTTTTTTAAATTATCTTTTATCTTCCTACTTAGAGATGATACATATTCATAATTTTTATCTATATTTGGAATAACTAATTCCAAGGCTTTCATAAGACTACATATTAATGGTAATGCTGGAGTACCACTACGATAAATGGTAGTACTCTTTCCTCCATGAATTAAATTATCAATAACAATATTATCTTTTTTTATTAATAGACCTATTCCTTTTAAGCCAAATATTTTATGAGCAGACATACTAATGAAATCTATACTAGTAGGATCTACCTTTATTTTACCAATAGCCTGAGTAGCATCAACATGGAAATAACACTTAGGATGTTTTTTTACTATCTTACTAATAGTATCTATATCTTGCCTTATACCCAGTTCACTATCAACATAAGCTACTGAAACTAAAATAGTATTATCTGTTAATAGTCTTTCTAAATCTTCAATATCTATTAAACCATTATCTTTTATTTTAACATAATCAATAATAAATCCTTTGCTTTCTAAATATTTACAAGTTTCTAATACTGATGAGTGTTCTAGAGGTGTAGTAATTATATGATTACCACGATTTTTATATTTAGAAGCTACTCCCTTTAATACTGTATTATTTGATTCAGAAGCTCCTGAAGTATATATTATTTCACTAGGTTTTACTCCTAGTAAATTGCTTATCTTTTCAGTAGCATATTCCTCTAATTCTTTTGATTTTATTCCTAGACTATGTAATGAATTAGAATTACCTGGATAATTTTTACATACCTTATTAAATGTTTCTAAGACTCTATCATCTACCATAGTAGTAGCACTATTATCTAAATATATCATAATATATTCCTTCTTTAATATTATTCAATTATTAATCCAATCTTCAACTACACTTATTGGAACATTCATGTTTCCATAACCTATGCCAACTTTTCTATCTGGTTTTTTATCTCCGTGACAATCAGTTCCTGCTGACATATACAAGTTATTTTTTGTACAATAATTTCTGATAAATTCGCTCTCACTTTCAGTAAATTTTGAATAATATGTTTCAATGCCATCAATTATTTTTTCTTGTACTAAACCATCTAAATACTTTTCATAGTTTCTAAGTGGATATGTAAATAAATGTGCTAAAAAAACTTTACCACCTAACTTTTTTATCTCGTCAGATACTAATTTTGCATTTGGTGTTTGATAAGAAAAATCTATATACAATGGAAAGTCTATATTACAAGTACAACATCTAAAAAAATGATCAATGTCGTTCCATTCTTTATCAGAAAAATACTTTCTATTTTCAGGATACTTCTTTATAGATTCATATATGTAATCTATTGGCCATCCCATTTCTTCATTATAATCAATATTGTCCACTATTATATTATTTTTATGGCAAGCATTCATAAGCAAATGAAATTCTTCCATTAAATTTGGTTTTTTCTTTTTAATATTATATACTTTTTCTATCCATTTATCCATTTCAACAACATCAAAATTATAACCTAAAAGTTCTATTTTAGCATTATTAAAAACACAGTTAAATTCAGCACCATTTACTATTCTTCCATTATAATATTTTGAATAATCTTTTTCTTTTAGTTCTAGATGGGCTTTAACAGTATCATGATCTGTTATTGCTAGCATTTCAACACCTGTTTGTTGCGCTTCCTTAAGAAGTTTTTCCACACTCCAAGTTCCATCAGAATAATTTGTATGAGTATGTAAATCTATCATTTTATTACCTTACCTTTCTATTAAGTATTTCTGTATTAATATTACTGGCAAAAGACAGAAACTGACTTAGTAATTCTTCTTTAGGAATATTAGTAGTATCTATTATTTTTGTGACTATTTTATTATCAGATAACTTGCCAATTATATTTTCAGTAAATGAAATTAATACTTCTCTTTGAGAATTAATAGTCTCTTCTTCTAACCAAATGCCTTCTAATACATGGTTTCTAGTTATATTTCTTTTCTTTATTTCTTCAAAATCAGCAGTCAAAAGAAGAAAACTAAAATATTGCACCCTTTTATACCTTCTAAATCCTTTTTAAAAATCTTTTTACTAACATCATATTTGTCACCACCATTTGCGATAATTTGTGCTGATAAACCAGCACTCTATTGTGGTAGGTAAACCTCATATCCCCAAGTACGAAAAATTTCAGTATATTTTTTGTTTCTTTCCAGCTCCATCTCGTTAAATAGTGGTGCTGCAAAATAAATTTTTTTCACTTTTCTCACCTCAATACAATTATATCATGTATATTTTAAAATGTAAATTATAGTTAAGATTATACTATAAATATTAAAATAAAACTAGATATTTTATAACCAAAATATTCAAAAGAGAGACTTATTTTAAGGCTCTCTTTTGCCTCTTAAGGCCTAGACTTAAGAGGATAAACAAATAATTATTTTAAGCTTTCAAACTGAGAATTATACAAACTAGCATAGAAACCATTCTCTTTCATAAGCTTATCATGATTACCAGTCTCAATAATATTACCATCTTTCATAACCAATATCAAATCAGCATTTCTAATAGTAGATAATCTATGAGCTATAATAAATGAAGTCTTATTCTCCATTAACTTATCCATAGCCTTTTGTACTAATTCTTCAGTTCTAGTATCTACATTAGATGTAGCTTCATCTAAAATTAAGAAAGGAGCATTCTCAATCATACCACGAGCAATAGTAAGTAACTGTCTTTGTCCTGCTGAAATAGAATCAGTATCAGATATTTCGCTATCATAACCATTAGGTAGTGTTTTAATAAAATGATCTACTCCTACTACTTTGCATATTTCTTTTACTTTCTTATCACTAATATTCTTTCTATTATAAACAATATTTTCTTTAACAGTACCATTAAATAACCAAGTATCTTGAAGTACCATAGTAAATAAATCATGAATATTCTCTCTAGTTAAATCTTTAATAGATACACCATCTATCTTAATATCACCAGAATTAATTTCATAGAACTTCATAAGTAAGTTTACCATAGTAGTTTTACCCGCTCCTGTTGGACCAACAATAGCTATCTTTTGACCTGGTTTTGCAGTAGCAGTAAAGTCTTTAATGATAATTTTATCTTCATCATACCCAAACTTAACATTTTTAAATTCTATTTTTCCTTTTACTTTATTCTTATCTAACTTCTTAGTAATATTTGTCTCTTTAGGCATTTCATTTTCCTCTAGAAAATCAAATACTCTTTCACTAGCAGCCGCTGTTGTCTGAAGTGAGGTCATAGACTGAGCTATTTGTGATAATGGATTAGTAAATAATCTTACATAGATTATGAAGGCTACTATTGTACCAAATGATATAATATCTTTTGATACTAGAAGAGCACCTACAACACATACAGCAACATAACCAAAGTTACCAACAAAGCCCATGATAGGTTGCATTAATCCTGATAAAAACTGGCTCTTTCTATTACAAGTATAAAGTTTTTTATTTAACTTATCAAATTCTTTAGTAGACTCATCAGTCCCATTACAAGTTTTAACAACATTTAATCCAGAATATACTTCCTCTATGTAACCATTTAAATTACCAAGTTCTTCTTGTCTCTTAGTAAAATACTTTTGTGATTTATTAAGAATTATAAACATTAGTATAAATCCTACCAAACTAGATACAATAGCGGTTATAGCTAGTATATAGTTAGTTACAAACATCATAATAATTGAACCTAGGAATAATGTAATTGAAGATACTAAAGTAGATAAACTTTGATTTAATGACTGAGCAATTGTATCTACATCATTAGTTACTCTAGATAAAATATCTCCTGATAGGTTGTGATCAAAGAATTTAAGGGGTAATTTATTTATCTTTAATGATATTTTATTTCTTAATCTCCTAGCATAGTTATTGGCTACTTTAACCATAAATATACCCTCAAGATAACTAAATGTAGCACTTATTACATATATAATTAATAATATAGTAGCCATCTTAGTTATTTTTTCAACATTCATCTTTGGATTAACTAATTTTTGAATACTATTAGGTAATGTTTCTACTATTTTATATATTTCATTTACTGAAGCATCTTTCTTTAAGGTAGACATCTTACTAATAAATTCTACTTTATCTTTAGTAGTTATTTCAATATTATCAATAGTAGAACTAGGAAATAAGACATTATTTATACTATCTGGAAGTTTAGTTATAAATGAATAATCTTTAGTCTCACTATTATAATTAGATAATGATTTAAGTAGATTTATTTTATCTTCCTTAGTTATTAATATATCATTATATGTAGAATCTTCAAGTATAATATCTAATACACTATCTGGTAATTTACCTAATGAAGTAGTAGCATTTTCTTTAGTCATAGCACTGATAGTATTATTAAACTTTTCTTTATCTAAAGCTGATATACTAGCAGTATTCACTTTATAAATAGTACTCTCATCAATATTTAGATTTAATATACCTGCAAAAGTATCTTCATTAAGATTAGTTAACAAATCATCTTGTAATTTCTCCATATTAGTAGTATTAATAGTTAAACCCTTAGATATCTCATCAGTTAAATCAGATAATCTATCTGGTGATACTAAAGCTAAGATTGCTGATAAACCCGCTAGTACTAAAGATATTATTAGTAGTACTTTAAAATCATTTAAACTTTTAAATAATTTAGATAGAGCCTCGCCAAAATTCTTTGGCTTTTCAATGGTCCTCATTGGACCATGACCCCCTCTTGGAGGAGTATTTCTTTTTTCTTCTTTATCGTTATGCATTTTCTAGTTCCTCCTTTGTCACTTGTGAAAGGGCAATTTCTTTATATACTTCACAAGTTTTCATAAGTTCACTATGAGTACCTATTCCAACACATTTACCCTTATCTAAAACAATTATTTTATCAGCATTCATAATCGTTCCTATTCTTTGTGCTACAATTAGACTAGTAGCCTTCTTAGTATATTTCTTTAATTCTTTTCTTAGTACTGAATCTGTTTTATAGTCTAAAGCACTAAACGAATCATCAAATATATATATTTCAGGACTTCTGGCAATAGTTCTAGCAATTGATAATCTTTGTTTTTGACCTCCTGAAACATTAGTACCACCTTGGGCTATATGACTTTTTTCTTTCTTATCTAGTTTTGAAACGAATTCATAAGCCTGTGATACTTTTAATGCTTCATTAATCTTCTTTTTTTCAGGTTTACCTAAAATACTCTTACCATAAGTAATATTTGACTCTACAGTACCAGAGAACATAACAGCCTTCTGAGGAACATATCCAACAATATTATGTAAATATTCTTCTTTATAATCTTTAACATTAATACCATTTACTAGTATTTCACCATCAGTAGCATCATAGAATCTTGGTATTAAATTTATTAATGTACTCTTACCAGAACCAGTAGATCCTATAAAAGCAACAGTATCTCCTTCATTAGCAGTAAAACTAATATTTTCTAAGATATATTCATCAGCATCAGGATATTTAAATGATACATTTTTAAATTCAACAGTCCCCCTTAAACCATTCTTATTCTTAGTTACTTTACCATTCTCAATTGTTACTTCTGTATCTAGTACTTCATTTATTCTTTTTGCAGACACATTAGCACGAGGTAACATCATAAAGATCATAGCAAGCATTAAGAAAGACATTATTACCTGCATAGCGTATGATGAAAAGACAATCATATCTCCAAATAGAACGATTTTATCTCCCATTAAAGCCTTATCTATCAAAAGAGCTCCGATGAAATAGATAGATAATGTTAGAGTATGCATCACTATATTCATCATAGGACTAAGAATATTAAATGCTTTTTGATTAAACATTTGTGTATTGGTTAAATCATTATTTACTTTATTAAATTTATCTTCTTGATATTTTTCAGCATTAAATGCTCTTACTACTCTAATACCAGTTAAATTTTCTCTAGTTACTGAATTTATCTTATCAATAAGATTTTGAACTATCTTAAATCTTGGCATAACTATAATCATTAGAATAATTATAGTGGTAATTAGAATTATGACCGCTACCGCTGTAGCCATACTCCACTCTAGACTCTTACCTAATATTTTAGTAATAGCCCAAGCAGCAGTAATTGGAGCCTTTATCATTAATTGAAGACCCATTCCAATTAGCATTTCTACCTGAGTTATATCATTAGTAGTTCTTGTTATTAGACTACTAGTAGAAAAGTTCTTTATTTCACTAGTATCTAAATTAAGTACTTTCTTAAAGATTGCCTCTCTTACATTAAATGAGAAAGAAGCCGCTATTCCTGAAATAAAGTATCCTACTATTCCCGCACTAAGTAGGCTACCTAAAGCACATAATAGCATATAAGAGCCTTCCTTTAAAATATCTTTCATATCTGCTCCTTTAGTTTGTACTAACTGAGTAATATTAGACATGTAATCTGGCATTTTTAATTCTAACCATACTTGAAATACTATTAAAAGTACACTTATAAATACAAAAAGCCAATCTTTTTTAGTTAATTTCTTTAATAGTTTTATCATTTTAACCTCCATTTTTATATTATGTATCCATGCATAATTTCTTGACTATATGAATTATAGCATTACTCTTTTTTGATGTCAATTACTTAACATAATTTCCCATAAATTGTTTTCATAAGGAAGACCTTAGGCTTACTTATGCTTCTTAAGACAAATGGCTTAAGAAAAAAAAGAAAGAATATTAAACTATTCTTCCATATATTACTATTTAGTTTTTTCTAATTCTTCATAGAACCTATCAGTAAGTTCTGGATACAATTCAAAGAAGTTTCCTATTTTTAATCCTTTTTTTGACCATCTAATTACTTTAGGTATTAAATCACTATTATCTAAAGGAATATAACTAGGTCTGTTAGGATATAAATATAATTTAATTTTTCCCTCATCATTAAATTTTATTAGTTCTTCATAAACATCTGTTATTTTTTCTTCTTCAAGTACTTGCTCTTCTCTATTACTTACAACTTCCATAGACCAGCCAGTAATACCATTAAGAAAGTTTTTAGAACTAAGTTTATAAATAGAACCAGATACATTAAATATATCCTTAAACATACCTTTTTTTCTTTCTACGAGAACAAGATTGTTATCTTCGTCATTACCACCCAAGTAATAATATAAATCACTATGTTTGTTACTTAAGAAAATGGTAGCGACTGCTTTTGAAGATGTGGCATATACCCAGTTTTGCTGATGTGTACTCTTATGTGGTTTGATTACTTTTAAATCAGGTATATGACTTCCATGATATACATACTTGTTTTCACTCATATTTATTCTCCTTTTAAACTATTCTTCCATATACTTTTAAATCTTCTACTTTTTCTATTTTAACATCTACTATAGTACCCTCTTCTACTATATCATTAATAATTACTGGTATAAAGTTGGAGGTGTGAACAATAGTGGTACCATTAGAATGAATCTCTACTACACCATCATAGATTTTGCCTATCTTACTTTCATAGAAATTATGTTCATACTTATTAGATAAATCCAATATTCTATGTACTCTCTTTTTCTTTTCTTCTGGGAATACCTGATTATCCATAATGGCCGCTGGGGTACCCTTTCTTTTTGAATATGGAAAAGTATGAATCTTAGTAAAACCTATTTTTTTTAGAGTATCTATTGTCTCATTAAATTCTTCTTCACCTTCATTTGGAAAGCCTACGATTAAATCAGTAGTTAAAGATATATCAGGTATATCTCTTAAATTATCTACCATAGACAGAAATTCTTCTTTGTTATATCTTCTATTCATAAGTTTTAATATTTTATTAGATCCTGATTGTAATGGTATATGTAAATGTTTAGCCATCACTTTATTTTCTTTTAATAATTCTTTTATACCTGGAGTTATTTCATTTATCTCTATTGAAGATAATCTTATACGATATATATTTGGTATATTTACTAATTTATTTAATAGTTCTTCAAGATTAGTATTTATATCAGTTCCATACCTCCCCGTATGAATACCTGTTAGTACTATTTCTTTATAACCTTTTTCCACTAGTGTTGTTACTTCTTTAATAACATCTTCAGGATCTTTACTTCTTACTCTACCTCTTACATAGGGTATTATACAGTAGGAGCAAAAAGCATTACATCCATCTTGTATTTTTACAAAAGCTCTAGTATGACTATCAAAATTAGTTATTTCCATCTTTTCAAAGTCTACTTTAGTTAAATCATATATTATTTTTTTCTTTTGCTTTGTTTTTATATATTCTTCAATTATTTCTACTATTTTAGATTTATCTTTATTACCTAAGACAATATCTACATCTATATCCTCGGCATTAACCTGGCTATAACAACCCATTACTATAATAATAGCGGCAGGATTATTCTTCTTAGCCCTATTTATCATCTTTCTGCTTTTCTTATCACTTTCATTAGTTACACTACAAGTATTTATTATATATATATCTGCTTTATCCTCAAAATCCACTACTGTATAATTATTATTTTTTAATATATTAGTAACTAATTCGCTTTCATATATATTAACTTTACATCCTAATGAACATATTCCTACTTTCATACTTCTTCCTTCTTTCTTTTAGTATTTTAGCACATTATTTTAATAAAATAAAGCATTTATAAAGAAAAGGAATACTAAAATATTCCTATAGTTACATCATCTATAATATCGATATTCTCACTATTTGGTACCTTTGGTAATCCTGGCATAGTCATTATGTCTCCAGTTAAGACTACGATAAATTCTGCACCACTCTTTAGTACAAGATCTGTCACATGAATATTATAGTCTTTCTTAGGATCCAAATTCTTTGGATCATCCGATAATGAATACTGTGTTTTAGCAATACATATTGGTACATTATTATATTTTTCTTCGAGTAGTGATAGTTTTTCTAAAGCTACATCTGAATACTCTACATCTTTAGCACCATATATTTTTGCAGATACTTTATATATCTTTTCTTTAATACTATCATTTATATCATAAGCATAGTTAAAGTTATTAGGTTTATTAATATTATCTAAAACTTTTCTAGCTAATTCTATACTTCCATCACTACCTAATGAATAGCCATCAGTAACAGCATAATCTACATCTATTTTATTTAATTTTTCTTCTAAAAAACTAATTTCTTTGTTTGTATCAGCACTGAACCTATTAATAGCTACGACTACATTAAGTCCATATACTTCTTTTAAATTATGTATATGTTTATATAGATTATTCATACCTTTTTCTAGATAGTCAATACTTTCTTTTGCTATATCCTCTTTAGGCATTCCTCCATGATATTTAAGTGATCTAATTGTAGCTACTAGAACTACTGCATCAGGGTGAGTATTAATATTTCGACATTTTATATCTAAGAATTTTTCTGCTCCTAGGTCTGCTCCAAAACCTGCTTCAGTTATTGTAATATCTCCTAGTGACATAGCAATATTAGTGGCTACTATGCTATTACATCCATGAGCAATATTAGCAAATGGTCCACCATGTATGATGCATGGATTACCTTCGAGGGTTTGAACCAAATTAGGCTTTATAGCATCTTTTAGTAAAACAGTCATTGCCCCATCAGCCTTTAACATTCTAGCAGTTATCTCTTTTCCTTTATTATCATAACCAATTACAATATTACCTAGTCTTCTCTTTAAGTCATTTAAATCTTTACTAAGACATAAAATGGCCATTATTTCAGAAGCAGCAGTTATATCAAAACCATCAATTCTCTCTTTAGTATTTTTTTCTTTTGATAACCCTGTATTTATTACCCTTAACTGTCTATCATTTAAATCTAAACATCTTTTAAATATTACTTTATCAATATTTAAAGTGTTGCCTTGATAGATATGGTTATCTATCACTGAACATAATAAATTATTAGCAGTAGTTATGGCATGAAAATCCCCAGTAAAATGAAGATTAATATCTTCCATGGGTATTACCTGAGCATATCCTCCTCCGGTAGCTCCTCCCTTCACACCAAATACTGGTCCTAGTGATGGTTCCCTTAGTGTTAAAATACTTTTCTTACCTAATTTACGCAAAGCATCATTTAAAGATATTGAGACCGTAGTTTTACCCTCACCCATTGGAGTGGGATTTATGGCAGTTACTAAAACTAATTTACTATTTCTTTTTTTATCTAATAAATCTAAAGATATTTTAGCTTTATTACTACCATATAATTCTATTTTATTTTCAATACCAAGAGTTTTGGCTACTTCAGTTATATCTTTAGGATTTATACTTCTTGCTATTTCTATATCAGTCATTTTATCTACCTCTTTCTTTAATATAATAATTCTTAAACATTATATCTAAATATATGAATTTAAAGAGATAGTAATTTTTTTACTATCTTAGTTTATTACCACAGTTTGTACAGAAGTTTCCACCATTAGCAGGAGCTCCGCAATTAGGACAAAACTTAGGCCCTGTACTGCTTTCTTCTACATTTGCTTCTTGCACTGATTCTTCCTTTTTAGGTTCTTCTTTCTTAAATAAGCTTCCAGGTTCTGGCATTTCTCTTTCCTCATTTGAAACAGTATCGCCTTTTTGTACTGCTCCCATCATTGTTGCACCACTATTTTGAGCCATATTCATTCCCATGAATCCCATCATTGCTCCATTACTATTAGAAGCAGCACTCTTCATTGCTTCAGCACTTGCCTCAGCCATTAATCCTGACTGAAGAGAACTATTTGAGAATATTGTAGCGTCATCAATCTTGGATACTCTTTCCATTGATTTATCAGTTAAATTAATATCCGCAATTGCTATATCAGAAATTTTAACACCATACTTTTCTACTAAATCGTTTTGTAATAGGTTATTCATTTCTGTTACTATATCTGTATTATACATACCAATATCACCAAAAGGTATTTTGTGTTTTCTCATTACAACAGTTATTGCTTGCGTTAGTTTTTCAACAAACTTAGTTTTAAATTGATCTTCAAGAATATCGCTATAATATATTGTATCCTTAGCATTGGAACCAATTACATTTTGAACTAATATAGTTGGATCATCTATTTTTATAGCATACTCGCCAAAAAAAGTCACTTCAAGCATTCCATATTTATCATCAGTTATTTTCCTTGGTTGTGGAGAGCCAAATTTATTACCTGTTATGGCAAGTAAGTTTATATAATAAACCCTTTGATCATTAGCAGTTTGACCTCCAAATGTTGTTCTCTTTCCCATCTTTTTAATAGCTTCAACTAAGCCCTTACCAAAACCACCTTCAAAGACACTAGTTTCTGTTCCTTTATCAAAAGTATATGTTCCTGCTACAGCAGAGAATTCTAAAATTGCACCATTCTCTATAACCATCATTGCAGTTCCTTCTGGTACAGCAATGACACTTCCATTAGATATTATATTCTCAGAAGGATTTTTATTTCCTTTGCCATGTTCTACTATTCCCCTTTGTACTAGTACCCCTTTATCCATTGTTGGACATGTTACGTACTCCTTAAACTGTTCTCCTAAAACAGAAGACTTTGAAGTACTAAATGCTTTTATTAATCCCATATTATTTCCTCCTCTTATTTATTTAATTATAGCATACTTTTTTAATATTTTTTATTAATTTACATTTATTGACACTAAAATATAATCATAGTCATCTAAATTGAATATTGTATCACAATACTCACACTTACCAGTATTATTAACATTAATACTAGCACCACATCCCGGACATTTGCGAACAATACCAAAATCTTTAGTATTTAACTTTTTTTCAAATCTTAATATATTTCTTCTCTCTATCCTTCTTGTATCATCTCCTGATATAAGATCACCAGTATTTATGTCAATTATATAATCCATATATCTAGAAACTATTTCTACATCAATAATTTCTTTATCTTCTAAAATCTTCCTGTTTATAATCATAGTGTTTTTAACATTAATTTCATCATACATTTGTCTTTTATTATGACTAATTAATTCCTATATAGCCTGTGTTTGTTTCATCAGAAAGCCATTGATATACTGAAAGAGTTC
>OGXW01002652.1_pt1 | contig 12505 bp, 8 predicted proteins | sample 1576341 | NCBI WGS metagenome assembly OGXW01 (sample SAMEA3541592, study PRJEB24748) | human gut metagenome | biome: human gut; feature: human-associated habitat; material: faeces | place: China | collected 2012
ATAAGTACAAAATGTTCATGCGTGGAAAAGATGCGATATCTCTGGAAAAAGCTCCAACGCCGTCAACAGCGTGGGCATGCTGCGCATGGCCAACATCATCTGTGACAAGACCGATGACGCCGTGCAGGCCTTCGTGCTGTACAAGGACATGACCATCCCCGGCATCCTGGAACGCTTCTACAAGAAGATGCAGGACCGTCTGGGCCTGATGATGACCAAGGCCGACGTGACCGACATCCGTGATGCCGGCAACCACATGGTGGTCAGCTGCAAGAACACCCTGCTGGGCATGGACTTCGATCTGGATGTGGATCTGGTGGTGCTGCCCACGGGCGTCGTGCCCACGACCGCCAAGGACGTGGTGGTGGAATTCGACTACCGTCAGGGCCCCGACTTCCCGGATCTGCAGCTCTTCGACGGTTTCGCGGACTCCAACTACATCTGCTTCCCCTACGAAACCCGCCGTACCGGTGTCTACGCCGCCGGTTGCGTGCGTCAGCCCCAGACCCTGGACGCCTGTGAAGAAGACGCCCGCGGTGCCGTGCTCAAAGCCATCCAGTGTGTGGAAGCCGCTTCCCACGGTGTGGCCGTGCATCCCCGCTCCGGCGACAATTCCTACCCGGTGTTCAACTTCGTGCGCTGCACCCAGTGCAAGCGCTGCACCGAAGAATGTCCCTTCGGCGCCCTGGACGACGACGAAAAGGGTACGCCCAAACCCAACCCGGCCCGCTGCCGTCGTTGCGGTACCTGCTTCGGCGCCTGCCCCGAGCGCGTGATCTCCTTTGCCAACTACAACATCGACCAGATCGGTTCCATGATCCGCGAAGTTGTGGTGCCCAAGGACTTCAAGAAGGAAGGCCCCCGCATCCTCATCCTGGCCTGCGAAAACGACGCCTACCCCGCCCTGGATATGGCCGGTATGCGCCGCAAGGCCTGGAGCCCGTACTGCCGCATCATCCCCGTGCGCTGCCTCGGCTCCGTCAACGCCATCTGGGTGTCTGACGCCATGAGCAAGGGCTTCGACGGCGTGCTGCTGCTGGGCTGCAAATATGGCGAAGACTACCAGTGCCACTTCATCAAGGGTTCCGAGATCTGCAACCGCCGCAAGGAAAACATCGCCGAGACCCTGAACCGTCTGGGCGTGCAGCCCGAGCGCGTTGACCAGCTCGAAGTGGCCATCGACGAATATGACAAGGTGCCGGACATGATCGACGAATTCGTCGCTCGCATCGTGGAACTCGGCCCCAACCCGTTCAAGGGCATGTAGGAGGAAGGCTGCAATGGCACAGAATATTCTCAAGCCGGATTCCACCTTTACGCGGGAGCTGATGGAAGCGGGCGGCGAAAGCCTGAAAAAATGCTATCAGTGCGCCACCTGCTCCGTGGCCTGCCCCATGGCTCCGGAAAACGCTCCCTACCCCCGCAAGGAAATGGTGTGGGCGTCCTGGGGCCTCAAGGAAAAGCTGGCCACCGACGTGGACCTGTGGCTCTGCCACAACTGCGGCAACTGCGCGGACCTCTGCCCCCGTGGTGCCCGTCCCGCCGACGTCATGGGCGCTGCCCGCAACATGGTCTACCGCGATCTGACCGAGCCCACCATCGTGGGCAAGTGGATGAGCAAGCCCTCCGGTCTGCCCTTCCTCTTCGCCATCCCGGCCCTGCTGTGGCTCTTCATCTGGTGGATCCGCGCCGGCTTCAATGACGGCAACTGGTTCCCCCGCGCCGCCGACGGCCGCATCGTGTTCGGTCAGGTGTTCTATAGTGACTACACCATCGACCCCATCTTCATGATCACCTTCTTCGGGGCCTGCTTCATCCTCTACAAGGGCGTGCGCAAGCTCTGGGGCATGTTCAAGCCTGAAGGCCGCCTGACCGTGCTTGGCAAGACCAAGGCCTGGTACTGGCACCTGCTGGACGTGCTCATCGACGAAGTGGTCACCCACCGCAAGTTCGACGACTGCGAAGCTGGTCCCAAGACCGGTACCTATGTGCCCAACCGCAAGGCCGGCCACATGATCCTGGTCTACAGCTTCGTCATCCTGGCCTTCGTGACGGCCGTTGTGGCTCTGGGCCACTGGGGCGGCAAGATCATCCCGCTCATCAAGATCGAGACCCCCATGCCGCTGCTGTACCCTGTGAAGATCCTGGCCAACCTCGGCGCCATCATGCTGGTCTGTGGCCTGGCCATGCTCACCGCCCGCCGTCTGAAGCTGAACCCCAAGCATCAGGGTTCGAGCTGGTATGACTGGTACCTGCTGGGCATCATCTGGCTGGTGGCCGTGACGGGCATCCTGTCCCAGGTCTTCCGCCTGGCCGATGCCATCCAGCCCGCCTTTGTGGTGTACTATCTGCATCTGGTCTTTGTGTGGATGCTCTTTGCCTACCTGCCGTGGTCCAAGCTCGGTCACTTCGTGTACCGCACCGCGGCCCTGCTGTTCGTCCGCATGTACGGACGCGGCTACTAGGATGGTCTTCCGGGCCGTCGCCCCGTGACGACGGCCCGCACAGGCTCACACTGCAAAACACCGTTCTCCGAGGAGGAGGCCGAAAATGTCTGATACCGCTCGCAAAATGTTCCCTGTGGAAACCGTCCTGGCCCTGGCCGTCGCCAAGAAGGGCGCGGACGTGAAAGATATCGCCGGTTACATCACCGGTCGCAGCATCGTCTGTGACGCCTGCGCCGCCGCCGTGGCTCCCTTCGCCGCTGCCTGGCTGGCCAAGCTGTCCCCCAAGTTCCTGGACATGAACTACAAAGACGGTGACAACTGGGGCGACTTCGTCAACCAGGGTGCCCGTCTGCTGGGCGACACCATCTCCCTGACCCCCATGGATGACTGCCTGAAGAACGCCGTCGCCACCGTGCTCGACATGATGGACGACATGCACGGCACCATGGTCAGCCAGCGCGCCGAGATCGCCACCCTGCGCCAGCAGGTGGAGACCCTGGCCCCCTATCAGGGCAAGGCTGAAGAACTGCAGAAGAAGTGCGACAAGCTGGAAGACACCATCAAGACCATGAAGACCGACATGGGCGGTCTGCGCCGTCAGGTGGCCGAATTCCAGGGCAAGGTCGCCATCAACCATGCAAGAATTGCTCTTGCTATTGTAAGAAGCTGTCTCTGACCTGCAGAAACATTAGATGCTTCTTCATTTAACTCGAAGTCATATCCACCTGGCAATGTTTTAATGAAATGATGTGCATGAGCTGACTTAGCTGCTGCAATTACTTCTTCATCTGTTGCATCAAGTCTACCGTATCTGATATTCTCCATTATTGAACCTTTAAACAACCATGTGTCCTGAAGAACCATTCCGAAAGCATTACGAAGTTCATTTCTGTTGTAATCCTTTAAATTATGTCCATCAAGTTTTATTTCTCCTGAATTAACATCGTAGAATCTCATAAGAAGTTTTACCATTGTTGTCTTACCAGCACCTGTTGGTCCTACAATTGCTACCTGCTGACCTGCCTTAACGTGAGCGTTAAAGTCATTTACAATAATGTTATCAGGATTGTATCCGAAATGTACATGTTCGAAATCAACAACTCCCTTAACATTTTCAATAGGAACAGGATTTTCAGTAATCTGGTCTTCCTCTTCTTCCTCAAGAAATTCGAAAACTCTTTCTGCTGCTGCCATCATTGACTGCATCATATTAGTAACCTGGGCAATCTGTGCTATAGGCTGTGTAAAGTTCTTAACATATGTTATAAATGCCTGAATATCACCGATTGTAATCGTTCCGTTAATTGCAAGGAAAGCACCTGAAATAGCTACTCCAACATATCCTAAGTTACCTACAAAAGTCATAATAGGCTGCATCATACCTGACAAGAACTGTGATTTCCAAGCTGAATTGTACAAAACATTATTTGTCTTCTTAAATTCATCTATTACATCCTGCTCTTTTCCAAAAGCTTTAACTACTAAATGACCGCCGTAATTTTCTTCAACCTGACCATTAATATGACCTAAATATTCCTGCTGTGTTTTAAAGTATTTCTGTGAATGCTTCATTATAAAGCTTATAAAAATCATACTAACAGGAAGTATTAATAATGTTATTAAAGTCATAAGCGGACTAATTGTTAACATCATTATTACTACACCAATCATAGTTGTTAATGAAGTAATAAGCTGTGTTACACTTTGGTTTAAACCATTACCCAATGTGTCAACATCGTTTGTAATTCTTGAAAGTACTTCACCATATGTTCTGCTTTCAAAATATTTCATTGGCATACGGTTGATTTTTTCAACAATTTCACGACGAAGTCTGTAACATAACTTCTGTGTAATTGTTGACATTGTAAAGCCCTGAACTAAGTTAAATAATGAGCTTATTCCATAAAGAACCAATACTATAATAAGTATTCTTCCAATATAACCAAAATCAATACTGCCTGTTCCGGAAATCTTGGACATTAAACCTTCTGCTAATTTGGTTGTAGCTTTTCCCAAAATCTTAGGGCTTACAATTGCAAATGTGGCACTTGCTATGGCACATATCATAACAGCAATAATGCCTATTCTGTATCTTCCGGCATATTTAATAAGCTTCTTTAATGTACCCTTAAAGTCTTTTGCTTTCTCTCCCGGTTTACGATTCATTCTTGGCATGGATTAGTCCTCCTTTCCTTCAATACTTGCTGCAAACTCTGCTTCTGAAAGCTGAGATTTTGCAATCTGCATATATGTTTCACAAGTTTTTACAAGTTCCTTATGTGTACCCTTTCCTACAAGCTTTCCTTCATCCAAAACAAGAATCTGGTCTGCGTGAAGAATTGTGCTTACACGCTGTGCAACAATAAATACTGTTGCATCTTTAGTCTTTGGTTTAAGTGCTTTTCTAAGCTGTGTATCTGTCTTAAAATCAAGTGCAGAAAAACTGTCATCAAAAATATAAATCTTTGGATTTCTTGCTATTGCTCTTGCAATTGAAAGACGCTGTTTCTGCCCACCTGATACGTTTGTACCACCTTGTGCAATTGCACTTTCAAATTTGTCAGGTTTGTCTTCAATAAATTCTGTAGCCTGAGCAATCTGTGCTGCTTCCTTAATTCCTGCTTCATCTATTCCCGGTGCACCATATGAAATATTGGAATTAATATCACCTGAGAATAAAATACCTGTCTGTGGAACATATCCAATCTGTGAACGCAATGTTTCAATTGATATATCTCTAATATCCACACCGTCCAAAGTAATCTTTCCATTAGTTACATCGAAAAATCTTGGAATTAATTTTGCAAGAGTAGATTTACCACTTCCGGTACTACCGATAATTGCAACTGTCTGTCCCGGCTTTGCCTCAAAATCAATATCTTCCAAAACATTTTCTTCGCCGTCTGCATATTTAAAATCAACGTGGTCAAACTTAACAACTGCATTATTTGTTTTTTCTGTTAATGCATTGTGGCTGTCTTTTATGGTAATTTCTGTTTTTAATACTTCATCAATTCTGTTAGCTGCAACTGCTGCTCTTGGAAGCATAATTGAAACCATTGTAAGCATTAAGAATCCCATGATAATCATCATTGAATATGTGATAAATGCTGTCATTGTTCCGACTTCCATAACACCCTGGTCAATCTTCTTTGCCGCAACCCAGATAATAAGAACTGAAACGCCGTTCATTACAAACATAAGTGCCGGCATCATAAATGACATGGCTCTGTTTGTAAAAAGCATTACTCTTGTAAGATTGCCGTTGGCTTCTTCAAATCTTTCTTCTTCTTTCTTTTCTCTACTGAAAGCTCTGATAACTGAAAGACCTGTTAAAATCTCTCTTGAAATAAGGTTAACCTTGTCAACTAATTTTTGCATCATATTAAACTTAGGCATTGCAACAACCATAAGCACTCCTATGATACATACAACAACTGCCACTGCAAGAACAATTGTCCATTCCATTCCTGAACTGTAATTAACTACGTTAATGATTCCGCCAATTGCAAGAATAGGTGCATAAAGTACCATTCTAAGAAGCATAACCGAAACCATCTGTATCTGCTGCACGTCGTTTGTACTTCTTGTAATTAGAGACGCTGTTGAGAACTTATCAAGTTCCGCGTTGGAGAAACTCATAACTTTTGTAAAGATTTTCTCTCTTAAATCTCTACCAACTCCTGCTGCTGTTTTTGATGCAAAGAAACCAACAAGAATTGCCGCGATTACCATAAGCAAAGTCATTGAAATCATCTTTGCCCCTGTTTTAAACATATAGTCTGTCTGCAACTTATCAAGGTCCTTACCACAGGCTTTATATTCACTCTTTGCAAAACTCTTAGCATATGAACTAATAGTTGAATCTCCAAGACTTGAAAGTTTCTTTTCAAAAACCTTTCTTAAATCATACATTAATGTTGGACTTTGTGGATCAACACCAAATTCCTGTAGCTTCTTAGCCATTTCCTGCTGTTGCTCAGGAGTCATCTGCTGTGCATTACCACTCATATTTTTAAACTGTGAATCCTGCTGTGATGACATCATGTAATATACTGCAATAACATTGCCAAATTCACTGTCTAATTCTTCCATATTATCTTTGTCTGTGTTCTTAAGCTTATAGGCTTTGTCAGACTTGCTAAACTCATAAGCATTATCCCAGTCTTTTGTCTCCTGTTCATTCAAAAACAGCTTCAAACTATTGTAACTGTTCTCTGTTATAAACTCAGGCATCTGATGTTCAACACCGCCATTAACAATACCAACATCAATAATGTTAGATGTATAGTCCGGCAATGATAAGTCACAATACGCCTGAACAACAAGTAATGCCAATATTAAAATTACAAAGTACCAGTATTTCTTTAAATTTTCAAAAATATGTTTCATTACTGTTTTCCTTTCATATCATTATTTTCCTTTATTATAGTTCGAGTTTTTTCTAATATTCTTAAAAGATTTTCAGTGTCCTCCTCTCCAAGTCTTTCCAAATAAGCCACTACGCCTTTAAGCATTCTCTCTCTTCTACCTTTTACTGCATCCCAGCCTATGTCTGTTAATACAATATTCACCTTTCTTCTGTCCCCTTCAAGGCTAATTCTTTGAATATAGCCTTTCTTCTCAACTGCTTTAAGAAAAGCTGCTACTCTTGCAGTACTTACATACGCACTCTTAGCAATCTCATTAGGCATTAACCCATTGTCACTATGTGCTAAGCATTCCAACATAATTGCTTCTCCCCTTGCCATCTTATGAAGGTTATCGCTCATCTTAGACTGCTTCGCCATCATATTAAAGTTTAATAACTCCTTTGCTTTCTCTTCATAATATTTCTTTTTATCATCCATTAGAATATAAATGCTCCTTTACTCTTTTGTTGTTCAAAGAATACAGAGTTCGCTTGCGAACTCTCCCGCGAGGCGCGGTTTCGTAAGAAAATCTACCTTTCCGCGCCTCTGCGATTCTTCGGAGAATTTTTGATTAATAGTGATTCTGAAAGAATTACTCATTAATCAAAAAATTGCTAACACTATTAATAATTAACAGTGTTAGCGATTATAATACTAATATTATGATATGTCAATAGCTTGGTGTAAAATAAAATGTGATGGTTGCGAATGGACAAATTTATTCTTGTACTAACACAGCCGAAAATCGTTGTGGTAAAGCGTGAACGTGGGAGCTTGGACTTGTCCCAAACAATTATTATCAATTATTTACGGATATTACAGCGTTTTTTGTTCAGAACTTCGTAATGGATAAGAATTACGTGTGATATTATGTTTTTGATATATGACACGTAATTTTTAGGAAAATATAAGCATTATAATAAGTAATTACTTGTCATTTGACATTTTTTTCATCAGACACGTAATTCCCAGTCAAATTATACTGAAAAATTTAAAAATTACTTGTTATATAAAGTTTTTTCTCTGTGACACGTAATCCCCAATTAAATTGCATAAAACCCAAGAGATTTTACTTGTCATATAAAAAATTTTCTCTGTGACACGTAATCCCTATTTTCAAACAGCTTTTAAACTTTGTTTTTCCAAAATCTATTTTATGCATAAAGAAAGGCTCCCGCAGGAGCCTCCCCTGGAATTCTATCTTAAATTATATGTAGCCTACGCCGCATATTTGCTTATTGCCTCATATACCTGATCTGATTCATTTCCAATTGCAGTAACCTCCACTGGATTTGACAAGTCCAAACTAAAAATTCCCATCATTGATTTTCCGTCAACGGTTGTCCTTTTTGATTTGATGTCGATTTCTGCTGAAAATCTGTTGACAATGTCTAGAAATTCCTCAATTGCCTTAATTGATCTAAAACGTATTTTCATTTTTCCCTCCTAATTCATTTATAAAATATAGTGTTTTTGTTATTTCTCACTTCTGATAGTCCCAGAAAATTTTGGCACAAACACGTTGTGTTTCTTATTTTGCTCCGCCGTCCATTGTATGTGGAAAAACGAAACTCGCCTAATGGCTCAAACAGTCGTTTTTCCACATACACTATGCTCACAAAATTGCACAACACTGCCTATTGTTTGTTTCCAAAATTTTCTGTATACTATCAGACTAAAAATATTCCAGAAAACACTATATTCTATTCTATGAATCCATCTCAACACTTATTCCTACTTTCCTGCATTTCTTCGTTTCAACTTAATTGTCTTACATTTCTTCATCCCATTTATCCCCAACATTCCTCATTTCCTCTCGCATCTTATTGTAATCCTATCCCTCCCTGTATAGTCACAAGTGAATAAGGTTAGTGCATAGTTTTCGTTTTGCATTTGCTCTGAGTTGCTACCATTTATTTTTTCTTTAGCGGTTACACAGTAGTTGTAGGTGTTGTTTTGTAAGTCGGTGTATTGTACTTTGTCGCCGTTTTCAAGTTGGTTTATTTTGCCAAAGTGGGCGCTGTAGTTGTGGGCGGCTATTATCAGGTTTGAATCTTTTGCCGTGCCTGAATATATACATGGTGATTTTTTTAAGTTTGCCTGAGTTGGTTTTTTCATTACAGGCAATTCAAGATTTAACTTTGGAATTTTGATGTAGCCGTCATATTGATTCAAATCCTTGTTCAAATCTTTTTCCTCCTCCGAAGTTTTTAAATTGCTTTCTTCTATTTTTTCTTTCAGACTTGACAGAACTGTGTTGGATGATTTTTGTGCCAGATTGTCTTCTTTTTTGTTGTGAAACAAAACTGCCATAGCACACATTATAAGTATTAAACCTACTAGTGTAACTACGGCAGATATTTTTTTATTCACTTTTATTTTCCTTTTTTATTAGTTGTATTCCTATTCCTATGCAAACAAATCCTACTATTAGTAGGGCAGGAATAATCCACTTAAGCTGCCCTGTTTGTGGCAATATGCCAAAATATTTTGAAGTTTCATCCGGCTGATTCTTTGGTGTTTTTAATGTTTTTGCTTTAGGTTTTGTTGTGTTTTCTGTTGGTTTAAACGTGGTTACCTGAGTTGTTATGTTGTTATCGTTTACTTCCACTTTCAACTCTGTGTCAACGTTGTATTCTATTTTTTCTCCAGTGGGATTTTGGGCGTTGTAGTTAGGCACTGAAATCAAATATGCCATAAATCGGTATGCTTTGCCATTTACAATTGCGTCGTTCACTTCCACCAAATAGAGTCCTGGTTGAAGCCCCTGAAAAACAGCTTTTCCGTCAGCAATTGTTGCCACAGCAGTAGGCTTTTCGCTCTTTGCCACTTCTTTTGCCACAAAAGCAAGCCCCTCCCATTCCTTTGCTGTGGTACTGCTGTCTATTTCATTTAGTTTAACCTTTATTTTTTCAATTACGTTATTACCATTAATAAAGGAATATTCATAATTGTTCATTAGTTCATAATTTCCTATTGTGTTGTATTTCCACAATTTTGTAATATCAGCTGTTTTGTACAATTTCACTTGCAATTGTGCGTTATTAAGCTCCGGATTTTCTTTCGGCACCTGAACCATAAGATTACAAAGTTTACCAATGTCTACAGCGTTTTCTGCCAAAACTTTTCCATTGCTTAAGACCAAACAGCCAAACAAAAAAATCAAAGTAAATCCCACACAAATCTTATTTAAAATACAATCAATTCTTAATTGACTAATTCTACAATACTTGCCTAATATGTGTTTTGCCAATCTTCCCTGATTGCTTTTGCAATGCTTCTTCAATCTGCTTTCTCCCCCTTTCTTATCAAAATAACCAACACTACTGACGTTGCAATTATCCCAACTGCTGCGCCGCCTAGAATCCACAAGTTTGAGTTGCTGTTTATTTTTCTATCATAACTCTCATTACTATTTTCTACTCTTTTTCCCCTAACTAATAATCTGTGAGTGTTGACACCGTATGGGGTACAGGTTAGAAGGGTAATGTAGTCCTCACCCTCCTTTGTCTGCAATGCTTCCGTCAATTTTGCCTTGTCATTTTTGTCTATCATTGGATAAATCCGGTCAACCTGATAAGTCAAAACCTGATTAAGCACATAAATATAAAACCTGTCTCCCTCTTCAATTCTGTCCAAATCCGTAAACAGTCTGGAGCTGGGCAACCCCCTGTGAGCCGCCAAAACTCCATGTGTACTTTTGCCCCCTACCGGCAGGCTTGAGCCTTCCAAATGCCCCACATATTTTTGCAAAACTTCATTGTCAGTAGAGTGATAAATTGGAAGCTTTACGTCAATCTTTGGAATTGAAATATATCCCATCATGCCGTCATTGTTTAAATTAAGACACTTGTTGTACTCACTGTTTTCATCAAAGGAACTTTCTTCATTATCTTTATTATTATCTTCATCAGTATCATTGTCACTGTTATTGACACTATTATCATTATTTGAGACAAATCCGTCATCAGTTATGTTAAATCTTAAAGCTTTGTTATATTCGTCGGTCTTCCTTTTCTCATCCTCATAACTGATTTTTCCCTGCTCCACAGACTGTTCAACCTGCCTGTCGTATACGGTTATAACTTTTCGCCGGCATATTTCGTTCCACTCGTTAGCCACAATTGGATACAAAATAAAACCAAATCCTACAAGAAAAATTACAACCATAATAATTTTAGATATTAATCTGTTCCCCTTCAATTACGAAAACTACCTATCTTAAACTTTTTATTTTAAAGCTGTCTGAAACTCTTTTTTTATCTCAAACTATCTGTCCTGTTCCAGCTTGCTTTTTCCTCTTAAAATCATATGAAGACCTAACGCTACTGCCACAAATACAACACCTACAATTGCAAAAATAGTTGTGCCAACGCCACCTGTTGAAGGTAAAAAGCTCATTTTTGAGTTTTTCAAAATAGCAGATTCAGAAATATTTCCCTGACTGTCTTTTGTTGAAGTAATTGTTTTGATTACTCCCTTATCGTAAGTTGCAGTATAAGTTGATGTAGCCTTGTCATCGATTTTTATTGTGTATGATTTTAAAGTTCCATCCTGATTATATTCTGCTGTGATAACAACTGTATGTTTTGCGTCATTTAATGTAAAACCGTCAGGCGCATCTGTTTCCTGCAATGTGTACTCACCTGCATCAAGACCTGTAAACTTAAGATATCCGTATTTGTCAGATGTTGCCGTGTAAGATTTCTTAGTTTTATTATTTGTCAAAGTAAAAGTAGCACCTTCAAGGGCCGTTGTTGTAGTGAAAATTCCACTTTCTTTTTCAGTTTCAACCCATTGGTACTCCCCTTCTTCTACCTTAATTAATTCCTTAGTCTTCTCGTTCCATTTCTCAGTACTCTTGCCAAATAAGTTAGAATCAATGCCAAATGTGTACACGTAAACTTTATCTTCACCGGTTTTTGCAGTAGAACCACTGGCAGGATTGTTTGAGTATTCAAGGTATGCCTTATTAATGTTTGCATCAAAGTTTACACCTGCTTTTTCATTAAGTTTTGCCTGATATTCAACCTGAATCTTCTGGCCGGGATGTTCAAGAATAAATTTTGAGTCAAATGTAATTTCAATAATGCCTCCATTTACTTTAGGTGCAACTTTAATATTCTCTCTGTTATTTTCATATTTTTCAATAAAGCACTTCATTGAGCCATCCACGTAGTCAAGTCCTTCGCTCATTATGTCATAAATCTTGTAAGTTACTTTCTTGTATTCCTTGCTATAAGATGGAACAGTTGCACTTAAGTTAAAAGTGATTTTGTCGCCAATTGCAATATCGTCACCTTTGCTGTTTTTGCTTGAAGGTGTAACGATTGTTTTTTCAAGCTTAGGTGTTGATGACTTTGCCCAACATTTTTGAGCTTTAATTTCAAAATCAGAATCTGCACTGATTGCACCGTTTGTCAAAGTGTTGTCGGTAGCTGATTTTGAATAATAAATACCGGCAATCATTGGACTGTAAACTGTTTCAGAACCGCTTGTTACCATTACAAGATAATAACCTACAGGAAGTCCATTAAGTGTAACTTCCGTGTCCCCTGTGGCAACTTTCTTCTCTGCTGCAACTGTCATAGTGACTGCATTTGATGCCATATCAATTACTTCCTGTGCTGTTGGTGCAACAGGATC
>OGXW01002653.1_pt1 | contig 12503 bp, 7 predicted proteins | sample 1576341 | NCBI WGS metagenome assembly OGXW01 (sample SAMEA3541592, study PRJEB24748) | human gut metagenome | biome: human gut; feature: human-associated habitat; material: faeces | place: China | collected 2012
TGTCAAAGCTTCATCCTTTGAGGAAACAGTAGAAAAATCATTCTGAAAAGTTTCGGTGTTTACATATAATTTTTTCCCTGACAGCATATTTACAATATCATCCCTCAAGCCCTCATAATTCATGTTTATAAATGTATTGATTGACTCAAATGATGATGTGTTTTTCCAATAAGAATCAAAATCCCTGTAATTAAGTGCCATCGACACAGAATTCGGATTATACATATGCAAACCATCTATCAGATAGCCATTGTACCAGGCTTTCATACTCTCATAATCCATGTTGTATTGCCTGCACAGCATCATGACTTCTTCTTCTGTAAAACCATAATATTGTGTAATCGGTCTGGATTTAAGCATTGTAAACTCCTGAAAATTATTCAATGCCGATTCGTCCTTTATTTTTTTAATCGGAAGTATCCCTGTTATATATGCCAAAGCAAGGAAATACTTTGATTCCTCTGATTTAAATAATGAATGAAGAAACTGTAAATAATTATGAATCAGATTCTGGTCATCGCTATTTCTGATTACACAATCCCATTCATCTATAATAATTACAAACTGTATCCCTGTAAGCTTATAAACAGACATCAGTATAACACTGAATTTCTTTGAAAAATCAACATTTTCCTCAAATTCATCCCTTAAATCCGATACAACGTATTCCTTGATTTTTTCAATGATATTTGCCTTATAATCATCCCAAAATGAGGAAATATCAAGATGTATGACATTGTATTTGTTCATATGTTTTTTATATGCCGGATTTGTTGCAAGCTTAGTGTCTTCAAACAACTCTGCTGAATCACAGCCCCTACTATAATATGCATCTATCATTCCGGCAGCATGGGATTTTCCAAATCTCCTTGCATGGCTTACTGCAACACATTTATCATCTGTCGATAATCTGCTATTTAATTCATTGATCAGTTCTGTCTTATCCACATATATTCTACTGTTTTTTGACTGTAAAAAACTTTCATTTCCAGGATTAAAGTATATTCCCATCCCGTTTTCACCCCTTTGACATATAAAAATCAGCTATACTTTTTTATAGTATAGCTGATTATCTATACAATTACAAATATTAAATAAATCTCAAGATAAGTTTAAATACACACCTATTATTTTCCTACCACTGCAAAAAATGCAAAAAAGAGCGATGTATGAACAACATCGCCCTTTTGTTGGATTACTTATTAAATTAAACCTTATTTTAAACTTTTCGAAATTTATCAATAGAAGGTTTTTCTTGCCTGTAAACTAAATCATTTACCTATATTATTTACGGTTTGGCTTTTTCGCAAAAAGTGCCGCTCCCACAAGACTGATTGATGCAAATGCCAATGCAAGCATGCCCATAAGAGGATTTGTATCTGATGTCTTGGAAGCCTTCTTTACTGTAGCTTTTTTAGCTACGCTGCCTGTTGTGTTAGCAGTCGCAGAATTTGACTTTTTACCTGTTGCTACAGTTGCATTCGTACCGGCTCCATTAGAGCTTCCTGCACCTCCGGATATCGCACCTGTGCTTCCTGTACCACTTCCCGGTGTTCCAGGATTTACTGCTTCTTTCTTCTTTAAGCCATCAATAGCCTTATTGAGTGACTCAACTGCATTGTCAACCTTTGTCTGGTCTTCCTTCTTCTCAAGCACTGTTTTTGCAATTGAAAGCACCTGTGAGAATGTTTTCCAGCTGTCTGCTGTGTAATCAGACTCTTTTAATGTATCTGCTTTTTCAATTGCACTCTCAAGTGCTTTAGTATCAATGACTACAGGCTTCTCATATGTGAATGAAAGCACATCCTTATATCCTGTTGCTGATACCTTGATTTCAAAGCTTGAACCCTCAGCAAACGGAGCCTGAGTAGTATCAATTGTGCCATCTTCCTTGATAAGCTTTACTGCCCCCTTGCCTGTTGCCGGATACTCCTTACCATTTACATTTACAGACTTGATTTTTCCAATATAATCTGCAAACTGTGCATCTGTTGCTCCCTCTGCCTTTACAAGCTCCGGTGCTGTCGCATCATTATTGTATGCTGCAGAAACTTTATCGGCATAGAGCTCAAATGTGGTAGTGATTGGAGCATATTTATTGTTCTTATCAGATACCGTCAGCGTATACTCTTTATTCTCTGCATTATTAGGATATGTGATTACAAGCTTCTTATTCTGAGTATAGCTTGCTGCATATGTTGACACTGCTGATGCTGAAGCTTCCTCTGTAACCTTAAATCCCTTTACTTCATTTCCTTTTGCATCTGTAACTGCATATTTTGCCTCAAAATCATCCGGAAGTGCAACACCAAAATTAGTCTTTCCTGCTGATACAGCTGCATTTTCTACATTTGCATTTGAATCCTTAACGTGCTCAAGCACCTTATATTCTACAGGTAAAGTGAAGATTCCCTTACTTGTATAGTATGTTACATTTTTGATTGTCTTTCCAACCATGGACTCGTAGTGTTTAGATGAAAGAGAACAACCGTGAGACTCTGTAACAATTCCAACACTCCATGCAAGCTCCTCTGTTTTCCAGATATTTTCTACATGACGCATAGCATAATCTGTGTCATCAGTGCTTACAATAACACCGTAAACCACATCATCATCTTCAAAGCCCATAGCATCCTTTATGCCATCAAGATTGAGCTGATAGTCTCCGTACTTTGTTTTTGTCTTGAACTTTGTTTTCACCTGGCCAGAAGCTATCTGCGTCTTAGTTCCATTTACAGCGCCAAATGACAGCTTTTTATCTGTGCCTACTGTTGCAGTCTTGTAGTACGAAGGGACCTCACTAAGTACATAGTATGAGTAGTCAGCACTCTCAAAAAGAGCCTTCTTTCCCTCATATGTTGTTGTAGAAACCTTGCCCTTCATATTGGTTGTGATATCTACCTTGCTGTCATCTGTAATCTGTGTATAACCATTATTGTTATCATAGAAATCATCTGAGACCTTTACCGGGAAGGTTACACCGTTTATGTGCTCTCCTTTTGAATCAGCATGATATGAGCCTGATGCCAGAATATTTCTGGTCTTCTGCTTTGTGGCAGATGTGGTAGCATCTACTGGGACTGAATTGTTATTAAGATCAGCCTTGTAAAACTCATCATATGGAATGTTCATGAGTACATACTGTGATTTCAGGTTATTTACAACGTCTGTGAGGTGTGATAATGCTTCTTTGGCTTCCGATTGCATGAGGTCAGTCTTTTCTAAAGCTTCCCTTGCTTCCTTAAGCTCTTTCTGCATATCAGTCCAGGTCTTTTCTGTGTAAAGAGCCTCATTAAGTTTTTCTGCCTCTGCAACCTTATCTGAAAGAGCTTTCTTTGAAGTCTCATCTGCCGATACCTGTGGTTTAACTATATTTGCAGCTGTTGCCTCAAAATTATATGTATAATCCTCATATCCTAATGCATAGATTGTGACAGACCAGTATCCTGTTCCATCATATCCATCAGGCAGGCTGCATCTGAGTGAATCTGTGAGGCCTAGCTGGATTCCCATAGACTTATGCATCCAGTTATCTGATGCAAACTTTGTGCCATATGTGGCAAGTGCTTTGGTTCTTGTGCTGTCATTACCATAATATGTCCACTTAACTGCCTGCATATTGGCTCCAAGATCACCATAATTACCGTTAAAATCAACTCTTAAAAACTCTCCGTATGATCCGCTTGCAGCTTTAACTTCCGGCTCAAGTCCATCTGCTTTTTTAAGAGAAGACATTACACCTGAGTCATTTCCTGTTGCTCTGGCTGAGAATGAGAAGCTTCCGTCTGCAGTCTTTGTAGCAGTCTTAAGACCGTTTGTATCTGCGGTAACGTTTGCCACCTCGTCAATAACCTGAAGTTTATTTTCTCCATAACCGCCCTTCAACTTAGAACCATTCTCGTAAACTGTATATTTTGCCTTGAATGCCTCGTAATCCTCTGCTTTTACTTTTACAGGGACAAATTTAAGACCTGTTACTTTGTAATCTTTAAAGTTTAATGTAACAGAGTCGTTTGTAAATACACCTCTGTTATAGGTATACTCTGTACCGTCTGTCATAACAGCAATCTGCTTGTCTTTTCCGTCATCGCCTTTAACGGTTTTCCAATATGACAGATTAAGTGTTTTACCCTCTTCTGTCTCTACAACTGCATTGCACTGGAAGCTTCCTCTGTGAAGACCATGGTTTTTAGTAGCACGAGTTACTGTATCAAATGCACCTTTATCATACTCACCCTTTGCGTCTACCTCATCTGATGATGCTGTGCTTCCTGCTGCCCGTACTCCCTCAGCAGCCCAGTACTCTGACCATGTAAGTCCTGCATAACAATATACATATTTTTCTTCTTTTACAAGTCCCTTTACAGCAGCATTTAAAGCTGTTGCTGCTGAGTCAACTACTGTCTGTGACTCTTTTGCTGTAAGTGCGCTCTTTGCTGCTTTAAGAGCTTCTGATACCTTGCTCCATGTAGCTGCTGTATAATCAGACTCTGTAAGTGCCTCTACTGACTTGATAGCTGACTCAAGAGTTGCGGTGTCCACTGCTACTTCATCTTTTTTCTCTGATGCCTTACCAAGAGCTTCAAGAGCTGCTTTTTTTACCGCACTTGATGTACGTGTTGCACCCGAAACAGTATCCCAGTTGTTTATTGTTTCTTCTGTTGCAGCCTGACCTTCCAGCTTTGTCTTTATTCCCTTTGTTTTGTTATACGCCTTGTTGAAATACGAGTCATTGCCTGAATCATATCCATTTTCAGGTGAGACAGTTATTTCCGAAAACTTTCCGTCTTTTACCGTCATCGTCACATTTACATCATATTCATCCCACTCATCATCTACATCATCCTCTGTTCTTGTCACATGAGCCGTGCTGCTATACGTTCCGTCAGCCGCCACCTGGCTGCCTGTCACTGCAAATGCACTTGTCGGAAACATAGTGGCTGTCACCGATGCTGTCAGTGCAAATGTAAGAATTTTCTGTGCTAAAATCTTTCTCTTCATTTTTTCCTCCTTAAGATTTTAATGCTTTATAGTTAATGTGGCTGCCTTCTAATTTGCAATCCACAATTGCTACCAATTTTAGTATTAAGCAGATATACGTAATTGATATCTTTTCTCAATAAGTTAGTCTTTACTAACCTATATTCAAAAAATTTTTCCCGCTTAATCCTACTGCGGGAAATACCTTTTGTGCGACAATTCCTATCAAAAGTCCTGTCACCGTGCCAGCCACAAGAAGTGGTGGCAGATAATACACCACTGCAGTGCTTTTAAGCACCATCGCAGCGGCCAAAAGCTGTCCTATGTTGTGGCTGATTCCACCTGCCACACTCACGCTGACCATCGAAAATTTATCTGTTTTCTTTATAATAAGCATTACCGCAAGACTTATCAGACCACCTGCCAGACTGTATATGATGGAAACACCGTTTCCAAACATAAAGCCCACAAGACATATCCTCATTATCACTACAGTAAGTACCTCACAAGGTCCAAGGAAAAATACGCCAAGAACGGTGACCAGGTTTGCCACTCCAAGCTTAATACCCGGAATACCTATGCTTATCGGAATAAGGCTCTCCACATAGCTGAATATCATCGCAAGTGCCACAAGCATGGCGCCGTATGCTATTTTTCCTGATTTAGTCATATTTCTTTTCATTTATTTTATCTCCATAATACCTGCATGTTACACACCCAGCCATATACATATAGCTATAAGTATCGCAGCTCTTACGCCGGTAAACCACAGCTCATTTCCACGAAGCTGCCTTATACCTGTATGAATATTGCTTTTTGGACATATTCCATTGCATTTCTGACACTGGAAGCAGTCACCTGATATCCTTCCTGAGCCATCATCCGGTAACCCTATGTCACACGGACATATCTTCTCACAGGCTCCACAGCCCTTTATGCAGCCCTTCCTGTCCCTGTGCAAGGTAAATGTAGCTGCTATAGGGAGTATTGAAAAAACAGCTCCCATCGGACACATAAAACGACAGAAAAACCGCTCCTGTACACACATACCGATGATTATAAGTACAAGCAATACTGCTCCTGTGATATATGAGGCGAGCCTTAGGTTACCTGCCCTAAGCATTGAGAATACATCCCACGGACTTGTACCCTTTAACGAGCTATATGCTCCCATATAGCATAGTATCAATATGATTGCAAGTATCACATATTTCATATATGTAAGCTTTTTTGCAGCCTCTACCGGTATACTCACCGGCTTTTTCTTAAGCTTCCGGCAGCATGATACATATATTGCATACATCGCATCACCAAAGCTTCCGAATGCACAGGCAAAACCACAGAAGAATCTGCCGAATATCATTGTGTACACGCAAAGCATCAAAAGAACCGCTACAAATGATGTAAGCTCAATTCTTCTTCCTGCTCCAATCTGTGTAAAAATATACTTGACTCCATTGAACGCTGCCGTGAACATTGACGGAAAAAGTATGAAAAATAAAAGCTGCACTCCTACACGAAACCATGTCTGTATCTTTCTCTTTCGAAGCCTTGGATTCATATCTTTTATTCTCATCTATTTCACCGCCTTATCAAGTGCCTGCTTAGTGGCATTTCTTATTGCAGTTGAGCTGAATGTCGCACCACTTACAGTATCCACATCCGCGGACTGCGATGAAATGATGGACGGTATGATATCCTCTGCCATCGTCAGGTATGCACCATCTTCCTTCTCTGCCGCTGTAATGTCAACCGATGATATTTTCCCTGCCTCGATTGTCACCTCGACATCCACATTGCCTCCAAAGCCCTCTGCACTGCCTGTGTATGTGCCATCCTTATATGCTCCCTCACTGTCTGAGCTTTCAGTTTGTGAAGCAATACGCTGTGTATTTTTATTTTCCTGTTCTCTTTTATCTATTGTCATGTTGTATCCCCAGAGAGACGATACAACTATAAACAGGCTTGCCAGTCTGATCCAAAATTCCTGCATGTTATCTCCATCCTGTAAATGTCCTTGCGGTTTTATTTCTTCTTAGCAGTTTCAAGTGCGCTCTTACAACCTTCAATTATAGCGTTTGAAGTGCATGTGGCACGGGAAACAGTGTCAATTCTGCTAAAGTCGATGCTGTCTGCCTTTGCCTGTGATGTGAGCACAGAAACCATACCGGGCTGATTTTTTGTGCCATCTGTCGCTTTCTTTATATAAGAAGCATTTTGTGAATCTCCATCTCCCTTTACATCAGTAATGGAAACTATCCTGTCATTTGCTATAGTCACCTTCATGCTCAGATTATATGCACTAAAGTCCATATCATCATCCGGTATGCACAGTGTAGATACATCATATGTGCCATCCTCGTATACATTTGTGGATGTATCATTTTTCTGAAGTGCATTTATTGCAGCCTGAAGCTTTTCCTGTGCGCGACTTACATCCTTCTTAGTGGCCTCTGCGGATGACAATACTTCGTTTGCATCCTCCAGACGTATCTGAAGCAGGTACCAGCTAAGCTGTGTGTACTGTGTGCCATCAAGCGATGCCTGTGACTGCACAAGCTTTGACAGGACCGCCTTGTCCTCATCTCCTGCAATATTGCTGTTATCCGAATTATTACTGCTATTATTGTTACCTGAATTGCTGTCACCGGTATTCTCACCTGCAGTTGTCTTTCGTGCTTCCTCAAATGCAGCCTTTACTGCTCCTATAAGTCCCTTAGAGCTGTAGGTAGCTCCGGATACCGTATCAACATCCGTACTCTGCTTTTTCATCATATTTTTTAACACATCCATGGCATTAGTGATAAAAGGCTCATCATCATTTTTTTCCGTAACAAGAATTGCTTTAAGCGTCTTGTCCTGGATGACGACAGCTACCTTTATGTCACCCTTGTAGCCCTCTGCCGTACCGTAATATATACCATCAACATATGGAAGTGTCCCCTCTGTGCCCTGTTGTTGTGCACTACCGGATGGATTTTCACCTGTCTGTCCATTTCCCGATGTCTGCGTTTCATCCTGTTTATCTGTAACATTGTCCGCTGTATTTTGGCTCACAGCCGCCTGGCTAAGTGCACTTCTTACAGCAGATATGATTCCGCGCGAGCTGAATGTCGCACCTGAAACTGTATCCACGTTGGTGCTCTGTTTTTCAACTATCGTATCAAGCAGTGATGATGCACTCTTTACATAGCTGTCACCATCCTTTGTGCTGACTATGCTTATAGAGGCTATTTTACCGCCTGCTATATCAACCTTTACCTTCATAGTGCCCGCAAATCCTTTTCCTGTGCCATAATATGTGCCATCCCTGTAAGCGGCTGCATCCTGCACAGCTGCTATCTCTGCCAAAGAGCTGTCGGACTCTGACGTGCTTTCCTGTTTTGATTTTCCTGTAACTCCCTTATCCTTCTCACCTGTCAGGGCATTTTTCACTGCTCCGATTATTCCATTTGAACTGTATGTAGCACCAGATACAGCATCCACATCCAAAGATTGTGATGATATAATCCTGTCTATCACACTCTTTGCCCTGTTGAAAAATGCCTCATCATCCGTAGATGAAAGAATGTCAATGGAAGTAATCTTCTTATCCATGATAGTTACAGCCACCGTCACAGGTCCGCTAAAGCCTGTCGCAGAGCCCTTGTACACACCATCTGCGAGGTCAAACGAGCCTGTGGCCGTTTGTGTATCCTCTGCAGTCTTCTTAGTTTCAGCTTCACTATCAGCCACACTCTCTGAAACCTGCTGCTTTTTATCCTTTGAAGGCTCACTTGCCTTTGTCTGATAGCCACTCAATGAAATCACCACACATGCAGCAACCACAAGTGACGCTCCAAGAGGAGCGTAAACCTTTATTTTTTCCAAAACTTCCTTGAACTTCATATATACCTCTTATATTTCATTTCTTTTACTCTGCTCTATTTTTTATTTACTACCTCATATTCATAGTCAGATGAATAGTCATCCGCTATTCCCTCTGAAATATACATGCTGTCATCATCTGTAAGCAGTACGAAATCAAATTCATCGCTGTGTGCCTTCCAGAACTCACACGCCTTGTCCTTTCCCATGATAAACAGCGATGTTGACAATCCATCTGCGAGTGTTCCGTCATCACTCACAATGGTGACAGATTTAAGTCCACTCTCTGCAGGATAGCCTGTAGCAGGATCTATGATATGGTGGTAGATTTTTCCATCCTGCTCAAAATAACGCTCATATCCACCGGAGGTGATAACCGCCTTATCGCTCACATCAACCACTCCTATATACTGACTTTCATCCTCCGGGCTTTGCACAGCTACTCTCCACTTGCTGCCATCAGTTTTGGTTCGGTAAGTCTGGACATTGCCTCCCAGATTCACAAGACCGCTATCCACGTCATACTCCTTGAAAATATCCATAATCCTTGATGAAGTATATCCCTTTGCAATACCACCAAGGTCTATCTCCATACCTGCATCCTCAAAGGAAATCTCTCTGTTTTTATTGTCGTAATCTATTTTTGAAATGTCTGCAAGCTTTAGCAGCTCTTTTAGAGTTGCATCATCCGGCACCTTAAAGTCCTTCGTCGGAAATCCCCACTCCTGCATAACAGGATATATGGCTATGTCAAAGGCTCCATCCGTCATCGTACTAAGCTCAATTCCTCTCTGCACAAGATATCCCCCATCCTCTGACAAAGTGGCTGACTTATTCACATTCAACTTTGCTATTTCACTTTCTTCATCGCCTGTCGAAAGCAATGCATCAAGCCTCTTTATCTCTGCTATAGATGCATCCACAGCTTTTTTCGCATTCTCACCGTATGCAGTCACTGTCATATATGTATCCATTGCAAATACTTCCTGTGAGGACTCTTTTGCAGATTTTAAATCACTATTTATTCCTTCCTGCGAAGCTGTTGTATTCTCTGTCGCATCACTTCCACCTGAGCCACAACCGGTCACTGCCAATGCGACTGTCAATAATATCGCAGCTGCTGTCTTCTTTTTCACCTTATTACCTCTTAACCAAATATATATTTTTATTAATTCATACACTTTTGTGTAAACCTGTATAAATGTCAGCCAGGCCTATATAGCACTTACTTATATACATCACGCCAATCGATTACATTATACTAACTTGTGTACATCATCCTAACTTATATACTATATTTCTATTTCTAATTAGTCTTTGCTAACTTCGATATTTTATTTTAAATCATGTTTTATGTCAATAAGAGTCCATACAAAAAAAGCCTGTTGATTTTTTTTATCATTAAAATTTCCTTGCCTTTATCACGCTAACGTGGTAGCATGGTTACTAAATAAACTATTAAAGAGGTACTACAAATGAAAACATCAGAAATTATTGTATTTATCGTCTATCTGCTGTGCATGCTGGGTATCGGTATCTTCTTCTTCGTGAAAAACAGAAACGGCGGAGAAAAGACCTACTTCCTCGGCGGACGTGAGATGGGACCATGGGTTGCGGCGCTGTCAGCCGGAGCCTCAGACATGAGTGCATGGGTGCTCATGGGACTTCCTACTTCTATCTATGCACTGGGCTTAGGTCAGGTATGGATTCCTGTAGGACTTGCAATCGGCTACACTATAAGCTGGCTGCTTGAAGCACCGAGACTGAGAAAATTCTCGATTGTAGCAAACGACTCAATCACCATTCCGCAGTATCTGACCAACAGATTCCTGTCCAAATCACTTGCACTGCAGGTAATATGTGCAATTGTGTTTTTGGTTGCATACACTATTTATGCGGCATCAAGCGTAAAGGCATGCGGTACTCTTTTCCACACTGTAATAGGAATGGATCCACAGATTGCCATGTATCTTGCAGCGGTTGTCATCGTAGGCTATACCTTCCTCGGAGGCTTCTCGGCTGTATGCTGGACAGATTTCTTTCAGGGCATGCTCGTGCTTGGTTCTATGTTTATAGCACCGATTTTTGCAGCATTTATGCTTGACACATCATCTATGTCAGCACTCCCGGGCGGTTACTTAAATCCATTCTCAAGCTGGCAGGATATCGTGTCAGGACTGGCATGGGGACTTGGTTACTTTGGTATGCCACATATCATTATCAGATTCATGTCCATCAAATCTCAGAAGGATTTGAAAAAATCAGCAAAAATCGGAATCACATGGACTCTGCTTATTGTATTTTTTGCAACCTTAATCGGAGTAATCGGAAGACTTTTCCTTGGCTTTGACGAATCAATCAATGAAAACTCTCTTGTTTTCATCCAGATTGTAAGAAAGATTTTCCCGGGTGTTATCTCAGGTATACTGCTCTCAGCAGTGCTTGCCGCTTCCATGAGTACCGCAGACAGCCAGCTGCTTGCTGCTTCATCTGCTTTCTCGAGTGATGTGTACAAGCCTGTCATCAGAAAAGGCAAGGCAAGTGATAAAGAGATGATGTGGACCGGCCGTATTGTCGTTCTTGGAATCTCTGTTGCAGCACTCATCATCGCATCAAACCCTAATGCCGGCTCTATCATGGCACTTGTTTCCAATGCATGGGGTATCTTTGGAGCTGCCTTTGGACCTGCAATCATGCTCAGTCTCTTCTGGAAGCGCTTTAACTTCAAGGGTGCTGTTGCAGGAATCATAACAGGTGCTGCCGTTGATATATTGTGGTATGCATTCCTCACATCAACCGGAATCTACGAGCTGCTGCCGGGATTTGTTTTCGGACTTATCGCAGCCGTTGTTGTAACACTTTGCACAAATGAGCCTTCAAAAGAGGTTTATGAGCTCTTCGATAAAGCCGAAAAGTTTGATGAATAATTAAAGTAATTAATCAGTAAAGCACATAAGTAAAACCGTCGTACCCTGCCATTTACGGCCCCGGTACGACGGTTTTATTTTTCTTATGCGTTATGTTGTTCTTTTAGAAACACTGCTATGCCTGCTCCTTTTTGCGGTTGATAAGAGCTGCGACTGATACGCCAAGACCTGCCATTGCGATAACAAGCCACATATACATATTGCTGTCATCTGAGGTCTTTGCTGCGCCTGCAGCAGATGCTTTAGTACCTGCATTGGTATTTACCTTTACAAAGGCAAATGTACTGAAATGGTCTGTCTCAAATACAAGCTTTCCATCTGCTACCCTTGATGTGCATGCTATAAGCTTGTCTGAATCTACACGGAACACCTTGACTGCCTCATTGTCAGCTAATGCAAACGGCATATCCATAGTTACCTGAACCTTGTCTGCAAGCTGATGAAGCTGTGTAGTGCCATCTGTCAGATTAAGCTCATATATTAAAACATCCTTTACTCCTACAATTTTATTCTTTACTACATCTGCAACCTTTGCCACTTTCTTCTCATCAGTTACCTTCTTTGACTCGAATTTTACTGTATCCGGAAGGATTCCCTTAGTATCCTTTACAGTTGTTTTGGTGTCAGATGTGCTTGATACAACCGCTCCCGGTGTAAGAGCCTTTGCAGGCTGTGTGGCTGTATCATCGTTTCCTGTATTGTCCTTGTTATTATCATCCGTAGATGGGG
>OGXW01002657.1_pt1 | contig 12475 bp, 10 predicted proteins | sample 1576341 | NCBI WGS metagenome assembly OGXW01 (sample SAMEA3541592, study PRJEB24748) | human gut metagenome | biome: human gut; feature: human-associated habitat; material: faeces | place: China | collected 2012
TCTGGTGAGAAAGCAGACAAAGGATCTGATCGAACCGATCAATACATTGGATCTGGAACACCCGCTCAAAGAAGTACAGTATGAGGAAATGCGTCCTCTTCTGGAGCGTGTAGATGAGCAGAATCATCAGATTGTAAAACAGATGGAGGAACTCAAGGCGGCGGAGGCTGTTCGAAGAGAGTTTTCTGCGAACGTTTCTCATGAGCTTAAGACGCCGTTGATGTCGATCTCGGGATATGCGGAGCTGATGATGAACGGAATGGTTCCAGAGAATAAGATACAGGAATTTTCGGGAAGAATTTATCATGAGGCAAGCAGGCTGAGCACACTGGTAACAGACATTATCCAGCTTTCAAGACTGGATGAGAAAGACAGTGATATGCCGTTTGAACCGGTGGATCTGTATGAACTGGCAGAGGATATCATTCTTCATCTGGACAGCGCAGCTTCAAAAAAAAATATTCAGCTGCAGCTTGAGGGATATTCTGTTTCCGTAGAAGGTGTGCGGCAGGTGCTTTATGAGATGCTGTACAATATTGCAGATAATGCGGTACGATATACAGAGAAGAACGGAACCGTCAAAATTTATGCAGGGCAGAGAGGAAACCATCCGTATTATCGTGTGGAGGATAACGGAATCGGTATTCCAAAAGAAGAGCAGAAAAGAATTTTTGAGCGTTTTTACCGAGTAGACAAGAGTCATTCCCGTGAAACCGGTGGTACTGGACTGGGGCTTTCTATTGTAAAACACGGTGCGCTTATGCATAATGCGGAAATAATACTGGACAGTGCACCAGGGCAGGGCACAAAAATGGAGCTGGTCTTTTGACCGGCTCCGTTTTTGTGTGAAAGATACTCCTGGAATTAAAACTCCATTTCGGAGAGTGCGTCTTCATCAGCAATGATGATACAGTCTGGATGGAACTGAAGGATGGATCCTGGAACTTCTGGTGTGACTGGTCCCTGAACCACCTGTTTCAAAATAGAAGCTTTGTCCTTGCCGCTGACAACAACAATAAGCTTTTTGCAGCGCATGATCGTTCCGATTCCCATGGTATAGGCCTGACGTGGAACATCGTCCTCACTGGCGAAGAAACGTTTATTTGCCTGGATTGTGGTTTCGGTAAGGTCAACGCAGTGTGTTTCATCCTCAAAGTGATCGGAAGGTTCGTTGAAACCAATATGTCCGTCATGACCAAGGCCGAGAATCTGAAGATCCGCAGGTCCTATCTGGTGAAGCAGTTCGTTATAAGCCTGGCAGGCTTTGTGACTGTCTGTCTCTGTGCCGTCCGGAACATAAGTATTATCATAGGAAATGTTGATCCTGTGGAACAGATGTGTGTTCATGAAGTAGCGGTAGCTCTGTTCATGAGAGCCTGAAAGTCCCTTATATTCATCAAGGTTTACAGTGGTAATTTCGGAAAAATCCAGGTCGCCGTCCTGGTACATTTCCACCAGTCTGTCGTAAGTGCCGACAGGAGATGAACCGGTCGCCAGACCGAGAACACTGTCTGGTTTCAGGATGATCTGAGCTGCAATGAGATTGGCAGCTTTGCGGCTGAGTTCCTGATAGTTTTTTACTTTACAGATTTGCATGTGATTTCCTCCCTGTCCATTTATGGATTATTTGTATTTTTAATTCGTAACTGTTCAGTACTTCCGCAATTACGAGTCAAAATGCATTCCAAATTGCCTTCGGTGATGGAATTTTACGGATGATACTCAGTTCCTGTTCTGGGGACGCTCGGATATTGCCTTTATGGAAGTGGCATATTCTGTAGGCGTCATTCCGGACAGTTTCTTGAACTGCCGGGAAAAATAGTGGATAGAAGAATAGCCAAGAAAATCTGAAATCTGCGTAAAGTTCATATCGTTTTCCCGGATAAGCTGTTTGGCAAAATCTATTTTCATACGGGTGAAAAATTCAATCACACCGCACTGGTATTCCTCTCGAAAAATCTTCTGCAGCTGAGAATGGCCGATCATATTGTTTCTGGAAATTTCCTGGATAGTCAGAGATTCCCGGATGTGCTGTTCCAGATAATGTATGATCTCCCGGCAGACATCAGAAGTCGTCTGACATGGATCGTAAATTCCGGCAGACGCAGAATAGTGTGAATTTGTACAGCGGCGTATCATATGGATCAGAAGTTCTTCCAGATACAGGATCAGAAGCTGCTGTGCTCCGAAGGGGATGTTTTCTTTCTTTTTCATTTGTTCCAGATAAGGATCATCCATGGGAGAAGAAAAGCAGTTCCGGGCTTCGGCAATGATACGACCGAGAATGCTGCGTTCGGTATCAGAAAAATTAAGAACCTTGTTTTCAAAAAACTTCATACATGGAGAATCGCAGGCAAAAGAGATCACTACAACGCGTGGTGCAGTTCTTCCGGTAGCCTTTAATGTATGAAATTCATTGGGACGATGAAAGATAACCTGTCCACGGGACAGTGTATAACAGCCATTGTCAGTAACAACCTCGGCGGCTCCTGTATCAACACACTGAAATTCCCAGAAATCATGACGTTCTCCGTCAAAATAAAAATCATTCTGATATTCGTAGTAATGGATGGTATAAATACTTTTTATAAAAAGTTCCCGTTCCAGCGAAACACTCTGATAAGCCACGGAAATTCCTCCTCTGTCAGATGAGAGTTGTTGATTTGTAATATTATTACCTTTCTTTATAATAATAAATTTGTACCAAATAGTCAAATTATAAATAATATTGTATAAAAATATCGATTGATCGTGCAAATACTATTTTGAAAAAAGTGTACATATTATATAGAGGATAAGAATTATTTATTGTCTTATAGAAGTTTGTGGTGTACAGTTATTTTAACACTATCCAGGAGATAGTATTTCACTGAGAAACAGGAGGAAAAGATGATGAAGAAACCGGTTTTAGTAGTTATGGCAGCAGGAATGGGAAGTCGTTACGGTGGCCTGAAACAGATCGATCCTATTGATAAAGAAGGACATATCATTATGGATTTTTCTATTTATGATGCAGTGAGAGCAGGATTTGAAAAAGTTGTATTTATTATAAAGAAAGAAAATGAGGAGATGTTCCGTGAGGTGATCGGCAACCGGCTGAGCAGACAGATAGAGGTTGCCTATGTGTTCCAGGAATTAGCAAATCTTCCGGAAGGATATTCTGTTCCGGAGGGAAGAGTAAAACCGTGGGGAACAGGACATGCTGTGCTGAGCTGCATAGATGAGATTGACGGACCGTTTGCGGTTATTAATGCAGACGATTATTATGGAATGCATGCATTTAAGATGGCATATGATTTCCTGACTTCCAATCAGGAAGATGGAGACGTTTATCATTATATGATGGTCGGTTATCGCCTTGAAAATACCTTGACGGAGAATGGACATGTTGCAAGAGGGGTCTGTGTGACAGATGAGGATGGCCATCTGATCAAGATCAACGAGCGTACACATATTGAGAAGCATGACGGTGGGACAGCGTACACAGAAGATGACGGTAAGACCTGGATAATGCTTCCGAAGGGCAGCATCGTTTCTATGAACATGTGGGGCTTTTCAGAAAGTATTTTGCAGGAACTGAAAGCCCGTTTTAAACCATTCCTCGATGAGGCACTTCAGAACAATCCTATGAAGGGGGAATATTTCCTTCCGTTTGTAGTGGATGAACTTCTTCAGGAAAAGAAAGCAACAGTCAGAGTCCTGAAGTCAGAGGACAAATGGTATGGAGTCACATACAAAGAAGATAAACCGATGGTTATGAACGCGATCCAGAATCTGAAAGATCAGGGACTGTATCCGCAGAATTTATGGGAGGAAGCATAAGGTGGAAAACAGCAATAAAATATCCGAAGTGACAGAAGCTTTTAATTTGCCGGGTGAACTGAAAGAATGTATTCCGTATGGAAACGGACATATCAATGATACCTACAGGCTTACCTGTGAAACCCCGGAGGGGATCAGGCGTTATATTCTGCAGAGAATGAGCAGGCGTATCTTTAAGAATCCGCAGGAACTGATGGAAAATGTCAGCGGTGTTACTTCATGGCTCCGCAAAAAGATCATTGAAAATGGCGGCGATCCGGAGCGTGAAACTCTGACGCTGTTAAACAGCCGGGAGAATCTTCCATATTTTGTTGATTCAACGGGAGATTACTGGAGAATTTATCTGTTTATAGAGGGAGCAACCTGCTATGAACAGGTCAAGGATGATAATGATTTTTATCAGAGTGCAGTGGCGTTTGGACATTTTCAGAGACTTCTGGCAGATTATCCGGCAGAAACTCTTCATGAGACGATCAAAGATTTTCATAATACACCGGACCGTCTGAAGAAATTCAAAAAAGCAGTAGCTGAAGATGTATGTGGAAGAGTTGCAGCTGTTCAGGATGAAATCAACTTTATTCTGGAAAGAGAAGAACTGACACGGGCATTGTATGATATGCAGAAAGATGGAAGGCTTCCGCTTCGTGTAACTCATAACGATACCAAACTGAATAATATCATGATCGATGATAAAACCGGAAAGGCTGTCTGCGTGATCGATCTGGACACCGTGATGCCGGGGCTGGCAGCCAATGATTTCGGTGATTCTATCCGGTTTGGGGCAAGTACAGCACTGGAAGATGAAAGAGATCTCTCAAAGGTATCCTGTAATCTTCATCTGTTTGATGTTTATGCGAAGGGATTTATTGAAGGCTGCGGTGGTGCACTGACAGAACTTGAAATTGAAACCCTGCCGCTGGGAGCGATTCTTATGACTTTTGAGAACGGTATCCGTTTTCTTACAGATCATCTGGAAGGAGATCATTACTTTAAGATACACAGAGAAGGACATAATCTTGACAGATGCAGGACACAGCTTACTCTTGTTAAGGATATGCAGGAAAAGCTTCCGCAGATGAATGAGATCATTAAGAAATATAAATAGATACAAATAAATATACAGAACAGTATTCAAAAAAAGCTTCGGATCATTTAAGATCCGAAGCTTTTTGGCTGTTTATCCTTTGACACCACCGGAGGTAAGGCCGCCTACCAGATGCTTTTCGATAAGTACAAACAGAATGATAACAGGCACTGTAGCAAACAGAGAGGATGCAAACAGGTACTGCCATTCGATCATGTTGTAACCATTAAATATTGTGATACCAACAGTCAGAGGTTTGAACACGTCTGTTGAGATCAGGGTCAGGGCAACGGTATACTCGTTCCATGCATTGATGAAGATAAAGATCAGAGCAGTTACGATACCAGGTGCAGCAACCGGAAGCAGGATACGGATCAGGGCAGAAACCTTGCCGCAGCCGTCTACAGTGGCAGCCTGTTCCATTTCCGGAGAAATAGAGATAAATGTACCGCGCAGGAGCCAGATTGCAAATGCCTGGTTGAAAGCGGCATTGATGAATACGAGACCAATAAGGCTGTCTGTCATGCCAAAAACAGACATGATCTTATAGATACCAACCAGAAGGACTACAGGAGCAAACATCTGGGAGATGATAACGATTCCCAGGAAAATCTTTTTGCCTTTGAATTTCATTCGGGCAAGTGCATAGGCTGCCGGAATACCACATACGATCGCGATCAGAGTGGAGCCGCCGGCAACGATCAGGGAGTTCAGAAAATATCTGGAAAGAGGAGCCAGTGTCCAGATATCCTTAAAGTTCTGCCACAGCCACTGGATCGGGAGAAGTGTTCCCTCCGGAGAATAGATTTCTGCACGGCTCTTTGCTGCTGTCGTAAACATGACAAAGTATGGATACAGGGTAACCAGTACGACCAGAATAACAAAAAGATAAAGAAGAACCCGAAGGAGTATGCTTTTGGAGTCACGTGAATGATTTTTCATTAGTCTTCATCCTCCTTTTTGAGTGAAACTACCATATAAACAGAAGCGCATATACACAGGATCAGAAATCCGATCACGGATACAGCGGCTGCTTCGCCGGATTTACCTTTGTAGAAAGCAAGTTTATAAAGATAGGTAACAAGGGTATCTGTGCGGCTTGCAGGATCACCTTTGGTGATCGTCCAGATGATAGGGAAGGAGTTAAATACATAAATGATATTTAATACCGTACTTACCGTCAGTGAGGATTTTACCAGAGGAATAGTTATCTTGAACAGTTTCTGCCAGTAGTTTGCACCGTCAACAGTAGCCGCCTCATAATAGGAGTTATCGATGCTCTGCAGACCGGAAAGAACACAGAAGGTAACGAATGGTACAGTTACAAAAATACCTACAAAGATTTCCCAGGCAAAATACGCGCCAGGGGTAGGGGTCCAGTTGACCGGGCTGGAGATCAGTCCGAGTTTCATTAAAAGAGTGTTCAGAGAACCATAGTCCTTGTCGATGATGAATTTCCATACACCTGCCTGAATGATCAGGGAAGTTGCCCATGGAAAGACAACGATCGCACGGACTGCTTTACGGAAACGGAAGGTATTGTTAAGGACCAGTGCGAGGATAAAACCAAACACTGTGGAGATCACAACAACGGCAACGGTCCATACAAGTGTATTTTTGAGAACCATCTTAAAAGTAGATCCCTTAAGGACTTTGGCGAAGTTGTCAAACCCACAGAAGCCTTTGATAAGTCCGGCCTTACTTACTTCACTTAAGGAAGTACGGAAAACTTCGAAAATCGGAAAGAGAATAAAGATTGTCATGATAAGGATGCTCGGAAGCAGCCAGAGATATGGCTCTATCGCAGCCAGCGTTTTCTTTTTTTTCATATTTCCACCACCAAATCGTTTGTCAAAAAGAAGCGGGAGCCGGTCACTAATGTCCGGCTCCCGGTTAAATCGTGCCTAAATCTGGAGATCAGCCTGCGATATCAGCCTGAAGGTCATCGAGAAGTGTCTGCACATCATCACCAAGAAGTGCGTTCTGCTCAGCTTCGATAACACCCTGTTTTACATCTGCCCATTCAGTTTTGGTTGCCGGGTAGAAGTTGCAGCTCTGGAGAATATCAATCCAGGATGCGAAGGTTTCGTCATCTTTTGCAAGAAGGTCTGCTGCTGTCTGGGTTGTCGGCAGGAATCCTTCATATACCATATAATCTGCGTAACGTGCATCATCATAGAAGAAGTCGAAGAACTTGCTGATAGCAGCAGTACGAGCTTCCTGATCTTCCGCAGAGTCATCCTTGAATACTTCAAGACGGTCACAAACACCCATTGCTATGGATTCACAGCCTTCGTTTGCAGGGATGGTTGTTACATCGTAGTTGATATCATATCCACCATCGGAAATATATGTAGGAATGTTGTTCGGTCCGATCATCATGGCAACCTTGCCTGCACCAAACATATCCTGAAGATCATAACGTGTCTCATTTGCAGGATCAGAGTTGGTATATCCATCGTTTACAAGGCCGATCGCAAAGTTCAGAGCTTCTACGTTCTTGTCACTGTTCAGAGCCCAGTCGCCGTTTTCATCAACAAATCCGCCGCCATTGTTCCATGTATAATAAGAGAATGCAGCCTGACCTTCGTCAGTTGTCATATCAATACCCCATGGATAAACGTCATCGCCGAATTTATCTTTGATCTTCTTTGCTGCATCCTGAAGTTCTGCCCATGTAGTAGGAACAGCTGCACCTGCTTCATCAAGGATATCTTTATTGTAGAAGAGTGCACGGCAGGAAGCGAGGATTGGTAATGCATATACTGTATCATCGATGTTGCTTGCATCCCAGAATGCCGGGAAGAATTTAGCCTGAAGTTCATCAGATGTATATTCTGTTGCAGGCATCAGCAGATCGTCAGCTACATAATCTGCAAGAACGTCGATATTCAGAATGTCAGGAGCACTGTTATTGGCAATCAGTGTATTAACCTTGGTAGCAAGGTCATTCCAGGAAATAACTTCCAGGTTCAGATCGATATCTGGATTCTCTGCTTCGAAATCTTTTTCGAACTGGGTCCACCAGGCCTGTGTCTGGGTACCATACTGGCTGATGATGACATCAAGAGTTGTCTTGTCATCTGCTGCAAGAACAGGCTGAGCCATTGTTGCTGTCATTGCCAGTACCATTGCTAAAGCGATTTTTCGTTTCATAAATAAATCCTCCCTTTTGATTGTGAAACTGACCAAAAAGTCAGCTCAAGTTCATGAGAAATCGTATATATTAGCTTGATTATATATTTTGAAAACAAGCGTGTCAATAAAAATAGCTAAAAATAACGAAAAAAACAAAAAAAATAATATATATTGCACAAAAAACACTATTGACATGGAAAAAGAGGGGATCAGAGAGCGATTAAAAACAGGAATATTCACCAGGAAGCCGTAAAATGAGCAGGTAATTTGAGAATGATCCAATGATTCCGTCAGAGGACAATTATAGGTAACTATTCAGAAGGTAGTATTCCGCGAGGCGTTTTGGCATGTTTTTTGCCAAAATCCCGAGACATACAAGGCAAAATGCCATCACCGAAGGTGATTTGGAATGCATTTTGACTCGTAACTGTGAGGGTACTGAACAGTTACAATTATAGTAAAATATGATGGAGTTTTAGTAAAATATGATGGATGCTCTAAGAAGATATTGTTAAAAAAAAGGAATGGTGCTACAATGACATCGAAACAGAACCAGAACAAACGTCAGGAGGAGAAAACCATGGCAATTTTAGTAACAGGTGGAGCTGGTTTTATTGGAAGCCACACCGTAGTAGAACTTCAGAATGCAGGATATGATGTAGTAGTACTGGACAACCTGAGCAATTCCAGTGAGAAGAGCCTTGAACGTGTAGAAAAGATCACAGGGAAAGCGGTTAAATTTTATAAAGTAGATATTCTTGACAGAGAGGGATTAAATGAAGTTTTCGAAAAGGAAGACATTGATTCCTGTATCCATTTTGCAGGACTCAAAGCAGTAGGTGAGTCTGTTGCAAAACCGTGGGAATATTATGAAAACAATATCGCAGGTACCCTTACACTGGTAGATGTAATGAGAAAGCATGGAGTCAAAAATATTATTTTCTCTTCCTCTGCAACTGTATATGGTGATCCGGCAATTATTCCGATCACAGAGGAATGCCCGAAGGGACAGTGTACTAATCCTTACGGATGGACAAAATCCATGCTGGAGCAGATTCTCACAGATATCCAGAAAGCAGATCCAGAGTGGAATGTAGTTCTTCTTCGTTACTTTAACCCGATCGGTGCTCATAAGAGTGGTCTGATCGGTGAGAACCCAAATGGTATCCCGAACAATCTGATGCCTTATATTACACAGGTTGCTGTGGGCAAGCTCAAAGAACTGGGAGTATTTGGAAACGATTACGATACACCGGACGGAACTGGTGTCAGAGATTACATTCATGTAGTTGACCTTGCAAAGGGACATGTAAAGGCTGTTAAGAAGCTGGAGGACAATTCCGGACTCAGTATTTACAACCTTGGTACAGGAAAGGGCTACAGTGTTCTTGATATTGTTAAGAATTTTGAGGCCGCAACAGGTGTAAAGATTCCGTACTCTATTAAACCACGTCGTGCAGGAGATGTTGCAACCTGCTATTCTGATGCAACAAAAGCTAAGAAAGAACTTGGATGGGAAGCTGAATACGATATTAAAGATATGTGTGCAGATTCCTGGAATTTCCAGCAGAAGAACCCGAATGGTTATGAGGACTGATTTTTAACGTATTAAATACCCCGATGGATCGTTGAAAGAATCCATCGGGGTATTTTTAGGTTAGAAAACTATGAGTCAGTGATATTTTTTTTCTTTTTCAAACTTTGGTTCGCAGGTCAGTTCGATGCCGAGCTTGCGGAATTCCCAGATATCAACAGAAGACAACATGACAGAAGTATGGGCCTGACAGCCTTTGAGGGTGTGAAGCTGCTCCAGTGCCAGACGTGCCTCAGGATTGCTTGCCGCGCTGACAGAGAGTGCGATTAGAGTTTCGTCTGTATGAAGTCTTGGGTTTCTGCTTCCGAGATATTTGGTTTTGAGTTCCTGGATCGGATGGATTGCCTCCGGTGAGATTACATGATGTTTGTGGTCAATTCCGGCAAGTTCTTTCAGTGTATTCAGAATAAGTGCGGAAGAGGCTCCGAGAAGATCGGAGGTTTTACCATAAATAATACGTCCGTCAGGAAGCTCCAGAGCAGCAGCAGGTCCGCCTGTTTCCTGCTCTTTCTGAAGGCTTGCGGAAACAACCTTGCGGTCTTCAAGAGAAGCATGCGCCTGTTTTAGAAGAAGCTCGATTTTGCGTACCTCTTCCTCTGTACCGGTGCCGGTAAGAAGGGCACCGCAGCTCTTGTAGTAACGACGGATAATCTCCTGACGGGAAGCTTCACAGCATACATCATCATCAACAATACAGTTTCCAGCCATGTTGACACCCATATCGGTAGGTGACTTATAAGGGCAGTCGCCCATGATCTTTTCGAACATAGCCTGAAGAACAGGGAAGATTTCTACATCACGGTTATAGTTGACAGTTGTTTCACCGTAGGCTTCCAGATGGAACGGATCGATCATATTGACATCATTCAGGTCAGCAGTAGCAGCTTCATATGCAAGATTGACCGGATGCTTCAGAGGAATATTCCAGATCGGAAATGTTTCAAATTTGGCATAACCGGCAGCAACTCCACGCTTGTATTCATGGTATAACTGAGAGAGACAGGTTGCCATCTTTCCGCTTCCTGGTCCAGGTGCTGTAATGACCACAAGTGGTCTTGATGTTTCGATATATTCGTTTTTTCCATAGCCTTCGTCGCTTACGATCAGAGGGATATTGCTTGGATATCCTGGGATACTATAATGGAAGTAAACTTTAATCCCGAGCTTTGCAAGGCGGTTCTTGAAAAGAATTGCACTTTCCTGACCGGCATAGCGTGTAATGCATACGCTTCCTACATAGAGACCACGCTCTGTAAAAGCATCGATCAGGCGAAGCACATCCTCGTCATAGGTGATTCCAAGGTCACCACGCATTTTATTTTTGTCAATATCGGCAGCACTGATGACGATGACGATTTCAGCCTGGTCACTGAGCTGCATGAGCATGCGGAGCTTGCTGTCTGGTTCGAATCCTGGAAGAACACGGGAAGCGTGGTAATCATCAAAGAGTTTCCCGCCGAATTCAAGGTAAAGCTTGTTGTCGAATTTGCTGATACGGTCACGGATATGTTCGGACTGCATTGTCAGATACTTTTCATTATCAAATCCAATTTTCATTTGTCGATTTCCTTTCCATCACACTTAGCTGCAGTTTGCAGTAATTTAGTCAAATGCATTCGCGTTTAGTATACTACAAACATTCACAGTTTTCCAGTTGATTTATAACGGAAATCTCTTTATAATATAGAAGATAATAAGAGGAGGAAAAGAATGAACGATCATATGGATAAGCGTCCGGATGATAATCGTCCGAACCGAAATAACCCAAAGAATCAGGGACCGAACAAGAATCGTCAGACTATTCTGGGATTTTTGATCTGCCTTCTGATCAGTTTAGTGTGTCTGAGTTTTGTGACAGATATGATGAGCGATAAATCCAGTGAGATCACATACGATAAATTTATCGAGATGGTAGATAAAGATCAGATCAGAGAAGTGACACTCCAGTCGGGAGTGCTGACTGTCGTTCCAAAACTTCAGAAATCTTACCAGAAAGAAAGCTACAAGGTCAATCAGATGGAGGATACCAGTGCATTGACTGAGAGACTGGAAGGTAAGGGAATTGTTTTTAAATATGAACCGCCTGATGTGATGGGCGAGTTTGTTTCTACCATGATAAGCGTCCTGCTTCCAACAGTAGTACTGTTCTTTATGCTTCTGTATTTTATGCGTCGCATGAACAAAGGAAGCGGCGGAGGAATCATGGGTGTCGGCAAGAGCCGTGCGAAGGCTTATATCCAGAAGGAGACAGGAGTCCTTTTTAAAGATGTTGCAGGACAGGAAGAAGCGAAGGAATCTCTGCAGGAGGTCGTAGATTTTCTGCACAATCCGGGCAAATATACGCAGATTGGTGCGAAGCTTCCGAAGGGCGCACTGCTTGTGGGACCTCCGGGAACAGGTAAGACTCTTCTTGCCAAGGCCGTTGCAGGAGAAGCAAATGTGCCATTCTTCTCTCTGTCCGGTTCTGAGTTTGTAGAGATGTTTGTTGGTGTCGGAGCTTCCAGAGTTCGAGATCTGTTTGAGGAAGCCAAGAAAAACGCACCATGTATCGTATTTATTGATGAGATTGACGCTATAGGTAAGAGTCGTGATTCCAGATATGGTGGTGGAAATGATGAACGTGAACAGACACTGAACCAGCTTCTTGCAGAGATGGACGGATTTGATACTTCCAAGGGACTTCTGATCCTGGCGGCAACGAACCGTCCGGAGGTACTGGACCCGGCACTCTTGCGTCCGGGACGTTTTGACCGCCGTATCATTGTGGATCGTCCGGATCTGAAGGGTCGTGTGGAAATCCTCAAAGTCCATGCCAAGAACGTCATGCTGGATGAAAC
>OGXW01002662.1_pt1 | contig 12458 bp, 9 predicted proteins | sample 1576341 | NCBI WGS metagenome assembly OGXW01 (sample SAMEA3541592, study PRJEB24748) | human gut metagenome | biome: human gut; feature: human-associated habitat; material: faeces | place: China | collected 2012
TACAAACAGAGAAACTTTATTCTCTTCGTTCAGGCTATTCCACAGAAGCTCTGTACATCGTTTCGCCCGACCTTACCCGCGCTGCCTACATCCAGCGTCTCGACGATGTGCAGAAGGCTGGCGATGCTTATCTCTACTGCAAGATGGACGAGGTAGACATGCTCAGGAAGTTTAACGACCCTAGCCAGCTGATTCGCCTCTGCTGGGACAATTCAGAGGACGGCCAGGAGCGAGTAGGAACCAAGAGCGTTACAGCCCGCGTAAAGACCCGTTTCAACTGGAATGCTTCAAGCACCATTGCCGTTACGCAGAAGTTCTTCTCGGTTCGTGAGGTGGCTGATGGAGCCGTGAGCCGCCTGTCGCTCGCCACCATCATCCGTCCCGATTTCGCTCCGCGTCCGGAGGTGGGCAGTTATGATGCGCAGTTCAAGTCGCAGCTTTCTCCTTACATCCAGCAGCTGAACGCAGCCAGCGGTTTCAAGGAGTGCCGTAAGGCTCGCCAGCTTATCGAGCGCCTGGAGAATGAGATTATGGAGATGGCTCAGCTGGCTTACAACAAGCCTTACGCCGAGTTTGCCAAGCGTGGTCTGGCGAATGGTTTCCGCCGCGCGATGGTGCTTTATCTGGCGAATGGCGAGAAGTGGGAGAAGGCGATAGAGGATTTCATCGTATGGAGCGTGAAGTATGATCTGTGGTGCAAGATGCGTTTCTTCGGCAATCAGATGCAGGAGGCGATAGATGCAGACAGCCGCTCTGTGTGTCATACTCCCGGTGTGAGCAATCTTCTTCTCTATGTTCATGACACCTTTGACAAGACTGAGATTCAGAACATCTGTCAGGTTCATGGCACCAAGACGAAGCTTGCCATCCTGCTGTGCAACTGGAAGAAGCGTGGCTTCATCATGAAGAACGAGGACGGCACCTTCACCAAGACCGCCCGTTTCATCGCCAAGTACGGGCACTACGGAACGCCAGGAGTGGCTGCGTAGCGGTGACTTGGGGAGTATAGATTAGGCACGGATTACACGGATTTTAAGTCTCTTATGTCAGAAGCGTATTTATAATCTTGTAGAACATCCGTGTAATCCGTGTAATCCGTGCCTGATTTTGTAATGAGAATGTAAATGTCCTTGACCTTAATCAAGAAAAAAGGGCTTTTTGAAACTTTTCTCCTAAAATGTTTGTGTGCGCACACAAAAAGTTGTACCTTTGCACCAGAAAAAGAAAAAAGGATAAAAGATTATGGTAATGTTCGGGATAATGACAGTAGCAGTAGTAGCATTCGCAGTAGTAGCTTGCGCAGGTATGAACCTCGGAATGAACTGCGGTAAATAAGCTACGAAGCTAAGAGAGCATAGAAATCCTCCTCCGGGAGGTAAGAAATAAAGAGAGTTAAGATTTTGTTAGGTAAAACTACAAGATTGTATATTTAAGATAACAAATTTAAGAAAGGAAAAGATTATGTTAGTATTAGGAATGATTTTCGCAGTAGTTGTTGCATGTGTAGCTGAAGTTGGTGCTATTAGCAACAAGTTGGCTTAATCGGAGATTAGCCATGCGAAGGGCTCCAAAAGAGCCGAGATTAAAAATGGCTGGCAGCAATGCACAGCTGAGTAAAAAACAGTAGGGAGCCAAAAGGGCTTCCGAAATCAGAGAGGAGAGTAAAAACTCCTTTTCATTTGAAATTCATACTGTCCCCTGAGAGTTTTCGTAATAAATTCTGATTGGGGATTTCATATATAGATTGTTAAGAATTCGTTTTAGGTTTTATAGATTTTCATTTTAGGTTTTTAGGTTTAAGTTTTTAGGTTAATTGTTAGTTGTTTTAAGAAAAAAGCAGTTTTAATTCATTAAATTACGAAGGCAACAACGAGGGAAGTCGCATGACGCCCCAAGTTGTTGCCTTCTTTATTTTCTTATTACTTGAGCTATTTGTCTGAAAATCAACATTATCTGAAAATCAGCGTGGTGAGCCTGTCTTTATCAAACAATTCTTGAGCCACGGCCTGTATCTGTTCGGCAGTAATCTCATCCACCTGCTCGTAGAGTCGGTCTACATTTTTCTCCCAGCCATAGTGAAGGAAGCTCTTGCCGAAGTCGAGGGCAAAGTTCTCGCGGTTGTCGCAAGCCACGCCTACCTGTCCCTTAATCTGCTTCTTGGCGGCCTTGAGCTGCGCCTCGCTCAGCGGTTTCTGCATGAACTTATCCAGTTCCTTGCGAACCAGTCTGAGGCAGCGCTTCACGTCGTGCTCATCGCAGCCGAAATAAATGCTCCAAATGCCCGTATCGCCATAAGCCACCATCGTGCTCTCTACGGTGTAAACCAGTCCGTTGTGCTCGCGCAGGGCGAGATTCAGCTTGGCGTTCATTCCCGGTCCGCCCAGCATATTGTTGAGCAGATAGAGCGGCATTCTGCGGCTGTCGTTCACATCGTAGGCGCGGGTTCCAATCATCACATGAGCCTGATGCGTATTCTTCTGCATCACAATCGTCTGCCCCTCGAAGGAGTGTTGAGTGTTGAATGTTGAGTGTTGAATATTGAATTGGGTTTGCGCCTCTGGACTATTGAATTTTTCACTCTTCACTCTTCGTTCTTCACTTAAAAAGCTCTTCTTCAAGAGTCTTACCAGCTTCTTGAAGTCAATGTCTCCGTAAGCGAAGAATATCGCATTATCCGGCCGGTAAAGTTTTCTTGTAAAGCGCAGCGCATCTTCTGTCTTGAACGAGCGAACCTGCTCGGCTGTGCCCAGGATATTGTGGCCCAGCGGCGAGCCCTTGAAGATGATGTTTTCGAATTCATCATAAATCAGTTCGGCAGGAGAATCGTTGTAACTCTCTATCTCATCGCAGATTACCTCAACCTCCTTGTCGATTTCCGCTTGCGGATAAACCGAATGGAAAACGATGTCGGTGAGCAGATCTACGGCTCTTGCGATGTGCTCTTTGAGGATGGCGGAGTAATAAACCGTGCCTTCCTTGTTGGTGTAGGCGTTCAAGTCGCCTCCCACGCTCTCCAGACAGTTGAGAATGTGCCACGCCTTGCGGCGCTCTGTGCCCTTGAAAGTAACGTGCTCGCAGAAGTGGGCAAGTCCTTCTTCGCCCGGCTCCTCGTTTCGGGTGCCGGCGTTAATCTGGTAACCGCAATACACCACCTTGCTGTCTGAAGGCAGGTGGATGATGCGGAGTCCATTATCGAGTGTATAAGTATTGTATTTCATTTCAAGGTGCAAAGTTACACTGAAAATGTAATTTATCCAAAAAAATAGTCATTTATTTTGCATTATCGCCAAAAAGACTTATCTTTGCTCCCAAAAAATAAATATAGACATCAAAAAACAATGCGCAAAGTAATAGGAATAGGAGAAACCGTGCTTGACATCATCTTCAAGGGCGGCAAGCCGATAGAGGCAGTACCGGGTGGCTCATCATTCAATGCAGTCATCTCGTTGGGGCGTGCGGGTGTAAATGCTTCGTTTATCAGCGAGGCGGGCAACGACCGCATAGGAGAGTATGTGATTCAGTTTTTGAGAGATAATGGAGTGAATGCTGACAATGTGAGCATCTTCCCGGAATCGAAGTCGCCGCTCTCGCTGGCTTTCCTTGACGAGAACAACAATGCCGACTACATCTTCTACAAGGATCATCCTCACGACCAGCTGGAGTTCGCCACACCGGAAATCAATCCTGGCGACATCGTGCTCTTCGGTTCGTTCTTCGCCCTGAATCCTGTGGTCCGTCCTCAGGTTGCCGGCTTCCTGGAGTATGCGAAGGAGCACGGCGCCATTCTTTATTACGACATCAACTTCCGTGCTTCTCATCAGAACGAAATCATGAAGATTACGCCTAATCTGATAGAGAACCTGGAGATGGCTGATTTCGTGCGCGGAAGCCACGAGGACTTCGGAATCCTCTACAAGAAACCGGAGGCGGATAAGGTTTATAATGCCGAAATCAGTTTCTACTGCAAGAAGTTTATCTGCACCCAGGGCGCTGAGCCTGTAGAGGTTCGTGCCGAGAACGGCTTTGCCAAGAGTTATCCTTCGGAGAAGATGAAGCCGGTGAGCACCATCGGAGCCGGCGATAATTTCAATGCCGGTTTCGTGTTCGGATTAATCAAGGACGGAATCACCCGCGAGGACATCGACCGTGGATTATCTGAGGCGCAATGGGACAGTCTCCTTGTTTCGGCTCAAGAATTCTCCACCGAATGCTGCAAGGACATCTACAATTATGTTTCGAAGGAATTCGGAGAAGCAAAGAAGAAGGAATTATAAAAATATAAAAGATATGACAGAAATTACAAACAAAATTTATTACGTAGGCGTTAACGACCGCAATAAGCATCGTTTTGAGGGCCTTTGGCCTTTGCCTAACGGAGTGAGCTACAACTCTTATATCATTGATGATGAGAAGGTAGCGCTGGTAGATACTGTAGAGGTTGATTTCTTCACCCAGTTCCTCGAGAATATCCACGAGGTGATTGGCGACCGCGAAATCGATTACCTCATCATCAACCACATGGAACCTGACCACAGCGGCTCCATCGCCCTCATCAAGAAATATTACCCTAACATCAAGATCGTGGGCAACAAGAAGACCTTGGGAATGCTGGAAGGCTTCTATGGCGTAACTGATGATGTGGTAGAGGTGAAGAATGGCGAAACCCTCTCTCTGGGCAACCACGAGCTGAGCTTCGTTCTCATCCCTATGGTTCACTGGCCAGAGACCATGGTAACGCTCGATGCAAAGAACAAGGTGCTCTTCTCGGGCGATGCGTTCGGCTGCTTCGGTGCGCTGAACGGCGGAATCATCGATACGGAAATCAACTGCGAGACTTTCTGGCTGGAGATGGTTCGCTACTACTCAAACATTGTGGGTAAGTATGGAATCCCTGTTCAGAATGCGTTGAAGAAGTTGGCTGGCGTGGAGCTGGATTACATCTGCTCAACCCATGGTCCTGTTTGGCACGAGCATATTGAGAAGGTAATCGGCATGTATGATAAGATGTCGAAGTATGAGACTGAGCCGGGCTTGGTTATCTGCTACGGCACCATGTACGGCAATACCGAGCGCATGGCTGAAATCATCGCCCGTGCGGCAAGCAAGGCTGGTGTGAAGAACATCGTAATGTACAATATCTCGAAGACTCACCACAGCTACATCCTGCGCGACATCTTCCGCTACAAGGGTCTCATCGTGGGTGCTCCAACCTACAATGCCGGTCTTTATCACGAGATGGAGGTTCTCCTCTCCGAGCTTGCCAATAAGGACGTCAAGAACCACCTTCTTGGTTGGTATGGCTCTCATTGCTGGGCGAGCAAGGCAGTAGCAAAGATTCAGGAGTGGAACGACACCAAGCTCCACTACGAGGCTGTAGGCGAACCTGTAGATATGAAGCAGGCAATTACTCCAGAGGTAAAGGCGCAGTGCGAGGCTCTGGGTAAGGCGATGGCAGAGAAGCTGCTGGCAGAATAAAATCCGAATCTATTCATTCTGAATGAAAGGTTTCGGGTGAAAGTATTCATTCAGAATGAAAGATTTCCGGTTTTTCTCGATGACTATTGTATATTGAGGGAGTAATTTGGAAAAATATTGAAGCCACAGAATAAAGTTTAAGGGCGGAAGAACAACTGGGTTAACAGAGTTAACAGTTAACAGTTGTTTTTCCGCTCTTTCTTTGTTTTCGAGCTTCTATTTTCTTTCTTGTGTGCCCCCACATCTATCTTTTTTGCTTTTCTCTCTAAAAAAGTTCCCAGAAAAAGAGTGGCATTTCAAATATTTTATATACCTTTGCACTCAGATACCCATTCTGCTCACGCCGAGTTGATGCTTTCTTTCTCAAAAGAGAGATTGTTGAGACGAGGACTTGGGAGGGTAGTGGTATCATGACATAATATAGAGCGTTTACTTGGCGCTTTGTTCTTGACGGACTGAAACTTCGCAAACTTCATGAATAGTCACGAACAATGCAACGGTAGATGCCCTCGGGATGTGTTTAGCCACATCCCTTTACTGATATGGCTTATTGCGTCAAGTGATAAGTCTTATATCCGTATAGGGGAAAGTGTACACATATCGGCGTGGGCTTCGACGTTGCTCGTTCAACTATTCAGGGCAATGCGAAGGCCTCAGTTCGTGGGACGAGTGACGAGGAGAACCCACGCTTTCCGTTTATTTTAATCGCTACCCTTGGGTGATGAGGTGGTTAGGGAAGGAAATTTTCTATGGATTACTTAAAAGCAGAAAAACTCCGTAAAGAATGGGGCGATAAGCCTTGCTCTCATCCAAATTTTGAGGTGGAAACTCATTTGGATTCAGGCTATGCTGCAGTAAAGACAGGCGATTATGTTTGTACTTGTTGTGGACAAGACTTTACCAAGGAAGAAAAAGATAGAATAATTGCTAAACGTAATAAGGATTAATCTTATGAATTCATTTACTCTCAAAAAATCATTTATTTGGGTTATGCTATTGCTTCTTAGTGGCATAACGTTAAAGGCAGCGGATAATCCGCAAGTAGTAGTAAAATTAGATAAGCCAGGATGTTTATTGTCAAAGTTAGGGTCTGGCAATGTAACTAATCTTAAAGTTATTGGTTCGTTGAATGGGGAAGATATGTATTTGCTTCGTTGGATGGCGGGCTGCGATAGGGACGGAGAGGCAACGACAGGGAAATTGGCTACTTTAGATTTGTCGGAAGCCAATATACTTACAGGCAATCTGATTTATCTTTCTATGTCAGGTGATGTTTATTTTCATGGTCCTAAATGGGTGTATCTAACTCATGATGAAAAAAATGCAATTTGCCAGTTTGAGTTTTCGGATTGCAATGCTTTGAAAAAAATAATCTTGCCTTCAAGTTTAAAGAGTATAAGAAGATATGCTTTTAAAGATTGTACAAATTTACAAAGCGTCGAGTTTTCATCTGATTCAATAGATATGGAGAATTCTGTGTTTTGTGGGTGTACAAGTTTGCATGAAGTAAAGTTGCCAAAGAAATTAGTTGAAATTCCAAATGGTACTTTTTATGGTTGTAAAAATTTAAAAAACTGTGAGATACCTTCGGGTGTAAAAGAAATAGGTGAGGCTGCTTTTGAGGATTGTGCTGCTTTGGAGGAAATTACCATTCCTTCTACTGTGACGAAAATTGGTGCTTGGGCTTTTAAGAACTGTAAAGAAATACAGAATATAGAACTTCCTTCAGGATTACTTGAAATAGCGGAGGCTACGTTCGAAGGATGTGAATTTTTATATAAAATCGTTTTACCCTCTCAACTAAAAAAAATAGATGATAGAGCCTTTGTACAATGTTTTTATTTGCAGCATTTGGAATTCCCTAATACACTTCAAGAAATTGGAGAAGATACTTTTTTGAACGATAGTTGGCTTTCAAAAGTAAATTTTCCTCTTAGTCTTCTTAAAATTGGTGCTGGCGCTTTTCAAAACAGCGGCTTGATTGAATTGAAGTTGCCGAAAAGTCTTATATATATAGGTTGTAGTGCTTTTCGTAATTGTAAAGATTTATCTTCTGTCTATGTGCTCTGGGATCAGTTGCCAATGAATGAAAACATTAGAGTTGCTGATGTGTTTGATGAAGTTCCGATGGAGAAATGTATGTTGTATGTACCGAAAGGAATGGCTGCAGAATACAAAAATTCTAGTAATTGGAGCTATTTCAAGAACATAGTTGAGTTCGATGCAACAGCTATCGACAAGGTAACCACCTCTGCCGATGCAAACGAAGTATCTCGCTATTCCGTAAACGGTCAGCGATTATCTGCTCCAACCAAGGGCTTGAACATCGTGAAGTACAGCGATGGTAGTGTGAAGAAAGTTGCTGTTCAATAGATTCTGCTAAATTATCAGATAAAACATGGAGATGGATAATATTTTTATACTTAAGCAGTTTGTGGCAATTGATGAGCTAAAGCCTTCATCTATAAGTAGTGCCATGGATGAGTTTTGTGAAGTCTATGCTAGAGCTGTTCTGAAACTGTTATTTCTGTTGACTGAGGAAGAAAATTTTTATGGTGTTCCTCGGAGGGAATATTTTTTCAATCCAAAGAACAGGGCAGCTTTTGGGAGTTTAGAGCGTTCAAACATTGTTGGCATCTGTGCTATCAAACATTGTGGAGATGATGTGAAATTGGAAACATTTCCTTATAAAGGGCAGTCCTATAGATTTTCTGTCTATTACGGGAATTTCCTACAACCGGAAAGAAAATGGGTAACAGTAGGGGGTATACCTTTAACGGATATAGTTTTGTGGGAGCAAATCTACAATTGTTTATGTCGAGAATATGAAGAGGTAATACATAAGCATTGACCACCTCCCATAAGGTAATATGTTTTACGAGATTAGTCTGATAAAATATGTCGGATTATAGATGAATCTAAGATACGCAGATGAATATTTTTAACAACTTAAATTTTAAAATGATGGTGGAAGACATAATTCTAGCATTAGTTTTAATGGTATGTGTCAGAGTACACATATTTATTAAGCATTAAAAACATTCTTTGCTATTTGCTACGGCAAATAAAAATGTTTTAGATATTGATGTGGTTTTCTGCATCTCATCGATTAGACAACGATGGCTGTACTTGTCTTCTTAAAGATTTCAGCTAGGGGGCACGAGCAATCGTGCCCTTTTATGTTTCTAAAAAGTTAAATCGATGGAAAAGTTTGGCGTTATCGAGTAAAAAGCATATATTTGCGACCGAAAACAGTGTCTTGACACAAAAAAACGTCATAAAACTATGTATTTTGAACGTAAAGCATACTTGAAAGAACTCATCTCGGCAGAAGGCAATGGGATGATAAAGATTATCACCGGCATTCGCCGTTGTGGTAAATCCTTCCTTTTGTTCAACATCTTCCGCAAGCATTTGCTTGAAAGAGGTGTTGCGGAAGATCATATCATACAAGTAAATCTTGAAGACCGTAGAAACAAGAAACTCCGTGACCCTGATGCTTTGCTGGAGCATATCGATGCTTTGATGAAAGATAAGGATAGGTATTATATTCTCTTGGATGAGGTTCAGATGGTGAAGGAGTTTGAGGATGTGCTCAACTCTTATCTCCATGTGGAAAATGCCGAAGTGTATGTTACTGGTTCCAATGCCCGATTCTTATCGAAGGATGTGATAACTGAGTTTCGGGGTCGAGGTTGGGAAATCCGAATCCATCCACTGAGTTTTGCCGAATATTATGAAGTGGTAGGAGGAGAGGAGCGTCAAGCCCTGGAAACCTATTATCTTTATGGTGGATTGCCTGCTGTGGCGCAGATAGAAACTCCTGAAGCGAAACAGAATTATCTTCGTGAGATTTACGAGACGGTTTATCTGAAGGATGTTTTGGAGCGTAATCGGCTGAAGAATTCTGATGGAATGCGCGAGTTGGTGCGCCTTCTGGCTTCTACGATTGGTTCCTGTACGAATGTGCAGAGAATTTCTAATACGTTCAAATCTGTTGGAGGAGTGGAAATCGGTACTAAAACTATTGGCAGGTATCTGGAGAACCTGCAGGATTCCTTCATCATCAGCGAGGCTTTGCGTTATGATGTGAAGGGGCGCAAATATATTGGTACTGGTACCAAGTATTACTTCGAGGACATCGGTATCAGAAATGCCGTGGTAGATTTCCGACAGATAGAATTCACCCATATCATGGAAAACGTGGTTTATAACGAATTGCGGAAGCAGGGTTATACTGTGGATGTGGGATCAGTGGAGAGCTTCAAGCGGGATGAGAATGGCAAACTGCAGCGCCGGAATCTTGAGATAGATTTCGTGGTGAACCGTCATGATGAACGCCTCTATATCCAGTCAGCTTATGCCTTGCCTGATAAGGAGAAGGTAGATCAGGAGCAGGCTTCTCTTTTGAATGTAAATGATGGCTTTCGCAAACTGATAATCGTAGGGGATAGGTACCGTTCGGGTTATAATGAAGAAGGCATTCTGATGATGAGTCTCTCCGATTTTCTCTTGGGGAAGAGCTAGATTTTCTTGAAGAAAATGTCAAGGGCGGAAGAACAACTGGGGTTAACAGTTGTTTTTCCGCTTTTTCTCTTTAGTTCAATATTTGCAAACCTTGTTTTTGTTATTGATATTCAGTAAGTTATAAGCGTAAATTAATATAGGAAATGAGAAAATATGAGCATCTTTCTCCTTAAATACACATTTTTGCCAGCTCTTCCAGGTTATCCGCCACTTCAATCACATCCCGCCAATTGCCACGAATCATGCTTTTCTCTGCCATATCGTCCAAAAGGGCGATGGTGGAGTTCCAGAAGCCTTTCATGTTGTAGAGAATCACCATCTTGTGATGGTAGCCGATGGTGTGGGCGGCGGCGATGGTGAAGATTTCATCCAGGGTGCCAATGCCGCCAGGAAGGGCTACGAAGAGGTCGCTCTGCGCAAGCATCAGGTCCTTGCGGTCGCTGAGATTATCACACGGAATCTCGATGTCGAGGTCTGGGAAGGTTCTTCCTCCTCGCTCTACAAGCGTAGGAACCACACCGATGGTTCTGCCGCCATTCGCCTTTACTGCCTTGCCGATACAATCCATCAGACCGGAGTTGCAGCCGCCGAAAACCAGGTCGTGGCCGTTCTCTGCCATCCACTTTCCCATCTCTTCAGTCATCGTGAAGAAGTCGGGGTCGATATTCTTATTTGCTGAACAAAAAACTGCTATTTTCATATTGCTTTATCTTCTATTTGATGATGTTTTATCTGTTGTTTATAGATGTTTTATCCGTTATTTATAAATGTTTTAGGCAAAGGTACGCAAAAATATCGAGATTATTGGGCTCTTTTTGCGGATAATTTCTTAATTTTGCAAACAATAACTAATCTTATAAACAGGAAGAAAGATTTCTAACAAAACAAGACAACAGAATGAAAAGGATTATCACATATAGTATCATCGCTTTGTTGCAGGCATCGGTGGCGCTTGCACAGACCTCTGTGCCGCTTGCAAAAACCTCTCCGAAGCCGAAGTTTCAGAAGCGAGAGAAGTATGAATGGCAGGGAGAGATTCCTACCTATGTAGAAACGCTGAAGAAGGAACTGACCTATCCGATGGCTTGGGGAAACAGTCCTATCAGAAACTTCAAGAAGTGGAAGAAGGTGGCAAGGGCGAAGGTGTTTGAATGCATGATGACGCCTCCGAAAGCGGCTGCGGCTTGGGATATGGAAGTATTGGGCGAGGAACAGAGAGACGGATATAAGGCGCAGAAAATCGCCTTCAATATCAACGCCTATTCCCGAATTACGGCTTATCTCCTGATTCCGGATGGCAAGGGTCCATTCCCAACAGTCAATGCGCTTCATGACCATGGTGCTCATCTCTTTATAGGAAAGGAGAAGATGATTCGTCCTTTCTTCACTCCGGAAGAAAAAGATTGCCCTACGAAGCAGGCGCTCTGTCAGGAGATCTTGGATGATGCGGATGCGTGGGCAAGGCAGCTTTATGATAATCAGTACGTGGGCGATTATTTGGCGAAACATGGCTACGTAGTCTTTTCGGCAGATGCTCCGATGTGGGGAGAAAGAGGCCGGAAGGAGGGCGTGGATAGAAACAAATACGACCTGATAGCCGGCAACATGATGATGCTGGGTAGAGACCTCTCTGCCTTCATGACTTACGATGATATTTCCAGTACCGAGTTCCTGGCTTCGCTGCCGATGGTGGATGCGAAGCGTATCGGATGCGTGGGGTGTTCGATGGGAGCCTATCGCTCGTGGATGCTCTCGGCTTTATCGGATAGAATCAAGGCGGGTGCTTCCATCTGCTGGATGATTACCACCGATGCTCAGCTTACCCGAAGATTCGGAAGAAAGGAGAATGGCGGCTTTGCGAATTGCATTCCGGGTCTTCGCCAATATCTCGACTATCCTCACATCGCCTCCCTCGCCTGTCCGAAACCGATGCTTTTCATCAATGGCACAAAAGATAAGCTCTTCCCCGTGCCCGGTGTAAAGGATGCTTTCGCTGAAATGCACAAGGTTTGGAAGAGTCAGCCATTTTCCCTGATGAGCACGAGCTTCAGCTTGCAACAACATCATATCTGTGTAACGATAGATTGGATAGGCTACTTCACATGTCTTATTCAAAGAGTTACTGATGTCACCTGCCATATATTCACCAAATTGTTGACGAGGAGAGTTTGCAACATCGGCTTCATCCACAAACAAACGTTCAGCAATAAGTCCGGTCGGTTGCTTGATTCCTCGACCTATATGGCTTAACCAAGGTGTAGTCTGACTGTAATCCGGCTCTTCGTATTTAGTATACTTACTTGTAGCATATGTAAAGTTTCCTCTTAATGTAAACCACCAATCTTTATTGATAATATGACTATAGTCCAACGAAATATCTACACCACTCGATTCTGCTTCACCCAAATTGGCTTTCGGAGCTGTTTGGAATCCCAGGATCGACGGGATATCTGTAC
>OGXW01002666.1_pt1 | contig 12438 bp, 10 predicted proteins | sample 1576341 | NCBI WGS metagenome assembly OGXW01 (sample SAMEA3541592, study PRJEB24748) | human gut metagenome | biome: human gut; feature: human-associated habitat; material: faeces | place: China | collected 2012
ATCTATAGTTGGAGCAACAATAAAATTCTTGATTTGTATTCAAACTTTTAGCAGAAGTACGGTAGTGGCTGAGTACACACCCGAAAAAAGAAAAAGCACCGACTATCAAAGCGAAGCGGCGCTTGAACAAGATTTTATAAATTGCCTTGTCAGTCAGGGCTACGAATACATTACTATAAAAAGCGAACAGGATTTAATTGACAACCTCCGTACACAGCTTGAAAAACTAAATAACTATACCTTTTTCGATAAAGAATGGAACGACTTTTACAACAGCGTTATTTCTAACGGAAATGATGGCATTGTAGAGAAAACCCGTAAAATACAGGAAGATTATCTGCAAAATCTTACCCTCGATAACGGTTATGTAAAAAACATCAAGCTGATCGACAAAACCAACATTCATAACAATCATTTGCAGGTAATAAACCAGTATGAAGAAGACGGCGGAAAGCATGATACTCGTTATGATGTGACAATTTTGGTAAACGGATTGCCATTGGTGCATATCGAGCTTAAAAAACGAGGGAACGCAATTCGAGAAGCGTTTAACCAAATCAATCGATACCAGCGTGACAGCTTTTGGGCAGGCAGCGGATTGTATCAGTATGTACAGCTGTTTGTAATCTCCAATGGTACGCATACAAAGTATTATTCTAACACAACAAGATTTCAGCATATCAAAGATAATGCAGAGAAAAACGCAGCAAAAAAGAAAAAGACTTCTAATAGCTTTGAATTCACAAGTTATTGGGCGGATGAAAAAAACCGTACCATCCCGGACCTTGTGGACTTTACAAAAGCCTTTTTTGCAAAACATACGCTGCTTAATATTTTGACTCGTTATTGTGTGTTTACGTCAGAGGATTTACTATTGGTAATGCGTCCTTATCAAATTGCGGCAACTGAAAAAATCCTAAACCGCATTATCGTTTCTACCAATCTCAAAAAAACCGGCAGAAAAGAGGCAGGCGGTTATATTTGGCATACCACCGGAAGCGGCAAGACTTTAACCAGCTTTAAAACCGCACAGCTTGCTCAAGGATTGAATTTCATTGATAAAGTATTATTTGTTGTCGATAGAAAAGATCTTGACTACCAAACAATGAAAGAATACGACAGATTTGAAAAAGGTGCTGCCAACAGCAACACCTCTACTAAAATTCTGCAAAAACAAATGGAAGATGATAATGCAAGAATCATCATCACAACCATTCAAAAGTTAGATAAATTCATATCCAAGAACAAAGAACATGAAGTTTATAAAAAACACATTGTTATGATTTTTGATGAATGCCATCGTTCTCAGTTTGGAGATATGCACAAGTCTATTACAAAGCACTTTAAAAATTATCATATCTTCGGGTTTACAGGCACCCCTATTTTTGCAATAAACTCGAACAGTTCCAACGCTCCGAATATGCGTACCACAGCACAGGTTTTCGGTGGTGAGCCGGATGAAAATGGGAATAAAGTAAGACCACTGCACGCATACACCATTGTAGATGCTATCCATGATGGTAATGTATTGCCTTTTAGAATTGATTATATCAACACGATCAAAAACCCTGAGCTTTTATACGATAAGCAAGTAAAGGCAATTGACCGTGAAAAAGCTTTGCTTGATCCTAAAAGAGTCTCTGAGATTACACAATACATTCTTGAACATTTTGAGCAGAAAACTTATCGCAATCAAAGTCGTTCCTATTATGACCATAAAGTGATTACGAATGTAGAAAAAATGGCGAAGTCCAAGAATAATACTGTATCAGAGCAAAAAACAACTGCAAAAGTAAATGGTTTTAATTCGATTTTTGCAGTCGCATCTATTCCGGCAGCGATTGCATACTACAATGAATTTAAAAAGCAAATGGAGGAAACAGGTCATAAATTAAATATTGCTACGATATTCAGTTTTAATCCAAACGGAGAAGATCCGGATGATATCTTGCAAGATGAAAATTTTGACACAAGCGCTCTTGATCAGACTTCACGGGATTTTCTTGACAGTGCCATTGATGATTATAATAAGCTGTTTAATGTTAGCTATGATACATCCGCCGATAAATTTCCCAACTATTATAGAGATGTATCATTGAGAATGAAAAATCGTGAGATTGACTTGCTGATCGTAGTCAATATGTTACTAACGGGATTTGACGCTACTACCCTCAATACCTTATGGGTAGATAAGAATTTAAAAGATCATGGTTTGATACAAGCGTTTTCCCGTACCAATCGTATTTTGAACTCAGTTAAAACATTTGGAAACATTGTTTGTTTTAGGAACCTTGAAACAGCCACTAATAATGCCTTAGCACTTTTTGGGGATAAAAACGCAAGAGGTATGGTTATTCTAAAAACTTACAATGAGTATATGAATGGCTATGAAGATGAGCACGGAAAACATATTGAAGGTTATAACGAGCTTGTAGCCAGACTGGTAAATGAATTTCCGATAAGCAGTCAAATCATTGGCGAGGATAACGAAAAAGAATTCATCAAACTGTTTGGTCGCATTTTGAAATTGAGAAATATTTTAAGGTGTTTCGATGATTTTGAAAGCGACAGTTCTGTATCCGTTAGAGATTTACAAGATTATCAAAGCATCTACATTGACTTATATCAAGATTATGCTAAAAAAAGTGACATTGAAAAAGAACGAATCAACGATGATATTGTTTTTGAAATCGAACTTATCAAGCAGATTGAGGTCAATATAGATTATATTTTGATGCTTGTTGCCAAATATCACGAATCAAATTGTGAGGATAAAACGATTCTTGCTAACATTAATAAATCAATAGATGCAAGTGTTGAGCTGCGCAGCAAAAAAGCTTTAATTGAGGGATTTGTTGCCCAAATGACAGTAAAAACAGATGTTGAAAAGGACTGGAAAGACTTTGTTAAAAAGCAAAAAGAGCAGGACTTAGAAGCAATCATCAAAGATGAAAAACTAAAACACGATGAAGCTCAAAAATTTATAGAAAACTCTTTCAGAGATGGAGGAATAAAAACCACTGGAACAGATCTTGATAAAATATTACCTCCAATTTCAAGATTTTCAGGTGGTTCAAATAGGGCTTTGAAAAAACAAACTGTCATTGATAAGCTAAAAGACTTTTTTGAAAAATATTTCGGCTTAGTATAACACAAAATCCGCTACCACATTTTAACTGGTAGCGGATTTAACTATATAAAAATCAATTTAGAATTTACAATTTCTCTTGCTCTGTTGCAAACATTGTTCATTTGTGCAACCCATTCCATCTGATCTTTCGCTTTAAGTTCTTCTGTTATGTTTTCGCTTTCTGCCAGTTGCTTTACGAGTTGAAGAAACAAATTTTCAGCTTGGTTTTCAATATCGACAAGATAGTCATTTAGTTTCCCGCTTGTCAACAAGTTCATATAAATAATTTTATGGTGCTGTTTTAAATATCTTGCGTGTCGCTGTCCCCATACTCCGAGCGGTTGATCTTGTTGTTCGGGCAAAATGAGATTTGGCAGCAGATAATCTCCAACTTGCGTATATGTACCACCCATTTGTTCAAATAATGACTTTTCCATAGTATTTTCCTCCTGTATTTTAGTGTACTTTTATTTTACAGAAAGATGGGTAATGAAACCAATGTGCCGATTATAAAAAAATACCGAGAAAAACCGGTTACAGTTTTTCTCGGTATTTATCTTTGAGTTTGCCTTTGCTTAGTCCGATAAATGCGTGACATAAATGATTTTTAAATTACTTCTTTATCGGGCGTTAGCCTTCCCGACAGCCCCTTTCCTTACGTTATACGGACAAATAGTTAAAGAATGTTATCGGCATAAAATTAAGCCGTTTTTTTCGCAGAAGATTTCGGCCATTTCTTTGACCGGTAACAGTAGTAAACGATAAACATCACTGCCGTGATCGCCCAGGTGACCGGGTAGCTGAGGACGATGGTGTTGAGGCCCGGAGCGAGTGGTACGATGAAGAAGAGCCAGGCGATACGCAGCAGGCAGACACCGAAACAGGTGATAAGCATCGGGATCACAACATCTCCGGTTCCGCGGAGTGCACCGGAGAGCAGTTCGATAAAGACGAACAGGCAGTATGCCGGAGCAACGTGGTGTAACATCTGCATACCGATAGAGACTACATTTTCATCGGAGGTAAACAGACGAAACAGCGGAGTGCCGAAGTTATAGAATATGAGAGTCAGTGCCAGAGCCGTACAAAGTCCCATACAAAGTCCGATGCGGACACTCTTTTTCATGCGGTCATATTTTCCGGCACCAAAATTCTGTCCTACGAAAGTCGTAACGGCGATACCGAACGCATTATTGACCATCCAGTATAAAGAATCGATCTTTCCGAAAGCACTCCAGGCGGCCACTGTATCGGTTCCCAGATTATTTAAGAACGTCTGGATCAGCATGTTGGTGACACTGTATAAAATGGACTGGATGCCGGTAGGACAACCCACCCAGATCAGACTGATCAGAGCAGATTTGTGGAATCGGATCTTTTGGAACTCCAGCTGATACAGATCATCGGAACGCATCAGGGCGCGGGTGACCAAAACAGCACTGACTCCCTGAGAAAAAATCGTGGCGATTGACACACCGGCAACGCCCATGTGAAAAACGATCACCAGAACGATATCCAGCACAATATTCAGGATACAGCAGACGATCAGATAATATAACGGTCTGCGGGAATCTCCCATCGCACGAAGGATACTGGAACCCACATTATAGATAAAGACAAAGATAATACCGGCGAAGTAGATCCGCAGATAGAGCAGTGCATCCGCCATGGTTTCCTGTGGTGTGTGCATCAGTTCAAGCATCCAGGGAGCGGTCAGAATTCCCAGAGCGGTGATGAAAATACTTCCAATGATAGAGAATGCATAGGCAGTATGCAGGGCACGGTTCAGCTGTACTCTGTCTTTGGCACCGTAAAACTGGGAAATGATAACCGAAGCACCGGAAGCCAGTCCTACGAAGAATCCCACGATCAGACCGACAATCTGTGCGGCGGAACCACCGACGGCGGCAAGAGCTTCTTTGCTGACAAAACGCCCGACAACGATCGTATCTGCCGTGTTGTACAGCTGCTGAAAAAATGTTCCCAGAACAATGGGGAAAAAGAACAATAAAAGTTGTTTCCAGATCACGCCCTCGGTGATCTGATTGGTTGTAACAGTTTCTTTTTTCATTTGTGTAAAAACCCTCCTGTGTAAAAAAACGCCCTGCATTTTCCCCCATGAAACATGCAGCGCTCTTATGTTCAGCATAAGCGAAACCATCCGGAAAGTCAATGGGTGGAAGGACGGAATTATGAATTTTCAAGGAAGATGAAAGTACTTGAAAGTAAAAGAAAACATGTTATACTGGATGTAGAAATATAGTAATTATTTTGTAATAGGAAAAGGTAGCTGTGAAGGACCGGAACAGCTGCAAGCAGATGCCGGAAAGGATTGGAAGATGAGTTATTACAGAAAAACAATAGTACCCAACATAGAAGCCCATTATGAAAATCTGTCTGCAGTGGAAAAAAATATCGCTGATTTTTTTATTTCCAATGAGGAAGATATGGATTTTTCATCCAGACATATTTCTTCGATGCTGTATGTGTCAGAGGCATCTCTGTCCCGATTCGCGAAAAAATGTGGTTATAAGGGCTATCGGGAATTTGTGTTCAAATACAAAGAATCATTCGGAGAAAAAGATCACCAGATCACAGGACAGATGAGAGAAGTATTTGACTCTTATCAGGAGTTACTGAACAAAAGTTATAATCTGGCAGATGAGGCGCAGCTTCGCCGGATTGCCGGGAAGATGTCAGAGTGCCGGCGGGTGTTTGTTTACGGGAAAGGCAGTTCCAGCCTGGCAGCCAGAGAGATGCAGTTCCGGTTCATGCGTCTGGGGCTGGATATGGATGCGGTAGATGAGACTCATACGATGCGGTTTCATTCGACGATCGTACAGGAAGACTGTATGGCGATCGGCATCAGCATCAGTGGCAGAACCGAGGAAGTAATAGAATGTCTGAAACAGGCACACCGCCAGGGGGCTTATACCGTGCTGCTGACTGCCAATGACCGCCCGGAATACAGTGAATTTTGTGAAGAGGTAGTGTGTCTGGCGGCAAAGAAAAATCTGGACTTTGGAAATATCATTTCTCCGCAGTATCCGATCCTTGTGATGACGGATATTTTATACGGATACTATCTGGAGATCGATTCATCGGTGAAACGGGCACGGCATGATAATTCCGTCATGTTGATAAAATCAAGGCAGATTCAGGAGAAGGATGAAGGAGGAGAAGAGCAATGATCATCAGGGGCGCAAAGGTTTATACCGAAGAAGGCATATTTAAAGAAAAAGAAGTCTGTATACAGGGCGAAAATTTTGCAGAGACCGGCGAAGACGGAGAAACAATAATCGATGGCAGCGGCTGTTATCTGATTCCGGGACTGACAGATATTCATTTTCATGGCTGTATGGGAAAGGATTTCTGTGACGGAACGGAAGAGTCCATTCAGGTAATGGCAGATTATGAGGCCAGCCAGGGTGTGACAACGATCGCACCGGCAACCATGACGTTTGATGAGGAACGGCTGACCCGGATCGCGAAGGCAGCGAAAGCCCATAAAAATGAAAAAGGTGCGATCCTTTGCGGAATCAATATGGAAGGTCCGTTTATCTCCATGGCAAAAAAAGGGGCACAGAACGGAAAATACATCCATAAACCGGATGTGGCAATGTTTGAACGGCTGCAGGAAGCCGCAGGAGGTCTGTTCAAACTGGTAGATCTGGCACCGGAAGAGGAAGGTGCGATGGAATTTATCCGGGCGGAAAAAGGAAAAGTCGTGTTGTCGATCGCGCACACAACGGCAGATTATGAGACAGCAAAAGCAGCGATCGAAGCAGGTGTCACTCATATGACCCATCTGTACAATGCGATGAACCCCATCAACCACCGCGCACCGGGACCGATCATCGCGGCAGCAGATGACGAATACTGTGAGGCCGAACTGATCTGCGATAACGTACATATCCACCCGGCAATCGTGAGAAATACATTCAAGATGTTCGGAGAGGATCGTGTGATCTTCATCAGTGACACCATGGAAGCTGCCGGTCTGGAAGATGGCATGTATGAGCTGGGCGGACAGCCGGTGATCGTAAAAGGAAACCGCGCGACCCTGGAAGACGGAACGATTGCAGGTTCCAATACCAACCTGATGAAATGTATGCGTACCGCTGTGAAGCAGATGGGAATTCCTCTGGAAAAAGCGGTAAAATGTGCAGCAGTCAACCCGGCAAAAAGCATCGGTATCTACGACAAATACGGCAGCATCACACCGGGAAAAGTGGCAAATGCAGTACTCCTTGACCGGGAAACTCTGGAAATCAAAGGGGTTATCCTGAAGGGACAGATGCTGTAAATCATGAGAAGAAACCCATAAGGACGGAGTACACAGATCTGACCGGCAGAGAGTACGAAACGGTGAGGAAACAGAGATACAGGAAGATAAAAAACAGGAGCAGAGACGGATGCGATACCGTCTTGCTCCTGTTTTTGTCCGGCATGATAAGAATCACCGTTTCAAATGCTCCCTCAGATTATCATCTTCATAATCAAATACACAGCGATCGTAAGCATTGATCACATGAGTCTGATTATACTGATCGTAGCGTTTTTGATTCCGTCCGTAGGACATATGTACATGCCCGTGGATAAAAAATCTCGGGTGGTATTTGTCCATCAGCGTGTTGAAGACCTGAAATCCCTGGTGTGGGAGATCCAGACCATCGTTTAACTGGTAGGCGGGAGAATGGGTCAGAAGAATATCAAATCCACCGCGGTACAGTAGTGGAAACCATAGTTTTTTGACCCGTTTTTTCATTTCTTTTTCAGTGTACTGATTAATACCGGGGCGGTAGCGCATGGAACCGCCCAGTCCCAGAATACGAACCCCTTCATGGACATAGATCTGATCTTCGATACAGATACATCCATCCGGCGGTGTCTTTTCGTACTTGTCATCGTGATTTCCCCTTACATATAAAACGGGTGCTGTGGTAAAGGTGGCGAGAAAAGACAGATAGTTGGGGTTCAGATCTCCGCTTGAGAGAATCAGATCGATTCCCTCAAGCTTTTCTTTCTGGAAATAATCCCAGAGATACTTGGATTCTTCGTCTGCAATTGCTAATATCCTCATAATTAAAATCCTTTTTTGGTGTAAGCCGCGCGTTGTTGTCTAAATCTCCGGGTTGTCGATACCCTGCAGCATCACTACAGGTTTTGCTTTTTCAATCAGATCTTCCATCTTTGGAATATAACCGATGACATTCTCAGCCAGCCAGTCCATGGTGATGATCTCTTCCGGATCCATAACAGCGTCTGCATTCTTCTGAACAATACCGGACTGGGAATACAGTACACCGGAGAATGGATTATAATTCATTTCGCAGATACTCTTTTTTAACAGATTAACCAGACGGGAGGTACCGATCGGCAGGTGCTGGGAGCAGATCACATCGATGATGCCTGCGGACATACCCCACCAGTAGTTCAGACCTTTGGTGGAATCGTTGGTGTCGTCGATTTTCCATGCTCCGTTCATGATGTTACGAATCATCTGTTCATAGAATTTACCCCAGTGCCAGATAGGCATCGCAAGGTTCAGAGGCATATCTTCGGAATCACGGTACAGACCGAAATGTCTGGACGGTTCTCCGGGAATCGTCATATCCTGACCGGAAATATAGTGGACTTCGTTTTCGGCGAAACTTTTTGCTACATCGTGATCTTTCAGGGTGGACCATTCCAGGTATACTTTCGCACGTGGATTAACCATTTTTGCACCAAGAGCGAAGGCATTGATGTTGGCAGTCATACCGAAAATCGGATAGTCGGCAATATAACCGATCTTACCGTTTTTGGACATTGCACCTGCGATAGCTCCCATCAGAAATTTTGCTTCATACATACGTGCATAGTAGGTACGGATATAGCGATGGGAAGTGTTCAGGGAACAGTTCAGGATCTTCACTTCCGGATGCTCGATGGCTGCCTTCAGGCTGGCTTTCAGAAGCGGCGGGGAAGTGGTAAAGATCAGGTTGTTGCCGTCGGCGATGGCTTTTGCAAGCAGATCGTCAGCATTTTCTTCGGTGGCGTTATCGTAGCAGGTTGTGGATATCTGATCCTCAAAGGTCTGCTGCAGATGCATACGGCCAAGTTCATGTGCATAAGTCCAGCCGGATATTTCTGCGTTTTTCTCGTGGATGAAAGCCACAAGAAGTTTTGGGGTGCTGGTAGGGATCAGACGGGCGAAGAAGTTTTTCTTTACTTCGCTTTCGTCGGTAGGATCCATCTGCAGTTCCACAGATTCGTCGGTAGTCAGAAGCCGGAACTCATCCCAGGATTTTGCCAGCTGTTCTTTCAGCTCCACGGCAGTCATATTGTCGAGTGAACGGTAGTCATACAGACCGATAAAATACAGGAACGCATCACCGGTAGTAATCGGGATCTTGTCACCACCATTTGCCTTGTATTCGGCACGGAAACGGTTATAAGAAGATGCAAAATCCAGTCTGTCGTCATCGCTCCATGCTTCATCCGGACGTTTGCCAACGAGACGCTGCAGTTTGGCAAAGCTTCCCAGTTGGGTGAACCAGATATAGTTGATATGAGACAGGGCGTAAAAGTCCATGAACTCATAATAGATTTTATTTTCTTTTTCTTCCGTTCTCGGGGGAACAATACGGGTAACATTGCCCGGAATAGATACTGCATCGAAGAACTTTAATACGCTGACCCGTTTGTTCCCTTCTTCCACATAGAATTTGTTCATGAATTCATATGCTTTGATGGGTTCACGGATCCCTTCATTCAGATGCGCCTTGTACAGGGCCATCCATTTGTATGCAAATTCTGTGTTTTCTTTCAGCAGAGGTTTGAAACCTTTGCTGAATGCGGAACTTCTTCCTGCAGTTTTGGTTCCTACGATCAGTTCAGAAGGAATCTGAACCAGTCCAAGAGGAACCTCCCGGACAGCGACAATGTTTTTTTCTTTTAATATATCATCAAGATTGGGAAGAATCTCGCCTTCTCTTTTGCCGGCGCGCATCGCTTTATAATAGTCGTTTTGTGCTTCGGCCATGGTTGCTGTTATTGCCATAGTTTTACCTCCTGTAAAAATAAAGTGAAGCTGTTATCTGCAAATTGCACTCTTGTAATGATCAGATAGTCGGAATATATTGTGACTCGTAACTGTAAGAGTGTCAAACAGTTACGATGTTTTATAAAAATATCGTATCATCGTGATAAAGAGAAATCAAGCGGTTTTTGTTGAGGAATCCAACGGGAGTGTGATATAATTACAGAAATGGATGTCCATCGACTGACATATTTAAGATACAACAGAAAATCCGGATGTGAGAGGTGAGATTTATGGATCAGGCGTATGAAATGTTTCATGAGGTGTTGGTAAAACTGTTCAATGATATTATGAATATCGAAGCGAAAGCAATTATAACGCCGGAATTTAAGGATATCACCAATAATGATATGCATGTGATCGAGGCGGTGGGGATCCGGGAGCCGAGGAATATGTCTTCGGTAGCGAAAACACTGGGGATTACGGTAGGAACCTTGACGATATCCATCAACGGTCTGGTAAAAAAAGGGTATGTGCATCGGGTGCGAAGTGATGCTGACCGGAGGGTAGTACTGGTGTCGCTGACAGAAAAAGGGGAGAAAGCATATCATCACCATGAGAAGTTCCATGAAGATATGATTCAGTCATTGCTTAAAGACCTGTCGGAAGAAGAGACGAAGACGCTGGTATCGGCGCTTACGAATCTAAGGGATTTCTTTCAGAATTACAAATAACAGAAAACAGGATATGATAAAAAAGAGAGATTTTACAGGTTATGGAAAAACCGTAGAATCTCTCTTTTGCATGTATAGTTACGTTTTACTTACTGCATCTTTTTGATCTGCTGGATCAGTTCCAGATCGGAAGCGGTCACTTTCAGGTTGGTTTCGAGTGTCTCACCGTCCGGCGTGGTGATCTGCATCGCGATGATGGATCCCTCTGTCAGTACCCCCTTGCGGGAAGCGGCGGCAATAAATTTTGGGAATTTTGGATGGTTTGCAGTAAAGGTACTCCAGAGACTGGAGAATTTCATCATATCTAATGGGTTCATCCCAGTGGTTCCTCCTTATATAAAGTGCTGTAACGTTCCGCTTTTTGTGTCGTGGCAAAATATTACAGTTTTCTCATAAGCATATCCGGATTGGTTGCATAAGTCAAGGCGATTTCTTTTGAAATCTTTCCGGACTTGTACAGGGCGAGCAGACTGTTATCCATGGAGATCATGTCCGGCTTCGCAGAAGAATAGAGGATTCCGTCAATCTGCGGAATCTTATTATCCCGGATCATATTACGGATTGCCGGGGTCACGGTCATAATCTCAAATGCCGGAGCAACACCACCGTCAACAGTGGGAAGCAGCTGTTGGGATACCACTGCATTTAGCACCATGGAAAGCTGTACCGCAATCTGGTGTTGCTGGTTAGGCGGAAATACATCGATGATACGGTCGATGGTATTGGCTGCGCCGATGGTATGAAGCGTTGAGAAAAGCAGATGGCCGGTTTCTGCGGCGGTCATTGCCACATTGATCGTCTCGTAATCACGCATTTCTCCCAGAAGAATCACATCCGGACTCTGACGCAGAGCTGCGCGCAGGGCAGCTACATAACTGTCAGTATCCACATGAATCTCCCGCTGACTGACGATACTCTTGTTGTGCCGGTGGAGAAATTCCAGAGGGTCTTCCAGAGTGATAATATGTTTTTCCTGATTCTGGTTGATCTGGTCAATGATACAGGCAAGGGTTGTTGATTTTCCGCTTCCTGCAGGACCGGTGATCAGTGTCATTCCTTTTCCGCCCAGACCGAGATTGATGATCGCATCCGGGATTCCCAGCATATGATAATCCGGAAGTCGGAAAGTGATCACACGGATCACAGCAGAGAGTGTACCTCTTTGCTTATAAGCACTGACACGAAAACGGGATACGCCCGGGATGGCAAAAGAAAAGTCATCATCCCCGTGAGAAAGCAGAGGTTTCATATCTCTGTTGTCAGCAAGTTCATAAATCTCTTTTAAAAAAGCGGCGGTATCATCCGGTAAAAGCCGTTCCTCATTCTCCATGGAAAGGACACCGTTTTTCCGAAGTGAAAGCGGACGTCCGGCAACCAGGAAAATATCGGACGCATTCTCTGCAACCGCCTGCTCTAACATAGCTCGTGCATTCATATATATTACTGCCACTCAAAATGTGTTGAAATATACTCAAACACATCGAGAAATTGAAGCCCTTGCGGATACTTCTTACTGCTTCGATGTGTATGCTTTGGCGATTGTAAACAAT
>OGXW01002678.1_pt1 | contig 12392 bp, 10 predicted proteins | sample 1576341 | NCBI WGS metagenome assembly OGXW01 (sample SAMEA3541592, study PRJEB24748) | human gut metagenome | biome: human gut; feature: human-associated habitat; material: faeces | place: China | collected 2012
TACTGATTTGTTGCTCGCCACCTACAGAGGTGGGAGTCATCTCACATCTGATATAAGGACTTTTTTCCGGAAGGAGAAAGGTCCTTTTTCGTTGGGGGGAAATTGGGAGAAAGACATGTTAAAGGTAGCGATTTACGGAAAAGGTGGAATAGGGAAATCCACAGTAACTTCGAATCTGGCGGCAGCATTTGCTACAATGGGGAAAAGAGTCATTCAGATAGGCTGTGACCCGAAAGCAGATTCTACAATTAATCTGCTGGAAGGAAAGCCTCTTCGTCCGGTCATGAACTATATGCGGGAGGAAGACGAAGAACCGGAGAAATTGGAAGATATTTCCAAGGAAGGATTTGGCGGCGTACTCTGTATAGAAACAGGCGGTCCGACGCCGGGACTAGGATGCGCCGGCAGAGGTATTATCGCAACATTCCAGCTTCTGGAAGATTTGAGACTTTTTGAGACGTATAAGCCGGATGTAGTGCTCTACGATGTTCTTGGAGATGTTGTGTGTGGCGGCTTTGCAGCACCGATTCGGGAAGGCTATGCAGAAAAAGTATTGATTGTAACGTCCGGAGAAAAGATGGCGTTGTATGCGGCTAATAATATTTCCAGCGCAGTTCGTAATTTTGAAGACCGAAGCTACGCACGGGTGTTTGGCATTGTGCTGAATCACAGAAACGTGGAAAATGAGGTACAAAAAGTGCAGGCATTTTCAAAGGAAAGCGGAATTCCAATCGTAGGAGAGATTCCAAGAAGCGATGAGATCATCCGTTACGAAGATCAAGGACAGACGGTGATTGAAGGAAATTCAGAGTCAGAGATCAGTGGAAGATTCTATGACCTCGCAAAAAAATTACTGGAAAGCGAGGAGTAAGAGATGGTGGGAATTTCAAATATAGGAGCAGAAGCTCAAAAAGTGAACAGCGTGAAAGCGGAAAAAGATAGAATAGAAAAAGAAGCATTTTTCTGTACAACGAAAGAACTAAGCAGGCTTGGTCTGGAACAGATTCCGACACAGTTTCAGTCACATAAGCATCTGATCTACAGTTCGCCGGCTACACTGGCATTCAATTCACCGGGAGCAGAAGGCTTTGGCGTGAAGCGTGCCGGTCTTGCAGTGCCAGATTCTATTATGTTGATCGTAGCTCCGGGGTGTTGTGGAAGGAATACTTCACTGATCAGTTCTATGAAAGAATATAATGACCGATTTTATTATCTGATGATGGACGAGACCGATATTGTGACGGGAAGACATTTGAAAAAGATTCCGAAAGCAGTAGAGGAGATCTGCAGTGTCTGTCCGAAAAAACCGTCGGTCGTTATGATCTGCATTACCTGTGTGGATGCCCTTCTTGGAACGGATATGGATCGGGTGTGCAAAAAGGCGGAAGAACGGGTAGAGATTCCGGTCAGACCTTGTTATATGTATGCACTTACAAGAGAAGGACGAAAACCACCGATGGTGCATGTAAGGCAGTCCTTATATTCACTGCTTGATCCAGGAAAAAAGAAAGGCAATGTAGTCAATCTTTTGGGATTTTTCTCGCCGCTTGTGGGTGACTGTGAGATTTATGATCTGCTGCACAGTGCGGGAGTGAAGACGATTCATGAGATATCCAGATGTAAGGATTATATGGAATATCAGACTATGTCAGAAGCGAATTTCAATCTGGTATTGCACCACGAAGCAAGATTTGCAGCAGAAGATTTTCACAACCGGCTTCAAATTCCATTTATCGAGCTTCGAAGGCTCTATCAGATAGACAAGATTGAAAACCAGTATCATGCACTTGGTAATGCACTCGGTGTTGCATTTTGTGATGAAAAATATAAAAAGCAGGCGGAAGATGCACTGGAAAAATTCCGGCAGAAGTGTCCGGATGCTTTTTTTGCAATCGGAGAATGCCTGAACGCTGATCCATTTGAACTATCATTAGCCTTGATACGTTACGGATTTTCTGTGCCGGAAATTTACGGGACAATCACGGTGGAGAACTTCACATACATTCGTTCACTGGCAAAAATAAGTCCAGAGACGAAAGTATTTTCCAATATGGAACCGACGATGATTTATTATGACCCGGCGAAAAGCGGTGTGAATCTGGCAATCGGAAAAGATGCCTGTTATTATCATCCGGATTGTCCATATGTCATGTGGAACGGGGAAGAACAGCCATATGGATATGCCGGAGTGAGAAGATTATTCGAACAATTACTGGAGGTAGTATAGTGAGAGGACTTAGAAAATATCTGACACCATTTGCACCGGATCAGTCTGGTGCGGTGTCTGTGTTATATGAACTTGGGGGACTGATCGCAATCTGTGACGCCGGCGGCTGTACAGGAAATGTATGTGGTTTTGACGAGCCACGCTGGTTTGAACAAAAAAGTGCCTTATTTAGTGCGGGACTGCGTGATATGGACGCAATTCTCGGACGAGATGACCGTCTGGTGGAGAAGCTGGTGGATGCAGCTTCAAAGCTCGATGTAAAGTTTGTAGCAATCATCGGGACACCGGTTCCGGCAGTGATCGGAACGGATTACAAGGCACTTGGAAGAATGTGCGAGAAAAAATTAAATATGCCTGTTATCACTATTGATACAGATGGTATGGAATTATATGATGTGGGCGAAGAAAAAGCATGGCTGGAGCTTTTCCGGACATTTGCAGAAAAGGAAATGATTGATAAGGCAAGTGAAAGAATTAAGCCGAATCTGGATATTGAGAAAAAACAGGGAAAGATCGGGGTTCTTGGATTAACGCCGCAGGACATAAGTGACCTTCAGGCACCAAAGAAGATTCGAGAATATTATCAGGAAAAAGAAGGAAAAGAAGCAATCTGCTACTGCATGGGAGAAAATGTCTGCCGGAGCACGGATGGTCTTGATAATCATCGAACAGCAGGAGAGGTTGAAAAAAATATTGTAGTTTCCCCGGCGGCTCTGGCAGCTGCGAAATATCTGGAAAAAACATTTGGCACACCTTATGAGGTTACTTACCCAATTGTAGAAGAGCTGGTTCCGGATATGGATTATCGGAGAAAGAAAATCCTGATTGTGCATCAGCAGGTTATTGGAAATGCAATGCGTGCAGAAATCAGACGAAGATGCCAGAAAGTAAATGGGGATCCATCTGTTGATAACAATGCAGTTATTACGGTAGCAAGCTGGTTCATGATGAAGCAGGAACTCTCCGAAGAAGGTGACATTTCACTTCGAGAAGAAGATGATTATATGGAGCTTATCAAGAAAGAGGATTACGACATTGTTTTTGCAGATCCGATGATGAAACGCATGACTGAAGATGCTTATAAAATGGCTGGAACAGGTTGTGTGGCGGATGCACATGAGACGGAAAGAAAAAGAATTTTTATAGATGCCACACATTTTGCCGTGTCAGGAAAATTGCGTGAGGAAATGAAAAAGCGGGAGGCGTAGAGATGAAAGAAACAGTGACCAGACGAATCCGTGTCTACGGAATTGTTCAGGGAGTCGGTTTTCGTCCAACCGTAAGCCGTCACGCAACGACTTGTAATATCCATGGGAGCGTCAGTAACAAAGGTCCTTATGTAGAGATTTTCGCACAGGCGCCAGAAGCACAGGTGGATAGATTTGTGACCATGATCCGTGAACAGTCTCCGAAACGTGCAGCAATCTTGAAGATGAATATAGAAGACGTTGAAAATCCGGAAATTTATAAAGATTTTCAGATTGTTGAGAGCGAAAAGACGAAAGGGGAAATCTTTGTTTCTCCGGATATTGCAATCTGCGAAGAGTGCAAGGAAGAGATGTATCAGCCGGGGAACAGGCGGTATCTGCATCCGTTTATCAATTGTACATGCTGCGGACCGAGACTGACTATTTTAGATGCACTTCCGTATGACCGGGAACGTACCAGTATGAAAGAATTTCCAATGTGCCCGGACTGTGAACACGAATACCATGATCCAGAGGACCGCAGATTTGACGCACAGCCTGTTTGCTGCAATAATTGTGGACCACAGGTGTATCTGGCAGAAAGAAGCGAACGAGGACGAGACGCGGTTACTTACGCCAGACGCGTAATCGCGGAAGGTGGAATTGTGGCAGTCAAAGGAATCGGTGGGTTTCATTTGTGCTGTGATGCGACAAAGGAATCAGCCGTGGAACTTTTGCGGACAAGAAAAAAACGTCCGGTCAAACCATTTGCAGTGATGGCACGTAACGAAGAGGCGGTGCGCAGTGTATGTGAACTTAGCGAAGAACAGGAAAAGATACTGACCGGGCATCAAAAACCGATACTGTTGCTGGATAAAAAAGAAGGCGTAAGCAAATTTGCAAAATCGGTAGCTCCTTTTAATCCGAAGGTGGGGATAATGCTTCCTTATGCACCGGTTCAACTATTGTTATTTCAGTATGATGACGGCATTCAGATGCCGGATTTTCTCGTGATGACCAGTGGAAATATTTCCGGTGCACCAATTTGCAGAGATGACCTGGAAGCAAAAGAGGAACTGTCACATTTATGCGACTGCATACTTTCTCATGACCGGAAGATCCGTATCCGTGCAGACGATTCCGTGATGGATTTTTACCGGGAAGAACCGTATATGATCCGAAGAAGCCGGGGGTATGCACCACTCCCATATATGCTTTCAAAAGCGTGGCAAGGGCAGGTACTTGCTGTGGGCGGAGAATTGAAAAATGCATGTTGTATTGGACATGATGACCGGTTTTATCCGGCGCCGTATGTAGGAGATCTGGAAGATCTTCGAACGGTGAAAGCGCTTCAGGAGACGATCACGCGACTGACTGCTTTGCTGGAAGTAGAGCCAGAGCTTGTAGTGGCAGATCTGCATCCGAAGTACAATTCCACAATGGTGGCGCATGAAATGGAGCTGCCAATGATACAAGTGCAGCATCATTATGCGCACGTTTTATCCTGTATGGCGGAAAATGACTGCGCAGATCCAGTCATTGGCGTTTCCTTTGATGGAACCGGATATGGAACGGATGGTACTATCTGGGGCGGTGAGATTCTGTACGCAGATTATGAACATTTCGAACGAATAGGCAGTATTGAGCCATTCTGGCATGTAGGCGGAGACATTGCTTCCCAAGAAGGATTTCGTATTGCAGTCTCCATCATTGGTGGACTTGTGAGGGAGAAAGAAAACGCAAAAAATATCATAAAAGAATTGGAATTATGTACCGAGCCAGAAGCAAATGTGATTCTTACTATGGCACAGCGACATTTGAATGCAATTGAGTCTACAAGTGCAGGAAGATTGTTTGACGCAGTAAGTGCAATCTTGGGGATTCAAAAAAGCTCTACATTTGAAGGGGAAGCGTCCATGGCACTGGAATTCGCAGCAGAGGCATGGCAGAAAGAACATGAGACAAAGAATACGGAAAATACCAAAAACGCCAAAAATGCCGAGAATGTCAAGAATGCCCCAAATGCTAAGAATGGTAAGTATACAGATGTTAAGGAGCATGAACATATTTTCTTGCAGACGAATGCAATTGTCTGGCAGATGATCGAGGGCAGAAGACAAGGGGAAGATGTCGGAAAGCTTGCGTATATATTTCATCAGTTGCTTGCAATGGAGATCTGCGCTGCCTGCGAAAATGTACGAACGCAGAAGAAATGTAATCAGGTGGCGCTAAGCGGCGGCGTATTTCAGAACCGTCTATTGCTGGAACTCGTGGAAAAGGAACTTTTAAATCGAAAGTTCCAGGTATTGCGGCATCATCTGATTCCACCAAATGATGGCGGTATCGGGCTTGGCCAGGCAGTTTACGGCATGGCATATCTGAATAAAAAGAAGCAGACAGATAGTAAAAATGTAAAGTAAAAACAGATCTTGAAAGATAAAAAGAATAGATTATGGGAGGTTAAGAGCATGTGTGTTGGATTATCAGCAAAGGTAGTGCGAATAAATGAAGGCATGGCAGTGGTAGATGCTGATGGAGCAAAGAGGGAGGTTTCTGCGGAACTTCTGGATGAACTGGAGCCGGGAGATTATGTAATGGTACATGCAGGAGTTGCAATCGCGAAGATTACGGATGAAGATGAAAGTGAGACAGATCAGCTCATGGAGGACTTATTATAATGGAAGAAAAAAAGAAAACAGCCAGAGAGATCATCGAAGGCTATGATGGTCCTCCGGTGCGGATCATGGAAGTGTGCGGAACCCATACACATGAGATTTTCAGACTTGGAATCCGGAAACTTTTGCCAGAACAGGTGGAACTGATTTCGGGACCGGGGTGTCCGGTCTGTGTAACACAGGTCGGATTCATTGACGAAGCAATTTATCTGGCACTGGAAAGGCAAGTGACGATCTGTACATTTGGTGATCTGGTACGTGTACCGGGAACGAATATGAGTCTTGCCGGGGCAAGAGAAAAGGGTGCGAAAATCCGTATTGTCTATTCTCCAGTAGATGCGAAGGAGTATGCCAAAGAACATCCAAAGGAGCAGGTTACATTCCTTTCAGTCGGATTTGAGACCACCACTCCGTCTGCTTGTCTTTCTGTGAAAAAAGCAAGGGAAGAGGGCTTGACGAACTACTCGATTCTGACAGCGAATAAAACGATGCCGCAGGCATATGAAGCATTGAAGGGAAGCGCAGACATTTTCCTGTATCCGGGACATGTTAATGCGATCACCGGGACGAAGCTGTGCGAAGAACTGGCAAAAGAAGGAGTCAGCGGTGTGGTAGCAGGATTTACAGCAAAAGAACTTTTGACAGCGCTGGCAGTGGCACTGGCACGGTTTCAGGAAGGCAGGCCATTTTTTGTAAATTGTTATCCGCGTGTAGTAACAGAGAATGGAAGCCCACAGGCGCAGAAGCTGGTAGAAGAGATGATGGAACCTTGTGATAGTGAATGGAGAGGACTTGGCGTAATCAAAGGTTCAGGAATGAGACTTCAAGAGGAATGGAGCGCATTTGACGCACGGAAGAAATATAAGATTCCGCCGATTCAGGGAAAAGCAAATCCTGCATGCCGGTGCGGAGATGTTCTTCAGGGAAAATGTAAACCTTCTGATTGTAAGGTATTTGGTAAGGTCTGTACACCACAGCATCCGGTTGGCGCATGCATGGTGTCAGGAGAAGGCGCATGTTCCGCGTACTATATGTACGGCGAAGCAGAGAAAATGAAATAAAAAGCTGGGAGTGATATATTATGAATAATGGAATAAAAAATCAGACAGTCACCATGGCACACGGTGCCGGAGGACGTCAGACATCAGAATTAATCGATAACATATTTGCGGCACATTTTGCAAATCCGGATCTGACTGCGGATGATGCGGCTGTGTTAAATCCGCCAGTTGGAAAAATGGCAGTGTCTACCGATGGATTTATCGTATCACCTGCATTTTTTCCAGGAGGAAATATCGGAAAACTGTCCATTTGCGGAACAGTCAATGATCTGGCGTGTATGGGAGCAAAGCCACTGTATCTGACCTGTGCATTTGTCATTGAGGAAGGATTTCCAATGGACAAACTGGAAGAAATTGCGTCAGCAATGGAAAAAACCGCCAAAGAAGCAGGTGTTCACATCGTGTCCGGTGACACAAAGGTAGCCGGAAAAGGGCAGGTGGACGGAGTATTTATCACAACAACAGGAATGGGACAGATTGAAGATGGAGTTAAAGTCGGCGGCGAGCTTGCGAAACCCGGTGATGCGGTTATTGTAACAGGAGATATCGGACGCCATGGCTGTACAATCCTGCTTGAGAGAGAAGATTTGGGAATTGAGGCCGATATCAAGAGTGATTGTGCACCCCTTTGGAAGACGGTGGAAGCAGTGATGAACAGGACACACGATCTGCATGTTATTCGTGATGCGACACGTGGCGGCGTGGGAACTGTATTATATGAAATTGCGAAGCAGAGCCAGGTAGGCGTACAGCTTGACAGCGCCAATATTCCGGTTCAGCCGGAAGTAAGGGGTGTCTGTGGCATGTTGGGACTGGAACCATTGTATCTTGCATGTGAAGGAACTATGGTTATCATTGCACCGAAGGAAGAAGCATCGAAGATTGTGAAGACATTGCGTCAGTGCCCATATTCAAAAAATGCTGCTATTATTGGTGAAATTACAGAAGAACAGCCGGGAAAAGTTGTAATGATGACGGAGATTGGAACCCAGGCATTATTGCCACAGCCAGGCGGAGAATTATTGCCGAGAATCTGCTAAGATCAGATTACTTAGAAATAAGAGCAGGGAGAGAAAGCATGGAAACAAGAGTAGCAGTGATTTCTATTATTGTAGAAAACCCGGAGGCGACGGAGCAGTTGAATCAATATCTGCATGAGTCTGGAAAATATATTATTGGAAGAATGGGAATCCCGTACCGTCAAAAAGGAATCCATATTATCAGTATTGCGATTGATGCGCCGCAGGATGTGATCAGTGCGCTTTCTGGAAAAATAGGGCGCCTTAAGGGAGTGTCGGCAAAGACTGCTTACTCCAATGTCATCACCAAACCGGAGGAATTATCATGTTAAAAATTGCAGTTTATGGCAAAGGCGGTATCGGAAAATCTACGACAGTATCCAATATGGCGGTCGCACTGGCTGAAAAAGGATTATCAGTTATGCAGATTGGCTGTGACCCAAAGGCAGATTCTACGATTGCCTTGCGCGATGGAGAACCTATGCCGGCAGTATTGGATATCTATAATGAGAAAAAAGGCAATGTGACTTTGAAAGAGATTACAAGAATCGGATACAAAGGAGTTGTCTGTGTGGAGTCAGGAGGACCGCCCCCGGGACTTGGATGTGCAGGACGCGGAATTATCACTGCACTGGAGAAACTAAAAGAGACCGGAGCATATGAAGTCTACAAACCGGACGTAGTCCTTTACGATGTACTTGGCGATGTAGTGTGTGGCGGATTTTCCATGCCTATGCGGAGTGGGTATGCAGACTATGTATTTGTTGTAACTTCGGGAGAAAATATGTCCATTCATGCCGGAGCGAACATTGCAATGGCACTGGAACGCTTCCAGAATCGCGGATATGCAAAACTTGGCGGATTTATTCTGAACCGGAGAAATGTGCCAAGAGAAGAAGAAAAAGTGCAGGAACTGGCAGAAGATTTCCATAGTGGTACTATTGGGTACCTCTCCAGAAGCGAGCTTGTAATGGCAGCTGAAGAGCAGAAAAAAACGTTGATGGAGTGTTATCCTGATAGTGAGATGGCAGATGAATACCGTGCTCTGAGTGAGGCGGTTCTGGCGATATGTAAGAACTAAGCTGCCGGGGCATTTTTGAACAAAATGTGAAATGTAGTGGGAAAGAATTTAGAGAGGGAATTTATGTTAAAACGAGTAGGACAGACGGAAATGGAGAAAAACCATGTAACCCCGGAAGGAGCCATGATCAGAATAAAAGATGCGTCCTATCCGGCACCATTTCATCCGGGATTGGAGTTTAACTCTCCGGTTCATGGAAACTGGAATATTGTACACACCGGAATGTTGATGCCGGAGACCATTCAGATATATGTCTGTGCAGATAACTGTATGCGTGGTGTTGTATTGACGGCGGCCGAGATGAATGCGGCAGATCGTTTTTCATACGTGATCATCGAAGAAGACGATCTGTTGAACGGAAATCTGGAGGATGTCACAATTGAAGGCGTCACAGATGTATTAAAGAAACTGGAACGAAAACCCAAAGCAGTACTCTTATTTACCGTGTGCCTCCATCATTTTCTTGGCTGTGATCTTAAGATGGTCTATGAGGAACTTGACAGGCGTTTCCCGGAAATTGCATTTGTACGCTGCTATATGGATCCGATTATGCAAAAAACTGGTCTGACACCAGATCAGAAACTGCGAAAAGCAATGTATGATCCATTAAAAGTACAAAAAGCAGATCCACATATCGTCACGTTGCTTGGACATAATTTCCCATTGGACGAAACTTCTGACATCAAACGATTCCTGAAAAAATGTGGCTGTGAACTCAGAGAGATTACGACTTGTGATACATGGGACAAGTATGAGAAACTTGGTGAAGCAAATATATTTCTTTCTATCTATCCGACAGCAAAATACGGGGCGCAGACGCTGGCAAAAAGACTGGGACGAGAACACATTTATATGCCGGCAAGTTTTGATTATGAAGAGATAAAGCAGCAGATGGAAAGACTGGCGGAGATACTGGAAAAGACACTGGTATCTGAGATAATTCAGACGTCTGAAGAACAGATAGAGACATTAAATGTGTTGATAGATGCACAAAAAGATTCCTATTACGAAAAAGAGGTTGAAGCTTGCGAAGAAACTATTAAAAAAGTAAGAGAAGTTGTTGGAGATACACCAATCGTCATCGACTATCTCATGCATCCGAGACCGCTTGGACTGGCAAAATATCTTTTAGAACATGGATTTTGTGTGGAAGCTGTTTATCTGGATGGTGTAAGCCCAGAGGAAGAACAGGAATTTTACTGGCTTAGCAAACATGCGCCAAAACTGGAGCTTCGCGCGACCATTCAGCCAAAGATGCGCGTGCTTCCAAGAAAGCATGAAGAAAAAGTGCTGGCACTGGGACAAAAAGCAGCATGGTTCACCCAGAGCCCATATTTTGTGAATGTAGTTGAAGGTGCAGGGTGGTATGGATTTGATGGAATCCGGAAAATGGCAGAACTTATGATCCGGGCTTACGAAGAAGAAAAAGAAGTGGAGGATCTGGTTGTGCGAAAAGGATGGGGGTGCGAAAGCTGCATATGAGACAGACATACAAAATTATACCAATTTACACGGCGGATGTGTCGGGTGTCTGTTCTGCACTTTATGAACTGGGCGGTATGACAGTGATGCATGATCCGTCCGGCTGTAATTCTACTTATAATACACATGATGAGATCCGCTGGTATGACCAGGACAGCTTGATTTACATCTCGGGACTTACTGAAATCGATGCGATTATGGGAAATGATGAAAAGTTCCTGAATGATATCATGGATGCAGCACGGGAATTAAAACCGAGGTTTATTGCACTTGCCGGATCGCCGATTCCATATATGAACGGAACAGATTTCCCGGCACTGGCAGAAGTGTTGGAACAGGAACTTGGGATTCCTACATTTTCTGTACCGACCAATGGTATGCACGATTATGTATATGGTGCAGGACTAGCTCTGGAGCAGATTGCAAGGCAGTTTGTGTCTGCAAAGGCAGTTTGCGAAGAGAAAAATATACAGCCACATACGGTTAATCTTCTTGGTGTCACGCCACTTGATTTTGGAGCATATAGCCGTGCCGGATATATGAAAAAAAATCTGGAAAAATGTGGCTGGAAGGTGTTATCAACCTGGGCGATGGGAGATGATCTTGAAGTATTGAGCCATGCACTGGAAGCAGAAGTAAATCTTGTTGTATCTTCCGTGGGATTGCGCACCGCAAAATATCTGGAAAAAGAATATAAAATGCCATATGTAGTTGGGACGCCAGTAGGAACATTTACAGAAGAAATCGTACAGGCATTGGAGAAGAAAGAACGATACCCATATAAAAGATTACGTGAAGAAAATTCGGATAAGGAGCAGCCGGGAAGCGGCAAAAACGATAAAGAAGTTATGCTGATCGGTGAACCGGTCACGACAGAGTCACTGGCTTTGGCTATTGAACAGAAATATGGAATACCAGTTCATGTATTATGCCCGTTACAGGAGACGGAAGGTTTATTGTTTCGAACAAGCCGGCAGGTTCTTGGAGAGGAAGACATGGAAGAAGCTTTAAAAGATGCAGATATCATAGCAGCAGATCCATTGTACCGTCCGATCTGTCCGAAAAAATGTGAGTTCTACGAACTTCCACATCTGGCATTTTCCGGAAGAATTTACAAGAAAAAGCTGGAAAAAATCGAAGATTTCTGGAAGTATTAAAATCAATGAAGACATGGAAAAAGTCTGAGAAAAACAAGTTGTCATTAATAGAAAAATTGCTATACTATTAAGTAGAGGTAGTATAGTAGAAAAGCCTTATCATATAAGATGAGGCTTTTTGCAAAAAAATATTTATAGCAGGGGAGCATGGTTCGTGAAGAATAACATTTTATTTCATGGAAGTAATGTAACAGTATCAAAACCTAAGATTTTGATTAATGGATATTATAAAGATTTTGGGTATGGATTTTATTGTACAAATATTTGATATTGTAGAAGGACCTATGGCAGATGATCAGATTTGGAATTTTGTAGAAGGTTTTATCGATGGCAGAATTTCACGGAGAGCATTTTGGGAACTGGTAAAATTTAATTATCCTACATGCTTAGTTTACCGGACACATGGAACTATTCGGTACGGGGATTATCTTCGATTACGCCGGATGGTGTAGATGGAGTGCTTACGGCTCTGAAGGAGCTGGAGCGTCTTGGGTATCTGGAAA
>OGXW01002682.1_pt1 | contig 12379 bp, 12 predicted proteins | sample 1576341 | NCBI WGS metagenome assembly OGXW01 (sample SAMEA3541592, study PRJEB24748) | human gut metagenome | biome: human gut; feature: human-associated habitat; material: faeces | place: China | collected 2012
CTCTTGAGCCCCAGTGGGCACATGGGGCCAGACGCAAAAAGGACGCCTCACGGCGTCCTTTTTCATATGTCAGGGAAGGAAGAGCGGCTCTATTCCACGGTCACGCTCTTGGCCAGGTTGCGGGGCTGGTCCACGTCCTTGCCCAGATAATCGGCCATCTCGTAGCTGAACAGCTGCATGGCGGGCAGGGCCATGAAACCGGCCAGGGGAGCGGGCAGGGCGGGGATCTCCCAGACATCGTCCACGGCCAGATCCATGCCCGGATTGGTCAGGGCGATGACCTTGCCCTGACGGGCCTGCACTTCCACGATGTTGGATTTCACCTTGGGGAAGAGGGCGTCGTCCAGAGCCAGGGCAAAGGTGGGGAAGGACGGATCGATGAGGGCGATGGGGCCGTGCTTCATCTCGCCGGCGGCATAACCTTCGGCATGGATGTAGGAAAGCTCCTTGAGCTTGAGCGCCGCGCCAAGCACCACGCCCGGCAGGCACCGCTTAAAAAATCCGGGTCTGCCAATTTTAAACTTCACCGGCTGCAATCCAATGATCAGCGCCAGAAACAGAATTGTCACAACGATCATACGCGTATCCGGTGTAAAGTCATAATTGCCGGACACACTTACCGCCGTCCTCCAGGACAGAATGTCCCACGGTACCAGCGGGTTGGTGCGGAAACGCACCACATAGGCATTGGCAAGCCCGAATACCAGCGCCGCGGTACCCTCGATCCGGTATGCTGCCCGGAGCCGTCCAGTAATGCACAAAAAAATCCCGGCGAGCAGTTCAAACAATACAATGTTAAAAAGCTGCGCCCATGGCCGTACCTCCGCAAACGGATTGTGTGTGTAAAATTCCAGCAAATAAAAAAATGCGGCGGGAGGAATCAATGCCACAGTTCCCCACATCACATACTTTGTATATTTTGATAAAGTTTTTTTCTGACTCATTTTGACTGCCTCATATTATTTTGGTTCTTATTTTAGCACACTGCATTTGTTTTTCCTATTTAATTCGCAAAAAATTCACAAAAGCATTTCCGTATGTTCTTCCAGTTTTCCACATACTTTGTCGAATATGACTCATTTTTTGACACATCTTGTTAATAGACCGCTTTGATTCACACAATTCAAACAACTTTCATTGACATCCGAAAGTTCTTCGACTATGCTTACACTTGTATGATAAATTTATGGAAAAGGTGGCTGTTATGAACGAGAATCTCGAATTGGACCGCTTAGCAAAAGAAAACGATAATTTCAAAAAAATTATTCAGACACAGCAGAATACCATCAACCGCATGATTGATTATTTTATTCTGGGAGAGAAAAAACCTGGATTGCAAAAGTAGCTTTTTTCGTGTGACGATGCTATAATAAGCACACAGAAAACTATCTTTTACAACACATGATTTCACGGAGGATAAAACCATGTTCCAATTTACAGATGACTGCCTGATCGGGATCAAGGAGCTGGACGACGAGCACCGCCGTCTGTTCTCATTGATCAATCAGGCTATGGACATACTCAACCATACCGATTCCAACGACCGCTGCACCCAGATCACCCATCTGCTGGAGGAGCTGACGCAGTATGCCGATACCCATTTTGCACATGAGGAGGCTTACATGGAGCAGATCCGCGATCCGGAGCTGATCCGTCAGCGCATGCAGCACTCTCTTTTCCGCGACAAAATCCGCGATTTTTCCTTTGCAGACATCGATGACCCCGGAAAGCAGCAGCAGGTTGTCACCGATCTTTTGAATTTCCTTGCCAAATGGCTGTATCACCATATTCTCGGAAGCGACATCATGATCGGCAAGCTGCCGCCGTTAGAGGAATGGATGATCCGCGACAACCCGTGTGAATTCACAGACGATTATCTGACCGGCATTGAAATAGTTGATTTGGAGCATCAGCAGCTCTTTTGCATCGTGGAGCGCGCCTATCAGCTGGTAAAGTCCAACGACGTCATTACGTGCTACGATGAGCTTTTATCTATCATCCACGAACTCACGGATTATACCGTAACCCACTTTGCCGACGAAGAAGCTTACATGGAGAAGATCGGTTATGAGGGGCTTGCCGCACAGAAAAATGCGCACGCTTCCTTCGTCGCCAGACTTGAGAGCATCAACCTGATCGAGCTGGACGAAAATCCGCAAAAATATATGGAGAGCCTGATCGAATTTCTGCTTGGATGGCTGATCAACCATATCCTCTATTCCGACAAAAAGATTCCTGTCCAGGCATAACCGCTGCGGACAGGCACAGACAATATACCGTACACATTTATGCCGTACGCATTTCAAGTTCTTAAACATGCGCTGCGGATCCAGCATACAAAAGGAGCTGTGAATGATATTCACAGCTCCTTTTGTATGCTCTTTTCAATATAATGCCGGCGGCCGGACTTGAACCGGCACGAGGTTGCCCCCGTCAGATTTTGAGTCTGATGCGTCTGCCATTCCGCCACGCCGGCAGTCTTGCGATCGGATCTCTCCGTCTCGCTCACGCACGATTTATCATATCATACCCTCCTTCATATTGCAACCACATTTTTCACTTTTCACACCTCACCCCCTCCCTTATTCCATTGACAAAAGTTATCATATATGATAACTTTATAGCAGACAATTTTTTACGGAACACCTTTATTTTCAGGAGAATTGAGGGATTTATGAAGGAACAAAGCCCGCTTACCCCTCGCTATGAGGTCGTAGAACAGCTAAAGAGCGCGCGCAAGGCGCAGAATGTGACGCAGGAGGTGCTCGCAGAGCGCGTAGGCACCAAGAAATCCAATATATCCCGTTTTGAGAGCGGCCGTTACAATCCCAGCCTTGATTTTCTGATTAAGGTTGCCGACAGTCTTGGGAAGCAGATTCAGATCAGGATTCGTTAAGCATGAAGGAGGAGTTTTTATGACAAAAGGAAAGATTTTAGGTGATATTCACCAGATTGACAAAGACGTGGAGCTGTGCCGCACCACCAATGAACGCATCAGCAATCAGGCGGCACAGCTTCTGATTGAGAACCAGATCCCCTTTACCCGGGACTGGATCAAGGTTCCGTTTTTTCTTCGGGAAAAATACCGCGGTGCACATCAGATCTATGTGATCCGTACAAACCGCAACCGCTACGGGCAGGCAAGACGCACCATCGACCAGCTGGACACTTCTTTCCGGCGCAGACTGATCTTAAGCAACTACTGATCCGTACGCCTGCCGTCTTCCTGCACTGTTTGCGCCATCAGTTTCTCAAACAGTGCCAGGAACTTTTTTTCCACTTCCCGCATCGGACACTCCCGGTATTCCGGCAGCACCGCCGCCTGTGGTGCCACATCAAATAATTTTTCTCCCGTGAAATGTTCAAATTCATAATACAGGCAGGTATCATCCATGCGCTTTACAATCTCGCGCTCCCGCTCCGTCGGCGGCGCAATCAGGTATTTTTCATAGATCATCTCCTGAAGCACCTGCTCAATCCTGCGGTATTCGGGCAGACAGCCCTTCACCGGCCTGGTGATATCCGACAGATATGCCTCGCTCGCATCGTGCAGCAGACACGCCAGAACCTCCCTGCTGCTGCGCCCTTCGGCCTGCGCCATTGCAGCACAGTTCAGGCTATGCTGCGCAACAGAATAAAATACCGGAAAATGCCCGTTGGCACGTGTCATTAACGACAGCGCATGTGCAATATCCTCGATACAGATTTCTTCCGGTCTGGGATCTGCCGGTGACATATGTATCCCGGAAAATGTGCGAATCTTCTCTCTCATCCCGTTTCCTCCATGCTCTTCTTCAAAAGACGATACAATGCGGCGGTATCCACCGGCTTTGCAATATGTCCGTTCATTCCCGCATTCAACGCCGCACTGATGTCCTCGGTGTATGCATTTGCAGTCATTGCATAGATCGGTATCTCCCCGGCATCCGGGCGGCTGCTCTTCTGTGCGCGGATCGCTTTCGCCGCTTCATAGCCATTCATTCCAGGCATCTGGACATCCATCAGGACTGCCATATAGGTTCCCGGTGCTGATTCCATATACCGCTCCACTGCTTCCTCACCGTTCCACGCATGATCCACATGCATGTTCACAAGCTCCAGCAGCTCCGTGACAATCTCCGCGTTCATCTCGGTATCTTCCGCAAGAAGAATCCGTCTGCCGCCAAAATCATAAGACTCTGACGCATCTTCTTCTGCTTTACCTTCCCCCGTCTCTTCTGCTTTTTGCTTTTTCTCATCCACTGCGTGTGCCAGCGGCAGGGATACTGTAAAGGTTGTTCCGACACCCTTCTTCGACTGGCAGGAGATCGATCCACCCATCAGTTCCACCAGATTTTTGGCGATAGAAAGTCCGAGTCCGCTTCCGCCGTGATGCTGTGCCGTCTCGGCCTCCTCCTGCTCAAACGGCAGGAACAGCCGCTCCTGCATTTCCTCGCTCATTCCCTCGCCGGTATCCATCACCACAAATTTATAGAAGAACTGTTCCTGCTGCATTGGCAGTTCGCTGACCGTCACGCGGATACTCCCGCCCTCTGGCGTAAACTTATAGGCGTTGGAAATCAGATTCAGCAATACCTGATTGAGGCGCAGCACATCGCCTTGGACCTGCTCCACCTGTACCTCGTCCATCTCCACGGTAAAGGCAATCTTTTTCTGCTCACACTGCGTTCCATATACTGCTGAAATTGAATCCAACACCTCTTTTAAGGAAAACGGTGCCTGCGCAATTTTAATCTTGTTGCTCTCGATCGCAGACATATCAAGTACGTCATTTACAATCGCAAGCAGCACTTTGGATGAGGTATCGATCTTATCCAAACAATCTTCTACCCCTCCCCCTTCATCGCTGCGGTGTCTTGCGATCTCAGTCAGCCCCACAATGGCATTGATCGGCGTACGAATCTCATGGCTCATCCGCGCAAGGAACTGTCCCTTTGCCTCATTGGCGCTGTTGGCCTGTGCCACCGCCACAGCGAGCTGCTCGTTTTTCTCTTCCAACTTGTGGTAATTTCTGCGTCTCAAAAGTTCAAATGCAACCATCCATGCGACAATCTGCAGCAGAAGGATGCCGATCACGGCTATCGGATAACGGAACTTGTACACCATATCGGAGAGTGTCGGCTCATAGGCGGTTGCCAGCGTGTGATCCACCTTAAACTGGGCAATCTCTTTTTCTGATATCATCCCAATGCACTTGTTCAAAATCTTTATCAGCATGCGGTGTTCCTCGCTGTCCAACCCGACGATTCCCGTATTTTCCTCCATAAAAAAAGTCGGGACAGCAGCAAGTTCCTCATAATAGGGATTTGCCAGATACGGCGTCAGCACGCTGACATTCTGCGCCGCAAAATCTGCTTTTCCGTCCAAAACCATGGCCAGACAGTCTTCTAAGTTCTTCTCCTCACAGATCTCAAACTGTGGTGCACTCATCTGGATATAATGTTCCAGCCCGACATAGCTTGCCGGAATTGCCAGACGGTATGAAACATCGTCCGCATCCACATCATATTCCTGTCCGTTTCTTCCGACCAGTGCGACGTCATCCGTATAAAAGCTGTCCGTCAGAATATAGGGCTCCTTCTGGAAATCAGGATTGTCCGAGAGCACCCCTGCAACCAGACTGTCCGGATACTTGGACAGATAGTCCGCCGTGCGCATTCCCTGCGGCATCATCACATACTGAAATGTCAGACCGCTGCGCTCTGACAGCAGATCCAGAATGTCAACTGTAATACCGTCGACATTTCCTTCCGCGTTCCGGTAGGACAACGGTGCTCTTGAAGCAATAAACGCCACCGTAATCACGCCTGACCCTTGAATGTATTCTGCTTCCTCTCTGGTAAAGACGACCTCTCCCTCCGCCTCCTTCTCCCCGTAATATTTCTGATAGAGATCCGTCTGAAACGAAGCTCCTGCCTCGGCAATCTGCCCGAGCGCCTCGTTTACCTCGGCAAGCAGTTCCTTGTTCTGCCTTCCAGTCATAATATAGAACGGATCGGAACCGAAGCGGCAGATGATCTTGTAATCCGTCTTGAGTGCAAGACTTCCCATGGCAACCGCGTCAATCTCGCCGCGATCGAGCGCACCAAAACATGCCTCCTGCGTGTCATAGATGCTCTCCTCATAGGAAAATCCCTTTTCGGCGGCATAGTCCCTAAATTCCTGATTCTGGAAGCTGTCCCTAAGCATACCTACGCGCATGCCGTTATAGGCGGCATAGTCATTGTAGTAGTAAATATCGTTCTCTTTACTCACGTACAGAACACTCGTCTCCGCCCCGATGGCATAGTCCGAAAAAAGATACTGCTTCTCCCGCTCTTTTGTTCGCTGCGCCTGGCAGATCATATCGATCTCACCGGTCTCAAGTTTTTTTAACTGCTGATCCCAGCTGTCATACTCGAATTCATATTCCCAGCCGGTATATTCTGCAATTTTGCGCAGGTATTCCACACCGTAGCCCGTGTAAGTTCCGTCCTTTTCTTCGGTGATAAATCCGTCGTAATCGATATACCCGACTTTGATTACATGCCTTTTCTCCTGATCCGCCACTGCCGCCGTCACGCTCAAGGTACTGCACAGCACACAGCACACAAAACAGATCAGTGCCGCCACGCGTCTGTATCTTCCGGTCACTCTTGTTCCTCCCTCATACCATGCAGCCGCTCCACAAAGGATACCGCAAATTTCTGCACATCCACGCCTACCGCTTCCTCAAAGCTCTCTCCCGTAACGATCGAGTTGGAGATAATGCGGATTCCCAGAAACGGTATGCCATACGCCAGGCAAAGCTCTGCCGGAGCTGCGGATTCCATATCTTCTACCGCAGTCTTATACCGCTCTCTTAGCAGTGCGATCCGGTCCAGCTGGTTGTTCCACTCATCCGCCGAGCCGATCACTCCTCTGCCCACATAAACATCCGTCTGTACCTTCATCGCCGCATCCCCAAGCCTCTCATCACACGGGAAATCGAGTACTTTCCTTGTCTGTCCAAGTGTTTTATCGAAAATTTCAATCGGCAGCGGCTCAAAATCACACTCATCGATTCCGGCTCCCTCGGGCGCGTATTTCCGGATCATGGCTCCCATCGGAACCACGCGCTCCCCCACCACGATGTCTCCCCGATGGAACCGCGCATCATGACCTCCGCCAATCCCCAGGTTAATCACCGCCCACAGGCAGAACTGTGTCATGGCAATGGCGGTTGCCGCCGCCGCATTCACCATCCCCTGATAGGTGCGCGAGATAACGACCGGCTCCGCGTGCTTCCCCAGGAATCCCGTATAGAATTTCCAGTTGCCGCAGGTTATCTCCTCCGGTTCGTCAAGCTGTCCGATCAGATACTCCGTCTCCGTGTCCATCGCTCCCTGAATCAGAAGCACCGGCTGTTTTTTGAAATCGTAATTTTGCATCTTTTCCTCATTTCTGTCTTTTCTTCTAGCACATTCTCATTTCTGTTGTATCTACTATACGTTGTTAAACTTCCCGATGTCAAGGGACGTATTTTTTTCTTGACGGATACCACTTTCTGTTTTAAGGTTTTAGTATAATCAGACAGGAGGATTTTTATATGGAAAAAATTGCCAGTTTTACCATAGACCACATCAAATTACAGCCGGGTGTCTATGTGTCCAGAAAGGATCATGTCGGAGCGGAAGTCATCACTACCTTCGATCTTCGCATGACCTCACCGAACGACGAACCGGTCATGAACACGGCGGAAGTGCACACGATTGAACATCTGGGTGCTACCTTCCTGCGGAATCACAAGGACTTTTCCGATAAGACCGTCTACTTCGGACCGATGGGATGCCGCACCGGCTTCTATCTTCTCCTTGCCGGGGATTACGAGTCGAAGGACATCGTTCCGTTAATGATTGAAATGTTTGAATTTATCCGGGATTTTCGGGGCGCTGTACCTGGTGCCGCGCCAAAGGACTGCGGAAACTATCTGGATATGAATCTTGGCATGGCGAATTATCTTGCGAATCGTTATCTGGAGAATACCCTGTATCACATTGATGCAGCGCATCTCATCTATCCGGAATAAAATCTTATCAAAGAAAAAGGGTGTAACGTCTCAATCTCTCAATAAAGACTTTACACCCTTTGTTTTTTATAATTTGATTTAAATATCGTCCAGGGATTCTTTGATCTTATCCATGAATCCCTTCTTTTTCTTAGGCTTCTCCTGCTTATCGGAAGAACCTGCCCCGTCCTGGGCGCCGGTTCGGTTTAAGGAATCACCCGTCAGCGCATCAAACTGACGTAACGCCTCCTTTGCGTCTGCGGAAAGCCCGGTCGGTGTCTGTACCACCAGATCCACATAGTGATCGCCGCGAACCGATTTGTTGCGGAGCGACGGCACACCTTTTCCTTTCAGACGAATTCTTGTGTTCGTCTGTGTTCCAGGCTTCACTTCATACAACACATCTCCGTCCACCGTATGAATACGGATCTCTCCGCCAAGTGCTGCCTGGGCAAAGGAAATCTGTGCGGTGGAATAAATATTCATATCCTGCCGCTGCAGGGTCGGATGTCTCGATACGACAACCTCTACGAGCAGATCGCCTCTCGGTCCGCCGTTGATTCCCGGCTCGCCCTTCTCCCGGATACGGACGCTCTGTCCGTTGTCGATACCTGCCGGAATCGACACCTGAATCTTTTTCTTGCTTGCAATGTATCCGGTACCCCGGCAATCCGGGCACTTGTCTTTGATGATCTTTCCGGAACCGCCACAGTCCGGACAGGTCTGCACATTCTGCACCGTACCAAAGAAAGACTGCTGTGTAAATACAACCTTTCCCTTACCGCCACACTTCGGACAGGTCTCCGGCGTTGTCCCCGGCTTTGCACCTGTTCCATGGCAGGTATGGCACTCATCCTTTAACACCATCTCAATCTCTTTCTCACATCCGAAGATTGCCTCTTCAAATGTGATGCGGACACTGGTTCTTAAGTTGGATCCCTTCATAGGACCGTCATTGGCTCTTCTTCTGGAACCACCGCCAAAGAAATCGCCGAAAAGATCGCCGAAGATATCTCCCATATCCATGCCGGAGAAATCGAATCCGCCTGCTCCGCCGCCGGTGCCGTCAAATGCCGCATGACCAAACTGATCGTACTGCTTTCTCTTCTCTGCATCGGAAAGCACTGCATAGGCTTCCTGTGCTTCCTTGAACTTTTCTTCACACTCTTTATCCCCAGGGTGCATGTCGGGATGATACTTTTTGGCAAGAGTACGGAATGCTTTCTTGATCTCATCGTCCGATGCGGTCTTGCTTACACCCAAGACCTCATAATAATCTCTCTTATCCGCCATAACTTTTCCTCTATTCCTCTCTACTGCACACGGGGTTTCCAGATGTCACCATCCAGAAACCCCATGTTTTATACACTGCGTTGAAATATCGTAACACACTCTGGCTTCTTTGTAAATGCCGCAGCTTCTGTCAGATTATACTTCCTTGAAGTCCGCATCTACAACATCGTCGTTTGCAGCGCCTGTGCTTCCTGTGCTTCCTGCACCGCCCATATTGCTCATATCAGGACCTGCGCCTGCTGCACCCTGTGCTGCCTGTGTCTGCTCATACATCTTTGCAAATACCTTCTGTGCACTCTGTGTCAGCTTCTCCTGCAAGGATTTTAACTCTGTCACATCCGCCTCTGTCATCTCTTCTGCATTCTGATGTGCATCCAGGAATGACTTCACTGCATTCATGTCGTTCTCTACTTCCGACTTATCGGTTGCATCCAGGTTTGCGCCAACCTGATCCAGTGCCTGCTGTGTCTGGAATACGAAGGAATCTGCATCATTTCTTGCATCGATTGCTTCTTTTCTCTTCTTATCCTGTGCCTCGTACTCAGCTGCCTCTCTGACTGCCTTATCGATCTCATCATCAGACATATTAGAACCAGCTGTGATTGTAATATGCTGCTCTTTGCCTGTTCCCAGATCCTTTGCGGATACGTTTACAATACCGTTTGCATCGATATCGAATGTAACCTCGATCTGCGGTACACCACGACGTGCTGGCGGGATACCATCCAGACGGAACTGGCCAAGGGACTTGTTATCTCTTGCAAACTGTCTCTCACCCTGTACAACGTTGATGTCTACAGCGGTCTGGTTGTCTGCTGCGGTGGAGAAGATCTGGCTCTTCTTGGTCGGGATAGTCGTATTTCTCTCGATCAGTCTTGTTGCAATACCACCCATGGTCTCGATGGACAGTGACAGCGGTGTTACATCCAGAAGTAAGATCTCACCCGCACCGGCATCGCCTGCAAGCTTACCACCCTGAATGGAAGCACCGATGGCTACACACTCATCCGGGTTTAAGGATTTGCTCGGCTCTTTGCCTGTGAGCTGTCTTACCTTATCCTGTACAGCCGGGATACGTGTCGATCCACCTACTAACAATACCTGACCCAGATCAGCGTTGGTCAGTCCGGCATCTCTCATTGCATTCTGAACCGGGATTGCGGTCTTCTCTACCAGATCATGTGTCAGTTCGTCGAACTTTGCTCTGGTCAGGTTCATATCAAAATGCTTCGGTCCCTCAGCAGTTGCTGTGATGAACGGAAGGTTGATGTTGGTTGTGGTTGCGGAAGAAAGCTCTTTCTTTGCCTTCTCAGCTGCTTCCTTTAATCTCTGAAGTGCCATCTTATCTGTGGATAAGTCTACGCCCTCTGCCTTCTTGAACTCATCGATCATCCACTGTGTCACTCTGTTATCGAAGTCATCACCGCCAAGGTGTGTATCACCGTTTGTAGAAAGTACCTCGATGACACCATCACCGATCTCGATAATAGATACATCGAATGTACCACCACCAAGGTCGTATACCATGATCTTCTGCTCGCCTTCGTTGTCAAGACCATAAGCAAGTGCGGCTGCGGTAGGCTCGTTGATGATACGTTTTACATCAAGACCTGCGATCTTACCGGCATCTTTGGTTGCCTGACGCTGTGCATCGTTGAAGTAAGCAGGTACTGTGATAACGGCTTCGGTTACTTTTTCGCCGCCAAGATAATTCTCTGCATCGCCTTTCAATTTCTGAAGGATCATTGCGGAAATTTCCTGTGGAGAATATTTCTTTCCTTCGATATCGGCACGATAATCGGTACCCATATGTCTTTTAATGGAAGAAATTGTATTATCTGCATTGGTTACTGCCTGGCGTTTTGCAGGTTCACCGATCAAGCGCTCTCCATTTTTTGTAAATGCTACAACAGATGGTGTTGTACGTGCACCTTCTGCATTTGCGATAACGACTGGTTTTCCACCTTCCATAACAGCTACACAGCTGTTTGTTGTTCCTAAGTCAATTCCAATAATTTTACTCATAATAATTACCTCCAAAATAAATTCTGTTAGTTTACTACCTTAACCATACTGTGTCTCACGACGCTGTCTTTATACATATAGCCTTTCTGAAATTCTTCAGAAATGATGTTTGCCTCTTTGGTCTCGTCTTCGTCATGCATTACCGCATTGTGAAGATTTGGATCAAATTCTTTTCCGACGGCTTCGATCGGAGTAACTCCAATTTCTTCAAGTACCGTAGTAAACTGTTTGTATACTGCTTCCATTCCTTTTACGAAGGCATTGTCTTTTTCCTCTTCCGGAACTGCTGCCAAGCCTCGTTCAAAATTATCTACGATAGGAAGAACTTTTTCCACAACATTTTTGGCACCCATGTCAAATTTTGCTGCTTTTTCTTTTTCGGAACGATTTCTGAAGTTTTCAAACTCTGCCATATTACGGAGAAGTCTGTCATTTAACTCTTCAATCTTTTCATCCTTCTTATCTTTCTTTTTGGATTTTTTCTTTTCTTTTTTTTCTTCCGCCTTTGCCGGCGTTTCCTCTACGGTTTGTTCCTGCGCCTGTGTCTCTTTGGCTACAGTTTCTTTTTCGGTTTCCGGCGTTTCCGCCTGCTCGGCTTTCTTTGTCTCTTCTGCCATTTTGTACCGCCTTTCTCCATCAACTCTGCTTTGTCACTATGTCTTGGATTTAAATATATCATCCAGCTGCTGCATGCAGCTTTCCAATGTGCCAACCACTTTTTCATAATCCATACGTTTTGGTCCGACAATTCCTATCTTGCCATACACACCTTCTTTGATCTGGTATGTTGCCGTAACCACGGAACAGTCACGCATGGATGCGACCGGTGATTCTTCACCGATATATACCTGAATCCCATGTTCTTCCGGATCGGTCGCCTCGTCATTGACCCAGGCTTCCAGTCTCTGCTTTTCTTCGAACGTGGAAAGGAGATCTACCATCTTTTCCTTATCACTCAATTCCGGATATTTCAAAATGTTCGTCGCCCCGGAAGTATATACCTCCGACGTCTCTTCATCACTCAGCGCTTCTCCG
>OGXW01002684.1_pt1 | contig 12376 bp, 10 predicted proteins | sample 1576341 | NCBI WGS metagenome assembly OGXW01 (sample SAMEA3541592, study PRJEB24748) | human gut metagenome | biome: human gut; feature: human-associated habitat; material: faeces | place: China | collected 2012
TTGTCGAACAGACTGCGCGCGGTGAGCGCAGCTATGACATCTTCTCCCGCCTGCTGAACGACCGCATCATTGTGCTGAGCGAGGATGTCAACTCCTCCTCCGCCAGCGTGATCGTGGCACAGCTGCTCTACCTCGAGGGTCAGGACCCCGAGAAGGACATCTACTTCTATATCAACAGCCCCGGCGGCTCCATTTCCGACGGCATGGCCATCCACGACACGATGAACTACATCAAGTGCGATGTCTCCACCATCTGTGTCGGCATGGCGGCCTCCATGGGCTCTTTCCTGCTGGCCAGCGGTACCAAGGGTAAGCGCTTTGCGCTGCCCAACTCCGAGATCCTGATCCATCAGCCGCTCATCGGCGGTCAGGGCATCTCCGGCCAGGCCACCGATATCAAGATCCACGCTGACCACATCGTGCGCATCCGTGAGCGGATGAACACCCTGCTGAGCGAGTACACCGGCCAGCCGCTGGAAACAATCCAGCGCGACACCGAGCGCGACAACTATATGACCGCGCAGCAGGCAAAGGAGTACGGCCTGATCGATGATATCCTCTATAAACACTGATTCGGGGGAACAACATGGCAAATCAAACGTCCGGTAAGGACGGAAAAGGACGCGAGCTTATCTGCAGCTTTTGCGGACGCTCCCAAAACGAGGTAGAGCAGCTGGTCATCGGTCCCGGCGTCAATATCTGCAAGGACTGCATTGAAATGTGCTGCAATGTGCTGGAACGCGATGGTGAGCGTCCGGCCCCGCCGCGCGCCGGTATGCCGCCCCGTGACCGCCGCCGTCAGGCCCAGAAGCCCGGCGCGGATTACGGCGCTGATCCGCTCGAGAGCATCCATATCCTGACACCTGCCGAAATCAAGGCGGGTCTGGATCAGTATGTCATCGGGCAGGATGCCGCCAAGAAGGTGCTGGCTGTCTCGGTCTACAACCACTATAAGCGTATCCTGTCCGGCCAGAACAGCGATGTGGAGCTGCAAAAGTCCAATGTGCTGATGCTGGGCCCCTCCGGCACCGGCAAGACGCTGCTGGCCCAGACACTGGCCAAGATGCTGAATGTGCCGTTCGCCATTGCGGACGCCACCACGCTGACCGAGGCCGGCTATGTGGGCGAGGATGTCGAAAACATCCTGCTCAAGCTGATTCAGGCGGCGGATTTTGACATTCCGCGCGCTGAAATCGGCATCATCTATGTGGATGAGATCGACAAGATCACCCGCAAGAGCGAGAACCCCTCCATCACCCGCGATGTGGGCGGTGAGGGTGTGCAGCAGGCCCTGCTGAAGATCGTGGAGGGTACGGTCAGCAATGTGCCGCCCAACGGCGGCCGCAAGCACCCGCAGCAGGAGTTCATCCAGATCAACACCAAAAATATCCTCTTTATCTGCGGCGGTGCCTTTGACGGGCTGGAAAAGCTTATCCAGAAACGCACCGACAATGCCTCACTGGGCTTTGGCAGCCAGCTGCGTACCACGCTCGACAAGGACGAGACCCGCCAGAAGCTGCTGAAAAAGGTCGAGCCGGACGATCTGGTAAAATTCGGCCTTATCCCAGAACTTATCGGCCGTCTGCCGGTCGTGACCGTGCTGGACCCGCTGGACGAGGAGGCGCTGGTTCGCGTGCTGCTTGAGCCGAAGAACAGCATTGTGCGCCAGTACAAGGAGCTGCTGCATCTGGACAATGCTGAGCTGGTCTTTACCGATGCGGCCCTGCACGCCATCGCCAGAAAGACGGTGGAGCGCAAGAGCGGTGCGCGCGGACTGCGCAGCGTTGTCGAGGAACTGCTGATTCCGATCATGTACGACATCCCGTCCGATGCCACCATCACCAAAGTGACGATTGACGCCGACACGGTCGAGGGCGGCCAGCCTCATATCGAGCATGGCGCCATGCGCCCGCGTTATAAAAGTTTGACGGAACAGCAATAAAAACGATCTGCACCGGAGCCAATGCGGCCCGGTGCATTTTTGTTCACAAAAATTTTATATAGGAAACACTTGATTTTTCGGTGGAAAGTGGCTATTATATATTTAGCACTCAGAGAGATTGAGTGCTAAATCAAAATTCACCAAAATTCAAAAGAGAAATCTTTTATAAGGAGGAACTTTCACTATGAAAATCAAACCTCTTGCAGACCGTGTTGTCATTAAAATGGTCGAGGAAGAAGAAACCACCAAGGGCGGCCTGATCCTGTCCGGCTCCGCCAAGGAAAAGCCGCAGGTTGCTGAGGTCGTCGCTGTCGGCCCCGGCGGCAATGTGGATGGCAAGGATGTCGAGATGATCGTCAAGGTCGGCGATAAGGTCCTGACCAGCAAGTATTCCGGCACCGAGGTCAAGGTCGATGGTGAGGAATGCACCATCGTCCGCCAGAGCGACATCCTCGCGGTTGTGGAATAATTTGATTTTTCAGTAATTCTTTCAGATAAAAGGAGAGATCTATTATGGCTAAACAGATCAAGCAGGGCGAGGACGCCCGCAAGGCCCTTTGCGCTGGCATCGACCAGCTGGCCAACACCGTTAAGGTTACCCTCGGCCCCAAGGGCCGCAATGTCGTGCTGAGCAAGAAGTTCGGCAGCCCGCTCATCACCAATGACGGTGTCACCATCGCCAAGGAGATCGAGCTGAAGGACGAGTTCGAGAACATGGGCGCACAGCTCGTTCGCGAGGTCGCCACCAAGACCAACGATGCTGCCGGTGACGGCACCACCACCGCCACCGTGCTGGCACAGGCCTTCGTCAATGAGGGCATGAAGAACGTCACCGCCGGTGCCAACCCCATGGACATCAAGCGCGGCATGCAGAAGGCTGTTGCCGCCGCTGTCGACGCTGTCAAGCAGCACAGCCAGAAGGTCAACGGCAGCAAGGACATCGCCCGTGTCGGCACTGTTTCTGCCGGTGATGCTGAGATCGGCCAGCTGATTGCTGACGCGATGGAGAAGGTCACGGCCGATGGCGTTATCACCATCGAGGAGAACAAGACCACTGCCGAGACCTACACCGAGGTCGTTGAGGGCATGCAGTTTGACCGCGGCTATGTGACCCCTTACATGGTCACCGACACCGAGAAGATGGAGACCGTCTATGACGACTGCTCTGTCCTGATTACCGACAAAAAGATCAGCGTCTTTCAGGATATGGTCCCCCTGCTTGAGCAGGTCATCCAGTCCGGCCGCAAGCTGCTCATCATTGCCGAGGATGTCGAGGGCGATGCACTGTCCAACCTCATCATCAACCGTCTGCGCGGCGGCCTGAATGTTGTTGCCGTTAAGGCGCCCGGCTTCGGCGATCGCCGCAAGGAGATGCTGCAGGATATTGCTACCCTGACCGGCGGCACCGTCATCAGCAGCGACCTCGGCTATGAGCTGAAGGATGCTACCATGCAGCTGCTGGGCAGCGCCCGTCAGGTCAAGGTCACCAAGGAGAACACCACCATTGTCGGCGGTGCCGGTGACAAGCAGGCCATCGCTGACCGCGTGGCTCAGATCCGCAGCCAGATCGCAACGGCAACCTCTGACTTTGACCGTGAGAAGTTGCAGGAGCGCCTGGCCAAGATGGCCGGCGGTGTTGCCGTCATCAAGGTCGGTGCTGCTACCGAGGTTGAGATGAAGGACAAGAAGCTCCGCATCGAGGATGCCTTGAACGCGACCAAGGCCGCTGTAGAGGAAGGCATCGTTGCCGGCGGCGGCACGGCCACCATCAATGCTATTCCGGCTGTCGATAAGCTGGTTGGCGAGCTGGAGGGCGACGAGCGTACCGGCGCCAAGATCGTCCGCAAGGCTCTGGAGGCTCCTCTGCGCCAGATCGCTGCCAATGCCGGTCTGGAGGGCAGCGTTGTTATCGACAACATCCTGAAGGCCAACAAGCCCAATTACGGCTTTGATGCCCAGAAGGAAGAGTATGTTGAAGATATGATCGAGGCCGGTATCGTTGACCCGACCAAGGTCACCCGTTCCGCTCTGGAGAACGCTGCCAGCGTTGCTGCGATGGTTCTGACCACCGAGAGTCTCGTTGCCGATCTGCCCGAGCCGCCGGCTCCGGCTGCCCCGGCCCCTGACATGGGCGGTATGTACTAATTCGGTACACCCAAAAGCAACTACAAGGTCGAAGTCTTGGCGACAAGGCTTCGGCCTTTTTGTATAAGGCGCTGCGGCCATAGACCTGCGGCGGGAAAGCGTGCTATAATAAAGGTACGGCCGCATGACGCCGACTGCTTATACAGTAGTTGCGCAACGGTGCGGCGGTAATAAGCAAAAACAGCGGGGGAGCCGCCATGAAGAAATATGCAAAATATATGGCGCTGGCCGTGACGCTGGCGCTGCTGGGACTGATTTTCTACTTTTCTGCCCAGCCGGGGGCGGTTTCCTACAAGGTCAGCGAGACTGTGATGAACACAGTTCAATCCGGTAAAGCAAAGGCCATCACGCCGCAATGGTTCAGCACCACAAACCTCAATGTCAATGTTCGCAAATGGGCACATGTTTATATCTACTGCGCGCTGGGGGTCAGCATGGCGGTGACGGTGCATCTGTGGACGGTCAGCCTTGCCCTGTGGCAGAAGGCGCTGCTGTCTGCGGCACTGTGTATGCTGTGCGCCGCCGGGGACGAGCTGCACCAGTTCTTTGTCCCGGGCCGTGCCATGCTGCTGAGCGATGTCGGCATAGATGCAATGGGCTTTCTGCCCTGCATCGCAGCGGTCTTTCTCTGCATCCGGGTGTATCGTGGCTGCCGGAAGTGAGCATACTCTCCTTGGGGTGATGCTATGTCTTTGCGCCGCTTTTACGGCCTGTGTGCAGTGCTTGTGCTGCTGGCGGGCATCGTGCTGTGCCGAACCTACTGGGTGGGGCAGCAGACGGCCTATGCGGCCAACGCGGGTGGGCAGACCGTCCAGACGGTGGCGCTGCCGCGCGCGCGGGGGGATTTTTATGACCGGAGCGGCCGCAGGCTGACCGGCACGGCGCAGCGCTATTATGCGCTCTGCATGCCCGGTGAGGCAGGCTACACCGCACTGTTTCCCTATGTCTCCTATGAGGCGCAGGGCCTTTTGTATGAGCGGCGCAATCTTTCGACTCCGTTTTTGGTACAGACTGACCGGGACCTGACAGGGCAGGGTATACCCACCTGCACGGTGCCGGAGCATTTCACCGGCACGACTGCCGCCCATCTGCTGGGGTATCTTGACGGGGAGGGCCACGGCGTTGCCGGACTGGAGCGTGCCTATGACGACCTGCTGGCGGCCTGCGGCGATAAGCGCAGCATCACCTGCATCATGACGGCGCGGGGGCGTCTGCTGGCAGACACAGCCCCTGCCGTCACGGTTGAGGAGACCGGTACGGGGCAGGGGGTACAGCTGACACTGGATGCCGATCTGCAGCGCGCCTGCGAGGCGTTAGCGGCGCAGGTCATGCCGCGCGGGTGCATTCTGGTCATGGACACAGCCACAGGTGAGGTGCTGGCCAGCGTAAGTATGCCAACCTTTGACCCGCGAAATATTGCGGCCAGCATCCGCGCAGATGACACCTCCCTGATCAACCGGCCGCTGCGCGCCTTCAGCGCAGGCTCGGTGTTCAAGGTCGTGCTGGCGGCCGCTGCCTATGAGAGCGGGCTGGACTGGTATACCCACGACTGTACCGGCGAGCTGGAGCTGGCCGGGCAGACCTACCGCTGCGCGCAGGGCCGTGCGCACGGCGAGGTGAATCTGCGCGGCGCGCTGGAGCAGAGCTGCAACACCTATTTTATTGAACTGGGGCAGCTGCTGGGGGCTGCGCGCATCTTGTCAACGGCGGAACAATTCGGCTTCGGCACAGCGGTACAGCTTGCCCCGAGCCTGCGGAGCGCGGCGGGTACACTGCCCGATGCGCAGACCCTTGCAAATGACGGACAGCTGGCAAGCTTCAGCTTCGGGCAGGGGGCGCTGACCGTGACGCCGCTGCAGATCACGGCCATGATGAACACCGTGGCCAATGGCGGAGTGTACCGCGCACCGGCATTTGTGAAAGGCATTGCCGATTCGACCGGGGCAGTTGCAGCGCCGTTGGAACCGTCCGCGCCGCGCACGGTTTGTGATGAAAAAACGGCAAAGGTCCTGCGCAGTATGCTTGTGTCGGTGGTGACGGAAGGCATCGGTGCCGAGGCCCGGCCCGCTGCAGGCATGGCGGGTGGCAAGACCGGCACGGCGCAGACCGGCCAATATGATGAAAACGGGGAGGAACTGCTGAACTACTGGTTCAGCGGCTTCTACCCGGCACAGGCACCCCGCTATACTGTAACGGTGCTGCAGGACGGCATATTGAAGCCCGAGCTGTCAAGCGCAGCAATTTTTGAGAAGATCACCGAGATACTGCATGTCTGGGATGCAGCCCTGTAAAAGACGGCAGAATAGGATTTTCGGCTTTCATTTTGCCGCAGGGTATTGCACTTTTGCCTTAAAAAAGATACAATAATAACTATCTATAGACCGTAACGAATCCATGCTGAAAGGGACAGGCCGATGCAGCATATCTTTATCATAAATCCTACGGCGGGCAAGGTAGATGCCAGTGTGGCGCTGATCCCCCAGATCCATGCTGCCGCCAGCCGCGCCGGTGTGCGCCCCACCATTGAGGTGACCCGCCGCGCCGGGCAGGCGCGGGACCTTGCCGCAAAATATGCGTCCTCCGGGCAGGAGATTTTCCTCTATGCCTGCGGCGGCGACGGTACGCTGAACGAGGTTTTGCAGGGGGCTGCCGGCTATGACAATGCGGCGGTGGGCTGCGTCCCCTGCGGCAGCGGCAATGATTATGTACGCAACTTCGGTACGCAGGCGCAGTTCCTTGATCTGGATGCCCAGCTGGCGGCGCGCCCCTTTACGGTGGATATGATCCGCACGCCGCAGGGCTGCGGCATTGACATCTACGCCGCGGGCATAGACGCTCAGGTGGCCAACGGCATCCCCAAATGGAGACGGGTGCCGCTGTGCGGAGGCACCACGGCCTACACACTGTCGATCCTTGAGGCGGTGTGCAGCACCTTCCGCCATCGTCTGCGCATCACGGCAGATGACCGGCAGATGGAGGATGTCTACATGATGCTGGCGATCTGCAACGGCCAGCAGTACGGCGGCGGCTACTGTGCCGCACCCCACGCCAGCATGACGGACGGTCTGTTGGATGTCGTCCTTCTCAAGCCTGTGCCGCGCTTGAAGCTGCCCGGGCTGCTGGGTGCTTATAAAAAGGGAGAGCATCTGTTGGAGGACGATGCCGTGGCGGAGAAATTCAAGCCCTACATGACCTTTTTCCGCACAAGCCAAATTGATATAGAGGTGCTGGACGGTAACCCGCTCATCACAACACTGGATGGCGAATGCTCGCCCCAGATGCACATGCATGCGGAAGCAGTGCGCAGTGCGGCGCACATTCTGCTGCCGCCCGAGCTGGCCGCCAATGCAAACGAGACGCCTGTTCTGCAGGCTATGGGAGAGTAAGCAATGTCTGAAAAAGTCAAAATCAAGATCGCCCGCAATGTGGTGCATCTTCCGGCCATCGCCCTGCGCGGGCTGGTGGTGTTCCCCAACAATGTGGTCCATTTTGAGGTGGGCCGCACCAAGTCCATCGCAGCGATCGAGGCTGCCATGCACAATAACAGCAGCGTATTCCTTGTGGCCCAGCGCGAGATGGATGTCGAGGAGCCTGCACTGCGGGACCTGTACGGCTACGGCGTGATTGCGGAGATCAAGCAGGTGCTGCGCGTCTCCGAGGATATCGTAAAGGTGCTGGTCGAGGGCAAGACCCGCGCGCGCCTGCTGGAGCTGGACGGCGGGGATAAATACCTGCAGGCCACAGTGCGCCCGGTGCCGGTGCGCGGCATTGCCGCCGATAAGCGCACGCAGGTCGAGGCGCTGGTCCGCAGCCTGAAGGACTGCTTTGAGGAGTACCTCTCCTACAGCCCGCAGATCTCCAAGGATGTTGTCTATAACATTATCTCGTCGGATTCGCCGCTCTACCTCAGCGAGTATATGCCCGCCAATCTGCTGCTCAAGTATGAGGACAAGCAGGTCATTCTGAACGAGTCCACGCTGCTGGGCCGTCTGGAAAAGCTGCTGACCCTGCTGCGGCAGGAGTGTCAGGTCCTTGAAATCGAGCGCGATCTGGACGACAAGGTCAATGCCCAGATGGACAAGGGCCAGCGGGAATACTACCTGCGTGAGCAGATGCACATTATCAGCGAGGAGCTGGGCGATTCCGAGGATACCCGCGCCGAGGCCGATACATACCGCGAGAAGATCCGGGCGCTGGCGCTGGATGAGGAATCCACCGAGAAGCTGCTCAAGGAATGTGACCGTCTGGCCCGTATGCAGGGCAGCAGCGCCGAGAGCGGTGTGATCCGCAGCTATCTGGACGCCTGCCTTGCCCTGCCGTGGCATACCGCGACCGAGGATGACCTTGATCAGGCCCATGCCCGCAAGGTGCTGGACCGTGAGCATTACGGCCTGCAGAAGGTCAAGGAGCGTATTCTGGAGCTGCTGGCCGTGCGCAAGCTGAATCAGGATGTCAAGGGACAGATCATCTGCCTTGTCGGCCCTCCGGGTGTCGGCAAGACGAGCATCGCACATTCCATTGCCGAGTGCATGAACCGCAAGTTCGCCCGCATGAGTCTGGGCGGTGTCCATGATGAGGCTGAGATCCGCGGCCACCGCCGCACCTATATCGGCGCCATGCCCGGGCGCATCATCAGCGCCATTACAACCGCCAAGTCCACAAACCCGGTTATTCTGCTGGACGAGATCGACAAGCTGGCAGGCGATTACAAGGGCGACCCCTCCAGCGCACTGCTGGAGGTGCTGGACCCCGAGCAGAACCGCACCTTCAAGGACAACTATCTGGATATCCCGTTCGATCTGAGCGAGGTGTTGTTTATCACAACGGCCAACGATGCCTCGACCATCCCCGGCCCGCTCTATGACCGTATGGATGTGATCGAGCTGCCCAGCTATACCCGCACGGAGAAGTTCAACATTGCCAAACGCCACCTGCTGCCCAAGCAGCTGAAAAACAACGGCCTTGACGGCCGCGTGACCCTGACGGCCAGCGCACTGTACGCCATTATTGACGGCTACACCCGCGAGGCCGGTGTGCGCAATCTCGAGCGCACCATCACAGCGGTGCTGCGCAAATGCGCCCAGAAGGTCGCCGCCGGGGAGGAGGAAAAGATCAGCGTCTCCGCCGCCTCGGTCAAGGCGCTGCTCGGCCCCGAAAAGGTCAAGCCGACCTTTATCTCCCGCAGGGATGCCGTCGGCATCGCCAACGGTCTGGCATGGACCAGCGTCGGGGGTGAGATGCTGCCCGTGGAGGTGGCTGTCATCCCGAGCGGCACCGGCAAGATCGAAATCACCGGCAGCCTGGGCGATGTCATGAAAGAGAGCGCCCAACTGGCCGTGACTTACGCCCGTGTCCATGCCGAGGAATACGGTATCGCGGCGGATAAATTTAAAAACACTGACCTGCACATCCATGCCCCGGAGGGCGCTGTCCCCAAGGACGGCCCCTCTGCCGGCGTTACGCTGACCACGGCATTGATCTCGGCGCTGTCCGGCATCCCCGTGAACCACGATCTGGCCATGACCGGTGAGATCACGCTGCACGGGAATGTGCTGCCCATCGGCGGCCTGAAGGAAAAGAGCATGGCTGCCTTCCGCGAGGGCATCTCCACCGTGCTGATTCCCAGAGACAACGAGAGCGATCTGTATGAGGTGGATGCCGAGGTGAAGGAGAAGATTCATTTTATCCCGGTCAGCAGCCTGTCCGAGGTGCTCAAGCATGCGCTGGTGCGCCCCGGCCGCACCCCTGCCCGGGCTGCCCGCAGCGTGCCGCAGGCAACCTCCCTCATCGCCAATGAAAAGCCCGCAGATAGCCATAAAGAGCCCGCAGCGGTGATGTAAAACGCAGCCCTATATACATTATAATAAAGGAACACCCATGAACTATAATAACAGTGAGTTTCTCGCGTCCTACGGCCTGTCCCGTCAGCTGCCGGTCAGCGACCGGCCGGAGATCGTTTTCTCCGGCCGCTCCAATGTGGGCAAGTCGAGCCTTATCAACAAGCTCTGCAACCGCAAAAAGCTGGCCCGCGTCAGTGCTACGCCGGGCAAAACGGCCACCATCAACTTTTACCGCGTAGATACCGCCTATCTTGTGGACCTGCCCGGCTACGGCTACGCAAAGGTCTCCAATGTGGAGCGTGAGCGGTGGGATGATCTGATCAACAGCTATTTTGAGGCGGATCGCTCAGTCTGCCTGCTGGTTCAGCTGCTGGACAGCCGCCATGCCCCGAGCGCGGACGATCTGCAGATGCTGGAGTACCTGCATTACCACCGCATTCCGTTTGTGGCTGCACTGACCAAGGGCGACAAGCTGAAAAAAAGCGAGATGGCCGCCTGCAAGGAAGAATTTGAGAAGATCTGCGCGCCCTACGGCTGCCGGGCTGTTGTGCTGACCAGCGCTGAGAACGGCTTGGGCTGTGACGAGCTGCGCGCCCTGCTGGAAGCCAGCATGGCCGGGGAGTGAGTGATGGCCTACAATGAGTTTGCCTATTTTTACGATGAGTTCAACGGCGAGGCCGACTACGATGCGCTCTACCGCTATATTACGGCAGAACTGCAGGCTCACGGTATCCGGGACGGCATTCTGGCCGATCTTGGCTGCGGCACCGGGGATCTGACGCTGATGCTGACTCAGGCCGGCTATGATGTCATCGGTATCGACCGGTCGGAGGAGATGCTAAGCGTCCTGCGTGAAAAGGCGGAAGAGCTGGGCTTGACCGGGCGTCTGCTGCTGCTTCGGCAGGATCTGCTCGAGCTGGACCTCTACGGCACCATCCGCGCGGCGGTATCTACCTTTGATACCTACAGCCATATCGGCCCGCTGGACAGCTTTGAAAAGGCCATACGCAAGGCGGCCTATTTTATGGAGAAGGGCGGCGTGTTCCTTTTTGATTTGAACACGCCCTATAAGCACCGGGAAATTCTGGCAGGGCAGACCTTTGATATTGAGGCCGAGGACGCCGACTGCCATTGGTCCAACCGCTATGACGAGGCCGCACAGCGGGTGGATATCACCATCGACATTGACTACCATGAAACGGGCGAGCATTTCCGTGAGCAATTCAGCGAGTACAGCTACACGCTGGACACGGTGCGCGCCTTGCTGGAAAAGTACGGCTTTGCCGTGGCAAGGGTCGCTGACGGCGAGGATTTCGGCCTTGTGCGCGCCGACAGCCCGCGCTGGATCATTACGGCTGTCAAGCAATACACACAAGAGGATGAAAGCAATGGAACAGAATCATAACATGCTGCGCGGCATTTCTGAGAACGGCGGCATTGTATTTTACGGCGTGGACTCTACCGAGATTGTCCGCGATATGGAGCGCCTGCACAAGACGAGCGCTGTCACCACGGCGGCGCTGGGCCGCCTGCTGACGGCTGCCTCAATAATGGGCATCATGCTGAAAAGTACGCAGGACTCAGTGACGCTGCAGATCAAGGGCGGCGGCCCGGCGGGCCGTCTGCTGGCGGTTTCTGACGGCACAGGCAATGTCAAGGGCTATGTGGAGCATCCGGTCGTAGAGCTGCCCCCGCGGGCGGACGGCCATCTGGATGTGGGCACTGCTGTCGGCAAGGACGGCACCCTTGATGTTATCCGCGACCTCGGTATGCGCGAGCCTTATATCGGGCAAGTACCGCTGACCTCTGGCGAGATTGCCGAGGATGTAACAACCTACTTTGCCATCAGCGAGCAGATCCCCACGGTCTGCGCCCTGGGTGTGCTGGTGGATAAAGACCTGAGTGTCCGCTGCGCAGGCGGTTTTGTCGTGCAGCTGCTGCCCGGTGCCACCGAGGATGAGATCGAGCATCTCGAAAAGAACATCAAGGCCATGCCCAGCGTGACGACGATGCTGGAGCAGGGCATGAGCGTGCGCGATATGCTGGAGCTGGCGCTGCAGGGCTTTCAGCCGGATATTCTGGACAGCTACCATGTGACCTATAAATGCGACTGCAGTCTCGAGCGCGTTGAAAAAATGATCCGCAGCCTTGGCAAAAAAGAGGTCGAAAAAATGCGCGATGAGGACCCCATCGCAGAGGTGAACTGCCAGTTCTGCAACAAAAATTACAGGGTCAATCTGAATGATCTGCTGAAAAACTGGCCGGACATCGTTGAAAACGAGGATGCCAAAAAAGTTTGAAAAAACTTGTAAAAAACGCTTGACTTTTCTGCTCATATAGTCTATAATAACACCTGTCGCCCGGAGAGAGCGACTGAGCAAAAACCTCTCCAACATGCGGCCGTAGCTCATCTGGTAGAGCGCCACCTTGCCAAGGTGGAGGTAGCGAG
>OGXW01002695.1_pt1 | contig 12343 bp, 9 predicted proteins | sample 1576341 | NCBI WGS metagenome assembly OGXW01 (sample SAMEA3541592, study PRJEB24748) | human gut metagenome | biome: human gut; feature: human-associated habitat; material: faeces | place: China | collected 2012
CGACAATGCCATCCTGTGTCATGTGACACTGATTCCATATATCAAGGCATCGGGAGAGCTCAAGACAAAGCCTACACAGGCCAGCGTAAAGGAGCTTCAGGGCATGGGAATCCAGCCGGATATCATTGTATGCCGTTCAGAGCATGAGCTTGACCAGAAGCTTAAGGACAAGATTGCACTGTTTTGTAACGTGCCAAATTCACACGTATTACAGAACCTTGATGTGGAGTATCTCTATGAGGCACCACTTGCCATGGAGCAGGAGAATCTTGCAAAGGTTGCATGCGAGTGCTTGAATCTCGACTGTCCTGAGCCGGATCTTGCAGACTGGAAGCAGATGGTTGAGGATCTCCGTCATCCTGATAAAGAGGTAAAGATCGCGCTTGTCGGAAAATATACAGCACTTCACGATGCATACATTTCAGTTGTTGAGGCACTGAAGCATGGCGGTATTCCTGAGCATACCACAGTTGATATAAAGTGGGTTGACTCAGAGGAGCTTAATGATGACAATGCAGCAGAGGTATTCAAGGGTATTCAGGGAATTATCGTTCCGGGAGGCTTTGGAGACCGTGGTGTTGAGGGCATGATTGCAGCAGCTAAGTATGCCAGGGAAAACAATATCCCATATCTGGGACTCTGCCTTGGAATGCAGGTGGCAATCATCGAGTATGCGCGCCACGTATGTATGTTCCATGATGCACACAGTATAGAGCTTGATCCAAACACTACTCATCCGGTTATTGCACTTATGCCTGACCAGAACGGAATAGAGGATATCGGAGGTACACTTAGACTTGGCTCTTATCCATGTGTACTCGACAAGACATCAAAAGCATACCAGGTATATGGAACAGAGAATATAAGCGAGCGTCATCGTCATCGTTATGAGGTCAACAATGACTACAGAACAGCTCTCACAGAGCATGGCATGAAGCTTTGCGGTACATCACCTGATGGCAGAATCGTGGAGATGATTGAGATTCCGGAGCATCCGTGGTTTATCGCCACACAGGCACATCCTGAGCTTAAGTCGCGTCCGAACCGTCCACATCCGCTTTTCCATGGCTTCATAGAGGCGGCAAACAAGGTGAACAGATAATTTTTCGTTATATTTAATACAATATTTAGAAAGTGCGGTTGATTTTGACCGCACTTTTTCTTATAATAAAGTGAAGCTTCACACTTTATATATTGTGAGGAGCCGGTTTCATAGGAATGACTATAAAAATTGCAGGTCAAATTTGCTTTGAAGCTTGTAATAAATAAGAAAAGAACGGAGAAAATATGGATAATCAGGGACCTAATAACTATAATTATAACAATGGCCCGGGCAATAATGGGTCCGGTGGAAACGGAAATAATGGTGGCAACAGACCGGGTGGAAACGGAAACGGTGGCAGAAACAACCGTGGCGGACAGGGTATCATGGCATTTATCCTGCTGACACTCGTGGCATTGTTTGTGTATGCACTTATATCAAACAGCATATCGCATGCCAGCACACAGGAAAAGTCATACAGTGATTTCATAAAACAGCTCGACAAGGGTAATGTCAAGAGCGTGGAGTTTGATTCCTACGAGATAGACTACAAGCTTGTGGATGACGGACACAAGGATTATGACATCACATATTACACAGGCCGTGTGGCTGATGATGAGCTTGTGCCGACACTCAAAAAAGCAAAGACCTCAGAGGGCAAGGCTATTGAGATAAAGGCAGCGATACCTGATAATACATCTACATGGATTTTTAATATATTAAGCTTTATAGTTCCGCTTATACTGCTGTGGGTGCTTTTAGCATTTGTTTCAAAGAAGATGGGCGGCAGCATGGGAATGGGAGTCGGTAAAACGACTGCCAAGGTATATGTGGAGAAGTCCACAGGTGTCACTTTCAAGGATGTTGCGGGACAGGATGAAGCCAAGGAATCTTTACAGGAGGTTGTTGATTTTCTTCACAATCCTAAGAGATATACAGATATTGGAGCCAAGCTCCCTAAGGGTGCGCTTCTCGTGGGACCTCCGGGAACAGGTAAGACACTCCTTGCCAAGGCAGTAGCAGGAGAGGCAGGAGTACCGTTTTTCTCACTTGCAGGTTCAGACTTTGTGGAGATGTTTGTCGGAGTCGGAGCTTCGAGAGTGCGTGATTTGTTCAAGGAAGCACAAAAGATGGCACCATGTATTATCTTTATCGATGAGATAGATGCAATAGGAAAGAGCCGTGACAGCAGATACGGCGGTGGCAATGACGAGCGTGAGCAGACACTAAACCAGCTCCTTGCAGAGATGGATGGCTTTGATACATCAAAGGGATTACTTATATTAGCAGCAACTAACCGCCCTGAGGTGCTCGATAAGGCGCTTCTTCGTCCGGGACGTTTTGACAGAAGAATCATAGTTGATAAGCCTGACTTAAAGGGGCGTCTGGAGACTTTAAAGGTACACTCAAAGGATGTCAAGATGGATGAGTCGGTAGACCTTGATGCACTGGCACTTGCAACAGCAGGACTTGTGGGCTCAGACCTTGCCAACATGATTAATGAGGCTGCCATCAACGCAGTCAAAAACGGCAGACAGCTTGTAAACCAGTCAGATCTCTTTGAGGCCTTCGAGCTTGTAGCAGTCGGTGGCAAGGAAAAGAAGGACCGTGTCATGAGCGATAAAGAGAGAAAAATCGTCTCATACCATGAGGTTGGACATGCACTTGTATCAGCCCTGCAGAAAAATACAGAGCCTGTACAGAAAATCACAATCGTACCACGTACCATGGGAGCACTCGGATATACACTCCAGACACCTGAAGAGGAGAAATACCTTGAGACAAAGGACGAGCTTCTCGCCAAAATCACAACATATATGGCAGGACGTGCAGCAGAGGTGCTGGTATTTAACTCAGTCACAAGCGGAGCTGCAAATGATATAGAAAATGCCACAAAGATAGCCCGTGCCATGGTAACTATGTACGGAATGTCAGATAAATTCGGCATGATGTGCCTTGCAACAGTACAAAACCAGTACTTAGAGGGCGGAGCAGGATTAATCTGCGGAGAGAATACAGCATCGCAGATAGATGATGAGGTACTCTCAATCATCAACAGCAGCTACGCAGAGGCCATGAAGCTCCTCGATGAAAATAGAGAAATCCTCGACAGTATATCAGATTATCTCTACGAGAAGGAAACAATCACAGGTAAGGAATTCATGAAGATGTTCCGCGATATGAAGGGACTCCCGGATCCGGACGAGGAGAACAAAGAGCAGGAGGCTGCACAGTAGAAAAGAGTTTCGCACACATAAACTGAAAAAAGCCGGAGGGTACACAGTGTGTTCAGAAGGAAAATATGAACTGCCGCGGGCTTCCAGACAAGAGAAGGGACGAAAAAGCCTTGCAAACAAAGAAAACCAAACGGAGAGAAACCCCGCGGCTGACTTCATATTTTCCTGAGGAATACACTGTGTGCCATGCCGGCAACCTCACAACCTGAAAGTGCGAAACTTCACCACAACCTAAAATAGCGAATATGGAAAAAACATTTGATATCAAAGAAGAATTAAAAAAACTCCCGGATGCTCCGGGAGTTTATATTATGCATGACAAGGATGATGTAATCATATATATCGGCAAAGCCAAAAGCCTGACGAAGCGAGTACATCAGTACTTTCAGGCGAGCCACAATGAGGGCATCAAGAAAAAACAGATGGTAGAGCATATAGATCATTTTGAGTATATAGTTACCGACTCTGAACTTGAGGCCCTTGTTTTGGAGTGCAACCTGATAAAGGAGCATACACCAAAGTACAATACTATGCTTCGTGATGACAAGACATACCCGTACATCAAGGTGACACTGGGAGAGGACTATCCGAGGGTGCTGTTTTCGCGTCAGATGAAAAAGGACAAATCCCGTTACTTTGGTCCGTATACGAGTGCCTCTGCGGTGAAAAGCTCGATAGATCTGATAAACAAAATCTATAAGCTTCGCACCTGCAACCGCAGGCTGCCGCGTGATATAGGAGCAGACCGGCCGTGCCTCAACTATCATATACACCAGTGCAGTGCACCATGCCAGGGGTATGTGACGAAGGAAGAGTATGCCATATCTGTAAAGGGCGCGATAGATTTCTTAAACGGCGACTATGAGCAGACAATAAAGGCTCTTAGCGATAAAATGCTAAAGGCCTCAGAGAGCATGGAGTTTGAGAAGGCGGCTGAATACAGGGATCTGATAAACAGTGTGAAGCAGGTAGCGCAGAAGCAGAAGATAACAAATGCCGACGGCGAGGATAAGGATATAATAGCACTTGCAAATGACGATACTGATGCAGTGGTGCAGGTATTTTTTATAAGAAACGGAAAGCTGATAGGCAGAGACCATTTCCATGTGAGGGTCGGAAGTGAGGAGGCTGCGGATGATGTGTTAAATAACTTTGTGAAGCAGTTTTATTCCGGAACACCTTTTATACCGCGTGAGGTCATGCTGCAGAGCGAGATAGAGGATATGGCTGTTTTGGAGCAGTGGTTAAGCGAAAAGCGAGGCAGGCGGGTGAATATAAAAGTGCCGCAGAAGGGCATGAAGGAAAAGCTTGTTGAGCTTGCCTACAAGAACGCACTCTTAGTGCTTAGCCAGGATAAGGAGCGGATAAAGAGAGAAGAGGGGCGCACAATAGGAGCTGTAAAGGAAATAGAGGGACTTTTGGGCTTACACGGCTTAAACCGTATGGAGGCCTATGATATTTCCAATATCAACGGCTTTGAGACTGTCGGCTCCATGATAGTGTATGAGAAGGGCAAGCCTAAAAAGAGCGATTACAGAAAGTTTAAGCTTCGCACAATTACGGGACCTGATGATTATGCGTCAATGCACGAGGTGCTCACACGCCGCTTTACACATGGCATGGAAGAACAGAAGCAGCTTGAAAAAGATGGCTCTCCACAGGAAATAGGCAGCTTCAACCGTTTTCCGGATATCATAATGATGGATGGTGGAAGAGGTCAGGTAAATATATGCCTTCAGGTGCTTTCCGAGCTGGGACTCGACATACCTGTGTGTGGCATGGTGAAGGATGATTTTCACCGCACAAGAGGTCTTTATTACAACAATGTGGAGATACCTATCGACCGCCATGGCGAAGGCTTCAAGCTCATCACGAGAATACAGGATGAGGCACACCGCTTTGCAATAGAGTTTCACAGGTCACTGCGCTCAAAAAGTCAGGTACATTCGGTGCTTGATGATATTGAAGGCATAGGACCGGCGCGCAGAAAGGCGCTCATGCGCCGCTACCAGTCGCTAGAGAAGATAAAGGAAGCAGATGTCGAAGACCTTATGCAGACAGAGACCATGAACGAAAAAGCAGCACAGGCAGTGTATGCATTTTTCCACTCTGCCACGTAGATTTTGAAGCTAATCTGTGGTATACTAAAAAACAAATATACATCAAGGGGGACCGCGAATGAATGCATTACACTCAGTATCAGTTGCAAAGGTAGCAGAATTGCTCGATCTCAACAATCTCACAAAAGAGATGAATCTAAAGGAGAGGGCGATAGAGTGCTCGGACGTCAACAGACCGGCGCTTCAGCTCTCAGGATATTTTGATCATTTTGAGGAGAGACGAATACAGATTATCGGAAATGTAGAGTATACTTATATAGAGAAGATGAGCGACAGCGAGAAAAAAGAGCGCTATAGCCGCTTCATGGAGTTTGATATACCATGTATCATCTTCTGCAGAGATTTACAGCCGGATGAGATATTTATGGAAGAGGCCAGAGAGCACAGCATACCGGTGCTGTCAACAGGTCGTTCCACATCAAGCTTTATGGCTGAGCTCATCTATTGTCTTGGTGAACAGCTCGCACCATGCATAACAGTGCACGGCGTGCTGGTAGATGTATACGGCGAGGGAGTAATGATCACAGGCGAGAGCGGTATCGGAAAGAGTGAGGCCGCACTCGAGCTCATCAGACGAGGCCATCGTCTCGTGACGGATGATGTGGTGGAAATCAGAAAGATCAACGAGCATACGCTCATGGGCACTTCGCCTGAGATTACCAGACACTTTATAGAGCTTCGAGGCATCGGAATCATCGATGTCAAGACACTTTACGGAGTAGAGTGTGTAAAGGAAAAACAGCAGATAGACCTCGTAATCAAGCTCGAGGACTGGAAAAAGGAGGCAGAGTACGACAGACTCGGCCTCGAGGAAGAATATGCCGAGTATCTCGGCAACAAGGTAGTGTGTCATTCACTGCCAATCAGACCGGGACGTAATCTGGCGGTCATCGTAGAGACAGCAGCAGTCAATCACAGACAAAAGAAGATGGGCTACAATGCAGCTCAGGAGCTGTATCGCCGCGTCCAGGCAAATCTTACAAAAAATTCGGAGGCATAATAAATCATGGCAACAGAAAAGAAAAACGCCTGGGAGAAATATCCACAGGGACCTGAAAGAGAAAAATTATTTGCATTTGCAGAGGATTACAGAAGATTTATATCCGGCTGCAAGACAGAGCGTGAATGTACGTCAGCAGTGTATGCTGATGCCACAGGACACGGCTTTGAGGATCTTGATGAGCTCATCAAGACAGGAAAGAGCGTAAAGGCGGGAGATAAGATCATAGCAAACAATATGGGAAAGGGACTGGCACTGTTTATCGTGGGCAGCAAGCCTCTTGAGAAGGGTATGAATATCCTCGGAGCTCATATTGATTCACCTAGAATGGACTTAAAGCAGGTGCCTTTATACGAGGACACAGATATGGCACTTTTCGATACCCATTACTATGGTGGTATCAAGAAATACCAGTGGGTTACACTGCCGCTTGCACTTCACGGAGTCATCTGCAAAAAGGATGGCAGCACAGTGACAGTCAATATCGGAGACAAGCCAAATGATCCTGTAGTGGGTGTGAGCGATCTGCTTATTCACCTGTCAGGCGAGCAGATGGGAAAGAAGGCCTCAGAGGTCATAAAGGGCGAGAGCCTTGATGTGCTCATCGGAAGCATACCGGGACCTGAAAAGGACGAGGATGACAAGGATATCAAGGAGAGAGTAAAGGCCAATATCCTCACAATACTTTCACAGGAGTATGGTGTGGACGAGGATGATTTCCTCTCAGCAGAGATAGAAGTGGTACCTGCCGGAGAGGCAAGAGACTACGGACTTGACAGAAGCATGATCATGGGCTACGGCCATGACGACAGAGTGTGCGCATATCCTTCATACAGAGCTATGCTTGAGATAGAGGGCGCACCGGAATATACAAGTGTATGCCTGCTTGTGGACAAAGAGGAAATCGGCTCAGTGGGAGCCAGCGGCATGCAGTCACGCTTTTTCGAAAACTGTGTGGCAGAGGTGATGAACCTGGCAGGAGACTATAGCGAGCTTGCAGTCAGACGTGCACTGAAAAACTCAAAGGTACTCTCATCAGACGTATCAGCAGCCTTTGACCCGAATTATCCATCGGTTATGGAAAAGAAGAACTCGGCATACTTTGGAAAGGGCCTTGTATTCAACAAATATACAGGCGCCAGAGGCAAATCAGGCTCAAACGATGCCAACGCAGAGTATGTTGCAAGGCTTAGAAATATCATGGATACAGCAGATGTTTCATTCCAGACAGCAGAGCTTGGAAAGGTAGACGAGGGAGGCGGCGGAACAATCGCATATATCCTCGCAAACTATGACATGAATGTTATTGACAGCGGTGTGCCGGTGCTCAACATGCATGCGCCATGGGAAATCATCAGCAAGGTCGATTTATATGAGGCATTCAGAGGCTACATTGCATTTTTGAAGGAAGCATAGGCTAAAGGAATATAAGATGAATCAGACATTTGTAAAAAGTGTAACAGAACAATTGCCGCAGCTTGGTCTCCTGCAGGATGAGCCGATGAAAAAACACACGACCTTCCGCATAGGAGGCCCGGCAGATTACTATGCAGAGCCTGATATGAGCCAAATTTCAAAGCTTATAGAGATGGCTAAGGCATGTGATATGCCGGTTACAGTGATAGGAAACGGAAGCAATCTGCTGGTAGGAGATAAGGGCATAAGAGGCCTTGTAATTGGTATTGGAAAAGGCCTGTCTGAAATCGAGGTGACAGAAGCTGTGGCGCAGCAAAGCACAGCGCAGAACCTCACAGCACAAGACAACGGTCATATCATCACAGCTGGCGCCGGTGCTATCCTTGCAGCAGTGGCGGCAAAGGCAGCGGAGGCATCGCTTTCAGGTCTTGAGTTTGCATCGGGCATCCCGGGAAGTGTTGGCGGAGCGGTAGTCATGAACGCAGGAGCCTACGGTGGAGAGATAAAGGATGTCCTAATCGATGCCACAGTGCTCACAGCAGAGGGCAAGCTAAAGACTGTCACAAGGGATGAGCTTGACTTATCCTACAGGCACAGCATAGTCCCGGAAAAGGGCTATATAGTGCTGTCAGCCAGATTCAGGCTCACACCAAAGCCTAAGGATGAGATAAAGTCATATATGGCAGAGCTTCGCACAAAGAGAGTTCAGAAGCAGCCGCTTGAGTACCCAAGTGCAGGCAGCACCTTTAAGAGACCGGAGGGCTATTTTGCAGGGAAGCTTATCATGGATGCAGGTCTTCGAGGTTACAGCGTGGGAGATGCACAGGTGTCTAAAAAGCACTGCGGCTTTGTAGTCAATAAGGGCGAAGCCACTGCAGCGGATGTCCTGACACTCATAAAAGACGTGCAGGAAACAGTTTTAAAGCAGTTTGGAGTAAAGCTCGAACTGGAAGTTAAGATGATTGGAGAATTCTAGTGAAATTTGTAATAGTGACGGGCATGTCAGGTGCCGGAAAAAGCACAGCAATGAAAATGATGGAGGATATGGGATATTTCTGTATAGACAATCTGCCTATACAGCTATTAGATAAGCTCATAGACTTTTCAAACACCTTCCACAGTGATGTGTCCAAGGTGGCAGTTGGCATAGATGTGCGAAACGGCTCAGGAATTGATGAGATTCCGCAGACGCTCGAGCAGCTAAGGCAGAAAAATTTTCCGTATGAGATACTATTCCTTGATGCTGAGGATGAGGTGCTCGTCAAGAGATACAAGGAGACGAGGCGTAACCACCCACTCGCAGGCAGTGAGCGCATCAATAAGGGCATTGTGCTTGAGCGGGAAAAGCTGCAGTATTTAAAGGACAATGCAGACTATATCATAGACACAAGTCAGCTTCTCACAAGGGAGCTTAAAATCGAGCTGGAAAAGATATTTGTGCAGAATGAGGATTACAAGAACCTGTTTATCACGATACTGTCTTTCGGCTTCAAGTATGGCATCCCGTCAGATTCGGATATAGTCATGGATGTGAGGTTTCTGCCGAATCCCTACTATGTGGACGGATTGCGTGCAAAAACCGGCAACGATAAGGAGATACAGGACTATGTCATGCAGTTTCCTGAGGCGAATGAGTTTATCGACAAGCTTGATGATATGATAAAGTTTCTTATTCCAAATTATATATCTGAGGGCAAGAACCAGCTTGTTATATCTATAGGCTGCACCGGAGGCAAGCACCGCTCGGTAACGCTTGCAAACGAGCTGTACAAGAGGCTTAGCGGCTGTAATGACTATGGACTTAAGATAGAGCATCGCGACATAGGAAAGGATGCATTGAGAGGTAAATAACATGTCATTTTCCAGTGATGTAAAGGAAGAGCTGGCAAAGCAGATATCAAAGAGCAGGCACTGTCAGCTCGCTGAGCTTGCAGGCATCATAGAGCTTTCGGGCCGTATCAATGAAAAAACAAAGGGACTTGAGCTCGACACCGAAAACCTGCTGCTTTTAAATAAATATGCCACACTTATGAAGCGTGCCTTTGGCACAGATACCACAAAGGCGCTGGATGAGCAGGATACCGGAAAGATACTTGCAGCGCTTAAAATCACGGCACAGCCTGTCAACAGACAGACCGCAGACGGGCTGCTTCTTATGCAGACATGCTGCAAGAGAGCCTTTATCAGGGGAGCTTTCATGGCAGCAGGCTCGATAAGCGACCCCAACAAAGCGTACCATTTTGAGATAGTGTGTCATACGAAAGAGCAGGCAAAGCAGCTTCAGGAGCTCTTGTGCGGCTTTGATACGGATGCAAAGATAGTAGAGCGCAAGGGGCACTATGTAGTGTACATAAAGGAGGGCGCCCACATCGTGGACAGTCTCAACATCATGGAGGCGTATGTGTCACTCATGAAGCTGGAAAATGTGCGCATATTAAAGGAAATGCGCAACAGTGTAAACCGTAAAGTAAACTGCGAAACCGCAAACATCAGCAAGACTGTGAATGCGGCTGTAAAGCAGATAGAGGATATCAGACTGATACAGAAAATGAGAGGACTCGATGATTTACCGGCGCAGCTTCAGGAGATGGCGCTGCTTCGGCTTGAATATCCGGATGCACCGCTAAAGGAGCTCGGAGGATATCTGGATCCGCCAATGGGCAAATCGGGAGTCAACCACAGGCTTAGAAAATTATCGGCGATTGCGGAGGAACTGAGATAGATGAAGAAAAAGCTTTTATTTGTATTTAATCCCAAATCAGGCAAGGGACTCATAAAGGAGCACCTGGTAAATATTGTGGACATCATGACAAAGGCCGGATACAAAATCACCATTTATCCTACACAGTGTCAGGGAGATGCCATAAAAAAGGTCAGGAAAAATGCTAAGAAGTATGACCTTGTAGTGTGCAGCGGCGGAGACGGCACACTCGACGAGGTAGTGACCGGCATGGAGCAAAGCGAGGTAAATGTACCGATAGGATACATCCCTGCGGGCAGCACCAATGACTTTGCAAACTCTCTCGGCATACCAAAAAATATGGAGGAGGCCGCAAGAGTTGCCGTAAACGGTACTCCATTCCCGTGTGATGTGGGAGGCTTCAACGGAGATACCTTCGTATATGTCGCAGCCTTTGGCCTTTTTACAGAGGTATCCTACCAGACCTCGCAGCAGATGAAAAATATACTGGGACACGCCGCATATATTTTAGAGGGTGCAAAGCACCTGATGGATATCACATCGTACAGGATGAAGGTGAGCCATGACGGTGAGATAATAGAGGATGAGTTTATATATGGAATGGTGACCAACTCCCTTTCGGTAGGAGGCTTCAAGGGCATATCAGGTCCTGACGTACTGCTTGATGACGGCCTTTTTGAGGTGACACTCATCAAGAATCCAAAAAACCCAATCGAGCTCAACAAGATACTTGCGGGACTGGCAAACCGTGAAAATGACAATGAGCTCATCTACTCCTTCAAGACCAGTGAGCTGCATGTGGAGAGTGAGGAGGAGGTACCGTGGACACTTGACGGAGAGTTTGGCGGCAGCCACACGGATCTGACCATCACTAATCTGAACAAACAGATTACCATTATGTGCTGATAAATACAAAATCGGACATAAAATAGTAATAGTACACAATTTTTTGTCTGATTGTGTTAAAAATTTAACTTTATTTTTATAAGGTTATGTAATATAATAACATTAGCTTTTAATTAACAGGAGGAAAAAATATGTTAGTATCTGCAACAGAAATGCTTAAGAAAGCAAAAGAAGGACATTACGCAGTAGGTCAGTTCAACATCAACAACCTTGAGTGGACAAAATCAGTACTTTTAACAGCAGAGGAGCTTAAGAGCCCTGTAATCCTTGGTGTATCTGAGGGTGCCGGAAAGTACATGACAGGCTTCGGTACAGTAGCAGCAATGGTTAAGGCTATGCATGACGAGCTCGGTATCACAGTACCTGTAGCACTTCACCTTGATCACGGCACATACGAAGGATGCTACAAGTGCATCAAGGCCGGCTTCACATCAATCATGTTCGACGGATCTCATTATCCAATCGATGAGAACGTTGCAAAGACAAAAGAGTTAGTAGCAGTTGCTCATGCAATGGGCATGTCTATCGAGGCTGAAGTTGGTTCAATCGGTGGCGAGGAAGACGGAGTTGTTGGAATGGGCGAGTGCGCTGATCCTGACGAGTGCAAGAGAGTTGCTGATCTTGGTGTAGATATGCTTGCAGCAGGAATCGGAAACATCCACGGAAAATATCCTGCAAACTGGCAGGGACTCAGCTTTGAGACTCTTGACGCTATCCAGCAGAAGACTGGTGTTATGCCATTAGTACTTCACGGTGGTACAGGAATCCCAGCTGACATGATTAAGAAAGCAATCGACCTTGGAGTATCTAAGATCAACGTTAACACAGAGTGCCAGCTTTCATTCGCAGATGCAACACGTAAATACATCGAGGCCGGAAAGGATCTTGAGGGCAAGGGATTTGACCCTCGTAAGCTTCTTG
>OGXW01002703.1_pt1 | contig 12310 bp, 6 predicted proteins | sample 1576341 | NCBI WGS metagenome assembly OGXW01 (sample SAMEA3541592, study PRJEB24748) | human gut metagenome | biome: human gut; feature: human-associated habitat; material: faeces | place: China | collected 2012
GCCCTGATGGCACAGGCCAAGAGCTGCCACGACGAACTGGAGACTTATTACCGTACCACCGTGGACTTCGCCCAGGTGGACGAAGCTGCCGCCCGGTGCGCGGAGCTGTTCGGGCTGGAAGCGCCGTCACCCGACTGCTGAGTTCTTTATGATAAGGGAAGTGAAATCATGTCCGACATCCGTCTGCCCATCCGGCAGCTGGTGGAGTTTCTGCTGCGCAGCGGCAGCATCGACAGCCGGTTTGCCGGTTTTGACCGTGCACTGGAGGGTGCCCGCATCCATCGCAGGCTGCAGAAGGCCGCCGGGGAGGGTTACGCCGCCGAGGTGCCCCTCTGCGCCGATTATACAGTCGACGGCATCCACTTTACGCTGGAGGGCCGGGCCGACGGCATTTTTACCAACGAAACCGGCGTTGTGACCATTGACGAGATCAAGACCACTGCGGTGCCCGAGGAAGAGATCTGCGAGGATATGAACCCCTGCCACTGGGCGCAGGGCATGGTGTACGGAGCCATCTACAGCGCACAGGAAAGCCTGCCCGCCGTGGATGTGCGGCTGACCTATTACCAAATCGACACCGACCGGATCCTCCGCTTTGTACGGCACTTTTCCCGGCAGGAGCTGGAGCAATTCCTGCACAAACTCCTGCACCGGTATCTGCCCTGGGCACAGCGTCAGCTTGCATGGCAGGAAACCCGCAGCGGAAGCCTGACCGCCATGCGGTTCCCGTTTGAAGCCTACCGCCCCGGGCAGCGGGCACTGGCGGGCGAGGTCTGGCGGGCCTGCACCGCCGCCCCCTCCAAAAAAGGCACACGGCTGTTCTGTCAAGCCCCCACCGGCATCGGCAAGACCATGAGTGCGCTCTTCCCTGCCCTGAAAGCCATGGGGAGCGGCTGCGGGGAGAAGCTGTTTTACCTCACCGCCCGCAACACCACACAGGCCGCCGCCGAGGATGCCATTGCCCGCCTGCGGGCCGTACAGCCCGACCTTGCCCTGCGCAGTGTGACCCTGACCGCCAAGGAAAAAGCCTGCCTGCACCCGGACGCCGAGGGCCATCCGGCCTGCCTGCCGGAGGTGTGCCCCTATGCAAACGGCTACTACGACCGCATCAAGAATGCGCTGGCCGCACTGCTGGACGGCAGCGGCCAATTCAGCCGTGCCGCACTGGCCGACACCGCCCGACAGTTCACCGTGTGCCCCTTTGAGCTGGGGTTGGACCTGAGCGAATGGTGCGATGTTGTGATCGGGGACTACAACTATTTGTTTGACCCGGTGGTGCACCTGAAGCGTTTCTTCGACACCTCCGGCGACTGGCTGTTCCTGATCGACGAGGCACACAATCTGCCCGACCGCGCCCGCGCCATGTACTCGGCCCGCTTCTGTAAGAGCAGCCTGACCGACGCAAAACGCACGCTTGGCAAGGGCAAAAGTGCCCTGAAAACCGCCCTGACCAAGGCCGACAAGGCCATGCGGGAGGCGCGGCAGGCCTGTGTGCGTCTGGCACCCCGCAGGCACGCGGAGGACGCCCCCGGCGAACCGGCCCAGACTAGCCTTCTGCCGGAATCGGATGCCCCGGCGTTTGCCCTGCCGGAGCCGTTGTATGCGCAGGACGGCACGGTGTTTTTGCAGGAGCTGCCCGCCGCACTGCTGACGCCCCTGCGGGCGGTACAGGCCCCTTTGCAGGCCTGGCTGGAAGAGAACCCGGAAGCCAACGCCCACCCGCAGATGCTGGAGCTTTATTTTGCGGTACAGGATCTGGTGCGGGCTGCCGAACGGTACGACAGCCACTTTGTGACCCAGCTCACCGCCCGCAGCAGAGAGCTGGAATTGCAGCTGCTCTGTCTGGACCCGGCCCCCTTCGTGGATGCCAGCCTTTCCACCGGGCGCAGTGCCGCGCTGTTCAGCGCCACCCTCACCCCGCCCGCCTACTACCGCAGCGTGCTGGGCTGTGCCGACGCCCGGGCTGTGGCGCTGGAAAGCCCGTTCCCCGCCGGGAACCTGGGGCTGTTCTGCCTGCCGGGCATCTCCACCCGCTACCGTGACCGGGAGCGCAGCGTACAGAGCGTGTCGGATGCACTGGCCCGGCTGGCGCAGAGCCGGGTGGGCAACTATCTGGCATTCTTTCCCAGTTACGCCTATCTGCGGCAGGTGCAGGAAGATTTTGCCGCCCGCTATCCGGGTATTTCCACCCTTGTGCAGGAGAGCGGACTGGATGACGCCGCCCGCGCCGCTTTTCTGGCACGATTTGAGCCAGACCCTGCCCATACCCTGCTGGGCTTTGCAGTCATGGGCGGCATCTTTGGCGAGGGCATAGACCTTGCCGGCGACCGGCTCATCGGCTGTGCCATCGTGGGCGTGGGGCTGCCGCAGGTGAACCCCCGGCAGGAGATGCTGCGCCGCTACTACGACACCCAGAACGGGGCCGGGTTCGATTACGCCTACCGCTATCCCGGCATGAACAAGGTCCTGCAGGCCGCCGGACGGGTCATCCGCACCCCGGAGGACAAGGGCGTGGTGCTGCTTCTGGACGACCGCTTTGCAAAGCCGGACTATCAGCGGCTGTTCCCGCCCCATTGGAAGCACCTGCAGTATCTGCCCGGCCCTGCCGCACTGGAAACCGCGCTGGCCGATTTCTGGAGCAGTAAGCCCGAATAAACGCAACCCCCGCCCACGGACCGGACTCTTCTGTCCTTCTGTGGGCGGGGGTGTCGTTTGAGCGCAGGAAACTTTTGCGCTGCTGCGTTGGTTGCCAAAAAAGTACAACTTTTTTCAAAAACAGGCTTGACAAGCACCGCATTTGCGGGTATAATAGCACACGTTGAGCGGCTCACACCGCAAGACACGAACCAAATGATGGGGATTTGCATAGTGGTAGTGCGGTAGACTCTGACTCTACTTGTGGGAGTTCGATTCTCTCATCCCCAACCAGAACAAAGCCATCCGATGAACAATCGGGTGGCTTTTCTGTTTTGTTTTCTGCCGATTTCACGCAGTGAACACACCGCACTGTACCAAAGGTCTTTGGACAAATCAAACACCCGCACCGCATTCCCTTTTCTTGGGAGATGCAGTGCGGGTGCTTTTTCAATTCATGAAATGATCACCGGACTTTGCCGCAGTTTTTGCAGGACCGCCCAGAAGCAGCGTTGAGTGTTCCGCAGTCCGGGCAGTACCACCGGCCATCCGGCATCGGGTCAACCGGCGATGGAGTCTGATGCTTTTTTACAGATGCTTCACTATCAGGTGCTGTAAACAGCGGAGCGATATTCACATCTCTGCGGCCCGAACCCGCAAGGCTCCGAAAGTCCCACGATTTGATTTCCTGTGCCAATGTAGCTTTTGGCTTCAGGTATTCTCCGCATCGTTGGCAGTAACGGACCCCTGATTGGTTTTCATAGCCACAATTTTTGCAAGTCATGTCAACACCTCTTAAAGGATGCTGATGCGGCCTGCACCGTAGGGATTCTCGTAGTCCAGCAGGTAGCCGGGGTACTCTGCCAGCACACTGTTGGCGCTGGAAAGGTGCGGCAGACCCTCTGCGTCCACACCGCCAAAGGTCATGGCATAGGTGGACATGACAAGGTAATCTTCCGACACATAGTCCTTGATGAGCTCGGCCCCGTCAAACATGGCAAAGCCGTCGCCCAGATTGCGCAGGGTGTAGTTCATGCCGGCCAGAGCATAAGTCTTGGCCAGGTCCAGAGGCTCGTAGGTGCCGGTGTGACGATCGTAGATCTTCACGTTCTGGACGCGCGGGGTGCCGGTGGCACTGCCGATCCAGACGTTCTTGTCGTCGGTCTGCACGGTGTTGGGGATGTCGGTGTGGATCTCGTAGGTCGCACCGGCCACCTGCAGGAAGCCGCCGTTCTCCTTGCCCTCTGCACCGGCAAAGCGGGCTGCAAACTCCAGTGCGTCCTGGATCTGCTTGCCGGTCACCGACATCAGGCAGGCCACGTTGCCAAAGGGGCTGACCTGCTTGCAGGTCTTGAAGGTCCAGTACCCGGCGTCCTCGTCCGAGCGGATGCCGCCGCCGTTCATGATGGCGATGTCACAGTGCAGCTGCTCCACCTCATTGAAGTAGGTGTAGATGCCGTCGGCCACAAAGTCGCCGAGGTTGGTCTCGCCGGAGCGGATGCGGCGTTTGCCGGTAGCAGGGTCGGTAATGTAAAACTTGGTATCGGCCACGGCGATCTTCTCGCCCAGCATGTCATCCACTGTGTTGACCCATGCGGCCTGCTCTGCTGCCACGGCGACATCCTCCTGATCGTAGGTGGACACCAGCCGGGTGGAGATGGTGCCGTCCGGGGCAATGGTCATCTCGCCCACATTGGCAAAGTAGGAGCCGGTCTGGGTCAGGGTGACCAGTCTGCCGGAAGCGTCCGCCACCTGCTTATTCTCCATCACCGTGTGGGAGTGACCGTCGATGAAGGCATCAAAACCAGTGGTGTGGGCAATGACCTCCTCGCTGGTCCAGGGAGAGGACGAGGGGTCCACGCCCAAGTGGCCCAAGCCGATGACCACATCGGCCAGGCACTTCGCCTTGTCAACGGCCTTCTGCACGGCGCTGTAGAGCTTCTGGCCGTCCTCGCCGCCCAGGATGTCGTAGATGTACTTGGTCTGGGCCTTGTTCATGAAGTAGGCCGGGGTGGACTTGGTAAACGTCTCGGGCGTGGTGATGCCCACAAAGGCAATGCGCACACCACCGCGCACGAACACCTTGATTTCCGGCAGCACCCGCAGATTGGTGCGCAGGTCTACCCAGTTGCAGGACAGGTACGGGAAGTCGGCATCCCGCATGAGCTCCTTGGCACGGTCCATGCCGTAGTCGAACTCATGGTTGCCAGGAGTAGCGGCATCGTAACCGGCGGCGTTCATCAGCTCAATGATGGAAGCGCCCTGGTCCATGGAGCCGTAAGCCGTGCCCTGCACATGGTCACCGGCGTCCACCAGCAGGACCTTTTTGCCTGCGTTCTGATAGCTCTGCTTCAGGGCGGCAATGGCCGCATAGGTCAGCTCCGGGGCCTGCTTGTCGATGTAAGTGTGCACGTCGTTGGTGTACAGGATGGTGACCTCGGATTTTTCACCGTTCCAGCAGGCAGACGCAGCCGGGGCCCCGACGGCCATGGCTGCGGCAGCGGTGGTGACACCGGCGGCCTTCAGGAAATTGCGGCGGGAGATAAGATGTTTCACGGGAAAACGACCTCCTCTTTTTCTGGCATTTGATGGGGCAGGCTCTCCCCTGCCCCTGACTGGTTCAAGCATAACACAGAACCGCGCCAAGAGCAAGACAAAACATGCCGTTTTGTTCAATTTTTCTTCCCATATCAGCCGTCTTTCTTGCATTGTGCATCATCGCCGTACCAAAAAAGAGAACGCCCCTGCAGCCGTCTCAGCATGCAGGGGCGTTCTCTTATGGTCAGACCAGCTTTTCAGCCGGAGAAGGGGGTCTTAAATGGCGTTGTATTCCTTGAGGATCTTCTCAAGGTCGGTGCCCTCGATCTTCTTCAAAGCTTCCTTCAGGGCCAGACGCGGGATGAGCGGCAGGTCCATGTCGGTGATCTTCTTGCCGTCGCGCAGCTTGACCGTTGCATTCAGCAGGTCACGCACGTCGTAGGTGCTGCCCCAGACCTCGGGCACACCGCGGTCCACGTTCAGCAGGGTGTACACGGCCTCCATACCGGTGCGCATGGAGTACTCGGTGGTGAAAATGGTATCGCGCTTGGTCTCCGCAAACTGGCCCAGGAAGGCAAAGTTCACAGCGCCCTCCGGCACGATGTCGGGGCGGTCGCCCATGGCACGGGGCATGAAGAAAGCGTCAATATAGGGCATCATCACCGGCACGGTGTTGGCGCTGTGCTCTGCCAGCTCTTCGATCTGGTCGGTGGGCACGCCGATGTGGTACAGCCACTCCATGCAGATCTCCTTGCCGGTGCAGTCGCGCATGGGCTTTTTGACATAATCGCCGGGCTTGTCGCTGAACAGGCCGTAGACCCAGACACACAGCTGATCCTTGGGTTGATCGCGGAACTGCTGCTGACGGTTCAGCGTCCAGCTGAGCAGCCAGCTGGAGTCCTTGACCGTAACGATGCCGCCGGTGACGGTGTGACCGCTGAAGGGATCGCGCTTGCAGATCTTCTGGATATACTGCGGGATCTTGTCATCCAGGGTGGTGATGGTGGCGCTCTCCCAGTTGGACAGCTCCGGATCCGAGCAGAACTTTTCGGGGTGGCCGAAGGACGGGTCCTGTGCGGCGATCTTCTTCCACAGATCCCAGCCGTTGCCCGGCTTGATGGTGGGGTCGAAACCGGCTGCCTTGTCCTGGGCACCCACGGTGCAGCTCTCGACGCAGCCGCCGTTGGTGATGAACAGCAGATCGTTCTCGGTCAGGTCGATGTTGGACACCTCGCCTGCATGCTCCACGGTGACCGAGCTTGCCATCTTGCGGCTGCCCTGAATGTCGAACTTGACGTCCGTGACCTTGGTGTCGTAGTGGAACTGCACGCCAAAGCCCTTCAGGTACTCGATCATGGGCAGGATGATGGACTCATACTGGTTGTAGCGGGTGAAGCGCAGGGCGGTAAAGTCCGGCAGGCCGCCGATGTGGTGGATATAGCGCTTGATATACAGCTTCATTTCCAGTGCGCTGTGCCAGTTCTCAAAGGCGAACATGGTGCGCCAGTACAGCCAGAAGTTGGAATTCAGCACCTCATCGTCAAAGAAGTCGGTGATCTTCTTGTCCTGCAGCTGCTCGTCCGGGGTGAAGAACAGCTTCATGATCTCCATAGCGCCCTTGTCGGACAGACCGAACTTGCCGTCGGTGTGGGCGTCCTTGCCCTGCTCCACGGTAGCACGGCAAAGGGAGAAGTTGGGGTCCTCCTTGTTCAGCCAGTAATACTCATCCAGCACGCTGGCACCCTCGGTCTCCAGCGAAGGGATGGAGTGCAGCAGGTCCCACATGACCTCAAAATGGTTGTCCATCTCACGGCCGCCGCGCATAACGTAGCCGATGCTGTACTTGTAGCCGTCGCAGGCACCGCCGGGCAGGGCCTCCTTCTCGAACACATGGACATGCTCGCCCTTCATCTGGCCGTCACGCACCAGATAGCAGGCTGCGGTCAGGGCTGCCAGGCCGGAACCGACGATATATGCGGATTTATGATCGACGCCCTCCGGCTTTTTGGGACGTGCAAATGCTTCGTAGTTGCCACTGGAATAGTACATGGAAAAGCCTCCTTGCTTCGCTGTTTTTCTTCCTTACAGCAGTTCAATGCTGCTCTCTATGGCAACAGTATACCCTGCCTTGGTCCGCAGAACAACAAACAAACTCTGCCCCATGTATAAAATTTAGACAACTGTCCCGTTTTGTTGGAAATGCGTACAAATTGTGACAAAAAAGCGGAATGACCGCTGTCATTCCGCTTTTGCAGGCGTTTGTTTTATTTTGCGGTAGGTTGGGCCACCTCAAAGTCAATCTTGCCCAGATTGACGTCGGAACGCACGATGGTGATCATCATGGTATCGCCCAGGCTCCAGTTCCTGCCGGAGACGGGGTCGGACAGGCGCACGCCCTCGGTGAGCATCGTGCCGGAGGGGGTCAGGCTGGAAGCCGGTACAAAGCCCTCCACGCCGTTCTCCAGTTCAATGAACAGGCCGCGCTGGGTCACGCCGGAAATGCGGCCCTCGTAGCTCTCGCCCAGATGGCGGCGGGCATACTCGGCCTTGTAGCAATCCTCGGCCTTGCGCTCGATCTGCATGGCGATGACTTCGCGCTCGCTGGCCTGCTTGCTGGCCCGCTCCGCAAAATCGGTGTAGCGCAGGATCATGGTGTCCTTGTCGGTGCCCTTGAGCTGCGCGGTCATGATGCGGTGGATGGCCAGGTCCGGATAGCGGCGGATGGGGCTGGTAAAGTGGGCATAGTCCTGCAGCACCAGACCGTAGTGACCCTTGGGCTTTTCCTCGTACAGAGCCTTGGACATGCAGCGCAGCATACCGGTGTTGATGATCTGCTCATACGGGCCGCCGCGCACGCCCTCCAGAATGGCGCTCAGCTCCTTGGGGGTGGGCACCTCCTTGGCAAAGTGGTCGTTGATGCCGCAGGCCTGCAGCAGAGCATGCAGACGCTCCAGCTTTTCGGCGTTGGGCTCCTCGTGCACACGGTACACAAAGGGGATCTGCTTGACCCGGGCAAAGTGGGCGGCGCACTGGTTGGCCAGCAACATGAACTCCTCGATCATGGCTTCGCTCTCGCCGGAGGTGCGCTTTTTCACGTCGATGCAGTGGCCATTCTCGTCGAGGATCAGCTTGACTTCACCGCTCTCGATGTCCATGCATCCGCGCTCCTTGCGCAGGCGGGCACGGTGGCCGTACAGCTCCTTCATGGCGGGCAGCTGAGCCAGAACCTCGTGGTACTTGCCCTTGAGCTCGTCGTCGGCACTGCCGGCCAGCAGGGCGTTGATCTCGGAGTACACGCCCTTGACACGGCTGCGGATGACCGACTTGACAAAGCGGTAGTCGGTCAGGTTGCCGTCCTTGTCCAGACGCATCAGGCAGGAGAACGCCAGGCGCAGCACGCCCTCGTTCAGGCTGCAGATGCCGTTGGACAGCTGCTTGGGCAGCATGGGCACCACCTGGTCGGCATAGTACACGCTGGTGGCACGGTGAAAGGCTTCGTTGTCCAGCTCACTGCCGGGCTTGACGTAGTGAGACACATCCGCAATATGCACGCCCAGCTCAAAGCCGCCCTCCGGCGTCTTGGTCAGGCTGATGGCGTCGTCGATGTCCTTGGTCTCAGCGCTGTCGATGGTGAAGATGGGCAGAGCGCGCAGATCCATGCGGCCCTCACAGTCGGCCTCGGTCACCTCGGCGTTCTCCAGCTTCTTGGCCTCTTCGCGGACCTTATCCGGGAAACGGCTGCGGATGTCCTGCGCATAGAGCAGAGCCTTGGCGCAGCGCTTGGCCTCGTCGGAGCTGCCAAAGCGCATGGCCACGCCCACGCGGTGATCTTCCTGCCGGTTGCCGCGCTGCAGGATCTCCACAGCCACTTTGTCGCCGTCCTTGGCACCGCCCTCGCAGTCGCGCATCATCCGCATGGAGATGGCGGGGCAGTCATCGGGCACGAACTTCAGCATGCCCTCCACACGGCGGACGGTGCCCACCAGATCGTTCTTTTCTTCCAGCACGGCCAGGATCTCGCCCTCGTCGCTGCCCTCCACACGGGGATGCTCAAACTTTTCCACCAGCACCTTGTCACCGGGCATGGCGCCGCGGGTGAAGCGGCCCGGGATGAAGATATCGCTGGTGCCGTCCTCCAGCATGACAAAAGCAAAGTTCTTGCCCAGCTTGACCACCTTGCACAGCAGGGCCTTGTCGGCGCGGCCGGAACGCACCGTAAAGAAAACGCCCTGCCGCTGGCAGATCACAGCCTCGTGCACCAGCTGGTCCACGGCCTCCATCACCTTGCGGTCTGCGCCGCGATCCCCGCCGAACTTATTCTTCAGATCCTTTACGGTGCACGGCTGATTCTGGATCGCGTGCTCAATTTTATCGCGCATTGCCATAATATTTTTCTCCTTGCTCTTCCTGGCTGCGGCCTCCGTCGGGCTGCAGCCCTGCCAGTTCCGGGCATTGCTGCCCACCCTGCTGCGGCAGCCCGAAAAGACAGCTGCCCGCACTTTTTTACTCAACTATGTCGGTTTTACACAGAAAAACAGCCCCGTCAGAGCACGGGGCTGCATGGGGTGCATCAACCTGCCAGACGGCCGGTAAACAGGCAAGCCAGAATTGCCACCACGAAAAAGACGACACCGGCAATGCGGGTCACCTTGGCCAACATCTGGTCAGCCGGGGTCAGGCGTGCGTTGTTGGCACCGCCTGCACTGCCGTTGATGGCGCCGGAAAGGCCCTGGCCGTGGGTGTGCTGCATGAGGGTGAGGAACACGATGACCAGCGAAGCGACCAGCAGGATCGCGCCGCCAACGATTTCGATAACAGACATGGATTGAAACGCTCCTTTATTCAAATTGAATGGGAAAACCACGCAAAAATACGACTATATAGTATCATACCATCTGCAAAAAAGCAAGCACAATTCCGCATTTATCCCAACCAGTGCAGTGCCGTGCACAGCTGTGCAAACACCGCCGCGCTGGAGACCGCCGCCTGCGTCTGTCCGTCCTGCAAGACCACGATGGTGTATTGCGGATCCTCGGCCGGGTAAAACCCCGCGAACCACAGGTTCATGCGCTCTTTCCCTTCGGCCGTGAACTGCCCGGTCTGGGCGGTACCGGTCTTGCCCGCCGCCCCGCCGGGCAGGCCGGAAGCATCCTGTGCCGTGCCCTCGGCCACCGTCTGCTCCAGCATGGTGCGCAGAGCCGCTGCGGTCTGCTCCGTGAGCACCCGTTCTGCCTGCGAGCGGGCAAAGGCCGACAGCTCTTCCCCGGATGTTTCATCCAGCGCACAGTCCAGCAGGCACGGCGCACGGTAAACACCGCCGTTTGCGATGGTGTTCATCATGGCGGCCACTTGCAGCGGCGTTGCCAGCAGGCTGCCCTGCCCGAAGCTGAAATTGGCCAGCTGCCCGCTCTGGGCCAGTTCCTCGGCTCCCGGCAGGGCTCCGCTCTGGGCGGTAAGGCCCTCCGCCAGCCCGATGCTCCGCCCGAAGCCCAGCGCCTGCGCCTGCTGCAAAAGAGCCTGTGCTCCCAGCTGCTGCCCCAACCGGATAAAATAGCCGTTGCAGCTCTTTGCCAATGCGTCCGAAAGGTCCACCTCGCCGTGCGGCACACCGCCTGCGCAGCGGAAGATCTGCCCGTCCACCACCACCGCGCCGTTGCAGTCGTACTCCGGCGCAAGGCCGGCTCCCAGCGCCGCCGCTGCCAGCACCGGCTTGAACACCGACCCCACCGCATACGCCTGCAAGGCCCGGTTCAGGAAGGGGCTGTCCGGCGCTTCCAGACTGGCCGCCGGGTCAGCCGGGTCAAAACCCGGCACACTGACGCAGGCCCGCAGGGCTGCCGTGCGGACGTCCAGCACCAGAATGCAGCCGGTGGTCATGGTCTGCGCCGCCACCGCCTCGGTCGCCCGCTGGACAGAACGGGAGAGGGTCAGGCGGACCCCCACCGCTACGCTGTCCGCCTGCAGATGCTGCACCTGCTCCCCGGTGCGCAGGGTGCCCTGCGCGGTCACCGGGCACAGCAGGGTGTCCCGTGCCCCGCTGCCGGTGAGCAGCGCGTCCAGTGCTTTTTCCAGCCCGGCAGCACCGTGGCCCTCACCGTCCAGATACCCCAGCAGCTGCGGGCACAGCGGTGCGGCTGCATACCGCCGGGACGCCGCATAGCATGGAATGCCCAGCGCCGTCATGTCTCGGTCCACCTCCACGAGAAATGGAGCCGCCCGGCTGCGGCTGCGGTACAGCAGTTCCTGTCCGGCGGTGTCGGTGCAGGCGTACAGGCGGGTATAATTTTCCTGCCCCGGGAAGCAGAGAGCCAGCCAGCGTTTTTCCAGCCCGGTGAGTGGCAGGCCCATGCAGTCGTAAAAGCCGCCGCGCCGGGCTGGCAGTTCCAGCGTGACCGTGCTCTGTGCCGCCGCACGGGCTGCATAATCCGTGCGGGACGCCAAATAAAACAGCCTGCACAGCACTACGGCAAAGCCGAACAACAACGCCGCATACAGCGCCAGCACCCTCCGCCCGGACATGGACACGCCCCCTTTGGCATAGCGTGGGCAACGGAGACCCAGGCTATACAAAAAGAGAGGCAGAACCTCCGAAAAAGTTCTGCCTCCCTAAGGCACTTTTATAAGAGCGCTTTTGCGGCTTAGCACATGCCGCCCTTCCAAACCACACTTTTGGAGCCGAATCACGAATATCGGGAAACGTAGACTTTTGTAGAATTATCAAGGCCACAAGCCGATTTTTCCAGATTCTCCGTTTTTGCACGATCCACGCTTTTCTACGCAAATCTACGCCACTTACCGGGTGATTGGCGTAAGTTTTGGCGTAAGCTATTCCGCTTCACACATTGAAAAATCACAGGTTGCCGGCGATCTGTTCAAAGGCTCTTTCAACCGATTCAAAGCTGCTGTGCGTGTAGACATCCAACGTCACACTGGCATTGGAGTGTCCCATCAGGTATTGCAGGCTTTTTACATCCAGCCCGGCCTGCTGAACATTGGTGCAGAAGGTGTGTCGCAGCACATGAGGTGTAATGCGCGGAACAGGTTTGCTGTACGCCTTCTCAAACTTTCCCTGCACGCCACGCATATAGTTTTCCAAGTGCATTGCCACCTTCGGCATTCCGGACTTGTCCAGAAAGAG
>OGXW01002713.1_pt1 | contig 12275 bp, 12 predicted proteins | sample 1576341 | NCBI WGS metagenome assembly OGXW01 (sample SAMEA3541592, study PRJEB24748) | human gut metagenome | biome: human gut; feature: human-associated habitat; material: faeces | place: China | collected 2012
AAGGCAGAATATTGAGCTGCCTGTATATTCAAATACAGCAGCCGATATCGATGATGGCCTTGACACTGGGGTCGGTGACGTGCACGCCCATGGCGTGACAGGAGATCTCGGAGATATTCTCGTCGGCGAAGGGGACCTTGTTGCGCCCGTAGCCGGTGCCGATCAGATAGCCCAACTCCTCGGAGGAGTTCAAGCCCACCTTGTTCAGCACTTCTTCCATCGCCAGCTTGGCGGAGACCTCGGAGTTGACCTTGCTTCGGATGGTGGTATCCGCGCAGATCTTGCCGTTCTCGTCCAGAATGACCGCTTTCGTGTAGGTGGAGCCTACGTCACAACCGCCGTAATATTTCATAGCACATACTCCTTTTATAGATGTTGATAAAGGGGGTCACATACAGTTCTCATCGTCGAAGTCGCACAGTGTTGGGTCGAGTGGCTCCGCGCGTATGACGGTACGCATATACTCGTTGACCTTTTCACGCATGGTCTTGCGGGACACGGTGCGCGGGTCCATCAGGTCGTGCTCGATCCAGATCATGTGGTAGCCGCGCTCGCGGCCCTGCTCGTCCAGGATGCCCTGTACGGTGGCCATGTTCTTGCACGCCACGTTCTGGTACATGATGATGAAGTTGGCGTTCCACGCCTCGCACTGCCGCCAAAGCTCGTCCACCACGTGCTGGTAGCCGCCGTTGGTGTGACGGCGCATGACCATACGCTCGTACAGACGCGCCAGATCGCGCAGGGCCTCCTCCTTGTCCTCTGTCTCCAGAGGCTTGGTGAAGTTCAGGGACTCCATCTCCACCAGGACGTTGATGCCCCAGCAGTTGGCCAGCCAGTTGGAGAAGTTGGCGTAGTAGTGGGCGGGGCAGGACCAGACGATGCCGCGGTAGCGCATCTTGCCGACCCACGCCTCTTCACGGCGCTCGTAGGACTCCATCAGCAGCTTGTTTACCTTCCGGCAGCTCTTCATGACGCGGGGATCGATGCCGCCGTCCATCTCGTAGTTCCACTTGCGGAACAGTTCGTAGGTGGGGCCGATGATCTGGGGATAGGCGGTCTTATTGACCTCCCATTTCTCCAGCTCATACCGCGTCTCCTCGTTAAAGCGCTTCATGGCGGAGAAATAGGCGTCCCAGCTCCACTTGGCGCCGGTCTGCTCCTCAATGAACTTGATGCACGCCCGGATATCCTCGGCGCCCATCTGCACCGTCTCCTCGTCCTCATACCGGACCGGGAAGCACAGGTGGAACACGGGCAGGTCGGGGAAGCGGCGGGACATATAGCTGGAGGCCATAGTGGAGCCGTCGCAGGGCATGGAGGAGGAGATAAAGCACTTGCCCATGTGGGGCAGGGCATCGATGACCAGCGCGCCGCACTCGGAGGACGGCACCGGGCAGCAGTCCGCCGGCAGGCCGAAGGACTCCACGGCGTCGATGTAGGGCACGCAGGTGAGCTGGTCGATCTCGGACACCAGGAACACCGGCATCAGCTGATAGGGGATACCCAGCAGGTCGGGGAAGCCGGCCATGATCTGGCCCATGGTCATCTCATCGAACAGAACGACCTTCTTGTTCAGCTCGGAGCTGTTGCCGTTCTTCTTATCGCACTTGGCCAGGAACACCAGATTTTCCGCCACATAGCGGAAAATGTCGTAGGTCATCAGGTGGCTCATTTTCAGGGCGTTGCCCCGCTGACCCATGGTGTTCTTATCCATGAAGCTCACGCAGCACATATAGGAGATCATCCAGCGATACCAGAACGTGGTGTTCAGGGCGGGTATCAGATCCTTGGAGAAGGTGGCCAGCAGCATGCCCCAGACCTTCAGCCAGCCGGAGAAGTCGACGAGGGTGCTCTCCACGCCGCGCCACTCCCGGCGGACAGTGGCCATGTCACCCTTACGATACAGGGCACCCAGATGCTTTTCGCCGTTGAGCAGCAGGTCCTTGCGCTCCGCGCAGGTCATGGCGGCAACGGTCTTGGCCTCCCGTGCTACACGGTTCATATTGTCAAGGAAATGCTCCTTCTGTTTCCTGCCAAAGGCTTTCCAGTCCGTCTCCTTGATGAGATCGAGAGCGATGGAGCCAAACTCCTTCAGGTTGGCGGCCTGCGCCTTCCAGTCCATCTCAGTCTTGGCGCGGAAGAATTCGGGATTGGGAAATTTCTTCTTGTCAGCCATCAGTTGGCACCTCCGTTCTGCTTGTGGAGCTTCTTGATCTCCAGCGACTCCACAAAGGCCTGCACGCGGGTTCGCAGCTGGCCGGAGTTGCCGTTGTTGTACAGACGGTCGATGCTCAGCACCGGCCAGTCATACTCCTCATGCATGATGTGGCTCACCAGCGCACGCTCAAAGCCCCAGTAGTCGCAGTATTTCATCTGCTCATAGATGATTCCGTCAGCGTGATACTCCCGTGCCAGGCGGTCCGCCGTCTCGCGGCGCTGCTGCACCTTCTCATCGGCGATGTAGCGGGCGCATTCGGAGTGCTGCATGATGTGCATGCAGATCTGAGGCAGGGCGTCCTCATCGTCCTTCAGCTCAATGATCTCCCGCCCGGGAGTGGAGCCGAAGCAGTATCGGTCGGACACTACCAGTGCGCCGCAGCCCTCGATAAGCTTCGTCAGTTGAGGGTCGTCGATCTCGCTGCCCACGATGGCCACGCGGGCACGGAAGGCGGGCTTGGGATCCGGCTTGCGCTTTTTCAGCTCCGTCAGCGTCTCTCGCAGGTAAGGCAGGATCAGGTACTTGGGACAGGTAAAGCTCACCAGGTTCAGCACGTGGAACTCATAGCCGGTGATGACCGGGTTTTCCTCCTTGCGCAGCTCGCCGATCTCGCTGATGATGGAACAGACCTCGTTGTGCTCCTTCACCGCCTGACGGATAGCGGCATCTGAGGTATCCACGCCGTACTTTTCTGTCAGGGGATCCAGCACCCGGCGGCGCATCTGCTTGACGTAAGAGTCCAGCGTGTAGTCGGTGATCTTGTAGGGGATGTCGCAGTGGGTGACAAAGAAGTTGGGCTTGTCATTCATCTGCAGAATTTCAAAGTGCTCCATGGCGCGGTTCATCATGGAACAGGCATCCACGCCGGCCAGCGCGTCCAGGAACTGGTAGCCGCCCTCCATGCCGCGCTCCACCAGGGCGCGCGCATATTCACAGGTGTAGTTGGACATATAGTAGGTAGCGATGTCCAGTGAACCGGTGCGGGGGGCGCGGAGCCGGACGGAGAAGCAGCCGGGCAGGTTCAGCAGCGGCTCAGGCATATGGTAGCAGGTATAGCCGATGGCCAGCTTCCCCTCCGCCTGTGCCTGCTTTACCAGATCGTTGTCGGCATTCTCCAGCAGGCTCTCGAAGTAGATCAGATGCTTCAGGTCTCTCAAGAATTACACCTCTCTCCTAATGTATTTCAATTATAAGATCTCCAGCTTGGTCAGGGCTTCGCGTGCGCCGCGGATGACAGGGGCATCCTCCGGCAGATCAAAAACACTAAGACCCTGGATATCATTGGCGGCGTGCTGTGGGTCGCTGCCGATGGTGGCCAGTATCTCCGTGCCGTTGATATGGATGTAGGGGATCAGCGCCGGGTCCGTGACCCGATTGACGATAGCGCCGCAGCGGTCGTACATCACCAGCTCGTCGGCCACCCGCTTGATGGTGTCGATGACCTGTGTACCCTTGCGGCTGGGATCGGTGATGAGCACCAGATGCGTCACCTTCTCCATCACCCGGCGGTTGATCTGCTCGATGCCGGCCTCACCGTCGATGACCACGTAGTCAAAGTCGTTGGCCAGCAGGTTGATGACCTCCTTCAGATAGGCGTTCACCTTGCAGTAGCAGCCCGCCGTCTCCGGCCGGCCGATGGCGAGAAACGAGAACCGCTGCTGCTCCACCATGGTGTCGAAAATGCGGTATCGTGCCTCGCTCAGCAGCTCGATGGCCTCCCGGGGCGCACCGTCCTCCACCGAGGCCACGATGCTCTTGCGGATGTCGTCCAGCGTCTCTTTCACCTCAACGCCCAGCGCGGTGGACAGTCCCACCGCCGGGTCGGCGTCGATGGCCAGAATACGCTTGTCGGGGTACGCCTCAGTCAGCAGCCGAACAAAGGCGGCGGAGAGGGAGGTCTTGCCCACGCCGCCCTTACCGGCGACGGCGATGATCTTGGGGGAGTGCTCCAACAAGTCTCACGTCCTTTCGTGTTACCCGCCGCCGTCATTTCTGACCGAAATGGCGGTTATGCCACAGAAGTACGCGGGTTTGTGCAGTATTGTTAAATTCCTAACATCATACTACCATAAATACTGGCAAATTGCAATGAAAGTTTCGGCATTTTATTGCATTTTTTGGTAGTATTGCGCCACTGGCCGGGGGAAAGGGGCGTGTATATTTTGCGGCGTTTTTACGCCTTTGCCCCTTTGACGCGGCGGCCATACCGTGCTATAATACGGGATAAAGTATTACCCCCTCTTGAAAGGAGAGGCTTTATGCGTATCATCGATCTGGAGACCATTAACCAGGCCATGAACAACGAGACGCAGTTCGTCCTGCGCTGCGAGGAAGTATTCCACGACAAGGTGTCCTCCGCCGCGGCGGCTGTCCTGTCCGCCGGGCGTGAGCGCCGCATCGTGGCGCTGACCGGCCCCTCCGGCAGCGGCAAGACCACCACCGCCATGCGCCTGCGCGACTACCTGGAAAATCTGGGCGTCAAGGTCTGCCTGCTGAGCATGGACAACTTTTTCCTGCCCCTGGACCAGCGCCCGCTGGAGGCTACCGACTGGGAGTCCCCTTACTGCGTCAACGTGGACCTGCTGGTCAGCTGCATCGGCCGCCTGCTGGACGGTGAGCAGGTGGATATTCCCTGGTACGATTTCAAGACTGGCACTACCGGCGGCTATAAGCCCATGCAGGGCGACAAGGACTGCATTGTCATTGCCGAGGGGATCCATATGCTCAACCCCCTGATTTTCGATAAGATCCGCGGCGCGGCCACCGGCATCTATGTGGCGCCCCGCACCCGTATCCTCACCAATAAGGACCGCGTGGTTCGTCCCGAGCAGCTGCGCGTGGCCCGCCGGCTCATCCGGGACTACAACACCCGGGGCCACTCCCTGCGGGAGACGGTCGAGCGTGCCGAGAGCGTCAACGCCGGCGAGGTCAACTATATCCGGCCCTTTAAGAGCAACGCCGCCATTCACATCGACTCCTTCCACGACTATGAGCCCTGTATCCTGGCCAAGTGTCTGGCCAACATCCCCAACTTCCGGCAGGAACTGACGCCGGAGTATATGCAGGAGCACGACCTCACCGACCTGGTAGAGGTGGTGGAGAGCGTCCCGCCTTTGCACACGCCTTATGTGCCGCTGAATTCCATCGTCCGCGAGTTCGTGGGCGGCAGCAGCTATGAATATTGAGCAATAAGGGAGGTATCCTAACTATGAGCAGAATCATTACCATCAGCCGTGAGTTTGGTTCCGGCGGCCGTGAGCTGGGCAAGCGTCTGGCCAAGGCCCTGGGCATTCCGTGCTACGACCACGAGATCATCGAGATGATCGCCAAGGAAAACGGCTTCAACGAGGACTATGTGGCCAATGTGGGCGAAAAGAGCATCGAAGCCGCCTATCCGCTGACCATCGGGCACCGCTTTGGTATGCAGCCCTTCCAGATCATGGAGCAGCCCATCCGCGTGGCAGTGGCCCAGCGTCAGATCATCGAGAACTTCGCCAAGCAAGGCGACTGCGTCATCGTGGGCCGGGCCGCCGATGTTATCCTCAAGGACTACGATCCGCTGAACATCTTTGTCTATGCGGATAAGGACTCCAGGATCGAGCGCTGTCAGCGCCGTGCCCCGCAGGGTGAGCATCTGACGCCCCGGGAGATCGAGTCCCGTATGAAGCAGATCGACCGCAACCGTGCCCAGCACCACCAGATGTACAGCGACAGCAAGTGGGGCGACAAGGGCTCCTACGACCTGTGCATCAACACCACCAAGCGCTTTGTCAAGGATATCGTTCCGTCCATCGCCAAGTTCTGCGAGGACTGGTTCAATTCCCACGGTTAATACATAAAAGGCCCGCGCCGCGGGCCTTTTACCGCAGAGAGGAAGGAGGCTGTTCTGTGAAAGTCCGTCTCAATGACGATCCCGAGATCGTGAAAACCATCCGCGAGGGCCTGAAACGCACCGGCGGCTACTGTCCCTGCCGTCTGGCCCGCACCGAGGAGAACAGGTGTATGTGCAAGGAGTTCAAGGACCAGATCGCCGACCCGAACTTCGAGGGCTACTGCCACTGCCGTTTGTACTACAAGGAGAAATAAAAAACCGGGCCGATGGCCCGGTTTTTTATTTCTTGATAAGCTCCTTCACCAGTCCGGCCACGGTCAGCACCACGCCGCCGATAAGCATGAAGTCCGCCAGGTTCCACACCAGCGCTCGTTTTTTGGCCTTTCGGTGGGGGAATTGCAGATAGTCCGTCACGCTGCCCCGCCGCAGTCGGTCCCATTGGTTGCTGATGCCGCCCAGCAGCACCGACAGAATGCCCAGCTGTGCCGCGAAGGCCCGCTTGCCCAGCTCCGGCAGCAGACACGCTGCCGCCGCCAGCCATACGCCCAGCGGCAGCCAGCGCAGCAGCTTCTCGTGCTTCTGTCCCAGCCCCAGAAAGAACCCCCGGTTTTCCAGATGGGTCAGGCGCACATACCGACGCTCCCATTTCAGCTTCCCCGTCCGGGACAGATATTTCAATATCCGGTCGGCGGCAAACAGCGCCGCCGCAATGCCGATGGCTATGTACATCCGTTACCTCCGTCCCCGCCGCACGGTAAAGCCGAACACCAGGCCGCACAGGCCGCCTACGATGTGGGCGATCTGGGAGACGTTGTCCTGCTTGAACAGTCCGTCCATGATCTCGCCGCCCAGGTAGAAGATGACCACCAGGATCAGCGTCACGGGGATCTCGCCCTTCCGCGCCGCCGTAAAGGAGGACAGCACGATCATCATGAACACTACGCCGCTGGCGCCCAGCAGCGCCGTGTGGGGAAAGAAGATAAAATTCACCAGGCCGGTGACCAGCGCCGTCAGCGCGATCATCCACACCATGGTGCCGCTGCCGTATTTCTCCTCCAGACCGGGGCCCACCAGCAGCAGGAGCAGCATATTGCCCATGTAGTGGTCATAGCCGGAGTGCCCCAGCACATGGCCGAAAAAGCGTACGTATGTCAGAGGGTCGGCCAGAGAGGACCGGTACACGGAGAAATACTGCGTCGTGGCGGCACCGTTGGTCCAGTTGCTCAGCAGCAGGGCGATCAGGCTCAGCAGGGCGAAGGATAATATCACCGGCGCGTTGAAGCGAATAATGATCTTTTTCAAGCAGGATACCTCTTTTCAAATACGTTTGAAAAGAGTATACTATACATTCAGAAAAAAGTAAACCAAGGAGGGCCTGTGCCGTGAAAAAATGGGTGAAGATCATTCTCTGCGTTCTGCTGGCGCTGTTGCTGCTGGCGGGCGGCTATGTGGCCTATGTGTTTATCGACTATCACCGTATCGGCGACCAGATGCTGACGCCGGTGCAGTCCACCGATGCCGCCCGGTCCGTCGATACGAATACGGCCTATACGGTCGTTTCCTGGAACATCGGTTTCGGCGCTTACGAGGACGACTACGGCTTTTTCATGGACGGCGGCACGGAGTCCCGCGCCTGGTCAAAAGAGCGCCTGACGGCCAACATGGACGCTATCGCCGGGTACCTGAAGCAGCAGAACGCCGATTTCTGCCTGCTGCAGGAGGTGGATATCGGCTCCACCCGTACCTACCATGTGGACGAGCGCGAGCCGCTGTATGCTGCCCTCTTCAACAAGAGCAGCGTTTTCTGCCAGAATTACGACTCGCCCTATCTTCTGTATCCCCTGACCGCTCCCCACGGAGCCTCCCGGTCCGGTCTGCTGACCTTCTCTCCGGCGAATATCACCGCAGCCGACCGCGTGGAGCTGCCGGTGGAGTCCGGCTTTATGAAGCTTTTGGACCTGGACCGCTGCTACTCCGTCAGCCGTGTCCCCGTCTCCGGCGGCGGTGAGCTGGTACTCTACGACCTGCACCTCTCTGCCTACACCAGTGACGGTACCATCGCCACGGAGCAGCTGGCGCTGTTGCTGGCGGATATGCAGGCGGAGTACGAAAAGGGCAGCTGGTGCGTGGCCGGCGGCGACTTCAACAAGGACCTGCTGGGGGACTCCTCCGCCTATTTCGGCGCGGCGGAGCAGGGATATTCCTGGGCGCAGCCCATACCGGAGGGCGTGTTCGACAGCTATGATGTGCAGCTGGTGGCGCCACTGGACGAGAACGATCCGGTGCCCTCCTGCCGCAACGCCGACGGTCCATACCACGACGGCCAGTATGTCCTCACCGTGGATGGCTTCCTGGTCACCCCCAATGTTGCCGTGGACAGTGCCGCTGTTTTGGATACAGGCTTTGCCTACTCCGATCACAACCCGGTACAGATGACGTTTACCCTGCAAAAGTAAGCAAAAGCACCCCGTCACGGGGTGCTTTTTTTCACCGCAAAGCAGGAAGGTGCGCGTCTATTCATAAAAATTTCGAAAAGGGGGTTGCAAAGATGTCCGTTATGTGGTAACATACGTCCATCAATTAGATACAGCCCGATGAACCGCCCGGAATGGAAAGACCGGATGGGGAGGGGACTCTGGAGAATCCCATTCAGTTGGGTGCCGAAGGTGCAAGGCGCGCAAGCGCCGAATCTCTCAGGCAAAAGGACGGAGCAGACGAGTTTTTCGCTTGACCAGACTTCTCCAGAGTTGCCGTTTTCCGGCAGCTCTATTTTTTATGCAAGGAGAGAAATTGTATGTTAGAAAGTGTATTGTTCCCCATCGTATCCAAGATCAACGAGTACCTCAGCAACTATATCCTCATCTTCCTGCTGGTGGGTGTGGGCCTGTGGTACTCTATCAAGACCCGCTTTGTCCAGGTCCGCTGCTTCGGCGAGGGCATGAAAAAGTTTTTCGGTGAGATGAACCTCCGCGGCGGCGCCCAGAAAAGCGGCATGACCTCCTTCCAGGCGCTGGCCACCGCCATCGCCGCCCAGGTGGGCACCGGCAACATCGTGGGTGCCTCCGGCGCCATCCTCACCGGCGGCCCCGGCGCCATCTTCTGGATGTGGATCATCGCCTTCTTCGGCATGGCCACCATCTATGCCGAAGCCACCCTGGCTCAGAAGACCCGTATCGTTGAGCCTGACGGCAATATCAAGGGCGGCCCGGTCTACTACATCACCACGGCGTTCAAGGGCGGCTTCGGCAAGTTCCTGGCGGGCTTCTTCGCTGTCTCCATCATCCTGGCCCTTGGCTTCATGGGCTGCATGGTCCAGTCCAACTCTATCGGCTCCACCATACAGACCGCCTTCGGGGTTCCCTCCTGGGTCATGGGCATCATCCTGGTCATCATCTGCGCCATCATCTTCCTGGGCGGTGTGCAGCGTCTGGCAGCTGTTACCGAGAAGCTGGTCCCCATTATGGCGGCTATCTTCCTGCTGGGCGGTCTGGTGATCCTCTGCGCCCGCATCAAGTACGTCCCTTCCACCTTCGGCATGATCTTCAAGTATGCCTTCCAGCCCCAGGCCATCGTCGGCGGCGGCTTCGGCTACGCCCTCAAGACCGCGATCTCCCAGGGCGCCAAGCGCGGTCTCTTCTCCAATGAGGCCGGTATGGGCTCCACACCTCACGCCCACGCACAGGCCAACGTGGCCCACGCCCACGATCAGGGTGTCGTGGCCATGATCGGTGTGTTCATCGACACCTTCATCGTCCTGACCCTGAATGCCCTGGTCATTATCTGCACCCTGTACACCGCTGATGGCCCTCTGGCCAACGGCTACTTCGGTGATATCACCGCCACCCTGGGCAAGACCAACCTGGCCCAGACGGCTTTCGGCTCCGTATTCGGCGCCAGCCTGGGCGCCAAGTTCGTGGCCATCTGCCTGCTGTTCTTTGCCTTCTCTACCATCCTCAGCTGGAACCTGTTTGGCAAGATCAACGCCAACTACCTCTTCGGCCGCAAGAACAGCAAGCTCTGCAACATGATCTACACCGTTATCGCCTTGGTATTCATCTTCCTGGGCACCGTCTCCGGCAGTGACTTCGTCTGGGAGGTCACCGATATGTTCAACAACTTTATCGTTCTGCCCAACGTTATTGCTCTCTTCGCCCTCACCGGCATGGTCATGGCCAGCCTCAACGAGGCCAACAAGGGTAAGCAGCTGAAGGTCTGAATAAGCAGGGGAGAGGCGTAGGCCTCTCCCCGTAATTCTCCCTTTTGCAAACCGCGAAAAAAACAAAAATTAGGGGTTGACATTTTCGAAAATCCCTGCTATATTATACAAGTCGGCAGCGCCGACCACCCGATGTGGGGGTATAGCTCAGCTGGGAGAGCGCTTGAATGGCATTCAAGAGGTCAGCGGTTCGATCCCGCTTATCTCCACCACAAAAAGGAAACCACGACATCCGTCGTGGTTTTCTTTTTGCCTCTATCCGGAAACCCGTCTCAATTTGAGACGGGTTTCGGCAGCTTATTCACTTTCCTCTGTTTCCTCCGGGAGAGCTTCTGTACCCTCCGGCAACTCCGCTGCGCGCTCCTCCTCGGTGATGGTGGGGATAAACGCCTTCGCCAGCTTGCCCTTGCCGCGCTGCTTGATATAGAAGTACCCTATGGTACTGAACACCACCGCACCGATGAAGTTCACGAACAGATCCCCCATGGTGTCGTACAGCCCGATGTCCAGGTATCCGCCGAGCCCCAGCTCCTGCCCGTTTATCGTCACCGAGGTGATGCCGTCGATGGTCACGGGGATGTTGCTGTTGGTGGGATCCAGCATCACCGAGGTGATGGCGTTCACCACCGTGTCCTTCTGCATATCCATCATGAACAGCCTGTCCATGCCGAACTCGAAGAACTCCCACAGTACGCCCACGGTCATGGAGAAGCAGAACGCCGCCACAGCCACATAGATAGGGGACAGCTGAAACTTGATCTTGCTGTTGCGGTTGAGAATGTCGATGAGCGCGAACCCCGTGGCGGCGCACAGAAATCCTGTGGTGGTGTGCAGCATGGAGTCCCAGTGCGGATAGGTGATGAAGTAGCACTTCAGCTCGCCCAGTATCTCCGATGCGAAAATAAACAGCAGTATGATGATCTCCAGCGTGGACGGCAGCTCGATGCCGAAGTTCTGCTGGATAAAAAACGGCAGGACAAACAGTCCCAGTACCAGCAGGCAGATAAACGCGCTCTCATATTCGCCGCGGATGATGGAAGACACCAGCGTAGCCAGTACGATCAGCCGCAGTACGGTGTATACGGCGAACACGGTGGGCTGCCGCCTGATGACGGCCTTCAGCTGCGGGCCCAGGTGCCGCGGGGCCTTTTTTTTACGTTCCATAGTGTATCCCTTTCTGCGTGTCATTTCCATTTTCCGGTATTATACCGCAAAATACGAAGAAATACAATAAAAATGACAGCGCGGCAGGACCGAGCCGACCTTCGTCATCCATTGCCCATATGTTCTTCGCCCCACTGTGCAACTTTCTCACCAACCCACTCATAGAGAGGACGTCCGTCAATGATCCTGTCCTGGAATTCGCCGCTGGAAGGATTGGAGGTCTTTACCAGAATAAATAAGCCCTTCTTTTCTTCCTTGCAGACTTCCATAAATGGCTTGATGCCGTCAGATCCCAGATATGGATTCACGGTAGCGAAATCCTCGTCAAAAGCACTGTAGGTCTTACTTCCTACCTGTACCTTTCCCAGATGTCCGGTTGCATAGGCAGCTGATGTAGATCCGATATCTCCACGCTTTACATCTCCGATTACCACCAGTCCCTTAGACTTGCAGTAATCAACAGTCTTCTTGAAGGCCTTCATTCCTTCGATTCCAAACTGCTCATACATGGCGATCTGTGGCTTCACCGCCGGAATCAGATCACAGGTGCAATCCACGATCTCCTTATTATACTGCCAGATAGCTTCTGCGGCGCCTTCCAGTGTCTCTCCGAATTCCTGAAATGCCTTCTCTTTTACCTGCTGTGGAATATAATTCATCATAGGATCTAATCCTACTACGATTGGTGCCTTGGTTTTCTGAATATTACTGATCAGTTTCTGAATCATGTTATGCCTCCGTTATCTTTTCCTTATTTCTTAAACAATGCCACCGGCATTTTGCTCCTCACTGCACGCCAAAGGGCAGTTATCTCATATCTGATAATACCACATATGAAAACTGCC
>OGXW01002715.1_pt1 | contig 12273 bp, 11 predicted proteins | sample 1576341 | NCBI WGS metagenome assembly OGXW01 (sample SAMEA3541592, study PRJEB24748) | human gut metagenome | biome: human gut; feature: human-associated habitat; material: faeces | place: China | collected 2012
TCAAACTGTTCAGCAGGAACGGCAGGCAAGTACCAAATCATTTGTTTCCAAAGCGATAGAATATGTACAGGAACATTACAGTGACAGAAATATAACTATAGAATCTGTGTGTCGTGAACTTGGCGTGAGTGCCGCATATTTTTCTACAGTTTTTAAGAAGGAAACAGGTAAAACCTTTATCGGTTTTCTGACAGATTATCGAATGGAAAAAGCAGTAGAACTGCTTATGACAACCAGAGACAAAACATATATTATCGCAGAAAAAGTAGGGTATGCAGACCCGAATTATTTCAGCTATGCATTCAAAAAACAGTATAGTATGTCACCATCTAAATATCGTACCGCCAACAGTTAGCGGTATTAGAGTTACGGGGGCAGAGGAGTAAGTGAAAAAGATCAGAGAATTATTATTCCATAAGAGAACAAAAAGCATGCAGATGACGATATCTGTTTCATTTACAGTACTGTCGGTATGCTGTATGTGTTTTCTTGGAGTTATGCTTTATCAGCAGTTTACCAGAAAGGCAGAGAATCTTACCATAGAAAATTCCAGGCAGCTGTTGAACCAGACTACGATCAACCTGGAAGATTATTTAAGGAATATGCGCCGGATTTCGGATGCCATGTATTATACAGTGATCAAGAATACAGATATTGGAAGCGAGAGTCTGGATGATTCCATGACTCTTCTCTATGAAGCTAATAAAGACAAGCTGGTCAGTATAGCCTGTTACACAAACGATGGAAATCTGACGGCAGCTGCACCCATTGCAACAGAGAAAAGAGATGTTGATATAAAGAGTCAGAAATGGTTTCAGGATGCGGCCGGAGAACTTGAGAATTTTCATTTTTCCACACCACATGTCCAGAATCTTTTTGATGATCCATCTTTCCGATATTACTGGGTGATATCATTAAGCCGCACAGTAGAGCTTACAAGAAATGGAACCTCCATGCTGGGAGTCCTTCTGGTAGATATGAATTACAGCAGCATTGAGCAGCTTCTGGAAAAAGCCAATACAGATACTTCAGGTGAGTATGTATATCTGATGGCACCGGATGGGGAGATCATCTATCATCCGAAACAGAATCTGATCCACATGGGGCTGTATCAGGAAAATAATGACAGGACGGCACAATATGAAGATACTACCGTAAAAGAGAATTTTCGGGGAGAAAAGCGTCTGGTTACAGTCAAGACTATCAGCTATACAGGATGGAAGCTGGTCAGTGTGGTTCCTATGAAATCCTTCAGCATGGGAATGACAGGCATGAGAAATCTGGTGGTTCTGCTGGTTGCACTGACTGTGCTTGCGGCAGTACTTCTGAATCAGATGGTATCTGCCAGAATTTCAAAACCGCTTCGTCGTCTGAACGATTCTGTAAAAGAGTGGGAATCAGGAAATATGAATCCGGATATTTATGCAGGCGGTTCCATGGAAGTAGAACATCTGGGCAAAACGCTCCGGTCTACGGTGGCACAGATCCAGCAGCTGATGGATGATATTGTAGTGGAGCAGGAAGAAAAACGAAAGAGTGAGCTGGATGCACTGCAGTCGCAGATAAATCCTCATTTCTTATATAATACGCTGGATTCCATTGTATGGATGATCACGGGAGAACGATATGACGATGCTGTATTTATGATCACACAGCTTGCAAGTCTGTTCCGCATCAGTTTAAGTAAGGGAAAAACGGTCATCAGGATCGAAGAGGAAGTAAAGCATGCACAGAATTATATGAATATCCAGAAGATACGATATAAGAACAGTTTTGAAGTGGATTTTCAGATAGATGAAGATATTCGGGATGGCTGTATCGTAAAACTGGTACTTCAGCCGCTGCTTGAGAATGCTATTTATTATGGCATGGAATTCATGGATGGCGAGGGAGAAATCCATGTCCGCGGTTATCGTAAAGATGACGATATTTATCTGGAGGTAGAGGATAACGGACTTGGAATGCCGGAAGAAGAAGCAGCAGAACTTCTTAACGGGAAAGAAAGACCCCATAAACATGGTTCGGGAGTTGGCCTGATCAATGTTCACAGCCGTCTGAAGCTGCGATTTGGAGAGGAGTATGGTCTGATCATCCACAGCTGTCCGGACGAGGGGATGATGATACAGATCCATATTCCATATATCCCATATACGACAGAAGCACAAAAAATTCTTGAAAGCGGGAAATCCTATTCATCCGTATCAGCAGACAGAAAGGAGGATGTAAAATGAAAAGAAACAGAACATCCATCATTCTTTTTCTGCTGATGATTCTGGTGGTGATCGGATACAGTGCATATGAAATGCTGAATCAGGGAAAAGACGATGATTATATATCTGTATCTGTTATTGTAAATGACAGCAGTAATGCCAGATGGGAGGCTTTTCGGGCAGGATTGGAGCAGGGAGCAGAAGATTATCATGTACATTTAAATCTGGTTTCTACAGGTACTTTTCAGAACGTAGAGGAAGAACAGACTATTGTGAAAAGAGAACTGGAGGGAGAGACGGCTGGAATAATCCTCGAGTCTTATTCCAGCGAATCAGGTGCGATTCTTCCGGCAGAACCTGCGAAACCGGTGATACTTGTGGAAACAGGGATAGAAACAGATAAGCTTTTTACTTCTGTAATGCCGGATCATGTAAAGCTTGGAGAAAGTCTGGCTGATGCAGCAATCCGAGGAAAAGCAGCAAGAGTTGGGATATTGAGTGGAAATCAGAGCCAGCTGGGAATGCAGCAGCGTTTAGATAGTGTGAAGGGCAGGTTGTCAGATGCCGGTGTAGAGATTTCATGGATATTTTCGGAGAAAGAATTTTATAAGAAAATGCGAAATGTGGAGTATTTTGCAGAACATCCGGTAGACGCTGTAATTTCTCTTGAAAATTATGAGACAGAAAAAGCAGTAGATTTTATTCTGAATAATGACAGTATCTCATGGAAACTTTATGGAGAAGGCCGCTCGGAGAAGCTCGTATATTATCTGGATAAAGGACTGATACAGGAACTGGCAGTTCCGAACGAATATTATATGGGTTACCAGAGTATGGCTCTGGCAGCACAGAATATCAGATTTTATACAGAAAAAACAGAGCAGTCAGAAGTTGAGTTTTATATGGTGTCCAAAGAAAATCTTTACGATGAAGAAACCAGCAGAATTTTGTTTCCGACTGTAAGATAATCGGACAAAAGCAGATGGAGGAAAAGAAAATGCACAGAAAGTATCTGGCACTGGCAGGTATTCTGGGACTTGCTGCTGTTACTGTGGGAGGATGCAAAGGCGGCGAAGAGGAAACTGTAAAAAACATAAAAATAGGAATTACACTGTATGATCAGTATGACACCTTTGTCTCGGAACTTATGACAGAGTTTACGGAATATGCGGCGGATAAAGAAGAGTCTACGGGTATTGCGATCAATCTGGAAATTCTGGATTCCGCACAGAGTCAGCTGACACAGAATGAGCAGGTAAAAAGTCTGATCGATAAGGGGTGTGATGTGGTATGTGTCAATCTGGTTGACCGTACAGAACCTACAACGATCACGGATCTTGCAGAGAGTAAGAATGTACCGATCATCTTTTTTAACCGTGAACTGGTTGCTGAAGATCTGGAGCGGTGGAGTGAACTGTATTATGTGGGTGCGGATGCTTCTCAGTCCGGAGTGCTGGAAGGGGAACTTGCAGCAGAAGCGTTTAAGAAAAATACAGTTATGGACAAAAATGGGGATGGAATCTGTCAGTATGTGGTTCTGGAAGGAGAAGCCGGACATCAGGACTCTATTGTACGCACGGAGTATTCTGTGAATACGATGATAGAAAGCGGTGTGGAAGTAGAAAAACTGGGATATGCGATAGCCAACTGGAACCGGGCACAGGCTCAGACAAAGACGGCAGCTCTTCTGACACAATATGCAGGGAAAATTGAGCTGATCATTGCGAATAATGATGATATGGCACTGGGAGCAATCGATGCACTCAGAGAGTCACATATTTCGAGAGAGGACTGGCCGGGGGTTGTAGGTATTGATGGCACGGATGTTGGATTAAATGCGGTAAAAAATGGTGATATGCTGGGAACTGTTTATAATGACAAAGAAGGACAGGCCCGGGAAATGTTAAATCTTGCATTTGCGATCGCAACCAGTGGAACGAAGAAGGATATTCCATTGATCGATGGAAAATATGTACGTACACCATATCATAAGGTTACACTGGATAATATAGGAGACTACGAATAAGAGAGAGGCATCAGCCTCTCTCTTATCATAGTATGAAATGTTCAACCTGTTCCATTGTAATTTTGAGAGCGGAAATATCCGCCAGTATATCACCAGTTTCCAGGGAATGATTGGCGTGTCTGGTGAGAAACAGAGGGACTTCTTTTTGCTGGGCCAGAGCCTGAATGGAGGTGGTCTCAGCCCATGGATCGGCGGTGCCATGGAAGGCAATGCTGCCCTGAAGCGGGAAGGAGAAGGTGTCTTCTAAAGGGGTAAAGAGGATATTTCTTACTTTTAAATGATGTTTGGCTGCATAGGCAGAAGAGATGGCAGTACCAATACTTTTGGAAATAAAAAGGATGCTGCCGTAGGAGAACCAGTCGATAGTATCGAGAGCCTGTTCTGTCTGTGCAAACGCAAGCTCAAAGGCCTGTTTCATCTTGATGGAATCGCCTTTGATATTTCCCGGGAGGTTACTGTAGGATACAGTATGAATCTGATAGCCGTGTTTCTTGGCAAGGCGGCTGGTGTAGTACAGAAGAGGCTTATCCGCAGTATAGCCGATGCCTGGAAAAATGACAGCCAGTTTGGGACTATTTTTATCTGCTTCCGTGAGGTGTCTGGTGGCTTTGGTGTACAGCATCTGCCGACGGATATTTTCCTGAAGATCTTTTAAAGTTGTGGAGATATTGCAGGAATCGGATGGAAGGTAATCGTAATCGGTAATGACATTATTTTCTTCCATGGAATAAACGATATGTGACGCTCCCATGAGTTCAATATCGTCTTCGATATCTGAGAGTAATTCTTCGTATGTTTTCATCTGAATCAAATCCTTTTTATTTAATCAATGTATGTGTAAAAACAAAATAATTATTACATGTTTCAGCAAAAGTGGCAATACTCTGGCACTTTTTATTTATTTCGTATATACTGGAAACATTACTGTGAACAATAACGTTATAAACACAAAAATGCAATTCTCAGAGTTATACTGTTTTTGTAAGAAGAATATGGGTAACTGTTCACAGGTAATATCCCGCGAGGTGTTTTGTCATGAATATGGCAAAATCCCGAGACATACGGGGCAAAATGCTATCACCGAAGGTGATTTGGAATGCATTTTGACCAAGTTACTGTGAACGGAGTGAACAGTAACGAATATGGTTCTGAGAATTGTAGTTTGCAGAAAAGAGGACAAACATACAGGAACAGATCGATGTAATGATGGAGATAACTCAGAGGGAATGAAAAAGGGGGAATGTCGTATGACAACGATTTCTTTTCCTGTGATTCAGATAGAAAAAACAGGAAAACGATTAAGAAATATGAGAAAGGAGAACGGCATCAGAGTTGCTGCTTTGTGTGAATACATGGGCGGCATATCTGAGCAGGCAGTTTACAAGTGGGAACGCGGAGCGTGTCTTCCTACAATCGATAACCTGCTGGCACTCAGCCATCTGTACCATGTACAGATGGAAGACCTGCTGGTATACGAAGAGGCCGAGATGGCCTCTTCTTGTTTTATTAGTGAATATCGAGAGATATCAGTGGTACAGTATCTGGTTATGCATGCACAGCTGCATAACGGGGACTGGTTAAGACGCGGAGCATGTGATCCATCGGGGTAATGTTTCCATCAAATTTGTAGTTGAAGGAGTTGGTTCCGGCACCACTCGCGAGAGCAGTACCCCTGGTGTGAGATCTGACCGGAGTCTGCATCTGCCAGCTGTTGACATTATGAAATACAACAGCTGGCAGATGATAGCCGTTGGCTTCAAATGCAGCTTTTGCGTTGTCATAAATGGTTTTATCCGGATTTTTCATCGCACTGTTAAATTCCATGTCAGAGATGATGAATAAGGTGGAAGGCATTTCTTCCTGAGGTGTGCCAGCATTAACCGCTGTCCGGAGGATCAGATCAAAAACCGCCTCAAGGTTTGTTGAAAATTCCCACTTGCTGCTCTGGATATAGCGAAGCTTCTCCTCAAGTGTCCGGCCATGAATTTCCACCAGTTCAGGTGTCGATGAAAAAGTAATGAATGTATTGTGAAAAGTACCAGTGCAGTGTTCTGCATGATACAGCCCCAATGCCTGTGCGATCAGAGCCGGACTTGGAGTTCCGTAGCGGTGGCAATACATGGAGCCGGAAACATCGATCACAGAAATTGCATTCTGTTCACATACTTTGGAAGTCTGCTGATTCCAGAGAGTTTCCAGAGCAGCATTTGCAGCGTCAGGTTCGCAATGTGGAAGTATACGGCCATGTGACATTAATGGACGCAGGATCTCATATGGATAAAGCGTACCACAGTGGATAGATTTCTGACCGTTATCTACATCTGACAGGAACTTAGAAAAACGCTCGGCATCCTGCTGATGAAAAGATTTGTGATATTTGAGCATTGCTCCTGCCGGGACCGCTTCATAATTGATTTTGTCCGGTTTTTGGCTGGTGAGGTAACGCTCCGTCAGGGCAATATTTGCACGAAGCGTGGAAAGAAGCTTGCGGTACTGACCGGCACCCATCCCAAGTGCAGAGGCGAGAACTTTTGCCTGTCCTCTTTTACGGGCACTTGAGGTATTGATGGAAGGAAGCCATTTGGCAAGAAGTGAAATATGTGCATTGATATTTCCTGCTTTTCGCTCTTTGAGAGCTTCACAGTCCTGGTTTAACTGAGTGCGGATCAGCTCGACAACAGCTTTCTCAGACGGAGTCCCCATCAGACACATGAGGTCATCGAAACGTCCGTATTCAGAAATTAAAGCAATATTTTTTCTGGCAGATTCCGGCCATGTTTTGGCGGTATGCCGGATCAGGTTGCGGAAAAGCTCACGCTCACCAAGGCCCTCCCGGATATCGCGGATATAGAAAAGGAGCTTCATTGCCAGCTCTGGATTTTCGATATAAGCACGATCAAAGAGGTGAATCTGGTCACGGTATGAACGATGACGCATACCGCCAGCGACAGCAAACAGATCCAGACAGGCATCGCCGGATGAAGCATGGGTTTTTGCTCCGTTCAATGTTTCTGTAAAGCTTGCTTCTTCTTTAAGATTATCAAGAAATGACATATGCTGCTCCTTTCTGTGAATTAGTCTGGTCATGATTTGCAGAAGCTTCCAGACTTTTTAATAAATTAGATCGTAGCTGTTTAAGTACCCTCGCGGGATACTGCCTGCTGCTTGACTTATATTATTATGAGCGAGACGCAATGTAAGATTTCATCTGATATATGTATTGTTTTTTTGGCGTAAATACCTTTCTTTATACCACTTCAACGTGGATCACCTCCGATCAGAAGTTATCTGTGTCATGGATAAAAGATTACCTGAGTAACAATAGAAAACTCATAAGCTGATTTGTTTCGCTGCTGTATGCGCCTGATTTTAATATAAGATTTTTTTAAAACGTCTGTGAAGTCTGCCTTCCGCAAAACTTCTTTTGAAGGAATGTGTTCCTTCGATGCATTAAGATTAGCATAGCTTCCAGTGCAAAACAATGAACCTGTGGTTTAGAAAAATCCGAAAAACACTCTTCCCTTGCTTTTATCTTCTTAACAAGCTATACTAATCTGATAGATATAGTATGAATTGGAGGACTTTTTACATGAAAATCGCAGTAACTTATGATAATGGCAATGTTTTCCAGCACTTTGGAAAAACAGAGAATTTCAAGGTTTATGAGGTAGAGGATAATAAGGTTGTTTCCAGTGAAGTGATCGGTTCTAATGGGACAGGACACGGTGCACTTGCAGGACTTCTTGCAGAGCAGGGAATTGATGTCTTGATCTGTGGCGGAATCGGCGGCGGTGCACAGAATGCACTTGCAGAGGCCGGGGTTCAGTTATGCTCAGGTGCTCAGGGAAACACAGACGAGGTGGTAGAGGCTTACCTTAAGGGTGAACTGGTTTCAGCAGGAACAACCTGTGACCATCATCACCATGAGGAAGGTCATTCCTGTGGCGATCATGAAGAGGGACATTCCTGCGGAGGAACCTGCGGTGGTGGATGTGGCTCACACAAGCCGGCATTTACAGGCCCGAACGTAGGCAAAACCTGCCGTACCCATTATAGGGGAACTTTTAACGACGGAACACAGTTTGATTCTTCTTATGATCGTGGAGAACCGCTTGAATTTATCTGCGGAGCAGGACAGATGATCAAAGGCTTCGATGCAGCAGTAGCTGGTATGGAAGTCGGAGAGATCAAAGAAATCCATCTGATGCCGGAAGAAGCATATGGCATGCCGGATCCGAATGCGATCTTTACACTTGAGATCGCTCAGCTTCCGGGATCTGAGGATCTTACAGTAGGACAGCAGGTATATCTGTCTAATCAGTATGGACAGCCATTCCCGGTTAAGGTAACCGCAAAGGAAGAGACTACCATTACTTTCGATGCAAACCACGAGATGGCAGGTAAAGAACTGAATTTCAAGATTGAACTTGTGGAAGTAAAATAAAATTTTATTTGAATGATAAGAAAGCGGCTATAATTCCGACAGACAGGGAGAGTAGCTGCTTTTTTCTTTGCCTGGTATATCGAAGAGGTGCCGGTGGCATGTCTGCTTATTGTAAAAATTTAAAGATCTGCGGAGGTGATGCTTTTGGAGACAGTGTACATTGAAGATTTGACGCAGTGGCTGAATATGGAGGGGGAGCTGTGGCTATACAGCACTGAGGGATTTATAAATTATTATGTTAATGGTAAAGAATTGGAGAATTTAGCAAAAACGTTTTTCGGATTTGTTCTTTTTTTTCTCTGAAAATTTCATTTTTTTATACAAAAATTTGTTTGTACATTCACAAAAAGAGAGATTATAATAAAACCAGAAATTGCAATTACCAGAAGGGGGATATCAGTGTATACAAAGAAAAAGAAAATAGTTATTACAGTGGCAGTAATAGTGATACTTGTTATTACAGCTGTTTATTTTAGTATCGGGGGAATCCTGGTAAATGCGAAAAGACTGGGAGAAATATCAGGCTATTACACAGGAATAAACCTGAGAGAAGATGGAACAGAGATTCGCAAGGACGATGAGGACAGTGACGTTTTTGATTATAACAGTTGTTACGACCTTATAATTAGCTCAGAAAAGAAGCCATATTTGGATGTTTATGATTCCGAAGCAGCAAATCCAGGGGTCAGAGGATGGATCATCGGATTAAATGATAATACAGTAACATTGTGGCTGAATCCACTGGAAACAGATTTTGGATTTGCTCCTTTTACTGGTAATTCAATAATACCAATATATAAATTCGAATATGAATTAAAGCAAAATAAAATTGTTTTATCACATGATGGAAAGGAGATCCCATTCAGAAAAATTTAATATCAGGAGGAACGACGATGGCAATTATCACTTTCAACGAAATCATAGAAGTAAACGGAATACTGGAACAAAAACATCTGAATTTCAAACTCCACCTTCGCGATGCCTGCGGAGCACAGGCTTTGTGGATCGAACCACTGGGAAACTGTGCCTGCGAGGGACGTTATGATGAGATGCATCAGGTGATCGAACAGTATTTCCTGGATAAAGGACTGAATGTAAAATACTGGGACGATGAAAAGTTACAGTTTACCCTGGAGAAAAAATAATCCGACTACAAAAAAGTGAGGCATAAAAATGGCAAAGATCAGAGTAATCAAGAAAAATGACGACTATTCCATGGATTATCAGGTTGGCGATATCCTGGAAGTGACAGGAACCTGGTATGGCGGGATCAATGTAAACAGCAAGACAGGAATCCCACTCTGTCTGGACAAAGATGAATATGAGGAAATCCCTGAGAATACAGATCTTTCTCACGAGGAATACGAAAGAGCTGCAAACTACTGGAAAGAAAAAGATGCACAGTCAAAAAAACTGGATCAGGATGATCTAAAAAAGGCCGTGGAGGAGTATATTCAAGCAAACAACACCTGCGCACTGGCAACCGCGGCAGGAGATTTTGTGCGCTGTACGCCGCTGGAATATACGTATCATGACGACTGCTTCTGGATTTTTTCTGAAGGTGGCGAGAAGTTTTATGCACTGGAAAAGAACAAGAACGTATGCCTGGTCATCTTTGATAAATATGAAGGTTTCGGCAAACTCAAAGGAATGCAGGTCACAGGCCTGGCATCTATTGTAGAGCCATTTTCACAGGAATATGTACAGGCGGCAGATTTCCGAAAGATTCCACTGAAGGCTCTGGAAAAAATGCCGCATCCGATGAACCTTATCAAAATAAAACCAAAGAAAATCGAATTCGTAAATTCTGACTTCAAGAAAGATGGCGCAGATTCCAGACAGACACTTATCTGCGACTGAAAATAATTCTCTAAAAAGAGTAAAGATGCTTGTTTGAAGAATGCAGTTGTATTATAATAAAAAAGAAATGTTTTCTAATAGGGAGAATTGTATAAGCAGTTGAAGACAATTATAATAGTGAGTTAATATACTCAAAGATACCTGAAATCCGAGGTATTCGTTCGTGCTGACGTAACAGCAGCTGGAGTTGTAGGAAAAAAGCCAGTGCAAGTTGAAACAGTCTTGCTAACTAAGGAGTAGAATCCCGATGGTAACAGCTGAGCAATGGTATAAGTCCACGAAAACTAAGTGGCAAAATATTAAAAACTAGGAAAGGAAAAGCTATTTCAGATGAAGATAAAACCTATATCTAATCAAGTTATGAATTTATAGGTATGTACCGATGGCTTAGTCGGGAATTTACGACTGTGGAGTGTACATGAATCTGCGAGTAGTAAATCACTTAGTGATTACCAAAGCATACACATTGAAGCAGTAACTATAAATCGTGAGATTATAGCGAATCATCTGGCATATACGTAGTTGTATATGTTTCAAGTAGCAGGAGTCAAATATGATTACCTGGAACAATCTGGATACACTTGCATCTTTTAAAGAACTTGCAGGAGTTAAAAAAGTAGACCTTGCAGAGGTTATGGCAGGAGAGAATGGAGCAGAACGTGTAAAGAATTACAGCGTTCCGATGACAGAGGGACTTTCCTATAACTTTGCAGCCAAAAAGGTAGACGATGAAGTTCTGGAAGGACTTAAGAAACTGGCAGAGGAAGCACAGCTTACTGAGAAATTTGAAGCTCTTTACAATGGAGAAGTGATCAACACAGGAGAGAAACGTCTTGTTCTTCATCATATGACACGCGGTCAGCTTGGAAATGCAGTTGAGGCTGACGGAGCTGACAAGAGAGCTTTTTATACAGAGCAGCAGAAGAGAATTGCAGAATTTGCAGATAAGGTACATGCCGGAGAAATCACAAACGCAGCTGGAGAGAAATTTACAACAGTTGTTCAGATCGGTATCGGTGGAAGTGACCTTGGTCCTCGTGCAATGTATCTTGCACTTGAGAACTGGGCAAAGAAAAACGGTAAATTCAAAATGGAAGCGAAGTTCATCAGCAATGTAGACCCTGATGATGCAGCAGCAGTCCTGAACTCTATCGATGTTGCACATTCCATTTTTGTACTGGTTTCCAAATCAGGAACAACTCTGGAAACTCTGACAAATGAATCCTTTGTAAAAGATGCCCTTAAGAATGCAGGACTGGATGCATCCAGACATATGATCGCAGTTACAAGTGAGACATCACCTCTTGCAAAGAGTGATGACTATCTTGCAGCATTCTTTATGGATGACTATATCGGAGGACGTTATTCTTCCACATCTGCTGTAGGCGGTGCTGTATTATCTCTGGCATTCGGACCGGAAGTCTTCGCACAGTTCCTGGATGGAGCAGCAGCAGAGGATAAACTTGCAACAAACAAAGATGTAATGCAGAACCCGGCTATGCTGGATGCACTGATCGGTGTTTATGAGCGTAACGTACTTGGATATCCAAGCACAGCAGTTCTTCCATATTCTCAGGCACTGAGCCGTTTCCCGGCACACCTTCAGCAGCTTGATATGGAATCCAACGGTAAATCCGTAAACCGTTTTGGTGAGCCTGTAGATTATGTGACAGGACCGGTTATCTTCGGTGAGCCAGGAACCAACGGACAGCATTCCTTCTATCAGCTTCTGC
>OGXW01002720.1_pt1 | contig 12259 bp, 8 predicted proteins | sample 1576341 | NCBI WGS metagenome assembly OGXW01 (sample SAMEA3541592, study PRJEB24748) | human gut metagenome | biome: human gut; feature: human-associated habitat; material: faeces | place: China | collected 2012
ATATAACCGGCAGCACCTTCTACCATATAACCGACGCAGTCAATCAGGCGCACCTTCACATCTACGTCATCAGCAAGCCGGATTTTTGCTGCTTCCTTCGGCACGAACTTTGGTTCCGTTGTCATAATCGTGCGTCCCGAAGCAGATTGCGGCAGTTCATCCTGCGTACGCATTCTGGCATGTTCATCTTCCATTTCCGGAAGCACCAGCACATCCATGAATCTTTTAATAAATGTAGACTTTCCCGTCCGGACCGGTCCCACAACACCAATGTAGATTTCTCCATTCGTCCTCGCTTCGATATCTTTGTATACCTGAAATCTATCCATCAAAATACCCCCATGCATGAACTTGTTTTACTGTTAACAGATTATGCAGGAAACATTCCGAGTATGTATAGAATTCTGCTTACTATGTATGAATTTTCTGCTTATGGATTTACGGATCGTAGTGTGTTTTGCTCCATTGCAAGGAACATTCCGATGAACCTTTTTAAGCAGGAAGGCATGAAACTTACTCTTAAAAATACAGAACACCTAATATATCAAATAACACGCGCGCCTTATGTACGATGGAAATGAGACTCTGTCAATCTTAACTGCCCTTGCAGATAAGATTGACTGCCTTAGAGGCTCATTGGAATGTTTCGTACATGAAGCAAGTGTATTCGATATACCAGGTGTTCGTCCTATTTTATGTTCTTGTTGTTCGTCCTGTTTTAATATCTTTTACAATTTTTTCTCCCACGGAAGTGCTGTATGCTCCGCCTTATTATCTCTGAGCATGAGTTCATTAACTGCTTCTTTCGGGTCTTTTCCATCAAACAATACTTCGCTGACTTTATTGATGATCGGAAGTGATACTCCATATTTTTCGCCAAGTTTTACTGCCGCTTTTGCAGAATACACTCCTTCTACTACCATCTGAACCTCATCCATTGCTTCCTGCATGGATTTGCCCTGCCCCATGAGATAACCTGCTTTGCGGTTACGGCTGTGGACACTGGCACACGTTACAATCAGATCACCAATTCCTGTAAGTCCGGAAAATGTTTCAACTGCGCCGCCCATTTTCACACCTAGTCTTGCAATCTCTGCAATTCCTCTTGTGATGAGTGCCGCCTTTGTATTATCTCCATATCCCATTCCGTCAGCAATACCTGCTGCCAGAGCGATGACATTTTTCAAAGAACCGCCAAGTTCCATGCCAAGCATATCCGGGCTTGTATATACACGGAACACTTCACTTGCGAACATCTGCTGCAGATACTCGGCTGTCTTTTCCGTCTTTGCTCCCACAACAACAGTAGTCGGAAGTCCTCTTCCTACTTCCTCAGCGTGGCTTGGTCCGGACAGGACTGCTACATCAGCCTGTGGAATTTCATCCTCGATCTGCTGAGAAAGTGTCATCAGAGTTGCCTCTTCGATTCCTTTCGCAACATCAACAATGATCTGACCTTCCGCTACATATGGGCACATATTTTTCGCTGTTCCTCTTGTAAATGTAGATGGCACTGCCAGTACAAGGAAATCTTTTCCTTCTACAGCTTCCTTAAGATCTGTTGTAAATTTCATTGTATCCGGAAGCTTCACGCCCGGAAGCTTTGATTTGTGCTCACGCTCTTTATCCAGCATCCGGATCTCATCTTCCAGAATTGACCACATAGTCACATCGTGACCGTTTTTACTCAGAAGAAGCGCCAGTGCAGTCCCCCAGCTTCCTGCCCCTATCACACTTACCTTTGCCATAATCTTCCTCCTTATTATTTCTTTCCGATACTGATCTTATTCTCCGTACCGTTCATGAGTCTTACAATATTTGCCTTATGTTTATAAAATGCGGATAACATCAGAAATGCCGCAATTCCATACATTTCATAAAGATACGGCGGTTTTACACCAAATCCGCCCATCTGGCCATACACAACCACTTCGATCAGATAAATGATCACAACTGCCAGGGAGCCAAGAGACACATAGCGTGTCACTGCCACGATTCCGAGAAATGCAAATAAACAGATCAAAACCATCCATACATTTGTCGTACTTAAAATCAGTCCGGCTGTCGCTGCGATTCCTTTTCCACCTTTAAAGTTCAGATAAAATGGATAGTTGTGCCCAAGTACCGCACCCATCCCTGCATACATGGCAAGGAGTGGGAAAATGTCTGCGTAAGTCTTTCCGTAAATCAGGTAAACCGTCACAACTGCAAAGACACATTTAAAGCAGTCTCCAAGAAGTGTGACAAGTCCCGCTTTGATTCCCATCGTGCGAAGAGCGTTAGTGCTTCCTGCATTGCCACTTCCCTCTTTTCGGATATCGACTCCTTTCATCTTACCATAGATGTATCCTGTCTGGATCAGTCCAAATGCATACCCGATCAGTAGACATATAAAACGTTCCATTTTCTAATTATCCCTTTCTTTTCTTTCTCTCACAAAGAATTTTAGTGATGTTCCCTTGAAGCCAAAGGACTCTCTGATCTTATTCTCCAGATATCTCTGATAGGAGAAATGCATCAGTTCTTTATCATTGACAAAAATTACAAATGAAGGCGGCTTTACCGCTACCTGCGTCATGTAATAGATTTTCAGACGCTTTCCTTTGTCTGAAGGCGGCTGCTGCATTGCTGTTGCTTCCATCAGAATCTCATTAAGTACCCCTGTTGCAACACGCAGTGTCTGATTCTCAATGACCATATCAATCATATCGAACATTTTTGGAAGACGCTGACCTGTCACTGCAGACACGTACATAATCTCTGCGTATGGCATAAATGAAAGGACACGGCGCACTTCATTCTCATACTCACGCATGGTCTTATCATTTTTCTCAATAGCATCCCACTTATTTACCACAATGATAACACCTTTTCCACGCTCATGAGCAATTCCTGCCACCTTGGCATCCTGTTCTGTCACACCCTGAGTTGCATCAATTACGACAAGGACCACATCTGCACGCTCTACCGCTGTTACGGTACGGATAATACTGTATCGCTCCAGTTCCTCTTTAATCTTATTCTTTCTGCGAAGCCCTGCTGTATCAATAAAGACATATTCTTTTCCATTGTGCACGATTTCCGTATCAATGGCATCCCTTGTTGTTCCTGCAATGTCACTAACGATCACACGCTGCTCTCCAAGAAGCTTGTTAATAATAGAAGACTTACCTACGTTCGGTTTTCCTACGATTGCCACACGCGGACGAGAGTCCTCTTCCTCTTCTCCTGCATGCTCCGGGAAATGTTCGATCACCTTATCAAGCATATCTCCAAGTCCGAGTCTTGATGATGCAGAGATTGGCACCGGATCACCGATTCCAAGATTATAGAACTCATAAGTATCTGCCATATATTTATCAAAATTATCTACTTTGTTTACAACAAGAATGACCGGCTTTCCGCTTCTTCTTAACATATCTGCAACTTTAGAATCGGAATCCACAAGCCCCTGCTTTACATCTGTAATAAAAATAATCACATCTGATGTATCAATAGCAATCTGAGCCTGTTCACGCATCTGCGACAGAATAATGTCCTTGCTCTCCGGTTCAATACCACCGGTGTCGATCAATGTAAAATCTTTATCAAGCCAGCTGACATCTGCGTAGATTCGGTCACGGGTAACTCCCGGTGTATCTTTTACAATTGAAATCTTCTCTCCTGCCAGCGCATTAAAAAGTGTGGACTTACCCACATTCGGTCTACCCACAATCGCTACTACTGGTTTACTCATATATTTATCTCCATTTCTGTAAATATTCGATTTTTCATCTTATCCACTTGATTTTACAATATCTGCTTCAACTTGTAAAGTTTATAAAATAGAAAACATACCATTGACCTTACATAGGTAAAAATGATATAACTGTAATGTGAGTTATGTTAGAACAAAATATCATTAAAAAAGAAATGAAATATATGTAACAGGAGAACGTTATGAACAACACTACGATTAACAGTAACAGTAATGATATCAAGGAGATGGAAAAGCTTTTCCCAAGAGCCCCTCTGAAGATCATTGCTATGGAAGGCTGCAAAGAACTGGGGAAGAAAGTGAATGACTATATTGTCAACTTCAGACAGTCCTCTTACCGTGAAGAATTAAAATCACCAATGTATGCAACTTATCTTCAGGACAATTATCTGGTAGATGCACATTGCCCACGTTTTGGAAGCGGTGAAGCAAAAGGTGTCCTGAACGAATCTGTCCGTGGAAAGGACCTGTTTATTATGACAGATGTATGTAATTACAGCCTGACATATTCCGTCAACGGATATGTGAACCACATGTCGCCGGACGATCACTATCAGGATCTGAAACGTCTGATTTCCGCTGCTAATGGTAAGGAACACCGCCTTAACATTATTATGCCGTTTTTGTACGAGAGCCGTCAGCACAAACGTACAAAACGAGAGTCTCTGGACTGCGCTTTGGCACTTCAGGAACTGATTGACATGGGCGTAGACAATATCTTCACATTTGATGCCCACGATCCGCGTGTACAGAATGCGATCCCGCTTTACGGATTCGACAGTTTCAACCCGCCATATCAGTTCATGAAAGCACTGCTTCGCGCAGAACCAAACCTTTCTGTTGACCCGGAGCACTTGATGATCATCAGTCCGGATGAAGGTGCAATGTCCCGTGCCGTATACTTCTCCAACGTTATCGGAGTTGACATGGGTATGTTCTACAAGAGACGTGATTATTCAACAGTCATAAATGGAAAGAACCCAATTGTAGCACATGAGTTCTTAGGTTCTGATATCAAAGGAAAATCTGTCATCATCATCGATGATATGATCTCTTCCGGTGAAAGTATGCTGGACGTAGCTAAACAGATGAAAGACCGTGGCGCAAAACAGGTTTTTGTATGTACAACATTTGGTCTTTTCACAGATGGATTTGGAAAATTTGACGAATTCCATGAGAAAGGTTACATCGATCGCGTGATCACTACGAACCTGACTTATCTCCCGCCTGCATTCTATGAGAGAGAATACTTCACAGTTGCAGATATGAGTAAATTCATCGCGCTGATCATCGATTCCATGAACCACGATGTATCTATCAGTTCTGTATTAAGTCCGACTGACAGATTACACGCTCTTCTTGAAAGACACAGAAAAGATCTGGCAGAGAAAAATTTATAGGATTTTTATCATCATAATCGGATATATGTGTATTTTCATAGAACCGTCAGTTAATAGCTGGCGGTTCTTTTCATTATGGAAAATAAGGCTATGAACTTTTAAACGTCAAAAAAGGAATAGTAACAAAAATCTATTTCATCACTATTCCTCTTTATATCAGCCGATATAGCCTCCGGCATTCTTGAATTTAATTATGTTTGATCAACCTGCAATTGTACTACTTAACGAATCACACGTACTCTTAATACATCTTTGACTTTTGTAAGGTCTTCGATAACACTGTCTGTCACATCAGAATCTATGTCAATCATCGTATATGCATACTCACCTTTGCTTTTATTCGTCATATCTGCGATATTCATATTATCATCTGCAAGGATCTTCGTGAATTGTCCAATCATATTCGGTACATTATGGTGAAGTAATGTAATTCTTGTATTTTCACCTTTGACTCCCATGTCGCAGTCCGGATAGTTTACAGAATGCTGGATGTTACCATTTTCCAGATAATTTCTTACTTCTGCAACTGCCATCTTCGCACAGTTATCTTCAGACTCTTCTGTAGAAGCTCCAAGATGTGGTGTAATAATTGCACCTTTCACCCCTGCCACGATCGGTGTTGGGAAGTCTGTCACATAGTTCTTAACATGTCCGGAAACAAGTGCATCTACTACTGCCTCTTCATCAACCAGGACATTTCTTGCATAATTCAGAATGACAACACCATCTTTCATAAGACCAATCGCATTCTTGTCAATCATACCTTTTGTACTATCCATAGCCGGCACATGGATCGTAATATAATCACAATCTTTATAAAGCTCATCAACAGTCTTTGCATGATGAATATTTCTGGACAGTCTCCATGCTGCATCCACAGACAGATATGGATCATATCCGTAAACTTCCATTCCAAGATGTACGGCTGCATTGGCAACAAGAACACCGATGGCTCCAAGTCCAATGACTCCCAGCTTCTTACCTTCGATTTCGCAGCCGGCAAACTGTTTCTTTGCCTTTTCGGCATCTTTTAAGATATTGCCGTCTTCTTCATTCTCCTGGACCCAGTTGATTCCTCCGATGATATCACGAGACGCAAGAAGCATACCTGCGATCACAAGCTCTTTTACACCATTTGCATTTGCTCCCGGTGTGTTGAATACAACGATTCCCTGCTCCGCACATGTATCCAGAGGAATGTTATTAACTCCAGCTCCTGCTCTTCCAATAACCTTTAAGTTTTTGTCAAACTCCATGTCATGCATAACTGCACTTCTTACGAGAAGCGCATCTGCACCTTCTGCAGTATCAATCTTTGTATAATCTTCTGTAAAGTTATTCAATCCAATATCTGCGATTGGATTTAAGCAATGATATTTGTACATATTAAGCGTTCTCCTTTTCAAATTTCTTCATGAATTCGACTAATGCTTCCACTCCTTCGATCGGCATTGCGTTGTAAATACTAGCACGCATACCTCCGACAGTACGGTGACCTTTTAAGTTTACAAATCCGGCTGCATCTGCTTCTTTGACGAATTTAGCCTCCAGATCTTTGTCACCAATTACGAATGGAACATTCATAAGAGAACGGTCTTTTGGTACAACAGTTCCTTTGAACATCTTACTCTGATCCAGGTAATCATACAGAATCTTTGCTTTTTTCTCATTGTGTTCTTTCATTGCAGCAAGTCCGCCCTGTTTTTTCAACCATTTGAAGACTTTGCCACAAATATAAATTCCATAACACGGAGGTGTGTTATAAAGAGAACCTTTGTCCGCCTGTGTTTTATATTTTAACATAGTCGGTGTGCCTGGAAGTACGTCATCACGGATCAGATCTTCACGGATAATTGCAATCACAACTCCGGCAGGTCCGATATTTTTCTGTACTCCACCATAGAGAACACCGTATTTTTCTACATCGTGAGGCTCTGACAGGAAACAGGAAGATACATCTGCAACCAGTGTCTTGCCTTTCGTATTCGGAAGTTCTTTGTACTTCGTTCCATAGATCGTATTATTCTCACAGATATATACGTAATCTGCATCTTCATCAATCGGAAGATCGGAACAATCCGGAATATAAGAAAATGTCTTATCTGCGGAAGATGCAATGACATTCACCTTGCCGTATTTTTCTGCCTCTTGTGCTGCTTTTTTCGCCCACTGACCTGTCACAATATAATCTGCGACACCATTTTTCATCAGGTTCATAGGAACTGCAGCGAACTGCTGGGATGCGCCTCCCTGCAAGAACAGTACCTTATAATTGTCCGGAATATTCAGTAAGTCTCTAAGATCTGCTTCTGCCTCATCGATAATATTCTGGAATACCTGAGAGCGGTGACTCATTTCCATCACGGACATTCCTGAACCCTGATAATCCAACATCTCTGATGCTGCTTCTTTAAGGACCTCCACCGGTAACATTGCCGGACCTGCTGAAAAATTGTACACTCTACTCATAGTATTGCCTCCATTTCCCTTGCTCTTTTTGAGCTGTTAATTTGTTTATTATTTATTCTTCAAATCTGCTTCATCAAACGCTTCACTGATTGCCGCTCCAGGCGCAACCATTGGCCATACCTTATCATCACTGTCAATCTGACAATCGATGACAACTGGTCTTCCAAGATTCATTGCCTTTTCAAAAGCTGATTTAAATTCTTCCTGTGTTGTCGCGCGGATGCCTTCTGCACCCATTGCTTCTGCAAGTTTTACAAAATCTACTGCATCATTCAGTACTGTCGCAGAGTATCTCTGTCCGTAAAACAGATTCTGCCACTGTCGTACCATACCAAGAACGTGGTTGTTGATGACTACCTGAATCACTGGAATATTGTGGCGGACTGCAGTTGCGATCTCATTCATATTCATTCTAAAGCAACCGTCTCCTGCAATATTGACAACCACTTTGTCTTCTCTTCCACTCTTCGCTCCAAGAGCTGCGCCAAGACCATATCCCATGGTTCCAAGTCCTCCTGATGTCAGGAATGTTCTTGGTTTTGTATATTTATAAAACTGTGCTGCCCACATCTGATGCTGTCCGACCTCTGTAGAAATAATAGCCTCGCCCTTTGTCTGGCGATAAATCTCTTCTACTACGAACGGACCACTCAATACATCTTTATGATAAACTAGTGGATATTTTTCTTTGTATTCCTGAATTTTAGTCACCCATTCTGCATGATCCTGCTGTTCTAGGCGCTCATTCAATCTGTCAAGAACGACTTTTATGTCTCCTACAACACCTGCAGAAATCATCACATTTTTGTTCATCTCGGCAACATCTACATCAATCTGGATAATCTTTGCATTCTGTGCAAATTTCTGTGCATTTCCGGTTACACGGTCACTGAATCTTGCTCCGATCACAATCAGAAGATCACACTCACTGACACCGTAATTGGAAGTTTTTGTTCCATGCATTCCAAGCATTCCTGTATATAACGGGTCTGTTCCAGGAAATGCTCCCTTTCCCATAAGAGAATCTGTTACCGGTGCATCCACTTTTTTTGCAAATGTATAAAGTTCTTCGCTGGCTCCGGATAAAATTGCTCCTCCACCAACGAAGATATAAGGCTTCTTTGCGTCCTTTATCATCTCTACTGCTGTGTCAAGCTGTGTTTCACAGATATTCTGTGATGGCTCTACAGCTATAGGCTTTTCTTTTACATACTCTGCCTTATTTGCAGTGACATCTTTCGGAATATCAATCAGAACCGGACCCGGACGACCTTTTTTCGCAATGGCAAATGCCTTACGGATCGTCGCTGCCAGATTATTTACATCCTTTACAATAAAGTTATGCTTTGTAATTGGTAACGTAATTCCTGTAATATCAATCTCCTGGAAACTGTCTTTTCCAAGGAGAGAAACTCCTACATTACATGTGATTGCAACAATCGGAATGGAATCCATATATGCCGTAGCAATCCCTGTTACAAGATTCGTAGCTCCCGGTCCACTCGTTGCAAGACACACACCAACTTTACCTGTTGCTCTCGCATATCCGTCTGCTGCATGCGCTGCTCCCTGTTCGTGGGAAGTCAGGATATGCTTGATTTCATTCTGATGTTTATATAATTCATCGTACACATTTAAAATTGCTCCGCCAGGATACCCAAATACAGTATCCACGCCTTGCTCTTTCAAACATTCAATTACGATTTCTGATCCTGTCAACTGCATACTTTATAACTCCTGTTCTATCATTATTTAGCTTTCGGTACTTCCAGGATCGCTCCCCGGTTTCCGGATGTAACCATAGCTGCATATCTTGCAAGGTATCCGGTTGTAACCTTCGGCTTTCTTGGCTGCCATTTTTCTTTTCTCTTAGCCAGTTCTTCATCAGATACATCTAACTCAAGCTTCATGTTCGGGATATCGATCTTGATGATGTCTCCTTCTTCTACAAGTGCGATTGGTCCGCCAACTGCAGCCTCTGGTGAAACATGTCCAATAGATGCTCCTCTGGAAGCTCCACTGAAACGTCCGTCTGTGATCAGAGCAACGCTGGAACCAAGTCCCATTCCTGCGATTGCAGAAGTCGGGTTCAACATCTCTCTCATACCAGGACCACCCTTTGGTCCTTCATAACGGATAACAACAACATCACCGTGGTTGATCTTGCCGCCTTTGATTGCTGTGATTGCATCTTCCTCACATTCGAAGACTCTTGCCGGTCCTTCATGTACAAGCATTTCATCTACTACTGCAGAACGCTTTACAACACTTCCGTCCGGTGCAAGATTTCCTTTTAATACTGCAAGTCCGCCTGTCTGGCTGTACGGATTGTCGATTGGACGGATAACCTCTGGATCTTTGTTCTGCACTCCTTCAATGTTCTCGCCTACTGTCTTACCTGTAACTGTCATGCAGTCTGTATGAAGCAGTCCTTTTTTGTTCAGCTCAGCCATAACCGCATAGACACCACCTGCCTCATTGAGATCCTCCATATAAGTCGGACCTGCCGGCGCAAGGTGGCAAAGGTTTGGAGTCTTTTCACTGATTCCATTTGCGAAATCAATCTCAAAATCCATACCAATCTCATGTGCGATTGCCGGAAGGTGAAGCATACTGTTTGTAGAACATCCAAGTGCCATATCAACCGTCAGTGCATTCAAGATTGCATCCTCTGTCATAATATCTCTTGGACGGATATTTTTCTCCAATAATTCCATAACCTTCATACCTGCATGTTTTGCAAGACGGATTCTCTCAGAATATACAGCCGGGATTGTTCCGTTTCCACGAAGTCCCATTCCAAGCACTTCAGTCAGACAGTTCATACTGTTGGCTGTATACATACCAGAACAAGATCCGCATGTTGGACATACTTTGTTCTCAAATTCGCACAGATCTTCATCAGAAAGTATTCCTGCTGCATTCGCCCCAACAGCCTCGAACATGCTGGAAAGACTTCTCTTCTGGCCTTTTACATGTCCTGCAAGCATCGGTCCTCCGCTGACAAAGATTGTCGGAATATTAATTCTGGCTGCTGCCATCAGAAGTCCCGGTACGTTCTTATCGCAGTTCGGAACCATAACAAGTGCATCGAACTGATGCGCCATTGCCATAGCCTCTGTAGAGTCTGCAATCAGATCTCTTGTTACAAGAGAATACTTCATTCCAATATGTCCCATCGCAATTCCATCACAGACTGCGATTGCCGGAAATACAACTGGTGTTCCACCAGCCATTGCAACACCCTGTTTTACTGCATTTACGATCTTATCCAAATTCATATGTCCTGGAACGATTTCATTATAAGAACTTACGATACCAACTAATGGTCTGTCCATCTCTTCCTGTGTCATTCCCAGTGCATTAAAAAGGGAACGATGTGGTGCCTGCTGTTTTCCTTTTGTTACTGTATCACTTCTCATGTTTTTGTTCTCCTTTTTTTATTATTCTTTCATACCACACGGATTGTTCCGCATTTCACGCTCTTACAGTCCCACGCAATATTCGAATGTCGTGTAGTATACACCAAACTGGTATTCTATATATTTGTTGCGATTTCATCACCCATCCGGGCTGTTCCGATCTGAGTCTTTCCTTCAGACATGATATCAATGGTACGATATCCGTCTTTTAATACTTTTGCCACAGATGCCTCAATTGCGTCTGCTTCTTTGTCAAGGTCAAAACTAAATCTTAACATCATTGCTGCAGAAAGAATTGTTGCAATTGGGTTTGCGATTCCCTGTCCTGCAATATCCGGTGCAGATCCGCCGCTTGGCTCATAAAGGCCAAATTTTGTCTCGTTCAGGCTTGCGCTTGCAAGCATTCCGATGGATCCTGTGATCATACTTGCCTCATCAGAAAGAATATCTCCGAACATGTTCTCTGTCAGGATAACATCGAACTGTTTCGGGTCCTTTACCAACTGCATTGCACTGTTATCTACAAGCATGTGCTCCAAAGTTACTTCCGGGTAATCCTTTGCAACTTCTTCCACTACTTTTCTCCAGAGTCTGGAAGAATCCAGAACATTTGCTTTATCTACACTTGTAACTTTCTTTCTGCGCTTCATTGCAATGTCAAATGCTCTCTTTGCAATTCTGCGGATTTCATTCTCGTTATATGTAAGACTGTCAAATGCAGTCATCACTCCGTCGACTTCTTCTGTCTTTCTCTCTCCAAAGTAAAGTCCACCGGTAAGCTCTCTCATGATCATCAGATCAAATCCGCCTTCTGTGATCTCTTCTTTTAACGGACATGCTCCTTTCAATTCATCGTAAAGAATTGCCGGTCTTAAGTTTGCAAAAAGATTCAACTCTTTACGGATACGGAGAAGTCCTGCCTCCGGTCTTTTAGATGGCTCTAATTTGTACCATGGTGATGTACTTGTGTTTCCACCGATAGATCCCATCAGAACTGCATCGCAGGATTTTGCCTCTGCTACTGTCTCATCGGTAAGAGGAACACCATGCACATCGATGGAAGCTCCCCCCATCAGTAACTGTCTGTACTCTATATTATGACCGTAACGCTTGGCTACTTTATCTAATACTTTCATCGCCTCTGTTACGATTTCCGTGATCTGTGATGGAAAGAAAGCAGTCGGTATCGCCGGAATCATGGGCGGTGAGAA
>OGXW01002724.1_pt1 | contig 12242 bp, 11 predicted proteins | sample 1576341 | NCBI WGS metagenome assembly OGXW01 (sample SAMEA3541592, study PRJEB24748) | human gut metagenome | biome: human gut; feature: human-associated habitat; material: faeces | place: China | collected 2012
AGGCGGCTCTTAGCGCGGAGACTGAAGCTGTCCGCGAAGCGGACTGATGAGGGCGAAGTTGCCGGGCATTACCCGCAAACGGATTGCCGAGGACAGCTTACCCCTCATCCGGCCCTGCGGGGCCACCTTCCCCCCAAGGGGGAAGGCTTTATGGGTTACAGCTTATGAATTTCTTCCAGCAGCTGCCCTACAATGTCGCCCTTCAGCATACGGATCTTTTCACCGCGGATGAAGAGCAGCGCCTCGTCCTTGCCGCCGGCAATGCCGATGTCGGCATCGGACGCCTCGCCGGGGCCGTTGACAACACAGCCCATGATGGCGATCTTGAGCGGCTTTTTGAAGCCCTCGTCCCGCAGACGGCGCTCGACCTCGTTGGCGATCTCGATCATCGGGTACTGGGTGCGCCCGCAGGTCGGGCAGCTGATGATCTCAGGGCCTGCCACGGCGTAGCCTGCCGCGCGCAGAATGTCATAGCCTGCATAGACCTCGTTCTCGGGCTCATCAGTCAGGCTGACACGCAGCGTATCGCCAAGACCCTCCATCAGCAGACCGCCGATGCCCATGCCGGATTTGATCAGACCCATCCGGTTGCCGCCCGCCTCGGTCACGCCGACATGCAGGGGGTAATCGGTCTGGCTGGCCAGCAGGCGGTAGGCCGCCATCATGCGGGGCACATTGCTGGATTTGATCGAGATGACGATGTTGTCAAAGTCGAACTTCTGCAGCAGGCGCACATGGTACATGGCGCTCTCCACCATCGCCTCGGGCACAGGGGCGCCGTAGCGGGCCAGAATATGCTTTTCCAGACTGCCGCCGTTGACGCCGATGCGGATGGGTACATTTTTGGCGTTGCAGGCATCGGCCACCGCCTTGACACGGTCATCATCACCGATGTTGCCGGGATTGATGCGGATCTTATCGGCACCGGCATCCAGCGCGGCGAGCGCGGCACGGTAATCAAAGTGGATGTCCGCCACAACGGGGATGTCCACCTTCTCTTTAATAGCGGCCACAACGGCGGCATCCGCCGGGGTGGGCACCGTCACGCGGACGATCTGGCAGCCGGCGGCCGCAACGCGCTGCGCCTGTGCCACATTGCCCGCAATATCCTTGACGGGCACATTCAGCATCGTCTGTACGGCGATGGGGTTTGTGCCGCCGATCTTGAGATTGCCGATCTTGACTTCTTTTTTCAGTTGACGCTGCATCGTAGTTCTCCTTATAAGAATCGTGTAATGTCCTGCATCGTTACCAAAATCATGAGCCACAGCAAGGCGACCATGCCCGCCGTGTTGATAAAGCCCTGCGCGCGCAGTGGCACTGGGTGGCCGGTCAGCCCCTCCCACGCAAGAAAGAGCAGCTTGCAGCCGTCCAGCGCGGGAATGGGCAGCAGGTTGAAGATGCCCACATTGATCGTCAGCAGAGCCATCAGGGAAAGCACATCCCGCCAGCCGTACCGCACAGCCTGACTGACTGCCGACACAGTGCCGATCGGGCCGGAGAGATCCTCCATGCCCGCCTTGCCGGTAAACAGCTGCCAGAAGCCGCCCAGAATCGCACCGCTGTAATAGCGGAACAGCTCCCCCGCCATGGCCAGAGTGCTGTGCACCGATAAGGGCTGCGCTGCCACCCGAAAGTCTGTGGCGTACTGCACACGGCCGTTTTCATCCAGCGTTGGGCTGACCGTCACGGCGGGCAGGCTCACGACTTCGCCGCCGCGCAGTACCTTCATGGTATGGGTCTTTTCGGTACCGTCAAACAGATCAGACAGTGCGTAGACCGTGCGGCAGGGCTTACCGTCCACCTGCAGAAGGACATCCTCCTTCTGCAGGGCAGCGGCGCTCTTGGCGTTCTCGCCGAAATCCGCTACCGTTGTGCTGCCGAGCCGCCCCTGCGAGAGGACCAGCACCAGCAGCACCGCCATGCCGAGCAGAAAGTTCATCAGCGCACCACAAAGCGTCACAAAAAAGCGCTGCCATGCCGTGGCCTGCTCAAACTGCTGCCCGCTGACCGTCAGCGGGAACAGCGCAGCTTTGCGCGGCGGGGCGCTCTCCTCCGCCGGCGGGTCTGCGTCCTCCTCCGGGGGTTGACTGAACAGGTTGTAGCCGCCCAGCGGGAAAAGGCGCAGTGAATAGGTCGTACCGTTTTTTTGGACCGACCACAGGCGCGGGCCAAAGCCGATGGAAAATTCCTCAACATGGATACCGCAATGCCGGGCCGCCATAAAGTGGCCCAGCTCATGCACCAGAACAACGCCGCCGAACACGAGCAGCGATGCCAGCCCGGTCAGCAATGCAGTCATAGGCACCTCGCAAGTAAAGTATTGGACATAGAGTCGTAGGGGCCGGGCATGCCCGGCCCGCGCGTGTATGGCAGGCAGGAGTCTGCCGGAAAGCTGAGGGCCGCACATGTGCGGCCCCTACCGGGCAATTCCAATCAGATATGTGCCTCCACATAGGCTCGCGCCATGCGGTCGCACTCATGGACATCGGCAAGCGTGTAATCCCCGCCGAAGGAATCGCTGTCCACGATGCCCTCCACAAGGCGGCCGATGTCGAGGAAGCCGATCTCATCCCGCAGGAAGTGCGCCACGGCAGCCTCATTCGCGCCGTTGGCGGCGCAGGGGGCCAGACCGCCCTTGCGGATTGCCTTCTTGCAGGCCTTGAGGCAGCGGAAGGTCTCGTCATCCGCAGTGGCAATGCTCAGCTTGGTCAGTGCCGTGAAATCCAGCTCCGGCACAGGGCTGGGCAGACGCTCCGGCCAGGTCAGCGCGTACTGAATGGGGATGCGCATATCCGGCACGCCAAGCTGCGCGATGATGGAATGATCGGCAAACTGCACCGCGGAATGAATGATGCTCTCCCGCTGGACAACGATCTGGATCTTGTCCTCCGGCAGACCGAAGAGCCACGCAGCCTCGATCAGCTCAAGGCCCTTGTTCATCAGGGTGGCAGAATCGATAGTAATTTTTGCACCCATGTTCCAGTTGGGGTGCTTGAGGGCGTCCGCCTTCGTCTTGGTGCGCAGCTCCTCGGTGCCCATACCGAAGAACGGCCCGCCGGAGGCGGTCAGCAGGATCTTTTCCAGCGTTTTAGCGCTGTGCTGATCCTGCAGGCACTGGAAGATGGCGCTGTGCTCACTGTCCACAGGCAGCAGGTGGACACCGTTTTTCTTGACGGCATCGGTCACCAGATGGCCGCCGGTGACAAGGCTCTCCTTGTTGGCCAGCGCCAGATCATGGCCGCTCTCGATAGCCGTCAGTGAGGCATCCAGACCGGCAATGCCGACAACGGCGTTCAGTACCGTGCCTGCGCCGTCCATGGCGGCCAGCTCACGCAGGCCGTCCGCCCCCTTCAGCAGCTTGGGCGCGCCCGTCTGCCCTGCCAGCGCGGCGGACAGCCTGTCGAACGCGGCCGGGTCGGTGACAGCCACATACTTCGGGTGAAATTCAGCGATCTGGGCCAGCAGCTTGTCTACGCTGGAGTTGGCTGACAAACCGAACACCTCATAGCCGTGCATGCGGCAGACATCGAGGCTTTGGGTGCCGATTGAACCGGTAGAGCCCAGCAGTGTGATAACTTTACTCATTGTACATTCCTCACAGCAGATAGAAGAAATAGCGTACCGCGATGGAAACGAACGGCGCAATGAACATAACGCTGTCAAAGCGGTCGAGAATACCGCCGTGCCCCGGGAAAATCGTGCCGTAGTCCTTGATGCCCGCCTGACGCTTGACGGCAGAGGCAAACAAATCGCCCAGAATGCCCAGCACCGATGCCACGGCACCCATGCCGAGCAGCACCATATAGTGCCGCGGCAGCACATGGATGCTCAGCACATTATAGGTCTTTGACAGCAGCGAGTAGACCAGCGTCAGCACGCAGCCGGCGGCCATGCTGCCCAGCACGCCGCCCACAGCGCCCTCCACCGTTTTGTGGGGGCTGACAATGGGGGCCAGCTTGTGCCTGCCGAAGGCGCGGCCCGCAAAGTAGGCAGCGGTGTCCCCGCCCCATGCAAAGCAGAGGATCAGCAGGATGAAATAGATGGCATCATAGCGATACTGCGCAAAGGGCAGCATCCGCTTGAGATGGATGAGCGAGTAAAAGCAGAAGGTAATCACGCCCGAAAAGTAGACAAACCCCGTCAGCTTGCCGAAATCCAGCGTCTGGACATGCGTGATCTGGCAGACATTGTAGAACAGCACGGTCAGGAACGCCACCGGCAGCAGCAGCCCGCGCACCATCTGTGAGCTGCTGAGCATGACCAGCAGGGTCAGCGGCACAGCACCGACATACAGATACCATTGCTTTTTGCCAAAGCCCATGGCGGAAAAGACCTCATGGATGGCCAGCAGGCAGATGGCACTGAGCACCAGGTCAAACAGGAAGGTGTCGAAAAACGCCAGTACGACGGCCAGGACGCCCAGGCCGACAACGGCAGTGATGATGCGGGTCTTCATAAACAGTGATTCCCTTTCGCGGAATAGATTTTCTTGCAATAACAGCCTATGCGGGCGTGTCAGATGACATGCCCGCACAGGCTATCGTTCATGGAGAGATCAGACCTCCATGATCTCCTTGTTCTTGTCGGCGCAGGTGTCGTCGATCATCTTGACATACTTGTCCGTCAGCTTCTGGGTTTCCTCCTCCAGCTTCTTCTGATCGTCCTCGGTGATCTCGCCGGCCTTCTTCATGGCCTTGAACTTGTCCATCGCATCGCGGCGGATGTTGCGCACAGCGGTCTTGGCATCCTCGCCCTGCTTCTTGACATCTTTGGTCAGCTGCTTGCGGCGCTCCTCGGTCGGAGCCGGGAACACCAGACGGATGACCTGACCGTCATCAATGGGGTTGATGCCGATGTCGCTGGTCTGGATCGCCTTGGAGATGGGCTTGAGCATCGAGCGGTCCCACGGGGAGATGGTCAGGATGCGGGCCTCGGCCACAGCCACAGCAGCGATCTGCTGGATGGGCGTGGGGCTGCCGTAGTAGTCCACCGCCACCTTGTCGAGGATGGCGGGGTTGGCGCGGCCGGCGCGGATGGAAGCCAGCTCATGAACCAGATGGTTGACGCTGGCGTTCATTTTTTCTTCAAAGGGTTTGGTCGTGCTGCTCATAGTAAGATTCTCCTTATTCGTAAAATAGTATAGGGGAAAATTATGAATTTTTCAAAGCTTCAGCTTTTTTTGATTTACTCCTTCACAAGGGTGCCGACCATCTCGCCCTGCACAGCCTTGGCGATATTCTCGGGCTGGCCCAGATCAAACACAAGGATGGGCAGGCCGTTATCACGGCAGAGGGTCGCGGCGGTGGAGTCCATAACGGCCAGACGCTCGTCCAGCACGCGGGTAAAGGTCAGCGTATCATAGCGCACGGCATCGGCATACTTGTGGGGGTCCTTATCGTAGACACCGTCCACCATCGTAGCCTTGAACATGGCATCGGCGCTGATCTCCAGTGCGCGCAGCGCGCTGGCCGTATCGGTGGAGAAGATGGGGTTGCCGGTGCCGCCGCCGAACACAACGATCTTGCCGCTCTCCAGCGCAGCGATGGCCTTGTCGCTGGTGAAGCACTCGGCCACCTGCGGCATAAAGGAGCTGGTCATGACAACGGCCTCCACGCCCTGCTGGCGCAGTGCATCCTTGACGGCCAGCGCATTCATGACGGTAGCCAGCATGCCGATCTTGTCGGCGTCCATGCGGTCCATTTTGCCGCTGGAACGGCCGCGCCAGAAGTTGCCGCCGCCCACAACAATGCCGATCTGCGCACCCAGATCGTGCGCCGCCTTGATGCCGGCACAGATAGAGGCGATGGTTTCCTCATCAAAGCCCGTGCCCTTGGGGCCGGAAAGTGCCTCGCCGCTGACCTTCAGAAGAATACGTTTATACTGAATTGCCATAAAAACACCACCTGTAGTTATTTTGGCGGTCTACCCTGCCGTACAGGCATAGTAAACCATTCTTTTTGTATTACATTTTACAATAATTTACGCACAAAGTAAAGCGGTGCAGCAAAAAAAGCACCGCTTCCCTGCCGGGACAACGGTGCCATGTCATTTTACAGCAATTCCTGCGCCCGCAGCACAGCCAGCTCGCGGCGCAGCGCCAGCCGCCGGGTCTGCCGCTCAGCCATACGCTCAACGGGGGATTCCAGCATCAGATCATCGAGCGGCGGCGCGGGCGGCAGGGTGAAGCACAGCTCTGTGCCCGGCCCCGGCCCCACGGCCAGCGTCCAGCCCATAGCCTTTGTGTAGGCCGCAATAAGCGGCAGCCCCAGCCCGCCCGCATAGAGCAGCCGGGCGCTCCAGCAGCCATCGGTCAGCAGCGCCTTTGCATCGGGCGGCAGACCGGGGCCGTTGTCCCGGTAGCAGAACAGCCCCGGCTCACAGCGCAGTGTGATGCAGGCCCTCGGATCTGCGCAGAGCGTGTTGGAGATCAGGTTTGTCATCAGACCGTTCAGAAGGGCCGCATCCCCTACCGTGGGCAGCACGTTCTGCCCGGCGGTCTGCAGCTCAATCGTGAACGGCAGGTCATACCGGGCGGCCTCCTCCCGCAGGATGTCGCAGATCTCGTCCAGCTGGCTCAGCAGGTCGATGGGGCGCGGCACGCAGGTGCTGTGCAGCACGGCGGCTGTCGCCGCATCGGAGGCCTGATCCCCCAGACGGCGCGCACCGAGCAGCTGCGTCTGCATATCCTGCACAAGCTGCGCCATTCCGGCGCGGTCCGCCGGGCTCAGGGGGTGTTCAAGCTGGTCAAGCAGGACCTCAAAAGCGTTTTCCATGCCGTCAAACACACGGCGGAACCGGCCGCGCAGTCCGCCGCGCAGGGCCAGCAAGTCTGCCTTGCTCTGCTTTTCCTCCATGGAAAACGCCTCCTTTTATCGTTCTGTCATACCGCGCAGCTGCTGAAGCATTCCTTTAAAAAGCTGTCCGTTGGAAAGCACACCGTCCTCCGGGCGGCCGCACCGCAGGCAGAGCGCCCGGTACGCATCGGTGCCGCGCCTTGCCATGCCGGCGGAAAGCCGGTTCAGCGCCGAGGTCACTGTTCCGACCTCGATGTCCTCCTCCGTTGCGACATACTGCTGCAAAACGCCGATCGGCTGCGGCTTGTCCGCATACAGGGCGTAGAGCAGCATCCGCTCGGCGTAGCGGTAGCCGTTCAGGGTCGTGGGTGCGCCGTAGCCTTCCAGCACTTCCTCACAGCAGCGGCGCAGCCGGTAGAGGCGGTTTTCTTCCTCATCGGTGCCCATGCGGTAGATCTCATCAAAGAGGTTTTTCATGCCGTAGGGGCGCAGCATGATCTCATACCGGGAGAACAGCCCCAGCGCACGGCGGGCGGCCGTCTCCTCCGGCACAGGCACAAGCACCAGCACAGCCGGCTCCGGATTCAGATCCATTTTGCCGATCTCCTGCAGTACCTGCGTCACGGCAGGCTTTGTGAGCAGCGCGTCCAGCACCAGCACCTGCGGGCGAAGGCCGCCGTGCAGCAGCTCCAGTACCTCCTGCCCGGTGGATGCGATTGCCGCCGCGCGGACCTCCTCGCTGTGGGTCCGGGCAAACAGCTGCATCGTATCCCGGTCAAGGCGGGAGCCGAACGCAAAAAGTGCCACAACGGCCGGTGTTTCCGGGAGTTTGGCCTGCCCGGCAGCCCTGTCCATCAATGCCACTGCCATCTCAGCCCACCGCCCATCCGCAGATATCCCGGAGGATCGCGGGCATCTGGTCAGGCTCCACCGCGTTTTCATACAGAAAGCGTGTCAGCATCCCGGCGCGCTCCTCCTCTGTGTCGCACAGCATCCGCTCCACCGGCGGTTCCTCATCGCGCTGCACGCAGATGACAAAGGCGTCTGCCTCGCGCAGCAGTGAATAGGTCACGGTCCCAGCCGCCTGCAGGTCTGCCAGCGCAGAAAATTCCCGCCGATAGCTTGCGATCCGTTGCGTATCCATACAAAAATCTCCCTCCACATAATGTTGCTCCCGTTTGCTTAAAAATACTATAGTGCAACATCTGTGCTGGTTCAATCCAAACCGCGTATACGATTTTATACGGCCAGAGCAAGATTTGTATTATTATAGCACTATTTATAGCGCAGCGCAATAAGCATGCGGAAAACAGCCGCCCGCAATAAAAATCGTATGTTACACGACCTGTCCCCCTTTGGCCCCACAAAATTCTTGTTTTGCTCTTGACTTTTTGCGCAAAATGGATTACACTAATTTAGTCGCAAAGACATGGGCCTGTAGCTCAGTTGGGAGAGCGTTCGGTTCGCATCCGAGAGGTCAAGGGTTCGAATCCCTCCAGGTCCACCAGAAATCCCGCCGTATTCCGGCGGGATTTTTTGTTTATACGGCGCTTTGTATTGACATCAGCCGTCCAAATAGTTATAATTAGAACCGTTCTTTTTATTACTTATAAAGGAGGGCTTCCTGTGCTGCCTGTATTATCCTATATACAGCACTACAAAAAATACTATGCCGCGCAGTTCGAGGCCGCCTCTGCGGCATACGGGCTTAACCAGCTGGAGATCGACATCCTGCTGTTTCTGCACAACAACCCCGAATGTCACACCGCCGGGGACATCTGCCGCTACCGCGGACTGGCGAAATCCAATGTATCAGCAGCGGTAGAGCGGCTGCGCAGCCGCGGCGTGCTGTCGGTCTGCACCGCCCCGACCAACCGCCGCCAGCGGCTGCTGGCCTTTACTGCGGACGGTCAGCGCATCGCCGCCGCACTGGCAGAGATACAGCACCGAACGGTCGAGCCGCTGTTTGAGGGCTTTACCGCAGAGGAGCAGCAGAGGCTGCAGGAATATCTGTCCCGCATGGACGCAAACATCCAGCGTCAGCTGAAAAAGGAGTAACACTATGACGTATCTTATCGCATTCATCGTCTGCTTTATCGCAGGCATCGGCGCAGGGCTGGGAACCGGCTTTGCCGGTATGAGCGCGGCGGCGGTCATCAGCCCCATGCTCATCACCTTTTTGGGGATGGACCCCTACATGGCCGTTGGCATTGCATTGGCCAGCGATGTGCTGGCCAGCGCCGTCTCTGCCTATACCTACGGCAAAAGCGGGAATCTGGACATCAAAAACGGCGCTGTCATGATGGCCTCGGTGCTTTGCTTCACGCTGGTGGGCAGCTATGTGGCCAGCCTTGTGCCCGGCCGCACGATGGGCGGCTTTTCCACCTTTATGACCCTTCTGCTGGGCGTCAAGTTCATTGTGCGGCCGGTCATGACCACCAAAAGCTCAATGAACGCCGTGAGCGCAGACAAGCGGTTTGTGCAGTCCCTGCTCTGCGGTGCGGGTGTCGGGTTCATCTGCGGGTTTATCGGCGCAGGCGGCGGCATGATGATGCTGCTGCTCCTGACCTCGGTGCTGGGGTATGAGCTGAAAACCGCCGTGGGCACCAGCGTCTTTATCATGGCTTTTACGGCGTTCACCGGCTCGGCCAGCCATTTCGCCATCGGCGGTATGCCGGATGTATTCTGCCTTATCTGCTGTGTCGTCAGCACCCTGCTTTGGGCGCGTATCGCCGCCAAGTTTGCCAACAAGGCTGCGCCTGCCACTCTGAACCGCGCCACCGGTGTTGTGCTGGTCGTGCTGGGGGCGGCGATTTTGGCAGTGAATTATTTGTAATTTCTAAGCCTTCCCCTGAGGGGCTGCGCCCGCAGGCGCGTGTCGGAGCGCAACCGCCGTAGGCGGCTCTTAGCGCGTAGACTGAACGGTGGCCCCGCAGGGCCGGATGAGGGACGGAGTTGCCGTGGCAGCCCTTTGACGGGTAATAACGGCAGCGCAGCCCCTCATCAGTCAGCGGTCGGGGCCGCTGACAGCTTCCCCCGAGGGGGAAGCCACGCAACCAACAAACAACAAAGCCGAGCAGTTTTTACGCTGCTCGGCTATTCTTATGCCTTCTTAGCCTCCCCTTCCGGGAAGACGACGAACAAGCCACCCTCGCGCACCCACTTGGCTGCGGCAGGATGCTTTTCCGCAAAGGTATTCCAAAGCTGCATGACAGCCCTTCCTGTCAGCTGTTGCGCAGGCGGCTTTCCAGCTGCGCGTTGAGGATGATGTTTTTAACGGCCTCGATGATGACCTTCAGCAGACCGATGACCCAGAAACCCTTTGCCTCCAGCACGATGCCGTCCACCATGCCCATGCTGATGGCACCGCTTGTCATTTTGGCCAGCGCGCGCAGCGGCATGTTGTACTGGAACAGCACATTCAGATCGGGCTTGCCTTTTTTGAAGCTGGCGTTCAGCAGTGCTGTCAGCACGGCCCAGATCAGCCAGCCCAGCGGGCTGCGGCTGTGGTTCAGCTCGCCCAGCGTCATGTTGCGGTCGATTTTGACCTTATCCTGCGGGATGGGATGTCCGAGCAGGGCCTCCCACTCGGCATCGGGCACATTCTGCACACTGCCGCTCTTGTAGTGCGGTAGCGCCTTGCCGGCATAGGGGTCGGGGGCATTGGTGCCGCGGATGTCAACATCGGCCGTCAGGCGGATGTCCGCGCTGGAGGCACCGACACGAACCTCATACCGGCCGCCCTCGATCTCCCAGCCATCGGTTCTGGTGTTCCAGTAGCGGAACGCCTTGTCATCGAGCGGGAGCGTAACCGTGCGGCTCTCCCCTGCCGCAAGCGGCACCCTTGCAAAGGCCTTCAGCTCCTGCGCAGGGCGGAAGATCTCCGCACCGGGCTTTGCGATATAGACCTGCACGATCTCCGCGCCGTCACGCGCACCGGTGTTGGTCACGGTCAGGGTCACACTGTCGACAGTGACCTTCAGGTCAGAATAGGCAAAGCTTGTGTAGCTCAGGCCGTAGCCGAACGGGAACGCCATCGGCACCCCGGCGGTCTGGTAATAGCGGTAGCCGACATACAGCCCCTCGCGGTACTGCACGGTGCGGCCCGCCCCGGCAAAGTTATCCCTGGCGGGGGTCTCCGCATAGGCATTGGCCCATGTCTCGGCCAGCTTGCCGCCGGGGTTGACCTTGCCGGTCAGCACATCCACCATGGCATCGGCACCGGCCTGCCCACCCAGCGCCCCATAGACGAGCGCTCTGCAGTGGGCCAGCCACGGCGTTTCCAGCGATGCACCGGCGTTCAGGACCACCACCGTGTTGGGGTTGGCCTGCTCGACCGCCTGCAAAAGCTCGATCTGGTTATCGGCAAGCTTCATGTCCACGCGGTCAAGGCCCTCGCTCTCCTTGATCTCATCCAGACCCAGACAGAGCAGCACCGTGTCGGCCTTTTGGGCCAGTGCCACGGCCTGCGCCTTTTTGTCGGCATCGGGGCGGCTCTGACGGTCAAAGCCTGCGGCGAAGCCCGCGCACTGCAGCCCGCTCTGCGCAAGGCAATCAAGCAGCGTATCGACCTTGATAGAGTTTACGGCGCTCGAGCCGGCACCCTGATAGCGCGGCGTCTCGGCAAAGTCACCGATAACGGCAACCCTTGCACCGGCGGCCAGCGGCAGGATGCCGCCGTCGTTTTTCAGCAGCACGGCGCTTTCGGCGGCGGCGCGGCGGGCCAGCGCATGGTGCGCATCGGCGTCAAAGCTGCGGCTGTGCTTTTGCACGGCAGCGCTTGTATCCAGCACCAGCGTCAGCAGCTCGTCCAGCCGGGCATCCACATCCGCCTCGGTGATCCTGCCGCTTTGTACGGCAGCCAGCAGCTCCCGCACGGCGTCACCGCCGGGGGCGGGCATTTCCAGCGTGGAGCCGTTCTTTACGCCGAGCGCATGGTCGTTGGAGCCGCCCCAGTCGGTCACAACGGCACCGGAAAAACCCCAGTCCCTGCGCAGAATATCCTGCAGAAGATGGGCATTCTCGTTGGCATAGGTACCGTTGACGAGGTTGTAGCTCGACATGATGGTCTTGGGCGCAGCCTCCTTGACCACGATCTCAAAGCCGGTCAGGTACAGCTCGCGCAGCGTGCGCTCATCCAGAACGGAGTCGGACGCCATGCGGCGCAGCTCCTGACTGTTGACGGCAAAATGCTTGGGGCAGGCTGCAATGCCCTCACTTTGGATGCCCCGCACATAGGCGGCGGCCATCTTGCCCGAAAGATACGGGTCCTCGGAAAAATACTCAAAGTTGCGTCCGCACAGGGGGCTGCGCTTGGTGTTAAGCCCGGGGCCGAGCAGCACGGCAACCTCCTGCGCGGCGGCCTCCTCGCCCATGGCGCGGCCGATCTCCTCGCCCAGTGCGGGGTCCCAGCTGCAGGCCACGGTGGCCGCAGGAGAACCTAGC
>OGXW01002734.1_pt1 | contig 12227 bp, 10 predicted proteins | sample 1576341 | NCBI WGS metagenome assembly OGXW01 (sample SAMEA3541592, study PRJEB24748) | human gut metagenome | biome: human gut; feature: human-associated habitat; material: faeces | place: China | collected 2012
CTGCCAGTTCGATGTCATCACTGGAAAAATAAAACATATACGGGGATGGATTTGTTGCTCTCAAAACCCTGTAGGTATCAAACAGGCTGCCCTCTGCCTTCGCTCTCATCGGGTTGGAAAGTACTACCTGAAAAATATCTCCTTCGTGAATATAATGTTTTGCTTTTTCCACCATCTGACAGTATTTTTCTTTTGGAAACTGCGGTCTGATCTCTGAATCCAGCTGCAGCGGCGGAAACTCTGCTTTCTTTCCACTACGGAGCAGATCTGCCATTTCCTGAAGCTTTTGCTCTGCTTTCCGAAGAGAATTTTCCAGATCATCCAGCATGACTCCTGTGATCAGAAGCACCTTTTGTCTGTAGTGATCAAAGGCGATCACCTGGTCAAAAAGCATCAGATCCATATCTCTGAAATCCGGATCCTCATGCTCTCCAAGCTTCAGCTTCGGTTCGCTGTATTTGATATAATCATAAGAAAAATGTCCTACCAGACCACCGGTGAATGGAGGCATATCCTCCATGACCGGGCTCTTATATTCCTTTAATATCTCTCTTAAGGTATCTCCCGGATGTGCCACCTGCTTTTTAATTTCTTCTTTATCTGCACCTTCAGTCCTGCGGATTTTCATAATTCCGTCTGTACAGGTAATCTCCATGACCGGCTCATATCCCAGGAAAGAATATCGTCCCCATACCTCTGTCTGACTTGCACTTTCCAGCAGATAACAGTGTCTGCTTGCCTCCCTGAGAGTTCTCATTATCTCCACAGGAGTATATCTGTCTGCATATAATTCCCGATAGACCGGTACTCTTTTGTACTGCCCTTTTGCTGCGATTTTCCTGATGTCTTCCATCGTAGGATACATGGATATTACCTCCTCATCTGGTGTCAGTTTCCTTACTTAATTCTGTCATCACAGACTTGTTGGTAAAAAGAAAGCCCGTCCACGACAGAAACTAATCTATGTCAAGGACGAGCATTAAAATTCACCCGCGGTGCCACCTTGATTCACGGAACGACCCGTGCTCTTTGCGGAATACCTGCATATTCCCGGCAACTGACGTATGCCTCACGTCGCAGAATACTCGAACTAATCTTTCCCTGCGCCCTCAGCGGTCCATTTGGCAACCTGCATTTCTACCCGGCTCTCACCCTTCCCGGACTCTCTGTGCGCGCATGACTGCCTTTATCTCCGCTTCAACAGTTTAACTGGCTAAATTGTTTTCTATAAAGTACCACTATTTTTTCCAATTGTCAATAGGGTTCATCATATTTCGCATTTTATATGCGACAAAATATTACCTGCACACAGAAAAGACAAAATTGCTTCCGCGACTCCATCTTCTTCATTGGTGCCTGTTACATATGCAGCAGCTTTCTGGCAGTTTTCTGTCGCATTTCCCATCGCAAAGCCATATTTCACAACCTCCAGCATACTGCTGTCATTATCTGCATCGCCAAAAGCCATTGCTTCCTCTGTCGAGATTCCAAGATATCCCAGAAGCCATAAAAGTGTCTTGCCCTTTCCAGCATCCTTATGGCCGATCTCCAGAAGGTTTGACACAGAAGAAGTCACATAAACATCCGTAATCTCTTCTCCCAGTGATGTATACAAACGCTCTCTGTCCTCATGACCACATACAAAAGAAATGCTGTCCAGTTCTGCTTTGTGCTCTGCTGCAAACTGCAGAATGTCCTTCACCGGTCTTCTCGTAGCCCTGATATATTTCGCACCATATTCCGTCGCAAGATAACGGATCGGATCTCTTACATACTCCTCCTCTGCATAGGGAATGCCATCAATAACAGCCTCCATAACAATTTTTTCTCTTTGTCTTACTGCAATCGCTGCATCCACAGATTCCGGGCTAAGAAGACACTGATAAATACGTTTCCCAGCTTCTGTCGAATAAACAGCTCCTCCGTTGGCAGTGATCAGATATTCCACCCCCGGATATTCCCGGATCATTTCCGGCACTGCTTCAAAAGACCTGCCCGTTGCCGGAACAATATAAATCTCCTGTGCTGCCGCCATATCAAGAGCCTTTCTTGTCCCTGGTGAAAGTTCTTTTTTGTTGGTCAGCAGAGTTCCGTCCAGATCACTGGCAATAAGTTTAATGGACATAGTTTTCTCCTTTGTACTTTTTAATAAACACGTTTTTATTTTCCACCATTATACAAAATTTTCCATGCATTTTCCACCTGATATGGTATACTATTAACATTGGTATAATATGTGTTACTGTTCTCAGTAACCTTAACAACTATAATCTGTAACGACTTAGAAGGAGAGTTAAATTATGAAATTTATTTATCCTGCGGTATTCCGCAAAACCGACAAGGGCACTTATAAGGGATTTTTCCCAGATCTGGAAGATTGTTTCGGAGAAGGAGACACTCTGGATGAGGCAATCGAAGAAGCAAACGCAGCTGCTTACAACTGGATCTCCCTGGAACTTGATGAGGATGACTGTCAGCTTCCACCGGTTTCTGATGAAGATGATCTGGATCTTAAGGAAGGTGACATTGTCAGAAACATTTCTGTCAATATCCGCTTCTATGAGGGATGGGATGAATAAGATCTCCTCTCTGGATTATTTTCATTAAATTATACCTGAAGGAGTTTTTAATATGTCCATATTTTCGGATGTTCTTGCCGAATATATCAACACCAAAAACATCAAGGTCTTTCCCATGGCTAAATACTGTGGGCTGGATCGTTCTACCATGTACAAGCTGATCAGTGGCAAGCGTAATCCGCCTCCCAGAGATGTTCTGGAAAAAATGATCCTGTTCATGCATCTGACCCCGACAGAAATCCAACACCTCGAGGAAGCATGGAATGTGACCAGAATCGGGCCGGAAATTTACTATAAGCGCAAAAGCGTAGAAAATTTCATCTGCCATTTTCCAAGTCATTTCTCTGTATCTCCGGATGAATTTATTTTTTCTTCCAAAATCATCCAGCACAATCCAGACTCTGACTGTATTGCTCTGACTTCCATGCAGCAGGTCAACTACTTTATCCACAAAATGTTTCTGACAGAAGCTTCCCGGTCTTCCGGCAAAATTTCACTGCTCCTTCAGCCGGAGCATGAATTTGTCTTTCACCTGCTTTCTACACTGGCCCCAGGCGATGCACTGGAAGTTCAGCACATCCTCTGTCTAAACAGTCAGGATACTTTTACCGAGTATCATGAACTTGTAAATCTGAAATATCTCTATGAAATTTTTCCGATTTATATGTCTGATCTGAACTATACACTCTGGTATTATTATGATAATATTCACTCGCATTATCATAATATGAATATTTTCCCATGCATGATCCTTACATCTGATTCTGCACTCCTGTACACTGCGGACGGACAGTCCGGGATTTTTTACAGCAATACTGCTGTCATACATATGCTTCAGGAAATATATGATACTTACCTTGAACAGTGTTCTCAGTTATTCCTGGCAACCACTTTTTCACCGGATAATTTCTCAAATGTGTTCCGCACAGTATTTGAAGCAGATGAAACTGCTCCCACCTTTGCGCTGCAGCCGGAAGTCTGCGTCACACCTTTTATCAGTGAAAGCATCCTGAGAGAATCTTTTAATTATGAACTTCCTCACAGTGAAGAAATTTTCCGTAACGCGACAGCCGCTTTTGCAGGCAATATGAGAAGACTCACTGACAGTCAGACATTTGTTTATTTTACAGCTGATGGCCTTATGCAGTTTGCTGCTTCAGGACGAACCGCTGAGATCCCGGAAATTTTTTATCACAGGTTTACACCGGAACAGCGAATCCAGATGCTGCGGGGAGTTGAGGCCAGCTGCCGTGATGGTTCTTACCGCATTCTGCAGAAACCCCTGAACCACATTCCTTCCAATCTGCATCTTTGTATCCGTGGAAATATCGGAACTCTGATCTTTCAGAAATTCAACGGTGAAGTTATGCTCTTTACGATTCAGGAATATGGACTTCTCGAAACCTTCCTTGATTATCTCCAGAATATGCAGGAAAGCTGTTTTTATACTACCAAGGAGGCTGCCGCCTACGTGCAGGATATTATCTGCAGGCTTGAAAACGGAGACCTTGAATAAAACAAGGCCAACAGATCAGGAAGCATTACGAAATAATTTTCTGTCAAAAGACAAAAACCGTATACTCAGGACAACTCCTGAATATACGGTTTTTTCTCTTTCATACTCGCCGATTCACTATGTTTAAATTATACATAATATTTGATTTATTGCAATATGTGGCACTATTTGTGGACAAACTTTCCTGATTTTTGAAACACTTTAAGCTCGACGATATACTACTGTGAATCCCTCCGAAGCATTTCCCTGCACCTCTGCAGTGTAACCACTCGGTGCTTCCGCTGAAACATCATAGGTAATCGGCATTCCACTGCTGTCACGGACATCCAGAAGAACCCATACATGTCTCCATTCTGTATCCGTACCAAGTGCAATACTGTCATATTCCAGTCCATTTGCCATAAGCTGAAGAGTCACCTGTGCTGGGCGGCATGCCAAAGTACCACCATCCTCCCAGCGTGTAGCCACAGAAACATCCATTGCTGCGGTCACTGTGATCTGAAGCGGTTCGGACGAAATGCCATCCCAGGTTGCCACGATATCCGTCTTACCTGTTCCGATACCACTGACAATTCCCCTGTTATCAACAGTTGCAACTGACGGATCAGAACTTGACCATGTAAGAGTCGGATTATCGACCTTTACTGTATCCTCCCACGCCTCTGCAAAGATCATGGTTGCACCGGTCTGCTGTATGCTCTGGCTCGCAGGGGTCAGCCTGATGCCCTTACCTGTGACGCTGACCTTACTGTCGGCTGTAAACTCTCCCCAGGTAAGAGTCACTGTTGTCTCACCAGGTGCCTTCGCGGTCAGATTTCCATTCTCGTCAACCTCTGCAATCTGAGGATTCTCAACACTCCATGTAACCTCCTGCGGTTCAGCAGCTTCCCCTGTCTCACCTGTACCGTCAATCAGCTTATACCCTATCGTCTGTGAAGAAATATCTTCATTTAAAGATATCTGAACGCTGTCCGCTCCTGCATCAAGAACAATTCCCCTGACAAAAACGCGGAAACTGACAGTCATTGCTTCACCATCTGCAGCTCCGTTCTCATCCGCTGGCTGATAAGTTCCTGTCACAACAGCACCACCGGTCTTGTGACTTCTCAACTGCAGCTGTTCCTCAGAGTCTGTATCAAAGATACTTACCACTGACTCATCACTGGATTCCCAGGTCATATCACGAACGGCGATCTTACTGCCGTTTTTCTCTCCATATACCGGTACAAAAAGACTTGCATCCTCTGAAATACCATGGAACACAACATTTCCATCTATAATCTGTCCAACAGAATTATCCTCGATCGCATCACCCAGATAAAGACCATCTGACAGAGTGTCCTCCTCTTCCATCTGAATCTCTGATGTAAAATCTGCTGCACCCGTAAAAACATCTTCTGCCTCAGCTGCATCATCACCTTCTCTGGATTCAACATTCGGTTCGTTGTTTCCCTCATCTGTTGTTTCCCCGGTGCTGCCGGAAGCATCATCCGCAAATTCCGGTTCACTGCCTGCTTCTTCTTCCATTTCAACGGTCTGTGGTGCTTCCTCTGTCGTCTCAGCAGACACTTCACTGCCAAAATCACTGGCAGATGCAACAGCACCGCCCTGTACGATAAGAGCTGCCGATAACATCCAGGTTAAAGTACGGTTCCATTTTGAATGTGACCTTGCACTCATAATTCTCCCTCTTTCTTAAACTGACAAGTTAATCATTATCCTTACTTTTAAAGTAATGTCATTTTAGCATAAGGTATTTTTCCTGTAAAGTTTCCAGACATTAGTTTTTGCTTATTTTAACAGGATTTTGCCCCGTACGTCTCGATTCGTGAATTGTTTTTCTGATTTTTTTCTTGCAATCTGTTTTTTTATGTAGTATAATACAAAACTATTGAACTGAATATGGTCTAATTGGAAACGCACATTCTCCCGGAATGATTAACGAACAACACATGCTCTTGTATCATTAATATTTCAAGGAGGATTTTTTTATGCCAAAAAACAAATTTCAGGAAGTAATTTTTACAATCATCATGGTATTTTTCATGGTATACGCCATGATCTGTTATAACATCGCACTTAACATGGGCGGGATGTCCAACGCAGTTTTTCCTGCTGCCTTTCATGAACTGATCATAATGGGACCGATTGCATTCATTCTTGACTTCTTCCTCGTATCCAGACTTGCTTTTGCATGTGCCTCCCGCATGGTTGATTTCAGAACCTGCCATCCGTTCAGTATGATACTTGCAATTTCCGTTCCATCGGTTGCTTTTATGTGTCCGCTTATGAGCCTTGCTGCTACCATTCTTTTTAAGAATGCCGGAAGCCAGTTTGTTGCCGTATGGATCCAGACAACCGCTATGAACTTTCCTGTAGCATTCTTCTGGCAGCTGATCTATGCAGGACCTGTCGTCCGTTTTATTTTCAGACATATTTTCCCGGAAAGGGAAGGTGCACGCCAGAGTGCACCGGAAGTTTGAGTCTTATTTTTAATCAGAAATAATTTTTTGTAGAAACAATTTCTTATTACAAACAAAAGCAGATTCCAGACAGCCTGCCTGCTGTCTGGAATCTGCTTTTTAAATTTACAATGATCTACAGAAGATAAACTGGAAGTTCCTCATTTACATGAACTGGTCCGTTTACTTCTTCCGGAGTTTTTTCTTTGACAAATGCCGCCTCAAGTACTTCAGAGTTCTCTGGGGTAAGAACGGAAGTCTTTACTGTTTTTTTGCGGGTTGCCGTTTTCTTAGGTGCAGTCTTTTTGGCTGCTGGTTTACTGGTCGTTGTTTTGGCTTTTGTGGTTCTTGGTTTCTTCGCCGGAGCTTTCTTTACTTCCGGTTCTTTCACCTGGGCATCTGCCTTTACGGTTTCTTTGACCTCTGCCGGAGCCTTTGCTTCTTCTGTGGTCTTCACCTCTGCGTTTGCAGCACGCAGAATGCTGTCCTTACCTACTGACATAGTCCATTACCTCCCTGGCTAATTCTGTATATTCTTTCGCACTTCTGCTGGATTTTCTGTACTCCACTACCGGAACACTGTTGTCCTGAGACCATTCAATATTACTGTCCACACGGATCAGGTTGTCGAATACATGTATATTTTCCAGCTGATGCAAAATTTCCATTGTCTGTTTGAAATAGTTCTTTCTCGTATCGACCTTAGTCACTGCGATACCTGCAACCTCAAGCTCCGGGGCAATCTGTCTGACCTCATTCAGAAATTCAAACATATTTGCAAGTCCGAACATCCCCCATGGACTTGCCTCCACCGGAATGATCACCTTATCCGATGCACACAGGATATTCATGACCCATCCTCCGAGTGTCGGAGGTGCATCGATCAGAATATAGTCATATACCTGCGAATCCTTGATGTTCTGAAGACATTTCTTCAGAATGAGTTCTCTCTGCCATTTTGTAAATAACTCGTACTCGATAGAGCTCATCAATGTGGACGACGGAATCAGATCAAGATTCTCATACGGTGTATGTACAATATAGTCTGTCAGATCTTCCTGCCTGCCAATCGCATAATAAAGATTTTTCTCACTTTTTGCGTGTTCCAGGACCCAGTCCTCCAGAAATACGGACAGCGACAGATTCAGCTGCATGTCACCGTCAACCAGAAGAACTTTTTTACCGTCACGTGCCATGGCTGCTCCCAGGTTTGAGCAGGTCGTAGACTTGCCGCTTCCACCTTTGTTATTGGTGAAACAAATCGTTGTTGTCGTTCCCATGGGATTTTTCTCCCTCCCCTGTTTATCATTTTGGGTATTTTTATATATCCTATTTACCCCATATTATACGAAGTTCTGACAAAATTTTCAATGCGTTTGCAGGTTTTATTCTCAAATTCACAATAGTCCGGCTTCATTTGACATCCATGATTTTTTCCGCTAGTATAAAATCAACTGGCAAACTGATTTTCAGAAAGGATCTGACTTATGAACTTTAAAGCTATGGCAGAAGAAAACGAATCCTGGATCATTGAACAGCGCCGATATTTTCATGCACATCCGGAGCTTTCCTTTGCAGAAAAAAACACGACTCAGCAAATCGGGAAGCTTCTGGAGGAAATGGGACTTACTCCTCATTATTATCCGGATTATAATGGTCTCTGGGCAATGATCGAGGGCGGCAAGGCTTCCCCCGGCACTAAAACCGTCGCTCTCCGTGCAGATATTGACGCACTTCCTGTCGAAGAACACACCGGACTTTCTTTCTGCAGTCAGACACCGGGTGTTATGCATGCCTGCGGACATGACTGCCACATTGCCATGCTTCTTGGCGGAATACGTATGCTGATGGCCCGCCGTGAAGATCTGAAGGGCAATGTAAAAATCATTTTTCAGGCTGCTGAAGAATCCTGTCACGGTGCCCAATACTATATTGAACATGGTTTTCTGGACAATGTCGATGCAATTTACGGCACACACATCTGGGGGGAGCTCGACGCTCCTTTTATGAATTTTGAACCCGGCCCTCGCATGGCAAGCTGCGATAATTTCCGCATCGAGATCGAAGGCGTTTCCGCCCACGGCTCCACTCCACATCAGGGTGTTGATGCTATTCTGACCGCTGCTTACATCATCACGGAAATTCAGGCTGTTGTCTCACGTATGAATGATCCGCTGAATCCACTGGTCGTCACTGTTGGCAGGATAACCGGCGGACAGCGTTTTAATATTCTCGCCGATAAAGTCATTCTGGAGGGAACCACCCGTACGCACTCTCCCGAAATGCGCCAGAGAACAGAGCCTCTGCTTCGCAGGATTGTCGAAAACACGGCTGATTCCATGGGTGCAAAAGCCACTCTCTCCTTTGAATATTTTCCGGCTCCAGTCATCAATGACCACGAAGACCTTGTTCAGATCGCAAGAAATGCCGCCACCAAAATGTATGGCCCTGATGCCCTGAAACCATTTCCCAAAATGATGATCAGTGAGGACTTCGCATACTATATGGAAAAAGTCCCCGGTGTCTTCGGTCTTGTCGGAAGCCAGAATAAAGAACTTGGATTCACGGCCAGGAATCACAATGACCTCTATACAGTAGATGAGAGTGTCCTCAAACGCGGTGCCGCTATGTACGCACAGTTTGCCTATGATTTTCTGGAAGAGAAAGCAGAATGATCTGCTTTCCCTTTTTCTCCAGGATTTCTTCTTCCTCAAGACTTTTCAGTTCTCTTGTCATAGCGCTTCTGTCTACGCTCAGATACTGTGCCAGTGCTGTGTAGGACATCGGAAGTGTAAGGATCCTGCTGTGTCTTTCTGCCGAAAGTGCATTCAGATAAGACAAAATCTTCTTTCGCGTACTCGACCTTGACAGCATATAGATTCGCTCCGTCTGCTGCCGCGACTGAACAGCGATTAACTGTAGAAGATTGCTGACCATCTGGCTGTGATGAGTACACGCCTGTTCACAGCGCTTGATCACATGCTCATAGTCAATAAACATCACCTTTGTCTCTTCCGCCGCACAGACGTAATAATGCTGTGAATCTGTCGGAAGAAGAAAAGCTTCCCCAAAGACCGCATCTTTTTTCAGTTCATCGATCATGTCCTGATTTCCTTCTGAATCACAACAGTAAAGCACTGCCCGCCCATAAAGGATCAGACCGATTTTTTTCATGGAACTGGAGTATTCCATGATCATTTCCCCATTTTTAAAAATTTTTTCTCTTGCATGAAAACAAACCCGCATTCTTTCCTGTTCTTCGGGAAGAATATCTGTAAAAAGTGTAATATGTTCCATACTTTTTCACCCCTCTTTTCCTTGATTATAGCATATATTTTCTCAAGAAAAATCTGTTTTGTGGCTTTTGCAACAGATTTTTTCTTTTGACCCTGTTATACTTTTAACAAAGCCACAGATAAGAAACCCTCATATATAAAATAAATAAACTGGAGGATGCACACTATGAAGATTACAGATACTATCAAATATGTCGGTGTTAATGACCATCAGGTTGACCTTTTTGAAGGTCAGTACAAAGTTCCGAACGGTATGTCCTACAACTCCTATGTGATCCTGGATGAAAAGGTCGCTGTCATGGATACTGTAGACGCTAACTTTACGCATGAATGGCTGGATAATATCCAGCAGGTTCTGGATGACCGCAAACCGGATTATCTCATTGTACAGCATATGGAGCCAGATCACGCTGCCAATGTTGCAAACTTTCTCAAGGTTTATCCGAACACCACCGTTGTTTCCAATGTAAAAGCCTTTAACATGATCCAGAACTTTTTTGATCTCGATCTCACCGGACGCAAGATCGAAATAGAAAACGGTGGGACTCTTTCTCTCGGATATCATCAGCTCACCTTTGTTTTTGCACCAATGGTACACTGGCCGGAGGTTATGGTCACATATGACAGCACAGAAAAAGTTCTCTTCTCTGCTGACGGCTTCGGTAAATTCGGTGCCCTGGATGCAGACGAGCCGTGGGACGATGAAGCAAGACGTTACTTCATCGGTATCGTAGGAAAATACGGAAAGCAGGTACAGGCACTCCTTAAGGTTGCCGGCACCCTTGATATCCAGAAGATCTGTCCGCTCCATGGACCAGTCCTTACAGAAAACCTTGGCCATTATATCGGACTTTATGATACCTGGTCTTCCTATACACCGGAAGCAGACGGAATCGTGATCGCCTACACCTCTGTCTATGGACATACCAGAGAGGCTGTTTATCTCCTTGCAGAGAAGCTCAAAGCCAAAGGCTGCCCAAGAGTTCTTGTCTATGACCTTGCAAGAGATGATATGTCACTGGCAATCAGTGATGCTTTCCGCTACTCCAAGCTGGTTCTTGCAACCACCACCTATAATGCAAGTATTTATCCGTTCATGAATGACTTTATCACAAGACTGGTAGAGCACAATTTCCAGAACCGTACTGTGGCACTCATCGAAAACGGATCCTGGGCACCTCTCGCAGCCAAGATCATGAAGGAAATGATGGCTCCGTGCAAAAAAATCAACTGGGTAAAAAACAATGTCCATATCTGGTCTGCAGTAAAAGAAGACAACCGTAAACAGATTGAGTCAATGTCTGATGAACTCTGCAAGGAATATATTGCAAAAAGCGATAATCTTGCAAACAAAAATGATATGTCTGCACTTTTCCGCATCGGCTACGGACTCTATGTCGTAACCTCCAACGACGGAAAACGCGATAATGGTCTGATCGTAAATACAGTTACTCAGCTGACCGATAACCCGTACCGTGTAGCTGTAAACATCAATAAAGCCAACTACTCTCATCATATCATCCAGCAGACGGGAGTTCTGAACGTAAACTGTCTGTCCGTGGACGCACCGTTCTCTGTTTTTGAACAGTTCGGCTTCCAGTCCGGCAGAAGCACAGATAAATTTGCAGGTCAGAAGGTCAACCGTTCCGGCAATGGACTGGTATTCCTGGATAAATATATCAACGCATTCATGTCTCTGAAGGTTGAGCAGTATGTGGATCTCGGCACTCATGGAATGTTCATCTGCAGTGTCACAGAAGCCCGCGTTATGAGTGACCAGGAGACCATGACCTATACCTACTACCAGAACAATGTAAAACCGAAGCCACAGACAGAAGGAAAGAAAGGCTTTGTATGCAAAGTCTGCGGATATATCTACGAAGGCGATGAGCTTCCGGAAGACTACATCTGCCCGCTGTGCAAACATGGTGCTGTGGATTTTGAACCGATACAGTAGCACTCACAAAAGTCCCGCATCACTCGTTAAAGGGTGATACGGGACTTTTGTTATAATATTATTATCTTGGCCATCTCTTCTCTGCCGGTAATAGTTTTTTGAACTTCTGATGAGGTTCACTCTGGTACCAGTATGCCACACTCGAAAGATCATCTTGCCTCTCAAACAATCCATTATGGCTGACTCCAATTTGTTGTACCGTTACTTTCAGATTTTCCTCAAAAAACACAGGATCAGGGATATGCCATCTGTAAAATCCACGCATCGGCGGACAATCATCATTATGATATTTATTCCATACAAGCGAATCATGTCTGGAGTAAAATGGATATCCCAAATACGGAGTGCAGTAATTTTGTTCTACGATTCTACCATTTTCATTTGATGCAAAGCTCCAGGAACCTCCAAAATAGTCTT
>OGXW01002740.1_pt1 | contig 12213 bp, 11 predicted proteins | sample 1576341 | NCBI WGS metagenome assembly OGXW01 (sample SAMEA3541592, study PRJEB24748) | human gut metagenome | biome: human gut; feature: human-associated habitat; material: faeces | place: China | collected 2012
GCAGACGCATTGCCGGAAATGTGCTGTTTCTGGGCGGCCCGCTGTCGTTCCTGCATCTATTAGCATCATTTATATTCTGAGGTCCATCCAAACTGATTCCAATATTGCAATGTTTTTTATCAAGATAGCTGACAATTTCATCATCAAAAAGCGTACCATTGCTGCACAACCAAAAAAAGTGATTTTTACTGTTAATATCCAAACATTCCGATATTGAATCAATCATTTTTATTAAAGCAGGTTTATTATATAACGGCTCACCTCCACTTACAAAATCCACTCTGCAAAAAGAAAAGTCAAAATTTTTGCAGAAAAAGTCTATTGCCTTTTGTAATGTTGCTTCTTTCATTTCTATATTATCATATTTTCTATTAGAATAACAATATTTACATTTAAAATTACACGATAATGTAGGAATAAACGAAAGACTTAATTCGCGGAAACTGTTGTTTACCTCTATATCATCTTTGTGAATTAAAATATTTTGATCACTCAGTATTTTAATTTCTTCTAAAGCTATTCCCGTAAATTTATCAAAATTTTCAATATATTTGATATTTCTTTGCTGTAAATGATATAGCAATAAATATAGTTCTCGACTCAAGTTTAATGGAATTAGCCTTACTATATCTATAGCGTAATATGTGGAATTCACTTCAAAGCAATAATAATTACACTTCATACTATCCCTCATTTTTTAAAATTTCACTTACAATTTCAACCACTTCTCTTACAGCAAAAGTATCATTAAAATTAAGCTTTTCGTCAGGCCATTTAATATCAAATATTTCTTCAATTTTTACAATTAACATAACCGCATCTAGTGAAGAAAAATCCAATCCTGTTTGAAACAATAATGTTCCCAAATCAATTTCAACATCTTCACCGTATTTTCCTAGTGTGGACCGTATTGCCAAAATTACTTTTCTTTCAATGTCTTTTAAATCCATATTGCATTCTCCTAATATAGATACGGCAATGCCGCCATTTCAAACTCTTTGCAGCTTCTTTGTCCATTCTTTGCTTTATATAATACACATCCACCAAAGCAATCCGGTAATTTTTTGCAGTTTACACATTTTTCGTCTTTAAAGCAATTCGAATATGCATACCATTTTAATAATTTATTTGCATCAAATTCTGGACTTCCGTCTTCTGAAATCTTTCCAATCATTGCATTTTTAAATTTAATATCATTTATACATTTCCAGAGAGTTAAATCGGGCATAATGAAAAAGAAGTTATCACCACTGCAGGACTCGCACGCTTGGAAATAATATGTATTTCGCACAATATCAAATCCCATAACTCTAGCAAGGTCAAGAAATGGTTTAAGTTCGTAAAACTTATTGCTATTATCTTTTTTATAACAATTTGTATTGTATATCGGTCTAAAGAGAACTTTTATTTTGCTACGAACTTTTGGATTTATATCAGACAAAGTATTTTTTACTTGTTCAACTGTAACACTATTAAGATTAATTCTAAGATTAAACTGACAATCTTCTGTGAGTATAGGCACGACTTCATTTATATTTTGTACTAATAAGTCATAGCTCTTTCTTCCATCTTTAAAAATTCTGGTAGTATCGTGTTCGCCCCGCCAACCATCTATTGTAACTTGAATGGAGCGAATGTTATAACTTAACAATCTCTTTGCTGTTTCTATATCAAGCAATGAACCGTTTGTAACAATTGAACTAAAAAAAGACACCTGAGGCAATTCTTTCTTCAAAAAGTCGAAATAATCATAAAAATATTTTTTGAAGAGCAATGGCTCTCCGCCAAACAAGCTAATTTCGATATCCTTAAACCCGCCAAAAAACTGTTTCGAAAAATTTTTTAATTGTAAAAAGTACTTTTTAGGATCAGTTCTAAAAAGAGAACATTCACCAACATTTTCAAAGCAATACGGACATTTAAAGTTGCAATCTAAACCAGGCACTAAAACAATATTTAAAAAACTATCAGTATTAAAAAAAGATTTATTAAATAGATATTCCAAAGTTGCTAACTCAGATTCATTTTCATCAATAATTAATCCCAGTTCTTGTAACAACTTAATCATCTTCTCATCACAACAGTCTATAATCTCTTTAAAATTTTTATTAGATTGTGTAGTTATGCTTGCCTTCGACATTCCGTTGTATATTCTGTTTTCACCATTAAAATCAATATAATGATTGTAAAAACTTTCTTTTTTCATTATTATAATCCTCCATGAATATGAATTTCAAATATATCAAAAGCAACCAAACAAGCCAAAACATCTATTATTAAAAGACTATAAATATTATATGTTTATGTTGTTTGAGTACTTTAACCTTTAGAGAATGATGTAGGAGAATAAGATTTATTCTCCTACATCATCTGTTTTAGCAGCAATTGCCTGTACAAGTACACGCATCAAGCAAACTTACAACTTCCGATCCGTTAAGTTTGGATGCAGACATTTCTACAGTCTTCTTCACATCAACAACCACTGCTTTAACTACAACTATTGTCTTCATGTATATCCCCCTTTCCAACATATTTAGTATAAAACAATGTCATCATTGTCTTACCACAGTTTTTTGAACCAAATATTTATTTAGTTTATTTTATTATAATTCACAACATTTTCCGACACAATATTTTCAAAAAACTTCTCTTAGCACTAGATAATATATTCTTATAAACAGATAAATTTATTGTTTCCAATCGTCACAAAAAAGCAGCAGGCACTGAACCTGCTGCTTAAAAACAGACTATATTCTATTGTAAAAATCCCAGCCCATTTATGTCTTAATGATCCTCAATTTTTAATATTTGAGGATCAACTAAAAGAACTACCTTATTTTTCTTTTTAGCATACTTAACCGTATTTCCGGTACCACTCGGTTTACCATTCCAGACCGCAATAACATAATCAGAGTTATCAACCATATACTCGTTCCTTTTCTGCATACAGTCGGAAGTATAATTTTGCTGCAGCAAAGTTTCCTTATCACATTTTGCAAGCAGATCATAATAAATATCTCTATCCCTTTCATTAAATTTAACCGCCTGAGTTTCACAAGGGATAGCGCACTTCAAAGTTATGCCTGGATATTGTGCTTTCAAATTCAATACTATGTTTGCTGCATATGTATCTGCACCTAATGCTACTCCGGAAATCAAATGCGTTACACTTTCCTTCTCAATAAGATTCTTAATCAGTTCTTCAAGCCTACCTTTCAGCTCGTCGCACTGTATGCTGTTTTCACCATATTCCAACTTCCGCGGACGGTGTCCGGTAAAACAACATGTTTTTATTCTACATCCTTCATCTAAATAACAGTTAGCGTTGTTGCCTTAAGCTTAACTTTATTATAGCGAAAAGAATTTGTAGAAATATGCTGCTTCCTACGAAAAATAAAAAAACTGCGTATTTTTCTACGCAGCTCCCCTAAAACACTCATTATTTGCTATTTTTTGACTGTTGAATTAGAAAGTCCATTGTTTCTAAAATACGATATTGCTCGTTTATTGGAAGAACTGAAAGCATATCGTAAAGCTCACATGCTCTTTGCTTAGCCGATGCATCAACAACATCGCAAAAAACTGAATCGGCAGACGCATTTAAAGCATTAAGCATTGCAACAAGCTTATCACCACGCGGAAAAGATAGACCTCTTTCCACAGATGAAATGTATGTGACCGATGTTCCAATTATCTTTGCTAATTCAACCTGTGTAATGCCTAGTTTTACTCTATTTTCTTTAAACCTTTTACCTATCGCTTTATAAATATTCTTGCAACTCATATTTCACCTAAAATTGTTTATTTTTGTTTTATTTGATTATAAGTAAGGAGAAAACAGTTTTCAAGAATTGAATGTTTATTATTTAACAAGGGGTAACATTTTCTTAATAATAGATAATGTTCAAAATTCGCATTCATAATATTTTGCAAATAATTAATTTATTACTATCGCACAAGGAAAAAGATTTTTTATTCAAAATTCAGCCTTCCGTCTAGCTACCGCCATATCTCTAAAAGCCGTTGGGGTATAATTTGTATATGCTTCGAACTTCCTACTAAAGTGCTGTATAGTTTTAAAACCGCATCGCATAGATATATCCTTTACCGGAAGGCTTGTGAACTCTAAATGTTTCTTAGCAACAGTTATTCTATACTGCCATAAATATTCAATTGGCGTTACACTCAGCTCATCTTTGAACAATTGTGTCAAAGTAGAATGATTCATAGAAGCAGCTTTGGTTATGCTCTCTAATGTTATATTCTCCTGATAGTGACTCTCGATATAAATCACTGCATTCTTTAGATGAGGATTTTTAATTCTGTTTATAGATGTTTTTGAATCATCTTGTCCAATTATTCCGTACGCTCTCTCAAGCATCAATATCATTTCCATAAAGAAAGAACGGCTTCTGCAGGACCAATACCAATCATTCTGTTCCTTGAGTTCGTTTTCTAACCGAAGAAATAAGCGATTAAGGTTGTCGGTGTATTCTTCAAACAATGGGAAAACAAATCTTTTTTCATCAGTAAAGGGCTTAAGTAAAAACAAGTCGTGACTTGTTGCCACCTGCTCATAGCTAACGCTATGAACCAATTGAAAAGTCATATTGATGTTTAAAAACATTGGATGAAAATAGATTGCATCACATTTCAATCCTCGTTTTTTAACAAGCTTCGGCTGTTCTCTCTCATCAAAGCACACGAAACAGGGACCAACCGCTTCAAATGCCATATTTCCAATCTGAAAATATGCGGTTCCTTCATGGATAATTAACATCAAAAAACAATGATCTTTTATTTCAATATCTTTAAGCATATCATTTTTTATACATTGCACTGGAGCAACTTTCCCAACATCGTACTCTCGTCCTGTTGTTTGCGGTATCATATTTTCAACCTTTCTATTCATTTTGAAATTTCTTAACACAATTATAATGCATGCCATTCTTTTGTTCAACCGGATTTCCAACGAAACTTAAACACAGATAAAACATATTTATGATTAGACAAAAATAACGATGATACTCCATTTGTTAATAGAGTATCATCGTTACTATATGTTTTAAATTATATTTTTAAACATTGGATAAAGTGTACATATTAAGTAACACTTCTTTGACTGAACTCGACTACCTGTGTGCCGGCTTCAAACGGATTTGTGTACCCTTGAACTTGTGTATCATTTTTTCATTTTCCTATAAACAACTTTTTTATCTGTTATATCAATAACAAAACAACATCCTTCAAGTGTATTGCATACATAGTATTCATGATTACATTCTAAAATGTCTTTTGTAATATTATTCATGACAAATTCACTTGTGGCCACAAATCCGTTAGAAAACGGAAAATTTAACTCACCAACAATCTCAGAAATATTCCAAACCAATATACCTTCATAATTAAAAGCCAAGACATTATTTTGACACCTTGATTTATAAGCATCTATAACCGCAACATCGAGTTCAGGTACTTTTAAAATAACAATAACAATGTCATTAGCTATAGATACACACATAATATCGCTATTGCATTCCAATTGAGCAATGTAGTCATTTATATATAATTTACCTTCTCTAAAAAAAACTCTAACCATATTATTTGAAATTGTATTTATTTCAATATCCACAATGACATCCCTTTCTAATTTAATAATCTTTCATTGAAAAACCAAGATGCTTTATTTGCCCAATCCAAGTCAAACTGGATACCTCCGCCAGGTTGATTGAAATTAGATTCGGCTATCCCAAGATATACTTGAGATCATAGGCACTATAATATTTGACATATACCAAGCTAAAAAAGATATAGATAACATTTCTTACGCTATTGCAGATATAGTCCAATAATAATCTGTAATATTACCCTCTGTATCAATGGCAACACCTTTAAATTGATAAACCGGTTGGATGTAAGATAATTCGGGTTGATTAATAGGCGAATCATAATACATTATTTTAAATTCTTTTATTATAATCTTACTAACTTCGTCATTTAGTTTAGTTGCATCATAAACTATTTGTCCTTCTTTCAAAGGATCAATATTAATCAACTCATTATAGGATAAGCAACGAATGTTCTTTTCAAATTCATAATCACTATATATGCTATATATTGCATTAATACCTTGTGCATCAACCTCGACCACAATATCTGAACGACCGTACACTTCATATCCTCCAATTTCTCTGTAGAAACCAACACTTCTCATTAAAGGTTTACCATTTTCATCATATGTGCCACCCAAACTTTTGCCAACGGTAAAACCATTGGGCAACAAATCATTGTCTTTAAGGTATTGCTCCGCAAGTTTAACAACTTGCTCGTCTGGAATATCAATCACTTTTGTACAGTCTCTGTTATGGTTGAAAATAAAGCTTCCACTATTGTATATTTCAAGCGTATCTCCACCACCACAAGTATATTTTGTATATTGTTTATATTCTGTGCTCTTTATTATATTTCCACAGAAAAGTTTAAAAAGATATCCGTCATAGTATTCAGAATTTTTAATGGTTCTACGCGGTTTTATTTTATATAATCCGATTTCCTTACCTAATTTATTCTTTTGATCTCCTAATTCAAACTCAAAAGGAACTGTTCCATGCATTTCTTGTGCTATCTGCGGAAATTCTATTTTATTTGGTGAATTTGAATTTGATACTTTTTTCTTGCAGGCACACAATCCGCTAATAATCATTAATATAATTACGCATACAAAAATTTTTTTCAAGATATATTCTCCTTACTCTTTATGATTTTTAAGTTGTTTGTGAAAGCCAAAAAAGTTGCTGAAATAAGGGTTTGAATGACTTTTTTAAATACTGATTTTCTCCGTTTTTATGGCAAAATTGTATTGTGTTGAAACAAATGTACCAAAGAAACGGAGAAAAAATCAAGTAAAATAAAGCCATGCAAATTTTGCTTTTTAGTATTTACAACAGAGTGTTCAACTTCATAGAAGAAAAGAAACCTATTTAATTATACTACCGGAGAAGCACAAAATTTCGACCGTCTTATTCCTTGTAAATTCACAATTGTCTTATACAGTCGATTCGACAGAAAGTAATGTCTATCATCCAAAAAGCTTTTTGTGTGCTTTAAAACCGCAAAGGCTTTTCGGTCTGACAACAGTTGTTCAAGCTGATTACCGTTCTAAAATGTTGTAAGGAAGTTCTGTGAATTTCGCAACTTTTTGAAAGCTTGCGATACATCCAGCCTTATTTGTTTCAAACATAATTATTGCAAATCTATCGACAAAGTATTTGAACGCTTGCTTGATATGACTGGGCCTATTTGCTGTGAACTTTGGTAAGCTTATTGCTTAACCAATATTTAAAGCGGCTTACAGTCATTTCTGTTGCTGTGCTCACTTCTTTACATTTCAGTCAAAATTTGTATATTCCTATTACGATTTTTTGGGTGCCTCATGTGTTTTAAATTGTATCGTTTCATGCAGATATGTTTTAGTATCACCTAAGAATCTATATATAGTATCACCTTCTGCATCTTTCACATACATTGCTTTCATAGTTGAATCTACTGGAGAATATTGAGTATGTTTAGATGACGAAGCAAACCAAGAATTAATAATAGTTTTTCCTTCGTCTAATTTTTTACCAAACAATTCCATTTGCTCATCGATCAAATATGATACAGTTGAATAACCTAATACTATATTTGCTCCTTGCATAATTGGTTCCAATTCATTATTGGTATGGTTTAAAAAATTACAAGTATAAGCTGCTATCCACTTTGTTCTTGATGTCCCATATCCGAACTTAGCATCGGATATTGAAAAATTCAACTCTGAATTGTCATGGGCATCAGAATCGACAGAATGTTTATATCCATTCGAACCTTGTGTGAAGTGCATTCCCTGAGCGGGTCTACCGTGACCTACAAAGAGCATAATATCGACATCATCAATATTATCATGCGAAATCGAATTGAAACTTTTCGACATAAAATCTCTTTTTGTAGCATATACAGACGAATGACTATTACCATTATTAAAATGATAGAATTTTAAGTTTCTATCAGTCAAATTTGAGCCAACACCAGACCAAAATGCATTAGCGCACTGTATACTTACTCGTGCACCAAATCCACAAGTATTATTTGCATAACTGTCTGCCGACATCCCCACTTGCAATGCTTGAGTTCTATTACAATAATATCTTTGAACAGTAATTAAACAAGTAGCATATTTACTATTATCCGCCGCACTTCTTGCTGTAATAGTAGTTGAACCCGGAGAACTTGCGCACACAAGACCGGAAGTATACCCAACAGTTGCCACATTTGTATTACTCGACTCATAATATATTGTCTTATTTGTAGCATTATACGGCAATACTGAACCATTCAAATAATAGGTGTCATTAACATTCAGTGTTAATGTAGACGGAGATAGGCATACTTGCGATACCGGCACATTAGAAACATATGTATATGTCAAATATGGTTTATAACTTGATTCTGTAGATAAAAAATGCTTACTATATCCAGAAGAAGATTCAGAAGTGTAATTCTTAAGCATAATCCCTTTATTTAATGTCGTAGAACTGCTTTTCCATGTTGCAACCATACTTGTTAAATCAAAAGTTTGCCATCCGGAACAATTTATGTAGTTCCATGTAAAATTATTGGAATAACTATCCCACCCCACATTGCTACATCGTGCCGTTGATTCAGTCCATGAGGTTCCGTTATATTGCCATAAATCAATGCACGCATTATTAGTAGAACCGGACCCTTCATAGATATGCAACTGTAAACTTGTGATTTGATTTGATGAAAGATTTGCATAAGTAGAGTTGCTGCTGAGTCCGGGAAATTTCATCAAGGTTCTTCCTACGCCATATGTGCTTCCTTGATAACCAACAACATTATAAGTATTCCCTCCGGACGCTGTGCCCGGCTTATTTGCGTAAATTGGTGCATCCTGAATAGTCTTTCCTGTACCGCTGCCGCTTACACTTATCGTAGGATCCACATAAACAGGATAAACGCGTTCATTGTCGGTGAGATAATCTTCATCAACAACAATTGTAATACGGTATTCACTATCCTGTTTCACGGTTTCAACCCTATACTGATGAGAATATGTTTTCAGATGGTTCGGCAGCTCATTGCTTGTACTATTTTCGATCGGTACACTTTCGATAAGTTCCTTTAGCGTAGCTTCCTTTTTCGCAAAATCCTCTTCTGTAGGATTACTTACGCTTTCATTAAGGATTTCGTCCGGCACATCAAACGGTTTGCTATCGTAAACAACCAAATCTCCAATTTGGGTTTTAATTTCGCCCGATAACGGGTCTATTAGGTAATATGCACCCTCCTCATTCATAACCAAACTAAGACCATCAGTATACAAACGGAATGAAAATTCATTGATACCCGTGTACCTACTTAGTACAATATCCTCCTTATAGCCCTCAAAAGTTGGAGTATATTTCAAGGCGATATCTTCATCGAAAACATTCGGATATTGTACATACTCAGTCGGATCAAAATATTTGTTATGTCCGGTTTGTCGCGATGCGCCGCTGTTTCCTTTGATATCAGGTGCCATTTCAATGGTATGATTATCAAATTTCAGTACGACGCCTTTATTCTTATTTAACTTCTTAGGGAAATAGGCATTGATATCATTCTCGGCATTAGTAAAGTCGCCATTAGATTTTTGACTGATCTTATTAGACTTGTCTTTTATATTACCATCTGAATCCTTATATTTAACAGGATAGTTATAGTAGTACATTGTCTTTGTACCGTCACGGTTTTGAAAGACAATAGAATTCAAATCTTCTTCCTGTTCCCGCAAACGATTCACATGACCGCTTTCTTCAATACTCTTTTGACTAATAATCTCAGGCGTATCTTGCTTATCAAGCTTTGCATTCTGCAATTCTTCTATAGACAGGTCGCCTTCGAAATTCAATTCATTAGGGCTCGATTCAGGCTGCCAAAGTTCACTTTTTTCCGACAGTTGTTCTTTGCTTAAAACTTCTTGAGCAAAAACAGAAAATCTTGGGAAAGTTGCGAGCATCAAACTCAATGTCAAGGCAACAGCCAAAACTCTTGAAAACAACTTTTTCTTTTTCACAAATCTCTTCCTTTCTTATTCTACAATATTGAGCCGCTTATTTCAACACTTATAGCTTATCCCTCCTTAAATATTTTTAATCCGTGCCGTGTGTAAGTAAAACTATTCTGACAAAACAATTTCCAGCACCGGCGAAAACAATCCATTATCCCCAGACGATATGATGACATTGCTATCAGCGGTATCGCTTCGTATCATGAAACTGTTTTGTATAGAATACGTTGCATTTTCTTTACCCTTATTTTTTATCATTTCCACAAGTAATGAGGTTATATCAAGTTTATAATCACCGGATTTTTTTATTATCACTTCCGAAATCGGTTTTTCATCAAAAGGTGGTCTGTTAAACCATCTGGTATTAATACTACACCAATCAGCCTTTACTGCATAAGCAGATATCTTTGTTTCCTTTTTTAAATCAAAAAGATTATGAAAAACATATTTTGCCGAAACTATTTTTTCAGGATCTATATCCAAACTGTTCAGAGTCTCAAATCTAACATAAGTCCATCCCTCGCCTTTAAGTGTTTTATCACCCAAAAGAATATATGGTGACAGATAATGGCTCGCCACATCACCGGTATTCTCATAAGCAGAGGTGTCGGGTTGCTTAGATTTATATAGATGAATGGATTGATTTAGAGTAACAGGGTATTTGGTTTTTACATTTTTTAAAAAACTCTCATCAATTGTATATTCTACTGTGTAAATACTGTTTTCAGAATCCTTATTGAGCAGTTTCACGCTATTGGCATAACTCCAGTTTCCATTGCCATCAACAGCTAAAGGCGTATATAATAATGACTTCACATCACCTTTTTCAAGGGCCGTTTTGAACAAGACATAATCCGGAGAACTGGTATCCGGTGCCAAGTTGGGCAACTGTATTTTAATTTGATACTTGTTTGCCGAGGTTCGTTTCTGGATTACGATTTCAGTATTCACCCCGAAGGAAGTAGGGTAGCAAATATAGTCTTCTCCATTCTCAAACGCTTTCTCATATACGACAGCGTCCTTATTTAATCCGAAAATATTCTCTCTTTTTATAGATTTACCATGTGCCTTTCTATTTGGCAAGTAAATCCTTGCATAATTACTATTGCTGCTAACTTCAATAGGAAAAACTTCTGATAATTCAGCAGGGAATGATTTATTAAAATATAAGCCCTCCGCCAAATATCCATTGCCATCCTTTATGATGTGATTATGCGAATGTTCAATAGGTGCAGCATATAAAAACATAGCAGTGGTATTATCATTTTTCTTATGTACTTGCACATTTTCCAAATTGCTATCGGATTCGATATCCTGCAAATCGGAATTCCGCAGTTGTTCAGCAGTAAAGGGCTCAGCTGTAGTTAAATAAAGTTCAGATTTATTTGAACAACCCGACATCAGTAAAGCAAAAAACGATAGAACAATTAAACAAATCCTTTTCACCGTTAAACCTCCTATAAAACCCCAAGTAAAAAATGTTGTAATTCTTTAAATTCAACGCCATATTCTTTTTCTTTTGATTTACCGATACATATTCCACAAATCAATTTATACTCCATGTGATTCATATTTTCAATTTCGAGTTTCAAAGAATACAGCTCGCCTATGACACAGCTACCATAACCTTTTTCAGCAGCTGCAAGCAGAATGTTTTGCATACATGCACCAATACTCAATATATCTTTTTCTATTGAATAATCACCAGATGAGGCTAAATAAACCAATACTAAAACAGGCGCATTGTGCATAAATCTGCTATATGCGGTAAATTTGGATATTTGCCTAATTTTGTTCTTGTCCTTAATAATCAAAAAGCGCCACGGTTGTCTGTTTTTACCTGAAGGGGCGTATAAACCCGCCTCAAGTATACTATTTAAATCACTATCTGGTATTTGAATATCAAGATAACTCCGTATGCTCCGCCGACTTTTAATAACTTCAACCGCCCGACCGTTTTGCATTTACTTCACCTTCAAGTTTTAATAAGAAAATATTAAGCAAATCTAATTCCAGATTTTTCATCTGCATTAAAAGCACCTGTATTTTTTCACCCACAAACAGCTTACCAGAATCATCATCTTTTGTCCAGCGCTTTATCACAT